>Ga0181520_10000124_pt1 | contig 155422 bp, 118 predicted proteins | sample PEATcosm2014_Bin_29_FD_132451 | JGI IMG/M metagenome (GOLD analysis project Ga0181520, IMG submission 132451) | Peatland microbial communities from MTU Mesocosm Facility, Houghton, MI, USA - PEATcosm2014_Bin02_30_metaG | ecosystem: Environmental > Terrestrial > Soil > Wetlands > Peat | place... | reverse complement strand
TTGGCGGCGGCTACTCCGGAGACGGCGGCCTGGCCACAAGCGCGGAGCTCGACCTTCCCACAAACCTGACGTTTGACAGCGCGGGCAACCTTTACATCGCGGATTCTAATAACCACCGCATCCGCAAGGTCAACGCCTCGACCGGCGTCATCGCCACTGTGGCAGGCAACGGGACACCGGGCTACTCCGGGGACGGCGGGCCGGCCACGAGCGCGGAGCTCAACTATCCTTCGGACATGACGTTTGACAGCGCGGGCAACCTATATATCGCGGACGCCCAAAACGAACGCATCCGCGAGGTCAACGCCTCGACCGGCGTCATCACTACCGTAGCGGGAAACGGCACATCGAACCCCGGACCAAACGGCCTACCGGTAGGCGGATACGCCGGGGACGGCGGGTCAGCCACAAGCGCGGAACTCAGCATCCCCTATGGCGTGGCGCTGGACGGCGCTGGCAACCTCTACATTGCGGACGAGCAGAACTACCGGATCCGCAAGGTGAGTGTGACCACCACAGCGCTGTCTTTCGCCTCCACTGCGGTAGGCGCCACCAGCAGCGACAGTCCGCAATCGGTCACGGTCGCAAACGTCGGCAACCTGCCGCTCGATGCTGTAGGCCCCGGCCTGGCCATCACCGGACCGAACTTTGTCCAGGTAGCGGGTCCCGGCACTCCGGAGGACTGCACATCAACCTTCTCGCTGACGCCGGGAACAAGCTGCAATCTGAGCATCAGCTTCACGCCACAGAGCGTCGGCACTCTATCGAGTTCTGCCGCCTTCACCGACAACGCGCTCAATGCCAGCCCATCGGCTTTGCAAAGCATCGCGCTGAGCGGCACAGCAACCGCAGCGATACTGACAGCTGCGCCGGCCTTCTCGCCTCCAGCTGGAACCTACACTTCAGCACAGTCGGTGAGCATTTCTGATTCAACGGCCGGAGCAACTATCTACGACACGACCGACGGGACCACGCCGACCACGAGTTCAAGCGTGTACAGCACTCCTATCAGCGTCTCGTCGTCGGAAACCCTCGAGGCGATTGCGACGGCGAGCGGCTATTCAACCAGTGCCGTGGCGACCGCGGCCTACACCATCAACCTTCCAACAAATCCCGCACCAGTCATCGGCGGTATCGCGCCATCGTTTACCAACGCGGGCGGAGCGGCCTTCACCCTGACGGTCAACGGATCGGGATTCACAACAGGATCTACGGTTTACTGGAACACTCCCGCTCTCACCACGACCTACGTGAGCGCGACCCAACTTACGGCACAGGTCCCAGCAGCTGACATCGCAACTGGCGGAGCCACTGTCGCCATTACGGTACTGACTCCGGCGCCGGGCGGAGGCACCTCCGGTTCATTCCAGTTCGAAGTCGATTCCGCGTCGGGATCGACAACGGGACCAACATTCCCATCAACGACCGCGACGGTGGCTGCCGGTTCCTCGGCCAGCTATCCGGTAACCCTTCCTTCCGATGTAACTAGCGCTTCCGTGACCTGCTTGAATCTTCCCACGGGAGCAACTTGCAGCTATTCCTCAACAACAAATGTGTTAACGATCGCAACATCTTCGACAACACCGGCCGGAACCTATCAGATCACAGTGGTCTTTGTTGAAACTGTGACCGGTACGGCTGCGTTGATTCTGCTTCCAATCCTCCTGCTTCCGCTTGTGATGATGCGCCGGAAACTGGCTCCGAGAGGCATCTGGTTCGCAGCTTGCCTGGGTCTGGTGCTGATGACCGCGGCGGCCTTCAGCATCGGCTGCGGTGGGGGCGGCGGCGGTGGTTCTACTCCGGGAACCCAGACGTATCAGGTGACGAGTTCAGGCGTAGTTAGCCTCACGGTCCACTAGTTGCACTAATCGGTTCCAGTGTTTTGAACCACGCTGAATCTCGTTGTTCGGCATTCCGGCACGGCGGCGCAGCTGGCGAACCGTGCTCGGAATGTTGGCATTTCTCGTGGCCCTCACGAGCAGTGTGCTGGCATGCGGAGCGGGCGAAGGTGGCGGGGGGAGCAGTAGCCCGGGTACTTGAGCGGGTACCTGTGCCGTGACCGTCACAGCAACCCGCCCTTCGACAAGTGGACCTGGATCTTCGGCTCCGAGGGGATCACCGGCGCTCTGCTCAACCGCATCACCCACCACGTCCACTGCCTGGAAATGAACGCCGGCGGCTATCGCCCAGGCAAAGCAAGAAGCCGCGGGTTTGAAGCCATTGGAAACTCCAATTCAGCCTTAAGTTGTTTCGAAGTGGCTCAGGCTTTCGCTTCCATCTCGAGGCTCGCTGTGAATTCGCTCTGCGTTCTCACCTGGAAGTTGATCGAGCTGGAGGTAGAATGCGACTATCGATGTCCAAAGGTGAGGCAGTTGGATTAGACTACTTTGACGGCCAACTGGCCTTCTTCGTGCGGACTCCAAATGTTTGACCAAACGCGAATCTGGCGTGTGACAGTCTCGATCGTGCTGATCGTCTTCGTGGTGACGGCGACATTCGGCATGGTCTGGCATGATCATGGTCATTGCAATTCCGCCCAATGTACGCTGTGCCATCTGGTCTTCGAACAGCCCACAGCGGCCAATAGCGCCTGCGGGATGGCCCCCGCACGCGCTGAAACGACACCTCAATCCATTCGACCGGCCTCTCGCCTTGTTGTGCGGCAAATCCCCTCCCGGGCGCCTCCTGCATAACCGATTGTTCCCATTCATGCTGCTTCGGCATGTTCATCGGCTATGTCTGTTTCTCAGGAGGTTGACCGCCTATGCGTCTTCCGCTCTTGCGCTTTTCTACATTATTGTTGGCTGCGGACGTTTTGATCGGAGTTGCGAGCGCGCAATTGCCGTCCCCGCAAAGCCAGTCTCCGCCGCCCCAAGCCAGTACGCTGGCCCAGAAGCCGGGCGCGCAGTCCATCTCGCTCGCCGACGCCATCCAGCTGGCCCTGGATCACAATCACAGCCTGCTGGCCGCGCGAACCACGATTCAGCAGAATCAGGCGGAAGAAGTCACCGCCAATCTGCGCCCCAATCCGGTGCTGAGCGGCGACTCGCAGTTCCTCCCCGTCTTCCAGCCCAGCCAGTTCAGCTCCGATTACCTTGACAACCTGGCGCAGTTCGACGTCGGCGTCAGTTATCTGTTTGAGCGCGGCAAAAAGCGGCAGCACCGCCTCCAGGCGGCGAAGGACGTTACCGCCGAGACCCGTTCGCTGGTAACCGATAACGAGCGTACCCTCACCTTCAACGTTGCCTCGCAATTCATCGCCGTCGAGCTCGCGGAATCAACCCTGGAACTGGCCAGGCAGGATCTGGCGAGTTTCCAGAACACAGTGGATATCACCCAGGCGCGCTACAAGGCAGGGGAAATCGGTGAGAACGATCTGCTGAAGATGAAGCTTCAGTTGCTTCAATTCCAAACCGATGTCTCCCAGGCGCAGCTTGCCAGGGTGCAGGGACTCTCTGACCTTCGCCAGTTGCTCGGGTATGAATCGGTCGGTCCGGACTACGACGTCGCCGGGGATTTCAATTACCAGCCCGTCACCGGCAGTGCCGATGACTTCCAGGCCAGGGCGCTTCAGAACAGGCCGGACCTGCGGGCGGCGCAGTTGGGCGTGACGGCTGCAAATAGCCAGTACCAACTGCAGAAATCCATCGGCAAAAGAGATGTAACCGGGCAGATCAGCTACACCCACCTTGCTTATCTCAACGACATCTCCCTCTTCGGACAGATGCAACTGCCCATCTTCGACCGCAATCAGGGAGAGATTGCGCGCAGTGGAATTGCCATCACGCAAGCCCAGGAACAGGAGAAGTACGCCAGCGGACAGGTGCTGACGGACGTAAGAGACGCGTATGAGAATCTGCGCGCCAACGACCAGATTGTCACACTCTATCGTTCCGGGTATCTCGACCAGGCGCAGCAGTCACGAGACATCAGCGATTACGCGTATAGGCATGGCGCAGCCAGCCTGCTTGATTTTCTCGACGCGGAACGCAGTTACAGGGCTACGCAACTCGGCTACCGGCAGGCGCTGGCGTCTTATCTGACGGCGCTCGAGCAGCTTCGCGAAGCCGTGGGAACCAGGAGCATTCCATGAGACATCGAGTGATGTATTTGCTTGGCCGCGGCGCACTTGCCGCCGCCGGACTTTCTGCCGCCCTGGCGTTTACCGGCTGTCACTCCGGCGACAACGCGAGCGGGATGGCGTCGTTTTCGTCACAGGCCTCGCCCTCGGCAACGCCGCAGCTTTTCACCATCCCCGCGGACCAGATGAGTCACGTGGAAATGGCGACGGTGGAGCCGCAAACCATGACCCACACCCTGCGGCTCACGGGGGCTGTGGCCTACAACGCATTCAAGACCACGCCTGTGATTACGCAGGTGGGCGGCCCGGTAAGCCGAATTCTGGTGGTTCCCGGCGAAAAAGTGACATTGAACCAGCCGGTGCTTGAAGTCAGCAGCCCGGATTACGCGCAGCTCCTCGACGGGTATCTGAAAGCGGCGGATTCCTACCGGCTGGCGGACAAGATGTATACGCGCGCGCAGGATTTGTATGCGCATCACGCCATTGCGCAGCAGGATCTGGAGATGGCGGAGAGCAATCGCACCCAGGCGCAGGCGGACCTCAATGCGGCCGAGCAGGGAATGAAGATTCTCGGAATCAAGAATCCCGCCGACTTGGCGAAGGCTCCGTCCTCAGCGCAGATTCCGGTGCTCGCGCCGATTGCGGGCGAGGTAGTGGAGCGCCTTGTTTCCCCAGGACAGGTGGTGCAGGCTGGTCAGACGCAGGCCTTCACCATCTCTGACCTGAGCACGGTGTGGGTGCTCGCCAACGTGTACCAGGCGGACCTCGCGTACGTGAGGAACGGTGATGATGTGGTGGTGCAGACGGATGCGTTTCCCGAAAGCTTCCACGGAAGGATCTCCTATGTTTCACCGGCGTTGGACCCCAATACCCGCACGCTGCAGGCGCGCATCGTGGTGGACAACCCGGGAGAAAAGCTGAAGCGGGACATGTACTGCACGGTGCTGGTGACGGCTGGCGTGTTGAAGAATGCGCTGGCGGTGCCGAATGCAGCCGTGTTGCGCGACGACAACAACCAGCCCTTTGTTTATACCCTGACCGGCGATCACCAGTTCGGGCGGCGCGACGTGGTGCTGGGCGAGATGCAGGGGGACGAAACGCAGATTGTGAAGGGCATCTCCGCGGGAGACAAGGTTGCGGGTAACGGCAGCCTGTTTCTGCAGTTCGCGAATTCGCTGCAACACTGAGGGGGCAGGCCGCAATGATTCATCGCATCGTTCAATTCGCCCTCCGGCAGAAGCCGGTTGTCCTCTTCCTGGCGATCTTTATTGCCATCGCCGGAGCAGTGGCATTCCACAACATGCCGGTGGACGCGTATCCGGATCTTTCGCCGCCCATGGTCGAGATCATCACGCAGTGGCCGGGCCACGCCTCCGAAGAGGTGGAGCGGCTGGTAACGGTTCCCACTGAAGTGGAGATGAACGGCGTTCCGAATCTGACGGTGATGCGCTCGATTTCGCTCTACGGGCTGTCCGACGTAATCATGACGTTCAACGAGGGGACGGATAATTATTTTGCGCGCGAGGTGGTCTTCCAGCGGCTGAGCGAGGTGACCTATCCGCAAGGCGTGACGCCCACTCTGGCTCCGCTTGCGAGCCCCTCGGGGCTTGTGTACCGCTACGTGATCGAGAGCCCCGACCGCTCGCCGCAGGATCTGAAAACGATTGAAGACTGGGTGCTGGAGCGGCAGTACAAACAGGTGCCGGGTGTCGCGGATGATTCCGGTTTCGGCGGCACGGTCATGCAGTACCAGGTGCTGCTTGACCCGGCCAGGCTGTACGCCTATCACATCTCTGTGCCGACCGTGCTGCAGCAGCTCTCGGTGAACAATTCCAACGCCGGCGGCGGTTTTTACGAGGAGGGCGACCAGTTCGATTACGTGACCGGCGTAGGCCTGGTGCGCGATACCTCGGATATCGCCAACATCGTGGTGGGATCGCAGAACGGCGTGCCCACGCGCATCGGCGACATCGGGCAGGTGGAGATCGGGCACGCGCCACGCCTCGGCGAGTTCGGCTTCAACAAGACCGACGACGCGGTCGAAGGCGTCATCATGATGCGGACCGGCGAACAGGCGCAGAACGTGCTCAGAGGCGTTGAAGCCAAGACCAAAGAGCTGAACGAGCATGTTCTGCCGCCGGATGTGAAGGTGCGCGGGTATTACGATCGCAGCGACCTGGTGCAACTGACCATCGATACCGTGGAGCACAATCTGCTGCTGGGCATGGCGCTGGTGTTGGTGGTGCTGATGGTGTTTCTGGTCAGCTTTCGCGCCGCGGTCATTGTGGCGCTCACCATTCCGTTGTCGCTGCTGTTCGCGTTCATCTTTGTGCATGCGGAGGGGATTCCGGCCAACCTGCTCTCGATCGGCGCCATTGACTTCGGCATTCTCATCGATGGAACGCTGGTGATGGTCGAGAACATCTTCCGTGAGCTGGGCGCCCGCGAAGGCCAGCAGTACAACCTCGAGGATGTAATCAAGAGCGCCGCCAAGGACGTGGACCGCCCGATCTTCTATTCGGTGGCCGTGATCATTGCCGGCTATCTTCCCATCTACGCGCTGAGCGGGCCATCGGGAAAGCTCTTCAAGCCGATGGCGGACACGGTGGCGATTGCGCTGGTCGGCGCACTGATCCTCACCCTGACATTAGTGCCGGTGCTGTGCGCGCTCTGGTTCAAGAAAGGTGTACACGAGAAGGAGAACAAGCCGTTCGAATGGGTTCGCAGGCGATACGCAGTGTGGCTGGACTGGTGCCTCGACCGGCCCCGGACCACGATCATCCTGTCGGTGCTGATCTTCGCCGCCTCGCTGCTGCTGATTCCGTTCATCGGTGGCGAGTTCATGCCCCATCTGGATGAGGGCGCGCTGTGGATACGGGCCACCATGCCCTATACGGTTTCGTTCGAAACGGCAAGCAGGTTTTCGCCGCAGGTGCGCGACATTCTGATGAAGTACCCGATGGTGACGGATGTGGGATCGGAGTTGGGACGGCCCGACGACGGCACCGATCCGACCGGTTTCTTCAACGACGAGTTTTATGTAGGACTGAAACCCTATAACGATGCGGCGTGGAAGTCGGGAGGAATTCACACAAAGGCGGAGCTGACCGCGGACATTCAAAAGCAGCTCGATTCATTTCCGGGCGTGATCTTCAACTTCACGCAGCCGGCCGAAGACGCGGTGGACGAGGCGTTGACGGGCCTGAAGAGCGCGCTGGCTGTAAAGGTCTATGGCCCCGACCTGAACGTACTGCAGAATACGGCTCTCGAAGTCAAGCGGCGGCTGAGCGAGGTTCCCGGCTTTACGGAGCTGACGGTGGTGCGCGAGTTGGGACAGCCGAGCCTGATCATCAACGTGGATCGCGGCAAGATTGCCCGCTATGGCGTCAATGTTGCCGATGTCGAGGCTGTGGTGCAGGCGGCTGTGGGCGGGCAAGCGGCCACGCAGGTGGTCCAGGGCGAAAAGCTCTTCGACCTGGTGGTGCGCATGCGGCCGGAGTTCCGCGAGAATGCGCAGCAAATTGGAAACCTGCTGGTGGGGACGCCGGCCGGGCAGCAGATTCCGCTAAGCGCGCTGGCCGATATTCGCGAAACCGGGGGCGCGTCGTTCATCTACCGCGAAAGCAATTCGCGCTATATCGGCGTGCAGTACAGCGTGGAAGGTCGCGACCTGGAAAGCGCGGTGAATGCCGGGCAACTGGCCATCGCCGACATTCAGAAAACGCTGCCGCCGGGCTATCGGCTCACCTGGGGCGGCGAGTACGACGAGTTTCTGGCCGCCAAGAAGCAATTGACCTACATCGGTCCGCTGGCCCTGCTCATCATCTTCATGATTCTGTTTGCGCTTTACGATAACTTCAAGTTTCCGGTGGTCATCGTCCTGGGCGTCATCCTCACGGTGCCCGTCGGTGCTTTGCTCGCGCTCAAACTCACGGATACGGCATTCAGCGCTTCGTCCGCACTCGGCATGCTGGCGTTGATCGGCGTTTCCGTCGAGACTGCCGTGATTCTCGTCTCCTACATCAACAAGCTGCGCATCGAGCAGAATATGGATATCCGCACGGCGACCCGTGAGGCGTCGCTGCTGCGGCTGCGGCCCATCATGATGACGGCGTTGGTGGCCTGCCTGGGATTGTTGCCGGCGGCGCTTTCCACCGGCATTGGCTCCGATACACAAAAGCCCTTTGCAATTGTCATTGTTGCGGGTCTTGTTTCGCGGCTTCTCCTTGGCTTCTTCGTGAATCCCGTGCTCTACCTAATCGTCGCCCGCGACGGGGACGTTCTCAAGGTTTGATTTCAATGGAGCGAGATTCACCGGCATCAGATCAAGGTGACAGCAGCCACACAACTCGATCGACTACATTCCAGGGCTAGGCAGGGATTGATGAGAGCGTGGGGAATGACATAGCCAGGCGCGGCGCCGAGTTGCTCTTCGAGGCCATCAGTCGGCGCTACGAGCGCGCCTCGACACTGATCACCAGCAACCCGCCCTTCGACAAGTGGACCGAGATCTTCGGCTCTGAGGGGCTCACCGGCGCTCTGCTGAACCGCATCACCCACCACGTCCACTGCCTGGAAATGAACGCCGGCGGCTATCGCCCAAGCAAAGCCGCCGCAACCTCCGTGCTGTGCCCTGTTCATCGCGGTCTCCTTGCGATGAGCGGGTCCAGAACCAGGGCCGCTGCAGCATAACGACAGACCCGCCGGCAGGTCGCCTACTCATAACCCAGCCTCAGGTTCGCAATTGATTTCTTCACCCGCCGGAACCGGTCTTATACTCGTTATCATCATCGAGGAAGACATGGGCACATCGACGAATCCTTCACAGAGTGACCATTCGCGCTGGTCTCATTTCCGGCTGGCCGCGGGTGTGATCTTGCTCTTGCCGGCCATCTGGTTCAGTTGGAAGACCGTCGATGGCCTGGCCGCGCGCCGCATCGTCCGCACCGACCTGGCCGAGATCACGCATGTGCGCTACGGAATCCTCAGTGCCGACCAATGGCGAGCCATCATCGGCCCGATGCTCAGCGCGCAAATCGACAAGATCGATCTCAAGGGACAGAGCACGAGCCTCCGGCCCATGGTTGAACGGTCGCTGTATGCCCTGCTGGACAACATCAAGACGCAGATGACGTCGCCCAACCCCAAGGCATCGGGCACGCCCGGCCGTGTCAACCCGATGCTGGTGAACATGATCATCGGAGCGCTGCGTCCGCATGTGCCGGAGTACACCGACGTGGTCATGGCGGAGCTAACCAGACACCAAACCCAGGAAAGCTTCAAGAACTCCATTCGCGCCGTCATGGCCGATGCGGTCAGGAACACGTTCGGCACCACCGATATGACCACCTATTCCGCAATCTTGCAGCGCTATGGGTGCTCGAGCGGCGCGGCTTGCGAGCAGAAACTCGGCACGCAGATCAAAGAAGCGGACACCAGGCTGACTCGCGACTATCTCATCGTGCTGGCATCGTCGGCGCTGGCGTTCATCCTGTTGCTGCCCGGCAAGCAGACGCTCTCGCGGGGCGCCGTGGTGGTGCTGATGTTGTTCTCGATTTCGATGCTGGTCGGCGGCGTACTCAGCCCTATGCTGGAGGTGGAAGTCCGCGTCACGAAGCTGGACTTCACCCTGCTCGGTACGCCCATCGAGTTTCGCGACCAGTCGCTGTACTACCGCAGCAAGACTGTTCTCGAGGTGTCTGAGACCCTGATCCAGATGGGCAGACCGGCGATGACGCTGGTTGCTGTGCTGGTGATCCTGTTCAGCGTGGTCTTCCCGGCGCTGAAAATGCTGGCGCTTGGCGCGTGTCTCTTCCGGCCGGCGCTGTTGCGCACCAGCCGCCTGGTGAAACTGCTGGCATTCGAACTGTCCAAGTGGTCCATGGCCGACGTCATGGTCCTGGCGATCTTCATGTCCTTCGTCGCATTCAACGGAGTGATCGGAAGCGCGTGGGACGGCTTGCCGAACATACAACAGGTGATGATACCGACCAATGCTTCGAAGATACTGCCCGGCTATTACTTGTTCATTGGTTTCTGCGTGTCGAGCATCTTGCTGTCGAAGAAGCTGGAACATGGGATCGCTGCCGACTCCGCCTCCGATTCAATCTAGACTTGCCATCGGTGCTCAGAGTTGTTTGTGGAAGAGCACGAACGGCAGGGCGATTCTGGCCCACGCGCAGCCCCTGTCTCACTTACAGACGTCGAAGGTATTCATGTGCCTGGCGCTGGCCGGATGACCGACGAACGGCGAACGGCTATCCGTCCGTTACTTTTTGTGAACTGGTGAACCTCTGGGATCCGGCATAAAAGCAATGGCAGATGTTTCGGCCTGGCTGCCCCACCCCGTGGATGAAGACCAGATTTGATGCAGGTTTCAGTCATTCCCACAAGGTGCCGGGCGATTCCACCTTTGTGTCAGAGTTTTATTGCAGCTTGTCGCTTAGAATCGCACTATGTGCGGAATAGTCGGATATGTCGGTAGGAAAAAGGTTGTTCCTGTCATCATCGAGGGGCTGAGGCGTCTTGAATACCGCGGCTACGATTCGGCGGGGATTGCCGTGGGCAGTCCGTCGAGCGCGACGCTTGACGTGCGGCGGGCTCCGGGCAAGCTGGGCAACCTGGAGGAGGTGCTGCGCGAGCATCCGCTGCACGGCACCTACGGCATCGGCCACACGCGGTGGGCGACCCATGGACGGCCGACGGAAGAAAATGCGCATCCGCATCGCGACTGCACAGGGCGGATCGTGGTGGTGCACAACGGCATTGTGGAAAACTATCTCGAGCTGAAGCGCGAGCTCACTGAGAAGGGCCACCAGTTTGTCACAGAAACCGACACCGAGATCATTGCCCACCTGATTGAGCAGGTGCAGAAGGACGCGGAAGCGGCAGGAGAGCCGATTCCGCTGGAAGAGGCGGTGCGGCGTGCGGTCAAGCACCTGACCGGGGCGTTTGCACTGGGGGTTTTATCGGCGGCGGAGCCGGACAAGATTGTGGCGGCGCGCTCAGGACCGCCGGTGGTGATCGGGGTGGGCGACGGGGAGTACTTTGTGGCCTCGGACGTGCCGGGGATTCTGCATCACACGCGGAACATCTATTTTCTGGCCGATGGCGACATGGCGATTCTGACGCTGGACGGCGTGGATCTGACCGACTTTGACGGCAAGCCGATCAATCGCACCATCACGCGGATTTCGTGGGATCCGATCCAGGCGGAAAAGGGCGGCTACAAGCACTTCATGCTGAAGGAAATCTGGGAGCAGCCGCGGGCGATTACGGATACGACGCTGGGGCGCGTATCGCTGGACTCGGGCAAGGTTTACCTGGGCGAGATGAAGATTGCCGACGAAGAGCTGGCGATGGCGTCGAGCATCAATATCGCGGCGTGCGGGACGAGCTGGCACTCGGCGCTGACGGGCAAGTACATGATCGAGCGGCTGGCGCGGCTGCCGGTGGATGTGGACTACGCGAGCGAATACCGGTATCGAAATCCGATTCCCGACCGCAATGCGCTGGGGCTGCTGATTACGCAGTCGGGCGAGACGGCGGACACGCTGGCGGCGCAGCGGGAGATGATTTCGCTGGGGTCGAAGACGGTGGCCATTTGCAATGTGGTTGACGCGATGGTGGCGCGCGAGGCGCATGGCGCCATTTATACCCATGCGGGACCGGAGATTGGCGTGGCGTCGACCAAAGCGTTCACGGCGCAGTTGACGGCGCTGTTTCTGCTGGCGCTCAAGCTGGGGCAGTTGCGCGGCAGGCTGGACAAGGAACAGTCGATTGCGCTGATGGAGGAGCTGAGCAGGATTCCGGCGAAGATTGAGGAAGTGCTGCGGACCTGCTCTGCCGAGTGCGAGCACCTGGCCGCAAGCTTCTCGACGGCGCGCGATTTTCTTTACCTGGGGCGCGGCATTCACTTTCCCATTGCTCTTGAGGGCGCGCTGAAGCTGAAGGAAATTTCCTACATTCACGCCGAAGGCTATCCGGCCGGGGAGATGAAGCACGGGCCCAACGCGCTGATCGACGAAACGTTGCCGGTGGTGGTTCTGGCCACGCGGGACGCGGCGGACCCGGCGTCGAAGCTTCGCTATGAGAAGACGCTGTCGAACATACAGGAAGTGACGGCGCGGGCGGGACGGGTGATCGCCGTGGCCACCGAGGGCGACACGACGATCGGCACGCTGGTGGAGCAGGTGATTTTTGTTCCGCCGGCGATTGAGCTGCTGTCGCCGCTGATTGAGATTGTTCCGCTGCAGTTGCTGGCCTACTACATTGCGGTGCGGCGCGGGTGCGATGTGGACCAGCCGCGCAACCTGGCCAAGTCAGTGACTGTGGAGTAGCGGCCGCTCAGGCGCGGCCGGCGAACTCGCGGGTTTCTGTGTAGACCCTTACCTTTTCGCCTTCCTGGATGTAGAGAGGAACCTTTATTTCAAGGCCGGTCTCGAGGCGCGCCAGCTTGGTGACGTTGCCGCTGGTGTCGCCGCGCGCGCCGGGCTCGGTGTAGGTGACCCCCAGCTCGACTTTTTCAGGCAACTGCAAGCCGATGGGATTGCCGTTGAATTTGTGAAGCTGGATGATGGCGCCCTCGACGAGAAATTCCAGGGCGTCGCCCATCATGGTCTCTGAGAGCGGAAGGGTTTCAAAGGTTTCCTGGTCGAGGAAGTAAGAGCCGTCGGCGTCGCTGTAGAGGTAGGAGGCTTCGACGGTTTCAAGATCGGGCTCCTTGAAGCGGTCGCCGGCTTTGAAGGTTTTGTCGAATACGGCGCGGGTGAGCAGATTGCGCATTTTGAGCCGCACCAGCGTCTGGCCTCCGCGGGCCGTGGGGGTTGAAACTTCAGCTTCCATGCAATAGTAGGGCGTGTTTTCGAACTCGAAGTACATTTTCCGCTTAACGGTAATGGCTTCAATCAGTGCGGCCATGAATTCCTCATTAAAATCGATCGTTTTGAAGCTGCGGGCCAAGTGCAATCCAAATGCGGATTTGACCGGCTCCCCGTCAATTATAGAGTCGAAACAAGGGTTCACAGGTGGGTACAGCCTGCCGGGAGAAGCTGCTTGCGGGTTGACTGAGGCCCGTCTGCTCTGAGAAACTGACCCCCATGCGCTACAACGGAAAGATTGAATATGCACACGCGCGCAAAATTCGCGAGCGGAATACCCGTCTCTATCGCGCGCTGCATCTGCCTATATGGATATGGGTCTTTTTTCTGGCACCCGGACCCCTTGTTTTCAGCCTCTTTGCCCGCGGATTTTCATGGGGCAACGGCATATGGCTGGCGGTGGTGCTGATTGGAACCGGGATTGCGGGATGGCGTGGCCAGTTGCCCGGCGTGGAACCGAGGCCCTACATCCTGCGTTTTGATGAAGACAAGCCCAACCCGCTCTATCGCAAGGTGTGCTACACGTTTGCGTGGAATGCCGTGCTGAGCTTTGCGCTGCTGAACATGACGGGACTGGCGATTGCCGCGTTCACCGGCCAGTGGTACATGAAGCAGATTTACACCTATGCCTATTCGCCGTTGTGCGCGCTGATTCTGCTGCTGGGGCTGATGGGCAAGCTGCCGCGCGTGGGGCCCTCCACCAAGGGTGAAGGCACGGAACGGCGCTACTTCTACGGCTCTGTCTGGGCGGTGACCATTGCGCAAACGGCGCTCCTGGTGGTTTGGAAGATGTTGCCCCCGGGCGTTGGACCGACCCAGACGGGGAACCAGATCAAGCTGCTGGTGTTTGCCAGCGCGCTGCTGATGGTGGGGCTGATTGCCTGGCGGGGACGGCTGCCCCGGACCCGGCCGATTGTTCCCGGCGAGGTGATGGTTTCAGACTGATGCACTGGCTGCCGCGTGGGCTGGAGGGTTGTTGAGTGTGATTTAAATCACATTTCGCCCTATACCCACCGGAGTATAAGGTAGTTGCCATGTGCTTAGCGATTCCTGGAAAAGTGGAAGAGATTTCGACCGATGGCTTGATCCGCATCGGGCGCGTCAATTTTGGCGGGGTGGTGAAGAACGTCTGCCTGGACTATGTTCCCGAGGTCGAAGTCGGCGATTACACCATTGTCCACGTTGGATTCGCGCTCTCAAAAATCGATGAGGAGACGGCCAAACAGACACTGGCCGATTTTCGCACCCTGGGCATGCTGGACGAGGAGCTGGGGACCGAGGAAGAGGCTTTTGCGCGGGCGGCGGCGGCGCCCCAATCGAATTGCCCGGATGGGAGTTGTTCTGATTCCCAGGTGTCAAAAGCGGGAGCTCGGGCAAGCGCCTCTTCATTCCCACCCTTAGCAAAAAGCGCGAAGGATGGGGCGCCCGATCCATCCGGTGATGGTGGACGCGGCGAGAAATGAAGTACCTTACCGAGTTTCGCAACGGCGAAATCGCGCAGCGCATGGCGCGCGAAATTCACTCGGTAACCACGCGGCCATGGAAGATCATGGAAGTCTGCGGCGGCCAGACGCACTCGATTATCAGAAACGGGATCGACCAGATGCTGCCGGCGGGCATCGAGATGATTCATGGGCCTGGCTGCCCGGTGTGCGTCACTCCGCTGGAGCTGATCGACAAGGCGCTGGCCATTGCGGCCCAGCCCGGCGTGATCTTCTGCTCCTTTGGCGACATGCTGCGGGTTCCGGGAACGGAGGCCGACTTGTTCCAGGTGAAGGGCGCGGGCGGCGATGTGCGGGTGGTGTATTCGCCGTTGGACGCGGTGGAACTGGCCGCCAAAAATCCCGACCGGCAGGTGGTGTTCTTCGGCGTGGGCTTTGAAACCACGGCTCCGGCGAACGCCATGAGCGTACACTTGGCCAAACGGCGCGGCCTTACTAATTTTTCGTTGCTGGTGTCGCATGTTCTGGTTCCACCGGCCATCGAAGCGATTTTGCAGGCGCCAGGGAACCAGGTGCAGGGATTTTTGCTGGCCGGGCACGTGTGCAGCGTGATGGGCTACTGGGAGTATCCGCCGCTTGCGGAGAAATACAAGATCCCGCTCGTCGTCACCGGATTTGAACCACTCGATCTGCTCGACGGCATCCGGCGCGCGGTGATTCAACTGGAAGCGGGCCGGAATGAAGTGGAGAACGCCTACAGCCGCGTGGTGACGTTCGAAGGCAACCGCGCGGCGCAAAAGCTGCTCGGTGAAGTTTTTGAGGTGACGGATCGGGCCTGGCGGGGCATCGGCGTGATTGCCCAAAGCGGCTGGAAGTTGAACGACGCTTATCGCTCCTTCGACGCCGAAGAGCGGTTTCACATTACTGGAATTCACACCGAGGAGTCGGCGTTGTGCCGCGCGGGCGACGTGCTGCGGGGCGCCATCAAGCCGGCGGAGTGCGGGGCGTTCGGCAAAGAGTGCACGCCGCGCCATCCGCTGGGCGCCACCATGGTGTCAAGCGAAGGGGCCTGCGCGGCCTACTACAACTACGGACGGTTTATTTCAGCCGATGAGCTGGCCAGCGCTGGCTCGGGCCTGAGCTCGGCGTCGGGCTCGGGGCTGACGGGAGCGGCTCATGGCTGAGCTGGCCAAAGCCGCCGTGCCCGATTTTTCAAGCTGGTCGTGTCCATTGCCGCTGCTTGGCTATCCCACGATTGTGATGGGCCACGGCGGGGGGGGCAAGCTGGGCAACGAACTGGTGGAACACCTGTTTCTGCCGGCGTTTCGCAATCCCGCGCTTGAAAACCTGGGCGACGCGGCGGTGCTGGATGTGCCGGCCGGAAGGCTTGCCATGAGCACCGATTCGTTTGTGGTGCAGCCGTTGTTTTTTCCGGGCGGATCGATTGGCGAGCTGGCCGTGAACGGGACGGTGAACGATTTGGCGGTCTCCGGGGCGGAGCCGCGATTTTTGAGCGCGAGCTTTATTTTGGAAGAGGGTTTCCCGCTGGCGCAGTTGGCGGCGATTGTGGAGGCCATGGCCAGGGCCGCGGCCACGGCGGGCGTGAAGATCGTAACCGGCGATACCAAGGTCGTGGAGCGGGGACACGGCGACGGCTGCTATATCAATACGGCGGGCATCGGCGTGCTGCGCTCGGGCATTCATGTCGGCCCGCATCGCGCCGAGGCAGGCGATGCGATTCTGGTTTCCGGAACGATCGGCGACCACGGCATGGCCATCATGAGCGTGCGCGAGGGGCTGGAGTTCGAGAGTCAAATCCGCTCAGATTGCGCGGCGCTGAACGGACTGATTGCCGAAGTGTTGGCGGTTGCGGGGGGCGCGGTTCATGCCATGCGCGATCCGACGCGCGGCGGGCTCGCTTCCACGCTGAACGAGATTGCGCAGGCCTCGGGCGTGGGCATCGACCTCGACGAAGCCAGCCTGCCGGTGCGGGTTGAGGTGCAGTCGGCATGCGAGCTGCTGGGGCTTGACCCGGTGTATGTGGCCAATGAGGGCAAGGCGGTCTTTTTTGTGGCGCCGGAAGCCGCTGAGGCTGTGCTGAGCATGCTGCAGGGGCATCCGCTGGGCCGCGAGGCCGCACGCATCGGGCAGGTGACCGGCGAACACAAGCGCATGCTGGTGGCGCGGACGGCAATGGGCGCCAATCGCGTGATTCCGACGCAGATCGGGGAGCAGTTGCCGCGGATCTGCTAGAGCCAGCTCTCAGCTTTCAACCATCAGCCATCAGGGAAGCACTCCTCCGAAGCACTCCTCCGAGGCCAAAAGAGTCTGGGTCGCCGCGGGGGGGCGGGTTCAACCCCCGGGTCGGAGCATCGAGACGGGGCCACCGGGCAGAGGAAATTATCGCCGTCCCTGACCGGCCTTTTGGCGCTCGACGCCGGCAGCATCCGAAGGAACTCCTAAAATCTTAGTTGACAAATGAACTCTTCCGGGCCTATTCTCCTAATCACTTAGGAGATGCTGCCGATGAAAAGGGCAAAGCAGGCCGGTTTGACCAAGCTTGAACTGAAGATCATGCAGGTGATCTGGCGGTGCGGCGGCGGCACGGTGAGCGCCGTGCAGGCAGAGCTGGAGCCGCCTCTGGCCTACACCACCGTGCAGACCATGCTGAATATTCTGGAGCGCAAGGGAAAGCTGAAGCGCGTGCTTGAGGGGCGCGCCTATGTGTACGCGGCCAGGGTGACAGAGGCCAAGGCGCTGGGTCAAAGCCTGCGCGATCTGATCGACCGCATGTTCGGCGGATCGAGCGAAGAACTGGTGATGAGCCTGCTCAAGGATGGCCAGATCGATGCAACCAAACTGGCTGAGCTCTCCCAACGATTCAATCAGGAGGCGGGTGAACCATGAAAAGCTTCGAGACCTGGGTTTTGTCTTATCTTCTGAGCTCGCTGTGGCAGGTTCCGCTGATCTTTGCCGCGGGTTGGGTGGCGGCGCAGTCGGTTAAGAGGGCTGGAGCCGCCATGGAACATCGTGTGTGGGTGAGCGTGCTTTGCATGCAGGCGCTGGTTCCTGCATTCGCCACGCTGCCATGGGAGTGGGCCAGTGCACTGCTGGCCTGGGGCACGGCCCAGCCGCGCACCGCCGAAGCAGGCGTCTCCGTGGTGATGGGCACAGGCGAGGGAGTGGGCGCGTTTCACCTGCCGGCGGCGCTGCTGACGGCAATCGCGATTGCGTATGGGGCATTCACGGTCTATTTCGCGGCCAGATTTGTCTACCGGCTGGGCGTGCTTTGGGTAATGCGCCGGGAAGCCAGGGAAGTGGCGCTTGGCGGTGAATCCGCCGCGGATTGGGAGCGGTGCACGCAAAGGTTTGGAGTCGGCGAAGTGTCGCTTTCCATGTCGTCCCGCATCTTTGGTCCCGTGACGATGGGGCTCACGCGGAAACTGGTTTTGCTGCCGGAGGATCTGGTTGAGCGACTGTCGGCAACCGATCTTCGCACCGTGATTGCGCACGAGTTTGCCCACTTGCGCCGCAATGACTTTCTTAAAAACCTGATTTACGAGCTGCTTTCCTTCCCGGTGAGCTACCATCCGCTGTTCTGGCTCACCAGGGAAAAAATCATGGAGAGCCGGGAGATGGTTTGCGACCAGATGGCAGCCACGGTCGCGGGGCGAAATGAATATGCACAATCGCTGCTGCGGTTGGCGTCCCTGCTGGTGGTGGGCGCGCCCATCAGAACTCCTCACGCCATCGGAATTTTCGATGCCAACACATTTGAAAGGAGAATCATGAGGTTGACTGGAGATCGGAATCAGGTGAAGGGAATGCGGCGGCTCGGGCTGGTGGCCGGCTGCTGTGCGCTTGGGCTTGGGACGTGCGGGTTGGCGCTTGCCCTGAGCATGCATGTGGATGCGGCCTCGGTGGGCGATCAAAACGGCGCTTCAAAACAGCCGGGACGCATCAGCGTGTCGGCCGCGGTGATGCAAGGAAACATCGCGCACAAGGTTACTCCCATTTATCCCCTGAAGGCCAAGAAGGAAAAGATTGAAGGAAAGGTTGTGCTCGCGGCAATCATCGGGAAAGATGGAGCTGTCGAGAATCTGGCGGTTGTCTCGGGGCCGAAAGTGCTTCAGCAAGCGTCGCTGGACGCAGTGCGGCAGTGGACATACAAGCCCTTCCTTCTGAATGGAAATCCGGTGGAGGTGAAAACAACCGTCACTGTGACTTACACTCTGCTGAAGTAAACGGGACGGGGTCCTGAAGTTCGAAGCATAGATCGAGCGGCCGCTTCGACCTGGCCTTGAGTGTTTTTTGAAAGTAGCGAACGAGCAAAGACAAAAGCAAGCGCAGATCCTGCGACTCCGTTTGCCGCAAACGACGCGCCAAACCAGGCTCGGGATGACAGTTTCCTTATTGAACGAACTTTGGACTCGGGGTCCTAGGCACGGATCGCAGTGACTTCAAGAACTTCGACTGGTTCTTCGCCGGGAAACTTCAGCGCCACGCCGCGGATCCAGTCGGAGCTCGTGAAGACGCCGATTTCTTTTCCGCTGATGACGGAATGAAGCTTGAATTTGCCCGCGGGCAACAAAGGCAGACGGACGAGAGCTTGTTCGGCGCGCGACTTATTGCGGAAGAGCGCAATCACTCCGTTGCCGCCGTGGTCGAGGCGCGCGAATCCATCCCATGCGGCGGGCGTGGTCTGGAGCCAGCTTCCAAGCGGGAAGAAACTTTCGCTGATTTTCGTGGTGCGCCGAAGTTTTTTGAACCACGCAATTTTTTCCCGGTACCAGCTGAGGTCCGCGGCGCTGAGCTTGCGCAGATCGCCGAGCAGTAGTGGCGCGGAACCGATGGCCGTCGAGAAACTCTCCTGAATGGTGGGCAGCTCGGCGTGTATATTGCCGATCAACATGCTCTCGACGGGCATGGAGGCGGCGCGCTGGTAGAGCAACTGGCGGGCCTGCAAGGGTCCAGCCGAATGCGGGTTTGTGTCGTCGACGTTACTCATCCAGTCAAGATCGCCGGCAGCCAGAAGCCCGGCGTCGATAATGTGCTTCTGACCCCAGAGCTCAAAGGTGAGGTCGAGCAGCACGTCAGGATGTTTTTCATAGACTTTTGCGGTGACATACGAGATGCCCTCGTAGATCATGTTGAGCGATTGGGCCCAGTCGGCATGATCGTGGTCTTTAGCCCAGCAACCGGGCGCCTCGCCGTAGGCATTGAAGATGGTGGTGAGGTCGAGCTTGACATAGGCCAGGCGGAAGCGGCCAATGGCGTCGATGACGCGGGCGGCCGCGGCTTCGCGATAGGGCGTCGCCAGGCACATGACGCCCTTGGCGCCGGCGGCGGTTCCGGTGATTTTGGCCTTGCCTTCCTGATCGAGCGCGCGCCACTCGGGATGCTCGCGATAGACGGCGGTCGTGGTGCCGATGGCTGCCAGCGGTATCCACAAGCCCAGCCTCATGCCTTTCCCTTCAACCGCATCGAGGATGGGTTTGAGACCGCCCGGGAATGCGGTCAGATCGACGGCATTCTCACCATAGTCCTGCTGCCAGCCGTCGTCGATGGTGAAGACATCCATGCCCATGGCGGAAGCCGCATCCACAAGCGAGAGCACCAGGTCGCGATTTACATTGCGATTGAACGGCTCCCAGGTGTTGTAGATCCAGGGCGGGCCTGCCGCGTCGACGTGCCGCTCAAGAACCTGCGCGGTGTAGGAAGGCAGCACCCAGTGCGGATCGTTGAATCCGTCGGCGTTGCGAAAAGCCACCAGCGACGCATCGGCGGTGGTGAACGCTTCTCCGGGAGCGAGCGAACGCTCGAAGGGCATCAGATCGGTGTCGTACATCACGCCGATGCTCACCGCATCGTCATCCCAACCGCCGATCTCGGTGCGCTTCATGTATCCGGGAACTTCGCTGAGCACGGCGATACCGATTCCCGTGAGACCGTTGGCCGCGAGCAATCCGGCATCCTCTGAGCGGCCGGTATAAAACGTTTCACGCGGAATGGTGCCGTATTGGGTGAGCAGCGTGATTTCATTGGCGGGGCCGAGCGCCATGCCGATGGCTTCAATATTCAGGTGGGAGACGGTGAGCGGGGAGGCGCCGGTGTTGCGCAACACCAAATGCTTGCGGATGGCTTGATGTCCGCTATAGACGCGATAAACAACGGAGACCTCAAGCGGCAGCTCTCTGTGACCGAGCCGCAGGGTCAGCGACTTTCCGTTGGGAAGATCGGCCTGGTGCGCGTCGAGCAGCGCGAACGAAGCATTGGTTCCCGCGCAGTCCTGCCCATTGCACAGGAATGAGAACTCCTGGCCATGGTGCGTTTTTTCCGGAACAATGAAATCGGCATGCGTGGACGCGCAGGAGAATTGGCGGGTGAACAGGCCTTTTTTCGGCAGGAAGGCAATGGTTCTTGCGATCCGATCGTTGCCGATGGTCCAGGTCTGGCTTCCATCGCTGGCGGCAGAATTCTGCTGCGCGTACAAAGCTTTGGTCAAGGTCAGAGGCGCGACGGCGCAGCCCGACGCTACCAGCATGCCGTTGCGAATCAGCTCTCTTCTGCTGACCAAGATCCGTACGAGATCATTCATATCCGCTTCCCATCACGCTTAATTTGTTGCAAGCGCATCCTATCACAGGAAGGATGGGAGTCTGCTGTCGTGGATGATCGTCAGGCGAAGAGTTCGAAGGCTTGCCGGACCCTGTCGGGGATGGTGGCGGGGGTTTCGCCGAGGTTCTGGCTGATTTCGAGGACGATGGCGGGCGGAGCTTCAAGCTTCTCAAGAGCCTCCGCGGTGGCTGGCCAGTCAATGGCGCCATCGCCGGGCCAGAGATGCTCATCCTTCTCCCCGTGGTTGTCGTGGGTGTGGACGGAGAAGATGCGATTGCCCATGGCGGCGATGGCCTCGGCGACACCGACGGTGATATTGGCGTGGCCCAGATCGAGGCAGAGGCCGACGTTCTTCAGATGGCCCAAGTCCAGGATCGTCACGAGATGCTCGGGGGTGGTGGCTTCGCTGAGCAGATTCTCGACCAGCAGGCGCACACCGAGAGGCCGGGCAAAAGCGTCGAGATGCTCGAGGGCGTTGGTGGCGTAATCGATGGTGCGCAGCGACCAGCCGTCGGTGCGTTCGCCCAGATGGAGGATGAGATTGCGCAGGGGAATGTGCTCGGCTGCTTCGAGTGCGCGCTTTACCTCGTCCACGGCTTCGATGCGGCGGGCTTTTTCAGGATGCAGCACATTGACCGCAGGAGCGCCGGAGCGGCCCATTTCGCGGTCGGGATAGAGCGGCGCGTGCATTGAGAACGGTTCGAGGGGGTTGGAGCGGAACCAGGCGGCCAGCTCGTCGACATGCTCGCGACTGGTGTAGTCAAAATGCTGACGGGCTGCGAAAATCTCAACGGCCTGGGCGCCTGCGCGTCCGGCAAGCTCGAGCAATCCGGGATGCAACCGCTGATTCAGAAACAGATGAGTTGAGAGGACGCGCAGCATTTTCAGCAAGTTCCTCGCGCTGGTTCGAGTTGAACGGCGAACCAGCGGCTGATGTCATTGTCGCATTTTTGCAACACAGGGCTATGTGCAAGAAATTGCACAACATGCGAGAAAGGGGCCAGCGGTGTGAGATGTGCTAATAGCCGGCGGCTTTGCCATAGTGGCTGCGGTGGTCCTGGCCGCCTTCAAGCTGGCCGGTTTTGGGATCGACGGCGATGCATTCGCCGTTGGACCAGTGGGCTTCTTCGAAGTCGAGGTCGTAGCCTTGCGCGCGCAGTGCGGCGATGGTTTCAGGCGGAAAGCCCTGCTCGAGATAAAGCTTGTCAGGCAGGTACTGGTGGTGGAAGCGGGGCGCGTCGACGGCCTGCTGAATGTTGAGCGAGCCCTCGGCTGCGGAGAGAAAGATGTTGGTGACGGTGGTGATGATGCGCGAGCCTCCGGGGGAGCCGAGGACGTAACGCAGCTTGCCATTCTCAAGCACGATGGTGGGGGTCATGGCGCTGAGCGGGCGCTTGCCGGGGGCGATGGCGTCTGCGGGACCCTGCACGAGACCGTAGAGGTTGGGCACGCCCAGCTTGACGGCGAAGTCGTCCATCTCATCGTTGAGCAGAAAGCCGAGCGATCCGGCGGTAACGCGAGAGCCGAAGCTGTCATTGAGGGTGGTGGTGACGGCCACGGCGTTGCCGTCGCTATCGACCACCGAATAGTGAGTGGTGTGATTCGATTCGGCGCCGGGGCTGCCGGCGGTTTGTGGCGCAGGGGGCAGAAATCCAGGCGGGCGGACGAGCGCAGCGCTGGGCGTCGCGGCGGCCGGGGCAATGCTTGCGCGCCAGGCGGCAGCGTAGGCTTTTGAGGTGAGCGCGGCCACCGGCATGGAGTTGAAGTCCGGATCGCCGAGATATTCCGCACGGTCCATGTAGGTGCGGCGAAAGGCCTCGGCGATGAGGTGGATGGACGCGGGACTGCGGTCACCCAGTTGGGCCAATGGGTAGCTCTCAAGGATGTTGAGCGCACTGAGAAGGACGATGCCGCCGGAGGAGGGCGGCGGGGCGCTGAGCAGGGTGTAGTTGTGAAAGCTGCCCACGATGGGAGGGCGCTCGACGACGGTGTAGCGGGCAAGGTCTTCAAGGGTGAGCAGCGCACCGCCCCGGCTGAGCTCGGAGACCAGTTCATGGGCCGTTTTGCCGTGGTAAAAGTCTTCAGGGTTGGCGGCAATGCGCTCCAGCGTACGCGCCAGTTCGGGCTGGCGGAAGAGCTCGCCGGCTTTGTAGAGGTCTCCGCCGCGCTGAAAGATGCGCTTTGATTCAGGGAAGTTGGCGAGGTCGGGATCGGTGAGTTCCTGGGCCTCTTCTGAGGTGAGCGTGAAGCCTTGTGCGGCGAAGTGAATGGCGGGCGCCATGACGCGCGCGAGGCCGAGCCGCCCGTATTTGCGTTCGGCGTAGACCAGGCCGGCCACCGAGCCAGGCGTGGCGATGGAGCGGTAGCCGATGAGGCTGGCGTAGGGAATGACGTTGCCGTGCGCGTCAAGATACATATCCTCAGTGGCGGCCAGCGGAGCTTTCTCGCGGAAGTCAATGAAGGTGGAGCGGCCGTCGTGGGTACGGAGGAGCAGAAATCCGCCCCCGCCCAGGTTGCCGGCGCTGGGATGCACGACGGCCAGTGCGAAGCCTGCGGCCACGGCGGCGTCAACGGCGTTGCCGCCCTCGCGCAGCATCTGAAGGCCCGCATCGGAGGCGAGGTGGTGGACCGTGACGACCATCCCGTGGCGGGCGCGGACGAGCTGCTCGGCGAGAAGGACCTGGGGAAGATAGGGCTGGGGAGAGGGATTCACCTTCTTCGCGCCCTCCTGGGCAACGGCTTGGATGGAGATCGAAAGTAAGGCGCCCCAAAGGGGAGCCAGGGCGAGGCCTATAGCGGTTTCAGGATTGCTGTACCCAGAGGCATTGCACTCAAGTCGACCCGACCCCAAGGAGGGGCGACCTGGTACGAAGCACAATAGGGCATACCTATCCTGAAACCGCTCTAAGAGCCGCGGGTTCATGAATGTCTTGACAGGATAGCGCGGAATGGGGCGGGAGGATGATTTTGCCGCGTGATTTGGCCGACCGAGCTGAACGACGGGTGGACGTCAAATAATCGAGCCGGAGGGAGGGCTTTCCGGATGCCCGAAGTAAAGCCGATATAATCGAAATGGCTTTTCCGATACGGAGACAAAGATGCGAATGAAGTGGATGCTGACTATTCTTATTTTTATGGGAGTGGCAGCGCTCTCTTGCGCTGCGGCGTATGGCCAGGCCGATGCTAAGGCAAGCAAGCAGACCCCCGCCGCATCCCGGACTGAGACGGATTTGGGACTAAGCGGATTCGCGACCTTCACCAGCGCCAGCAGCGGCAACGGCACGGCGCAGACTCCATCGAACGGCTACGGCGGCATGTTCGAATTGCGGCAGATTGTGAAGCCGCTTCTGGGCTACGAATTGGCCGTCAACTATGGCGGCGCCGATCAGGCCTTTGCTCCCAAGGCCGGCGCCTGCGAGCTGACGTGCCAGAGTCCGCCCACCAGCATTACGGCCACTGCCACAGAGTTCTCGATCGATTACGTGGCCTCGTTCAAGACCGGAAATCTGCGGCCGTTTGTGGTTGGCGGCTTGGGTGTCTTTGTCACCATCCCCGGCCCCACGCCGCAGGGCAACAACACCTCGATCAGGGGAGCGTATGTTGCCGGCGGCGGACTGGACTGGGCCTTGGGCCCACATCTCGGCATTCGCCTGCAATACCGCGACACCTTCTACAAGGCGCCGAATATCTCAGCGATCTACCCCGCTACGGGGGTTCTTACGCAGTCCGGCGAACCGATGGGCGGCGTCTTCTACAGGTTCTGATTTACGGCCCTAACGGCTGGCGACCAGCATAAGCGGATCGGGAATCACATGACAGGCCTCCTGGCCTGAGAAGCTCCATGTGGAGCCGTCCGCGAAGGTAACCGAGCTCAGGTCGATTGAAAGCACGGCGGTCATGCCGAAGGCCCAGAGATCGGCGGAGACTGTCCGGCCGGTTGCGGGGCGGAACCTCACCTGCAGCGTCTGCGAAACATCGGAGCCATCCTCGTTCTGCAGGGTCTGCGTGATGCGGCCCTTGCCGGAAAGGCCGTGAACCCGCAACCGGGCCTTGACCACCTGCCGCGAATCGGGGTCAACCAGCGTCAGATGAAGCAACTGGGCGAGCCCTTTGGGCCAGTTCCGATCGACCTCGCGGAGGTTTCCGGCCGTTCCATGGCGCGCTCGCAGCGAGACCGGGCATCCGGCGGCTGGCGGCGTCATTTGCAGAATTGCGGTCTGCGACGGGGCCAGGCCCTCAACCCCTGCCGTGCCGGACAACTGGACCTGGCCGGCGGTCTGGGCGGCTATCGTGACCGACCCGAAGAGAAGAGCACAAAATACCAGAGCGGCAGACTTCATGCGGCGTCTCCTGTCCCCACGCCGGCGGCGCGGGCGGACACAAACAGGGTACTCCCGAGCGAGGATTCACTTCAAGAAAGGTGAACGCGGGAAGTGGGCCGGCTTGAAGAAGAAAGTTCCTTGGAGGTTAAAGCCCAACATTGATCAGAAGAGCTTAATCGTCATGAAGCAGGGCCTTGTTTTGAAGCCAGCCTGCATTGAGTTTTCCCGCAGTCTGTGAGGCCCGTGGCCTTCAAAATGGCTGGTGGCGGAGCGGGGACCTCTTCTGGAGGCAGCTCGCGGCAGCGAGTTGTGCCTCTCAGAAAGGGTTGGTTCCCCTTGGCGAACACGCAATCGACGGATTACTTCAGCGGGTACAGTTTGATTTTGCGGAAATAGACCTCGGTTCCCTCGGACTGGAAGAGAATCTTTCCAGTCGACGGAAATGCGTCGGTTCCCTCATTGGCCAGCGTGCCGTTGACGTATTGCCACACATGGCCATCGCGGTTCACCAGTTCCAGCACGTTCCACTCACCGTGCGGCCTTTCGAGTTCGTTGACGGGGTCGCGATAGCCGGTCACGTCCTTGAATGGTCCTTTGTTGAAGCGGTCAATTTTCGAGGACTTGCCGTCGGGCCCGGTCACGCGGACACCGTCTTTGCCGGTGATCGCGGCGCCGTCGGTGAGCCAGAAGTCGCCCGTGCATCCCTCGTCGATCTGGAACTCGATCGAACGCGGCCACACCCTGTTGGGACCTTGAATGTTGAAGAGAATGCCGCTGTCGCGCCCCTTGCCGATCTTCGGACCAAAGGTGCCCTCACCCCATTTGAACTCGGCGCGCAGATAGTAGTTCTTGAACTCCTGCTTGGTGATGAAGTAGCCCATCTCCCTGCCGGAGACATGGACGGCACCCTTTTCGATCGTGAAAACATGATTCGGGTCGGAGTTCAATCCCGAGGGATTCAGGAAAGTATCAAACTGGCTCAAATCCTTGCCGTCGAACAGGACCACGGCGGGCCCGTGTTTGGGAATGCCCTTTGCTTCTGCCCAGCCGAAGGATGCGCCCATCCAGCTTGCAAGAAGCAACGCACCTGCGACCTTCAAATTAGAGTGAACCTTCATGTCATTAGCTCCCTTTGCTGGCAATCTCGTCTTGGCTGACATCATAGTTCGTCGAGAGTCGAGTAGGGAAACCCCATCCTAGACCCGCCTCCACGACGGGCGCGGGGACGGGCGCTTTGGGCCTCGCTGCGACCGATTGGCCCATGCCCTGCTGTGTTACCGTAGCCATACGGCGTCCCCAGGCCAGCCAGGGTGTTTCGGCTCGTGCCGGGTTGCCGTTTCCCGGTAGCAGATGGGGAGCGACGGCCGTACAAAAAAGCATGTCCCAGCAGCCGGAAACGACAACGTCAACGCTCGCGGTAAGTCCGGCACCTTTGCCGGAAGCGGCAGTTGAGCCTGTGCCCACGGTCGCAGTCAGGCCACAGAAATCCATACCGCCGCGCATTCCGCGCTGGCTTGAGCGGGTCGAACTGCTGTTGCGGGTGATGTTGCGCATGTATATCGGGCTGGCGGTGTGTTACGCGCCGTGGTCGCCCATGTTCTGGGATCAGAACCCACTTTTCCAGCAATATCCCGCGCTGGGGGCCATTGCGGCCAACGGTGCGGTTCGGGGCATGGTTTCGGGCTTGGGGCTGCTGAATTTGTGGATTGCGCTGCACGATGTACTCGGCCGCCGGGAGGGATGAGCCATGGGCGACGAACCAAAGGAAACCGGCAACCCAGAGCCAGAAACAGCGCCGGCGGCGACGCAGAACCGAAAAGGCGCGCCCCCGCCTCTGGAGTCCGCTCCGCTGGCTTATGAGAACCCCGCGTTCCTGAACAGCGCCGATGGACGGCTGATGCGCGTGATGAGCGAGTATCTTGAACCGCTGGCACGTTTTCGCCGCGAGCAGATTCAGGACACGGTGGTTTTTTTCGGCTCGGCGCGGTTTCGCGACCGCGACGAGGCCGATCATGCGCTGGAACTGCTGGCAAACACCGGCTCGACGGAGGCTGCGCCCAGCCACGAGCAGCCAGCCAGCGCTCCCGACATTGCCGCCGGCACTGCCAGCAACCTGCAGCGCAAGCGAGCCGTGGCCGCCGTGGAGATGGCCCGCTACTACGAGGATGCGCGAAGGCTTTCATTCCTGCTGACGAAATGGGCGGGCAAGATTCCCTCGCGCAAGCATCGCTTTGTGATCACCAGCGGCGGAGGTCCGGGCATTATGGAAGCCGCCAACCGCGGGGCGTGGGAGGCGGGCGGAAAAACGATCGGGCTGAACATCAGGCTGCCGTTTGAGCAGGCGCCCAACCCGTACATCACCCCTTCGCTTAACTTCGAGTTCCACTACTTTTTCATGCGCAAGTTGTGGTTTGCCTACCTGTCAAAGGCGCTGGTGGTTTTTCCCGGCGGGTTCGGCACGCTCGACGAGATGTTCGAAATTCTCACCCTGACGCAGACCCACAAGCTGGCCAAGAAGATCACGGTGGTGATTTACGGATCGGACTACTGGAAAAAGGTGATGAACCTGGAGACGCTGGTGGATACAGGCGCCATTTCGCCGGGGGACCTTGAACTGATGCAGTTTGCCGACACTCCGGAAGAGGCGTTCGAGCTGCTGCGCCGGGGGTTGACGGAGAACTACCTGGCTGCCGAACTGGCGGCCGCAGCCGCCGGAGCGCACCTGGCAAACCACGCCGCAAACCATGACGAGGATCTGATGGCCGGCTGGACGGTCGAGGACTTTCTCAGTCCCGAGATGGCCAAGACGAGTTCCTAGAAGTCCTGGCGGACCGGAATCCGGGGGGTGGTTTCCGGTAACTCTTCGGCTTTCACCCTGGTCCCAGCGGGTTTTCTCGTGACTTAATTGGTACAGGCGCGAATTGAAGGGTTATTCGCTGGATTTTCACCTTCCTTTTATGAGGAGACATGGAAACTATGTGCAGTAATCCGCTGAAGATTGCGGGTGAAGGAGGGGCGATGCCCAGTGCGACCATCAGTTACCAGTGGCGCGACCAAGACGCTCATCGAGGGTTCAGGACCGGCGTCTCGCTGCACAGCCATACCAACCAGTCAATGGAGACGCTGGACTTTGTGGCCAACTTCGGCAGCCAGTTTCCGGTGGTGCGTCCCCTGCTGGCCCGGATGGAGCGCCGTGCGGAGGAGCTGCACGGGGTACACATCGACTACGCGGCCAGCTACTGGACGCCTCCCATGACTCCCAAGCTGGCATTCGATCTGGAGAGCAGGCAAATTGAGAAGCTGGGGCTGGCGTCGATGGTCTCGCTTTCAGACCATGACAACATCAACGCCCCGATGCTGCTGCGCACGGTGCCGAGCGCCCGGCAGATTCCCGTTTCAGTGGAGTGGAGCGCGCCTTACGGGGAAATTCAGTCCTTCCACCTGGGCGTGCATAACCTGCCCAGCGCCGGCGCAGCGCAGTGGATGGCCACTCTGAAGGACTACACCGCCCAGCCCAGCGACGTCCGGCTGACAGAGATTTTGAAGGCTTTGCACGCCGAGCCCAATGTGCTGGTGGTCTTCAACCATCCCATGTGGGACCTGTACCTGGTGGGCGGGGAGAAGCACCAGTTTCTGGTGAACGAATTTTTGCAGAAGAACGGGGCTTATCTGCACGCGCTGGAGTTGAACGGGCTGCGGAACTGGGACGAAAACCGCTCCGTGCGGAAGCTGGCGGAGAAGTGGAACATGGTGCTGATCTCCGGCGGTGACCGTCACGGCGTGGAACCGAATGCCAATATCAACCTGACGAATGCGGCGAGCTTTACTGAGTTTGTGCACGAGATTCGCCGCAGGCGGAAGAGCAACGTGCTGTTCATGCCGCAGTACGCGGAGCCGTGGAAGCATCGGCTGCTGCAGTCCACCATCGACGCGATCCGCAATTATCCCGAGTTTCCGCAGGGCTCGCGGAAGTGGGACGAGCGCGTGTATCATCCCGGTCCGGATGGGGTGGTCAGGCCGCTGAGCGAGTTGTGGCCGAAAAAATCGTCGCCGCTGATGCTGCGCGGCATCATTGCGCTGGTTCAACTGCTGGGCAGGGGACCGGTGGCGGGCGGACTGCGCATGGCCTGGAGCGAGGCGCACCAGTTGCGGCTGGCGCTGGGTGAAAACGACGGCTGACGATTACACCCATTCCGTGACAGCAAACGCGCCGCGCGTGGTTTATTTTCCCGACTCGTTCCACGAGGTGAACGGTGTGGCCCACACCAGCCGTCACTTTGAGGCCTTCGCGCGGCGGAGGAATCTGCCCTTTCTGTGCGTCCGCGCCGGAGACCGGCCTCAGGCCTTCACCGAGGATGGCTGCGTTTGGACCCTGGAGCTGCCCCGCGGCTTTCTTTCTTTCGCTCTCGAAAAAGATCTTCGCTACGATCCAGCCTTTCTCCGCCATGTTCCGCTCATCGGCGAGGTGCTGGAGCGCTTCAAGCCGGACCTGGTTCACATTACGGGTCCCAGCGAGGTGGGCATGCTGGGCGCCGGGCTGGCGCACCATAGAAAGCTGCCCCTGGCCGCAAGCTGGCACACGAATGTGCATGAATACCTGGCTCGGCGGTCGAACTGGTTTCTGCGCTTGCTGCCGCGCCGCCAGTCCGCTGCCACCGGCCGGAAGATTGAGGACCTGACCATGGCGGTCGCGGCCAGGTTTTATTCGGCGGCGCAGGTGCTGTTCGCACCCAATCCTCAACTGTGCGCGCAACTGGAGCGGCTGACGGGCAGGCCGTGCCACCTGATGCCCAGAGGCGTGGATGCGGAGCTCTTCAGTCCCGTGAAGCGCCGCGAACCTCCTGGGAATCGCGATCAGGTGCTGGGGTTTGTGGGCCGGCTCTCGGTGGAAAAGAACGTGGCCCTGCTGGCACAGGTGCAGGAAGAGCTGGAGCGGCTGGGTCAGCGGAGTTTTCATTTCAGAATTGTGGGCCACGGCGGCGCGGAGGCGTGGCTGCGCGAGCGGTTGCCGGGGGTGGAGTTTACGGGCGTGCTGCACGGTGAGGAACTGGCCGCGGCCTACGCGGGCATGGACCTGTTTGTGTTCCCGTCGCATACTGACACGTTTGGCAACGTGGTGCTGGAGGCGCTGGCCAGCGGCGTTCCCGCGATTGTGACCCCGGATGGCGGCCCGTCGACCATTATCCGCGAGGGCGAGACCGGCAGGATTGTGCGGGACGAGGATTTTGCGGCCGCGATTGCCGGGATTCTGGCCGATCCGGCACGGCACGCCGCCATGCGCCAGCAAGCGCGAGCCTATGCGCTCAAGGCGAGCTGGGACTCGGTGTTCGAGGGAATCTATGAGGCTTATGAGACGCTTCTACCCCAGGAAGCGGCTGTTTGAGTCGGTGATGATCCTGTGACCGTCCCTGAAAACTGAAAAAAAGCCTGGAAAATCCCGTTTCGCTATGTGGTGTGATTTAAATCACTGCAAAGAACTCGGACTTAATTTGTCGTATATTAAACGAGGACTGAATCGGTCGGTATTCAAGGCAAGTGCTGGGATGGGTCGGATCCGGCATGGCCCAAACACTCAAAGTCAAAGCAGGAACTTAATGAAAAACCAGATTGCGATCATCATCTATCTTCTTTCATTTTTATCGTTTGCGGGGTATGCAAGGGGCTCGGAAAACTGCGCGGTCAGCGGCTCCGTGCACGATGCAGCCGGCTCCCTGGTTCCCGGAGCGGCGGTTACGGTTTTTGGGACGGGACCTGAGGCTGTTGCGGGCTCCCAAACCGATGAACAGGGCGCCTTTTCGATCATCTTGCCGGCGCCGGGGAGCTATCAACTGGAGATTCAGGCGAATGGTTTTGAGGTTTACCGGTCTCCCGTAGTGGCGACCTGTGGCTCGCCCTCGGCCAGTCTGGAGGTTGTGCTCGCCATTGCCGGCAACAGCCAGACCGTGGAAGTGACGGCGGACGCGCTGGCGGCCGAGACCACCAGTACACAACTGGGCGAAGCGCTGAACAGCCAAAAGATTCAAGGTGTGCCGCTGAACGGACGCAGCTTCACCGACCTGATGGCGGTGCAGCCGGGCATTGTGCCCGTAAACAGCGCGCAGCCTGGGGCCGTAATCATGACCGGGGTTGCCACGACGCCTCCTTCGGGCGACGCCAACCCCGGGAATCTTTCGATCAGCGGTCAGCGCGAGTCGTCGAACGGCTTCCGGGTGAACGGCAGCGATGTGGAAGAAGATGTGAATATGGGTACATCCATTTTGCCCAACCTGGATGCGATCGACAGCTTTCGGGTGCTGACCTCGAACTTTGACGCTGAGTATGGCAACTCGAGCGGGGGACAGGTGCTGGTGACAACGAAAGCTGGAACCGATCAGGCGCACGGATCGGTGTTCGAGTTTCTGCGCAACACGGCGCTCGATGCACGCAATTACTTCTCAGAGGATCGCGCCGCCTACCGGCAGAATCAATTTGGCGGCACGCTGGGCGGCGAACCGTTCCACTCGAAGAACCTGGCGCTGTTCTCCGATTACCAGGGCACGCGGCTGACCGAAGGCATTGACACAGGCAACATCTCTGTGCCGTCGGCGGCGGAACGCGGCGGAGACTTCAGCGCGGTTCCGCTGACGGGGAGCGTGAGCGGGCCTTACTGGGCGGGATTGCTTTCATCGCGGCTGGGACAAACAGTGACGGCCGGGGAACCGTATGCGCAGGTTTTTCCCGATGGCCAGATTCCGCAATCGGCATGGTCGGCTCCAGCGAGCGCTTTACTCACGTATGTGCCCATGCCGAACGCAGGGGAGGCGCTGTTTTCGACCGCAACCGAGGCAGAGACGCTGACCGACAACAAAGGGGCTGTGCGCGCGGACTGGACGCATGGCAGAGGCACGCTGACGGCTTACTACTTTCTCGACAATTATTTTCTCGACAATCCCTATCCCACGGGGACGGGCGGGGCCAGTGTGCCGGGGTTCGACGCCACGTCGAACGGGCGCGCGCAGTTGGCCAGCCTGACGCACATCGCCACCTTCGGCGCGGCCACGCTGAACGAAGTTCACCTGAGCTACATGCGCAACGACAACGCCGCGGGCCAGCCCAAGGGCGGCGTGGGACCGTCGCTGGCTTCGCAGGGGTTTAGCGGCATCGTGGCGCTGAAGCCTGCGACGGAAGGCGTGGAGAACATCGCGTTCAACGACTTCACCATGGGCGTTGACACCACGGCGCTGGTGCAGGCGGAGAACATCTACGAGGCCAGCGAGTCGTTCTCGCGGATCATGGGCAAACACGGCCTCAAGGCCGGCGGCGAGGTGCATGCCAATCAGATCAATACGCACCCCGACGTGATTTTCAACGGCAGCTTCGCGTTTAACGGAACGGAGACGGGGCTGGACTTTGCCGACTTTCTGCTGGGTGCGCCGTCAAGCTATACGCAGGGGCAGGCAAGCAGCTTCTACAACCGCAACCTTTATGCGGCTGCCTTTGTGCAGGACAGTTGGAAGGCTCGGGAGCAGCTCACTATCAACTATGGCGTGCGCTGGGATCGTATCCGGCCATGGGAGGAGAAGTTCAACCAACTGCAGACGCTGGTCAAAGGCGAGCAGTCGCAGGTGTTTCCGGGCGCGCCGCAGGGGCTGGTGTTTCCCGGCGATCCGGGGGTTGCCGATTCTCTGGCGCCGGCGCGCAACAACCTTGCCCCGCGCATCGGCGTGGCGTGGTCGCCGCAGTTTGCCGCACCGTGGGCTCACAAGCTGACCGGCGGAGCGGGACAGACGAGCGTTCGGCTGGGCTACGGAATGTTTTATACCGCGTACGAGGGGCTCTCGGCGGGCATTATGAGCGCCAATCCTCCGTATGGATACACGTATACGTCGGCTGCGCCGCCGCTGTTCGAATCGCCTTTTACGGTGGCTGCGACGGGCGCGGATGCGGGCCAGCGATTCCCGTTGCAGAAGGTGGGTTATGGGTCCAGCCGCGCTCACCCGAATGCAACCGTCGACTGGAGCCAGTTTGAACCGCTGGTGGGGATTCCGGCGGTCGATCCGAGCGACGTGACGCCCTATGCCGAACACTGGATGCTCAGCGTCGAGCGGCAGTGGGGTGCGGACACGCTGGTGACGGTGAGCTATGTGGGCGCTACGGCCCACCACCTGCTGGTGCTGGGGGAGGCCAACCCGGCCAACCCGGCGCTTTGCCTGAGCCTTGGCTCGGCGTGCGGCCCGTTCAATGAGCAGGGGGCGCGCACGGCGTTCGGCCCGGCCTTCGGAAGCGTGGAGTTGCAGCGCACCATCGCCAACGCAAACTACAACGCGCTTGAGGCCACCTTCAACCATCGCTCCCATGGGCTGGAGACGCTGGCCAGCTACACGTGGTCGAAGTCGATCGATCAATCCGCTGGTTTGCCGGAGCCTGTCAACCCCATCAATCCGTCGCTGAGCCGCGGGCTCTCGTCCTTTGACATGCGGCATAACCTTGTGGCGAGCTTTCGCTACCAGGTTCCCGGCTTCAATCGCGCGACCTTTGCGGGCTGGCTGACCAACGGCTGGGCCGTTGCGGGCATTGCGCGGTTCACTTCGGGATTGCCGGTGACGCTGTTGAACAACAACGACACCTCCCTGCTGGGGACGATTCCGAATGGGATCAACAACAATGGAGTCGACACGCCGGACTGGAACGGGGCGCCGCTCAAACTGAACCTGAATCCACGGAACGGCGCAGCCGTGTTCGATCCGTCGCAACTGACCTTGCCCGCATTGGGGACAATGGGCAACGCGCGGCGGCGCTTTTTTTCAGGGCCCGGCATGGAGAACCTTGACGCGACCATCGCGCGAAGCTTTCTGGTGAAAGACAACCGCTCGCTTGAGTTTCGCGCGGAGGCCTTCAACGTGCTGAACCACACGCAGTTTTTCGGAGCCACAGCGGTCGAAGGCAACATCTCCAGCGGAACCTTCGGGCAGGCTGTCTCCGCGATGCCGCCACGGCTGGCGCAGGTAGCGGTGCGATTTCAGTTTTGAGGGCTGCTCAGCCTATGCGGAGGCCGGTCCGCAGATCGAGGGCGAACGGGGATTCCTTGTCTGAGGCCATCTGCCAGCCGAGACCACGCAGAAGGCCTTGCTCGACGGCGGTGATGGTGACGCCCTCGTCGGAAAGTTTTGGCGATTCCCAGGCGCGGCCCTCGGGACCCCAGGCGAGGATGAAACGATTGCTCACGAACAAGAGCAGGTTTTCCGCGACTGCCGGGCGGAGTTCGAGTACGGGGCGGTAGGGAATCATCGTGAAGCGCTCGGGATTGGTGGTGTCAATCAAGTAGGCGTAGCCGCCGGAGACAGCGCAAAGCTGATTGGGGTTGGGCGCGGACCAGATGCCGGTGGTAACGGCAAGGTCGCGGAAGCCGAGGGCACAGGTGGCGAGAAACGGTGGTGCGCCCGGCCCGGCAGGCCGGATGAGAACCTCAAGCGCGCCACGTTCCACTTCTTCGGCGTCGCGGGGATAGACGAAATGGCGCGTGGGCAGAATGGCGGGACGCGCGGGCAACACCTGGGCCTGCCACCGATGAGGAAAGCTGAGGTTGAGGCTGACGGCGCTCACCGGACGTCCTTGGCCGCTCATGGCTCGACCTTGTAGTTGAGAATCCATCGCTGCTGCTCAAAGGTGTCGGGAACCGGGCAGCCGCGGGCTTCTTGAACGGCGGCCAGGGCGGTGAAAGGGCTCCAGCCGAGGTGGATGAGGGTGCAGGCGGCGGTGACGGTGGCGCGACCGATGCTGCCGCGGCAATGGACGGCAATGCGCTCCCCGGCGCGCAGCCGATCGGCCAGTCCGGCAACGAAGGAACGGAAGGCTGCTGGATCGGGCGGGGTGTGGGCGTCAGCAATGGGAAAAGACTGGAACCTGATGCCAAGACGCAGGGCGACGCTCGATTCATCTTCTAAACCCAGCCACGCGGCCTCATCCGTTTCAAGCAGGGAGACAAGAGTCTCGATGCCGGCCTGCTTGAAGGCGCGCAGTTCCCGTTCAAGCTCGGGGCTGGCTTGCGGGCAGAGAACGACAGAAAGATGTGTGCCGGAATCGCCTGCGATGGGGAAGATTTGGCTCACGCCGTTCGGACTCCTCAAAAACTTCTCGATTCGACTCGTTATAGCAGCTTTGATTTAGGCGTGGGAGGCTTTTTGCGCCGCGCGGGCAGTCAGCAGAAATGCTGCCAGCCGCGCGGGGCGAGGGGTTGCTTGCCCTGCGGCGAAATCAGGACGACCTGGGGGCGGCCGGCGCGGCGGGGAACCATGCGCCCGATTTTTGTCACCGGGACACCCGCGATGGAGCGGGGCAGCTTGGCGCCAGGTGAGGCGGTGAAGAGCAGCTCGTAATCTTCTCCACCGTGGAGCGCCTGGGCCAGGGTCGCAGCGGGGTGCATGGGCAGGCGGGCAACGTCGAGCTCGGCGGCCAGTCCCGATCCGCCGCAGAGGTGAGCCAGGTCGGTGGAGAGGCCGTCGCTCAGGTCGATGGCCGAGGTTGCCAGCGAGTGGCGGCGGAGCCAGAGGCCCTGGGCGATGCGGGGCTGGGGATAGAGGTGAGGGGAGAGCAGCGCATCGAGTTTTTGAGGGATCTTAGGCAGACGCAGCCGGCGGGTCGAACTTGCGGGCGAAGCTGCGGCCAGTTCGGCCAGGCTGGCCAGGCCTGCGGCGGCGCCGCCCAGGCTTCCTGTGACATAGAGCAGATCGCCTGCGCGTGCCCCGGAGCGGAGCAGCGCCTTGCCGTGCGGAACGGCGCCGGCCAGGACGATGTCGGCTACCGCTACAGGGGACTCGGCCAGGTCGCCGCCGGCGAGGGGCGTTTTTTGGGCGTCAGACAGTGAAAGCAGGCCGTCGTAGAAGCGGGAAACCCAGGTCGGCCGGCGGTTGGGAGCTGAGGCTTTGGGACGGGTGCGGCCCGGCTCAGCAAGTTCGCGGGGCAGCCCGAGCGAAACAAAGGCGGCCAGGGGGCGGGCGCCCATGGCCGCCAGGTCGCTCAGGCCCCGGGCCAGGGTGCGATGGCCGACCGACTCCGGCGGGTGCCAGTCCAGGCGGAAGTGGCGGCCGGCGATTGAGAGATCGGTGGTGACGGCCAACTCCTCGCCGGCGTGGAGGCGGAGCAGGGCGCAGTCATCGCCAATGCCGAGGCGCAGGGCTGCGGACGGCCGCGCCGCCCGGGTGCGAATTTGCAGCAGCAGTGCCAGCTCGCCTGTCCTGGAGTCCGACACCGAGCCAACTCCCGCGGAGCTGGTCCTTTTTGGTCCCATATCTTGAGCATAGGTCAAGGAAAAGGACTGGGAGGGGGCGCAATTGGCCGGCAGATTCTGAAAATTGCATATGTTTTGGTGCAATTTCAGGCCGATATTCAGGGAATCAGGCTTGGCAGAGGAAAGATTGTATTGATTTGATTGGACTTGGATGGTTAAATGGCCTGAGTTAACTGGTCTGGATTGAGGCGGAGCGAACGTCTCCAGCCCAATCCGGGATCATGCCCGTGGTTGGGGACGGAAGCCAGTGACGAAAGTTTCCTTGATGGTGTTGTGGTCGTTGACCTGCAGAGGGCGCTTTTGGTAACCTTAGACAACATTCAAGCATGTGCGCTCCTGGGGAGCGAGTGCATACACACCAGCCGAGAAGCCGTCGGAGCCATGCCATTCTGAGTGAGCGGCGAATTGCGGTCCTGCGGGTCGCAGGAGTGAAGGGCGAATATGCTACGCAAGCGCTATTACATACTTTTTGTTGCCAGGGATGATGACGGGCGGGTTCGCAAGATCCCGTTGCCCCTGCACTACGCCTACGGATTTGTGGCGGCGGCGCTGATCGGCGCGTTTACGATCGTGGGCCTGGCGGGCTCCTATACCCGCATGCTGCTGAAAACCGAGAGCTTTAACCAGATGCGCGAGCAACAGGACTCGCTCCGCAAAGACTACAAGCAGATGGCGCAAATTGCGCACGACCGCGACGTGCAGGTGGCATCCCTGGGCGCGCTGGCCAATGAAGTGACAGCCCTCTACGGCCTGCGCCAGGACAAGCTGAGTACGGCCAAACCCGCAGCCTCAGCCAGCGCCGCGGCGGCTGCGCCAACGCCGGTCGTCCTTGCCCAGACCGACAGCCCCAGCCAGCAGCAGATTACCGGCTCCATCAACCAGCTCAACGCGCTGCGCGCCGAGGCTCTCTCGGGCCGCATCTCGCGGGCTCTCGAGAGCGGGCTTTCGCCCACCTTTATCGGCGACTGGACCGCGCTGGCCGACGCGCCCTCCATGTGGCCCATCGAGGGTCCCGTAGCCTCAAGCTTTGGCGAGCGCCAGGATCCGATCAACGGCGAAGGCGCATTCCACTCCGGCATCGATATCGACGCCCCCTATGGAACACCGGTGCGCGCGGCAGCGGACGGAGACGTCTCCGACGCCACACTGGGCGCGGGGTATGGACGCGAAATCGTGCTGAATCACGGTCACGATGTGCTCACCGTCTATGGACATCTCTCCGCCACCGCCGTGGTGCCCGGCCAGCATGTGAGCCGCGGCCAGGTGATTGGCTACGTAGGCGAGTCGGGGCGCGCGACAGGTCCTCATCTGCACTATGAGGTACGTGTCCATAATGTGCCGGTGAATCCGCATCAGTATCTGCGCACCACCTATCGCGAGATCACAAATCTGGACAGTTACGGGCCGCCAGCCTCAGGCAATTAGGTCTTTGACGATCTGATTTCGCAGGTTGCCGTTGAGCCTCGTTCTATCCCCTGCCCTGAAATGGGGCCATCCATCCCAGAAACCGCTCTAGCCACCACGGAGGAAGATCCGTTCGCGGGAACCCGGCGCCTGGCCGCAATTCCTCTCGCCAGCTGGTGGCCCGGCGCGCGATCCTTGCGTGCCAAGGTAGAACGCTGGCCGCTCCGGCGTTCCTAACTGGCTGTCGGCGGCAGACCCCACCAGGGCGCGCTGCCGGTTGCCGTATACTCACTCCTTAAGATGCCGGTTGAAACCGAAATCAAGTTTAAGGTCGCGGACGTGGCGGACCTGACGGAGCGCCTTAAGAAGGCGGGATTCCGGCTGGAGACCGCGCGGGCTTTCGAAAGCAACGTGCTTTACGACACGCCCGACCGCGCGATGCGGGCGCGCACTGAGATTCTGCGGATCCGCAGCTACGCCGGCCGGTACACGGTGACGCACAAGCGCGTGCCGGACGACATGCCGGGTGAAGACCAGCACAAGCACCGCGTCGAGACGGAAACGGAGGTCGCCGACGGGGATGTGCTGGCCCAGGTTTTTCAGTCGCTGGGGCTGGTGGCCGCCTTCCGCTACGAGAAATGGCGGACCGAATGGCAGGACGGCGAGGGGCATTGCGTCGTGGATGAGACGCCGATCGGCGATTTTGCGGAGTTGGAAGGCTCCGGCGAGTGGATCGACGGGGCGGCTATACGGCTCGGCATTGGCACGGCCGAGTACATCACGCTCAGCTATGGACGCCTGTTTGAGCAGTGGCGCGAAGAGACGGGCTCCGCGGCCACAGACCTGACGTTTGCGGCCGTCGCGGGAACAGCGGCGGGGGCGTAGCGCAGACTGCCTGATTTCTTTGGTAGTTTTTCCTCAATTTTTCTTAAGAATTGGCGCGGGGAGTCGATAACCTCATTGTCTTTTCCAAATCTTCAGGAGGACATGAGGCATGGATCGCGCTCGCATTGGGAATCGCCGCGCCGTTGTGCGTTGGGTGGGAATCAAGATGTTTCAGGTTGCGGCCCTGTGCCTGCTGCTGGGTATGGCCTTACCGGCCCGTGCGGCAGACGAGCGCGCGGTCAAGACGCGCGTGGAACCGATTTACCCGGCGCTTGCCAAACGGATGAGAATCGGGGGATTGGTGAAGTTGGTGGTCACAGTGGATGCCCAGGGGAAGGTCACTGGCGCGAAGACGCTCAGCGGCAACCAGATGCTTGCCACGACTGCTGAGGACGCGGTGCGGCAATGGAAGTACGTCCCCGGTTCAGGAGATGCGAGCGTAAACGTGGACATCAACTTCACGGTCGGGCCGTAGAGTTCATCACGAGCGCCGAGCGGGATGGAGAAGGCGAACCTGCCTGCTTCTCCCGCTGGCCGCTCGATCGCTGAAAACAGGCTCTTGCCGCAATGGAAGGCGCTGGGACGGCGAGACTTGGTCAGCCCGGAGAGTACTCCACTTATGGGGGAGCGCCTAAGTGCCAGCGGTAGGGTAAGATGGGCTGTTATGACGGAAACTGGGAACAGCAAGGGCGGTGAGCAGGACCCTCGCCAAAATCCCGACCTACCCATCAAAAGTGCCCTGTCCATTGCCCTGATTGGACCCGACGACGAGCGCCGTAAGGCATTTCTGCGCGTCATTTCCGGGAGTGAAGGGTCTGAGGTGCGCGAGTTCACCTCGTTTCCGCCCGATCTGGACGAACTGCCCCGCGTGGTGGGCGAGCACTACGACGTCGTGATTCTGGACGTGGACAGCGATCCGGATTATGTCTTTGACCTTGTGGAGCGCATCTGCTCAAGCAGCTCGGCCTGCGTCATGGTGTATTCCGCCGAGCCCAATGTAAAGCAGGCAGTCCGCTTTATGCGGGTCGGCGCCAGCGAGTACTTTACCCTCCCCCTGATCCCCCACGAAGTTACGGGAGCCCTGGCGCGCGCGGCAGCACGGCCGCCTGCGCCCCCCCCCGCCGCCCTCATCCAGAAGCTTGGCCAGGTGTTTGTTTTTCAGGGCGCAAAAGGGGGCTGCGGCGTGACCTCGATCGCGTCCAATTTTGCGCTTTCGGTAGCCCAGGAGTCGAAGCAGGCCACGCTGCTGATTGACTTCGGTGCGCCGCTTGGAGATGTGGCCATCAACCTGGGCATGACCTCGGTTTACTCGACGTCGAATGCGCTCAGGGACCCGGGGCGGCTGGATTGGAGCTTTCTGTCTTCGTTGCTGACCAAGCACAGCGCGGGCCTGTCAGTTTTGTCGGCTCCCGGGGATTTCCCGGAGGAGGAGCCAACGATAGAGGCGATCGACAAGCTGCTAGGGGTGGCACGCCAGAACTTTGTGTACGTGGTGGTGGATGTGGGATCGCGCATCGACTTGATGAAGTCGTCTCTCTTTGACGAGTCTTCCATCGTCTACCTGATTGCCCAGGTAGGCATCTCCGAGCTGCGCAATGCCAACCGCATGATCAATCAGTTCTTCTCGCTACGGAATCGCAGCCTGCAGGTAGTGCTGAACCGGTATACGTCCAAGACGCTGCTGTTTGACGATGCCCAGATTGCCAAAGCATTGACGCGGCCCACCAATTGGAAGATTCCCGACGACTATGCCACTGCCCGGCGAACCCAGAACACCGCGACTCCGATTGCGCTTGACGACTCGCCGATTTCCAACACAATCAAGCACATGGCAAGAGCCGCATGCGGGATCTCGGAGGAGAAGAAGAAAAAAGGTTTCAGCCTGTTTGGGAAGTGAGTCGAGGCGGGAACCAGGGACCAGGGACTAGGACTAGGAATAGATACGCCGATCTCCATCCTCCAGAAAAAACCGCCTAAGCCTGAAGGGGCGAAGAAAGGCTGCGCTTCTTTGAGTGCAGTGTCCAGATGGACCGGCGCAGGCAGATCACTCCCTGTCAGTCGACCCAGGGAGCGATTGGTTCGAAACCTCTCCTCTCGTCACGGATGAACGATGTCAACGATCTCCGTGTCTGGTTTGCTCCATGCGGCAGCGCCCTCGTGTATCAACTGGTGCGTCGCTTCATTCCAATGGAGCCTAGTGACGGAACCAGCACCCTTCTCATAGGCGTAAGTGGTCCCGTCGTCTGAAAAGAGCGTGAAGTCCGCATCCGTTCCCGGGTAAACGCGAATGGAAGCAATTGCCTGAGGTTCTTGTGTGCTTAGAATCGGCGCTCCCATCGGCACAATGGATCCCGCTCGAACGTACAGCGGTAAAGTATCGATGGGTGCTTCGGCAGTAATGGTCTGGCCTCCCTCGATTCGCTCGTTTGTCCAGTAGTTATACCAATCGCAACCCGCCGGCAGGTAGACCTTGCGGCTGGTGGCCCCCTGCTCGGTCACAGGCGCCACAAGAAATGCGGGGCCGAACATATATTCGTCGCGAATATCTGCGACATTGGGGTCATGGGGGAAATCCATAAAGAGCGCGCGCATGTAGGGAGCGCCTGTCTGGTACGTGCGATAAGCAACGGAGTAGGTGTACGGCAACAGCTGATAGCGCAGGCGCAAATACTTCTCGAGGATGGGTTCAGCCTGTTTGCCATAACTCCATACTTCGTTGTGTGCTCTGGCTCCGTGGGCCCGCATCACAGGCTGGAAAGCTCCCCACTCGAACCAGCGCACAAACAGTTCGGGATAATCTTCGTAATCGTCAACGGTTGCGCGCGCGTCCGAAGGGTCAATCAGGGGCGTGTGTGCCGCGTGGTAATTGGGAGGGATCTTCGGTGAACGGAACCCTGCAATATCCGTGTCCCAATAGGGCATGCCAGAGGCGGTGAAACCCAATCCCGCCGGGATGGAACGTTTCAACATGCTCCAGGTGAAGGTGATGTCGCTCGACCAAAAGACCGTACCTTCGGCTTGCGCCCCAAGGTACGCCGCACGGGCCAGTGAAAATACCCGTCGGCTGTCGCCGAAATCGCGGCGAAAGCCGTCATAAATCGAAGCTGTATGGAAGAGGGGATAAATGTTGTAATCGCGGCGTCCTGACCCTACATAGAAGAAGTCGTTGATCGGATCGTTGTCCGGTTCCGTCTCGTCGAGCCAGATGTAGTTGAACCCGTCCTGCCTTATGTACCCGTCCCGGATTTTTTCCCACCACCACCTGGCGGCGGTGGGATTTGTGGTGTCGATGTTGGGGCCTATCGAGCCTGGTGAATCACCGAGATCCGGCTTTCCGTCAGCGCCGCCAATGAGCCATCCCTTTTGCTTCATCATGTCGTAGTATTTCGAGCCGGTGGCGAAGTGCGGCCACACGCTGAGCAGCGTGTCGATGCCCATGGCATGAAGCTGCTTGTTCACGGCCGCCGGATCGGGCCATCGAGCCGGGTCGAGGTCAAAATTGCCATACATCGTCATGTTCATGAAGTCCACGACGAGAATGTCGAGGGGCAGGTTGCGGTCGCGATATCCCTTTGCAACGCCCAGCAGCTCGTCCTGGGTGGCATAGATCATCTTGCTCTGGATGTAGCCGTACGCGCCTTTAGGCAGCATGTGCGCGGGGCCGGTGAGTTGGCGGTAGCCTTCGTAAATCTCGTCGCTATTGTTGCCCGCGATGACAAAGAAAGAGATGCGGTCTCCCACCTCAGACGACCACACGTTTTGCAGGGAGAACCCAAGATTGATTGTGGTTTTCGAGGGGTTGTCCCAGATCAGCCCGTAATCGCGGCTAGACACCATGAAGGGAACACAGACAGCTTCTCCGCCAACTGCATCGTAATCATGCCGGCAATCGATGCGACGATTGCGCAAATCGAGAAAACCCTGCTGGTATTGTCCCAGGCCGTAGTAGTGCTCGTCGGTCGGGGAGTCGAAATTGGCTGAAACACTGTAGCCTGGATCCGTCTTTTGGCCGCTTGCAGGGTTCACGGAGGAATTTTCCGGCTGGTTCGGAATCATGCTCCAGCTCCGCATGGTCAGGAGCGGCTTGCCGGAAGCCGTCGTGATAAAGATTGCGTCATCGAATGACCCGACCGTGGGACCACTGCGGGAACCGCCATAATTTTGATCGATAGCCACCTGAGTTGCCTGGCTGAGCTGTAAATTGTGAGGGGGCGGCAGGCTCGGCGGAGCCACACGGACGATCATCTGCCCGGAGCGAATCACATCGTACCCGTCAGAATCCCGCTCCTGGCTCCAGCCATCCATCGACGGTGTACCTACGAATCCGTATCCGGGCGATTCAACAGCTGCGGGCTTCGTCTTGCTCATCGTGATTCGGACGATCCCGGGACCGTAGGGCTCAATCACAATCGTCCTGCCCTCGCGCCCCAGAACGAATCCGTTGCCCGGTTGCTCTGCTGAGGCATGGGCACCAGAAAAGGCGCTGAGCGTCATCAGCATCGCGGTGCAGGCGATCGTAGCCGCTTTCAACGCTTTCCGGAGCCGCCCGATGCAGTAGTAAGCGATGAAGTTTTCTTGAAGCAAGTGTCGCATTCAGATCTCCCGGAGGACGCCGCTCGGAAGTCGCGTCATTCCTTAAATAAAAGCAGATAAATCCTATGGGTTCGCCCTGGTTCCGTCAACTCCCTGCCCTCGTGGACCGCGAGCGTTTGCGCACGAAACGCTCAGCCCGGGATCGGGGCAACCGCTGGCGAAGAAAGGCTGCGGTTCTTTGAGCGCGGCGTCTTGCTTTGATGCTGCGTGACGCCGTGCAACCGGACCAGCCTACTTCTCAGCTCCGTGACATTTCTTGAACTTCTTGCCGCTTCCGCAGGGGCAGGGATCGTTGCGGCCCACTTTCTCGCCGGTGCGGCGCTGCGAGGGCTGGCTTTCGTCGCCTCCCCCCGAACGGCTTGCTGCCTCCAGCTCCCGCTGCTTTTTGCGGTGGAACTCCTTTTCAAGCGCGTCGATCGTGGTGGAGGGCTGGCGGGTGTGAATGCCGATCTCGCGCGGTTCGGCATCGAGAGTGGCCGGACGGGCGGCGCTGGCGACCGGCGGAGCCTTGGGCACTTCGCGGCGCGGGCGCGGGGCGGCATCCAGAGGCTGGCCGTCGGGACCAAGAATCTGCATCCGGAAGAGGAACCGGACGGTGTCTTCCTGGAACTTGAACATCATGGCCTCGAACATGTCATAGGACTCACGCTTGTAGGCCACCAGCGGGTCCTGCTGCGCATAGCCGCGCAAGCCGATGCCCTCTTTCAGGTGATCCATTGAGAGCAGGTGTTCCTTCCAGAGCCCGTCAATCACGCTGAGCATGACCATCCGCTCGTGATAGCGCATGGTTTCGGCGCCGAGAATTTTTTCCTTGGCCTCGTATTGCTGCTTGAGCTTTTCAAAGATCTCTTCGCCCAGCTCGTGACGGCTGATCCCCTGCGTCTTGAAATCGGCCAAAGGCAGATTCAGGCCGAAGTGGTCGATGAGTTTCTCGTCCAGTCCCTTGATGTTCCATTGGTCGGGGCGCACTTTTTCGCCGGCAAACTCGTCAAGAAGATTGCTGAGGATTCCTCCCACGTAGTCTTCAAGGATGAGCTCGCGTTGCTCCACGCCCTCGAGGAGCTGGCGGCGCAGGCCGTAGACCGCCTCGCGCTGCTTGTTCATGACGTCGTCGTATTCGAGCAGGTGCTTTCTTGATTCGAAGTTCTGCGCTTCGACGGCCTTTTGCGCTCCTTCGATGCGCTTGGAGATCATCTTGGACTCGATGGGCACGCCTTCTTCCATGCCCAGCCGTTCCAGCAGCGTACTGACCCACTGCTTGGCGAAGATGCGCATCAGGTCGTCTTCAAGGGAGAGGTAGAAGCGCGATTCGCCGGGATCGCCCTGGCGGCCGGCGCGCCCGCGAAGCTGATTGTCGATGCGCCGCGACTCGTGCCGCTCGGTGCCGAGGATGAAGAGGCCGCCCGCGGCGATAACCTGCTCATGATCTTCAGCGGCGGTGGCCGCATGTCCCTTGTTACTCTCGGCCCAGTCGGGCTCGCTGACCTCGAACTCCTGGCCCTGGTAATAGAAGCGCATAAAGCCGGCAGGGGCCATGGGATTGATGGCGCCCTCGGCCACGCTGATGGCGCGCGCCTTGCCTTTTTTTACCAGCTCCTGGCGGGTCATGAATTCGGGATTGCCGCCGAGCAGAATGTCGGTTCCGCGGCCGGCCATGTTGGTGGCGATGGTGACCATCCCCAGCCGTCCGGCCTGGGCCACGATTTCCGCTTCGCGCTCGTGAAATTTGGCATTGAGCACCACGTGCCGCACGCCCTTGCGCTGCAGAATTCCCGAGAGCCGCTCCGATTTTTCAATGGACGTTGTGCCCACCAGCACCGGCTGCTTGCGCTCGTGCAGCGCGGCAATGTCGTCGGCCGCGGCCTTGTACTTTTCCTTCTCGGTGCGGTACACCACGTCAGGATTTTCAAGCCGGCGCATCGGCATGTTGGTGGGGATGACGACGATCTCAAGCTTGTAGATTTTTTCGAACTCGGCCGCCTCGGTTTCAGCCGTGCCGGTCATGCCGCTGAGCTTTTTGTAGAGGCGAAAGTAATTCTGGAAGGTGATGGTGGCCAGCGTCTGGTCTTCCTTGCGGATGGTGACGCCCTCCTTGGCCTCGATGGACTGGTGCAGGCCATCGGACCAGCGGCGACCGGGCATCAGGCGGCCGGTGAACGTGTCAACGATGATGACTTCGCCGTCCTTGACCACGTATTCCACATCGCGCTTGTAGAGCGCATGCGCCTTGATGGCGGTTTCGACATAGTGCTTCAGATCCCAGTTCTCGGCGTCGGCGATGTTGTCAATCCCAAGCAGCTTCTCGATGGTCACCCAGCCTTCGTCAGTGACGCCGATCGTGCGCTGTTTCTCGTCGACGATATAGTCGCCGCTGAAGAACTTCTGCCCTTCGGCAAGCTCGATGCCGAGCTCGGCCTGGCGCTTGCGGTCGAAGTGCTCCACTTCCTCGCCCAACACCAATTCAGGAACGATCTTGCGCGCGCGGGCGTATTTGTCGGTGGTCTGGTCAGTGGGGCCGGAGATGATGAGCGGGGTGCGCGCTTCGTCGATGAGGATGGAGTCCACTTCATCGACGATGGCGTAATAGTGGCCGCGCTGCACGCAATCCTTGATTTCAAACTTCATGTTGTCGCGCAGGTAGTCGAAACCAAATTCGTTATTTGTCCCGTAGGTGATGTCGGAGCCGTAGGCGGCGCGGCGCTCGTTGTCGTCGAGGTCGTGCACGATGACGCCGACGGTGAGGCCGAGGAACTCGTAGATTTTGCCCATCCACTCGGCATCGCGCTTGGCCAGATAGTCGTTGACTGTGACCACATGAACGCCGTGACCGGCGAGTGCGTTGAGGTAGCAGGAAAGGGTGGCGACGAGGGTCTTGCCTTCGCCGGTTCGCATCTCGGCGATCTTGCCCTGGTGCAGCACTGTGGCGCCGATCAACTGCACGTCGAAGTGGCGCATTTGCACGGCGCGCCAGCCGGCTTCACGGACAACCGCAAAGGCTTCGGGAAGCAGCTCTTCCAGGGCATCTTTTTCAGCGGCGGTCACCGCTTCGGGGTCGGTAATTCCTTCGAGCTTTGAAGCAATCCGTGCCCGGAACTCGACTGTCTTGTCGCGTAACTGCTGATCTGTCAGTTGCTTAATCTCCGGCTCGAAGGCGCCGATCTGGCCCACAAGGGGCATCAATCGTTTGATCGCACGATCATTCGAGGTGCCGAAAATCTTTGTTAGAACTTTATCGAAAAACACAGGTATCTCCGTTTACTAGTGTAAATGCAGAGGGTTAACTCCTGGTTTCAAGTTGCGGAAAGCGGCTCTGGACGGCCCTGTGCGCGCTGCGAGGGGTGCCCATAACTGCGGATCGCGCTGTGAGTTGAAGCTGGGCGTGAGCCCAATTGACGAGGAAGGACGTTCATCAGCGCAGGGCATGGATTTCGGGCAGGCGGAGCCTGTAACTGATCACCGCGGAGGCCATGTACATGAAAGCAAAGATCCAGATGACGCCTGAGACGCCGAGAAGAGGCAAAAAGATGCCCGCAATGGCCGGGCCGATCCACGTGCTCATGCCGGAACCGAGGTTCATGATCGACATGGCGGCGCCCTTGGACTCCGGGGCCAGAACAGCCATGATGGCGGCGATGGGAACAAAACCCGCAAGCGCGATGCCGTAGGCCATGCCCGCGGCCACCACCAGCGGGTAATTGGCGCCGAAGACGTGGGGCACGTAATAGAGGCCGAGCGAGGTGAGCGCGCAGCCGCAGGAGCCGGCAAAGGTGATGGTGCGGCGCCAGCCGATGCGGTCGCCGACATATCCCCAGAACAGATTGGCGACCACGTTGGTGGCGAACATGATGCTGAGGATCTGAAGCCACTGCTCGAGCGTGAAGCCGATCACGTGGATGAAGAAGATGGGCAGGAAGACGAGGAATCCGAACTCGGATGTGGTGGTGATGGTGGCTACGATTCCGCCCAGTCCGACCTTGGGGTGCCTCCACACGATGGACACCCCGGTGAGCAAGAGCTTGAGCGGATTTTCTCCGGTGGTGGAGAGCGGGATGGAGCCGTGCCGCTCATGCACGCCGAAGAGCGCGATGAGACCGCCGATCGCAACCAGGGCAACAGAAAACCAAAGCGTCTTGTAGGTCCCGAAAAGGGGCACGGAGAAGCTGGCAAGCAAGGCTCCCAGCGTGGGCAGGCCGCCCGTGCGGGCTGACCAGAACCAGCCGACGGCGGTGGCGAGGTAACGCTCCGGCGTGACCGCGGCTACCCAGACCAGAAAGCCGTAGGCAAAGAGCGGATAGCCGAATCCCCGCAACCCGTAGGTCAGCAGGATGATCTTGTAATCCGCGTGCGCTATGCCCAAAAAGAGGAACGGGATCTCGAATCCGATCCAGATAAGCAGTCCGGCCCACATCACTTTCTTTGGCCCGAAGATGTCAGAGAGCGCGCCGCTGAGCCATGAAGCCAGGGCCGCGGTGATGCCGTAGGCGGTAAAGACGAGCGCGACCTTCGCGGCGCCGAAATGGAGATCGAAGAGCAAGGGAGAAAGAAATCCGGCCTCGACCCCATCGCCGACCATGAACAGCAGCAGTCCCAGGTAGCCGATCGCCAGCTCGGGATGCATGCCCAGGCGCTCGATAAAGGAGGTTTTCGGCTGCTCGGCGTTTCCGGTCATTGGGCCTCGGCGCGGTCGAGCGTCTGGGTGACGGCGGCGCGAACGCCCTGGCTGCGCAGCAGGTCAAGGCTCCCTTGCACCTTGTTTGCCATCCGCGGGTAAGTGACGGCAAGCTCGCCGAAGAGCGGGCGGACGGAGAGCGCAAGGCCGGCGTTGCTGCCGCCCGCATCGAGAAAAGGCCGCAGGTAATCGACCAGAGGATCGGAGATGACAAGAGCGCGGCCGTTCTCATCGCTTCCGCGCATGTAATGAAGCCAGCTGGCGAGGACGAAAGGCAGCACCTCTGGTTCTGTGCCTGCGGCGAGCAGGTCCCTGAGCGACGGCACCAGGAATTTTGCAACTTTCGCGCAGCAGTCGGAACAGATGCGCGAAACCTGGTCGCGAATGGCCGAGTTGGAGACACGCTTGACGATCATCGCGGTGTACTCGTCGAGATCGATGCCGGGCAGCGTTTTGAGCGTGGGGCGAACTTCGGCCATGAACGCCGTGAGCAACCGGCGCAGGAGCGGATCGCAGGCGCCTTCGGCAATGTAGCTGTAGCCCAGCAGGCCGGCCGGATAGCCGATGGTGGAGTGGCCGCCGTTGAGCAGGCGCATCTTGGTCATCTCGTAGGGAGCTACGTCGCCGGTGATCTGGGCGCCCGCGCGCTCCCACTCCGGCCGGCCCGCGGCAAAACTATCTTCAAGCACCCACTGCCTGAACGGCTCCGAGACCACCGGCGACCGATCGAGCACCCCAAAGTTTTCAGCAATCGCGGTACGATTTTCTTCTGTTGTGTGGGGCGTGATGCGATCGACCATGCTGCACGGAAACGTGACGTTGGCCTCGATCCAGGCCCGGAGCCCGCCCCCGCGCAGGTCAGCAAACGCGAGCAGCGCCTTGCGGGCAACCGCGCCGTTGCTCTGAACATTGTCGCAGGAGAGCAGAGTGAACGGCGCGCGGCCCTGCTTCCTGCGCCGTTCGCACGCCTCGGCTACATAGCCGACCCAGGTTCCGGGCTGCTGAGGATGGTCAAGATCGTGGCGGATATCCGGGTGATCGTCGAGAAAGCGACCCGACGCATCCTCGATAAAGTAGCCGCCCTCGGTTACGGTGAGGGAGACGATGGCGCACTCTGCAGCGGCAAGCCGGTGAAGCACAGCCTCGCAGGATTCAGGCGCATACAGATGGCCCACGAGCGATCCAACCACGCGATAGTTTTCCTGATCGGAGTCGACCGTGAGGAGCCCGTAGAGAAAGTCCTGCTCCGCCAGGGCCGCATGAATCCGCTTGTCCGCAGGTAACAAGCCGACGCCGAACTCGCCCCAGGGCTTCGATGCGCCAAGAGCAAGCAAGTCGTCGAGATAGACGGCGAGATGGGAGCGGTTGAATCCCCCTACGCCGATGTGGACCAGCGCAGGAATCGTGCGGCTGCGATCGTAGAGGGGACGTGCGACGGCGGCGGGAAGTTGCGCAAGCGTCTGGTTGCGAAGGGGAGCGGGATTCTGCCTTTTGCTGGCGTTCATGAACGGTCATCCGGTGGCGTTGGTGAAGTATTTTGCAGGCACTTTGGAATCGAACCGAGTCTCAACGGGGGCATAGGTGGCTGTCAAGCGGCGGACGCAGAAGAAAGCCCCCGGCGGGTTGGCCGAGGGCTCTTGGTGTACTCGGATTCCCAGGCCTGAAAATCCAGACCTGGAATCCCATCATTTGTTGAGGAACGGAAGGGTTAGGCGCTGAACAACAGAATGCCCGCGGCCTTATCTTCGGTTCCGCTCTCATCCGCGCTCACGGGGCGATAGAAGAGCTGGTTGTTCTCGAGATAGACCTCGAGGAAGGCCGGACGCGCGGTGATTTGACCGGCGATGAGAGCCTCCGACAAGGGGTCCTCGACGTAGCGCTGCAGGGCACGGCGCAAGGGGCGCGCGCCGTAGGTGCGATCGCCGAGGGTTTTCTCGAGGATCCACTTCTTGGCGTCCTCGGTGACCGAGATGGTGATGGCCTTCTGCGCCAGGTTGTTGTTCAACTGCTGCACCAGCAGCTCGACAATCTGGAGCAGGTCGCTGTCAGACAGCGACTGGAAGAGAATGACCTCGTCGAGGCGGTTGAGGAACTCAGGATTGAAGGTCTTCTTCACTTCCTGCTTGACCAGCTCCTCCACCTTGTCGCTGACGATGTCTTCGCGGTCGCTCTGGAAGCCGAGTCCCTGCTTTTTCTGCAGGTGGCGGGCGCCGATGTTCGAGGTCATGATGAGGATGGTGTTCTTGAAGTCGACGGTATTGCCAAGGCCGTCGGTCAACTGGCCATCTTCAAAGACCTGGAGCAGGATGTTGAAGACATCGGGGTGCGCCTTCTCGATTTCGTCCAAAAGAACGACGCTATAAGGCGAACGCTTGACGCGCTCGGTGAGCTGGCCGCCTTCCTCGTAGCCGACGTATCCCGGAGGCGAACCGATGAGCTTGGAGACGGAATGCTTCTCCATGAACTCCGACATATCGAAGCGGATGAGGGCCTTGTCGGAGCCAAAGAGGAAGTTGGCGAGGGTGCGTGCCATCTCAGTTTTTCCGACGCCGGTGGGGCCGAGGAAGAGGAAGCTGCCGATGGGACGATGCGGGGACTTGAGGCCGGCACGCGAGCGGCGAATTGCACGGGCTAGCGCGGAGATCGCCTTCTCCTGGGAGATGACGCGCTTGTGCAGCTCTTCTTCAACGCGCAGCAGCTTCTGTGTCTCTTCTTCCTTGATGCTCGTGACGGGCACGCCGGTCCAGCGGCTGACCACATCCTCGATGTCTTCGCGGCCCACGATACCGGCCGCGGAATCGTCGAGGTGATACTTGTCGCGAAGGGCGCGCAGGTTTTCGCGCTCCTTGCGTTCCTCGTCGGAGTAGAAGCGGGCCTTCTCAAACTCGTGGTTGGCGATGGCCGAGTCCATGCGGTGCACGATGAACTTGATGCGCTTCTGGACCTCGGTAATCTCCTCTGGCAGCGAGGTCTGGCGGAGCTTGACGCGCGCGCCGGCCTCGTCGATGAGGTCGATGGCCTTGTCGGGCAGGAAGCGGTCGGGGATGTAGCGATTGGAGTGCGAGACGGCAAACTCGACCGCGGCATCGGTGTAGCTGACCGCGTGGAACTTCTCATAGCGGTCCTTGATGCCGTGGATAATCTTGATGGCGTCAGCCTCGTTGGGCGGCGGCACCTTGACTGCCTGGAAGCGGCGCTCGAGGGAGCGGTCTTTCTCGATCGACTTGCGGTACTCGCCCGGGGTGGTGGCGCCGATGCACTGTATTTCTCCACGCGAGAGAGCGGGCTTGAGAATGTTGGCCGCGTCGAGCGAGCCCTCGGCCGAACCAGCGCCTACGAGCGTATGGAGCTCGTCGATAAAGACGATGGAGTTTTGATTTTCCATCAGCTCTTTCATGATGGTCTTGAGCCGTTCTTCAAACTGGCCGCGGTACTTGGTGCCCGCCACGATGAGCGAGAGATCGAGCCCGAGAACGCGCTTGTCGGCGAGGAAGCTGGGGACTTCACCGTCGGCGATGCGCTGGGCAAGGCCCTCGACGATGGCGGTTTTGCCAACGCCGGGCTCGCCGATGAGCACAGGATTGTTTTTGGTGCGGCGGCATAGAATCTGCACCACGCGCTCCAGTTCACCGTCGCGGCCGACCAGAGGATCGAGTTGTCCGTCCATGGCGGCCTGGGTAAGGTCGCGGCTGAACTCGGCCAGCAGGCTTGACTCGCGCTGGCGCTGCGCCGGCGGCGCCTTCTCCTGCGTCACGCGGGCCAGTTCCTCGCGAATCTGCGCCAGCTTGAGGCCGCGCTCCTGCAGGATCTCCGAGGCGAAGCACTTCTCTTCGCGCAACAGGCCGAGCAGCAGATGCTCGGTGCCGATGTGCTTGTGGCCCAGCCGTTCGGCTTCTTCCGCCGCATAGGCCAGCACGCGCTTGCACTCGTTCGAGAGCGGAAGGTCAACGGAGGTGGAGACTTTCTCGCGAATGGTGGTGTGGGCCTCGATCTGTTTGCGGATGGACTCCACCGAGGCGTGGGAACGCAGAAAACGGTTGGTTAGGGCTTTGTCCTCGCGCAGCAGGCCAAGCAGCAGGTGCTCAGTCTCGATATAAGGCGAACCGAACTGGCTAGCCTCATACCGCGCGAAGAAGATCACACGGCGTGCCTTCTCCGTATAGCGTTCGAACATGATGAACTCCCCTCCCCTTGTTCAGGGCTAACCCCAGGCTATCGGATGGAGTAGCCGTCCGGTTCACATTGCGTCCCAGCGACAAAAACCTGCCACAGAGAGCCTCGCTTCCGGCCTCGGCCCAACCCGCCGCGCCCTTGCTCTGAATGCGCCGCCGGAGGCCGTCATGGATAATGACAACCCTGCCTCCGAACAGCCGTTATTGAATGGTTCCGAGCCGCCTTTTGCCCGGCGAGCCCACGGCGGTGGCGCTGCCTGTGGATTCCCATCCCCTGCTCTTCAACCTGGAAGAGATTTGAAACCCACCAACTTCCAGGCTGCTTACTGATAAGACTCAAAAAACACCGGTTAAGGTGCTTTTCCTTCAAATGCCGGCGGAATCAAGGTGCGCCGGCGGACGGGCAGCCAACGGGGCCAGCCTGCCGTTTTCAAGCCGCAGGGCCCGGGTGCAGCGCGCGGCCAGCTCAAGATTGTGGGTGACCAGAATCGAGGTGAGCCCATGGCTGCTGTGGAGCCGTTCGATGAGGTCGAAGACCCGGCCCGCAGTGATCTCGTCAAGGTCGCCTGTCGGTTCGTCGGCCAACAGCAGCCGAGGGTTGTTGACCAGCGCGCGGGCCAGAGCCACGCGCTGCTGCTCGCCACCAGAAAGTTCGCCGGGCCGGTGGGAACCACGATCTTCCAAACCAACCTCCCTCAACCAGTTAGCCGCTAGTTGCAGCGCCTCGCGCCTGACAGCGCCGCGAGCCAGAAGCGGCATGGCGACGTTCTCAAGCGCCGTAAACTCCGGCAGCAAATAATGGAACTGCCAGACGTAACCGATTTCACGGTTGCGAAAGGCCGCAGCGTGCCGCAAAGAAAGACTGGCCACGTTGGTAGAGGCGCAGTATACAGTTCCGGCAGAGGGTGCATCAAGCGCGCCCAGAATGTGCAAAAGAGTGCTTTTGCCCGCGCCGGATTGACCCACAATGGCAACCATTTCGCCGGGGGCAACTTCGAGGTTGAGACCGCTAAACAGGTCGAGCGATCCGCGGGCAGTTTGATAGGTCTTGCGGAGCCCTTCCACCTGGATGAGGGGTTCTGGATGTGTCTGAGATTGATTTTGCGGGTGGCCGGAGTCTTGATTCTGAACCCGCAACTCCGGGTCCCGTGTTGAGCGGGAGGCCTGGGCGGCAACCGCTGGAGAAGTCTGCGTCATCCGGTTGACCTTAATTTTACATGGCCGGACCCCATACGGCTGGAAGAACGCAAGCTGCAAGAGCCCGCCGGGGTAGCCGAAGTACCTCAGGCAAGGGTACGGATTGGGGATGGACAACCTGCGATGGGGCCTGGGCGCGTGCCCAGGGAGTGGGGCACGCGGATTGCGCTGCGGCCTGCTGTGAGAGAAGTCACCGACTCGGCGGCAAGACAACGATGACAATAAGCTCAACTCGTGAATCGAATTCAACTCATCTTTGGCTGTGCGCTGGCAGTCGCCTGCGCAGACTCGACCAGACTCGCGACCGCGCAGCAGCCAATGTATCAGCGTTTCAGAGCCAACAACGTATCCATGACCCAGGTGCAGCCCACGTGGATGGGACCGCTGATTGAATCGGACGGGCGCCTTGGGCAGGCGATGCGCTTCTCGGTGTCGAACGCAATGTTTCCCGGAGCGCATTCCCTGAATTACGGAAACGGCCACGGCATCAGCATGATTGTGCAGAGGCGCTTTCAGATAGATCTCGATCCGCCCGCGTTTTTCCGGAATCACTCCAGCTTATATAAGGATGGATTCGGCAATGCCGGCGCGCAGGTGAAGTACCGCATCGCCTCGGGCAATGCCGAACATGGAAATTTTGCCGTGTCGGCCGTTCTTTATCACGCCTTCGCTCCGCGCGTTTACCAGAACCAGATGCTCACTTCCTTCTATTGCCCCTCGATTGCCGCCGGCAAAGCCTTCGGCCGCTTTGCGCTGCTTGGGCAGGTGGGCGGACTCCTGCCAACCGGCAAGATTGCCCAGCAGGGACGGAGCGTGGAGTTGAACACCACGGCGCAGGTTCATGCAGGCGCGCATGCCTGGTTTGACATTGAGAACAACGCCGACTTCTTCCACGACGGACCGTTCGACAGCAAGATGCAGAACTTCATGACACCGGAGGCGTTCTACATGATCCGGCGCAAGCAGTGGAAGCCGGAACACGCCTCGGTGGTTTTCGCAGGCGGGATGCAGATCGCCACTTCGAGCACACACGAATACAATCACAACCTGATTACGGAGATGCGGCTGGTCTTCTAGCGGGCGCTTGAGGGCCGCGGTCAATATTCGATCTTGTTGGGGGAGTCGATCCAGGCCTGAAAGCTTGACCAGGCTTCAGCGCCCAGCAGTTGCGTCGTGGGAAGCACGCGGGCGGCATCTTCCTTGCGTAGCTCCTGGTAGAGAAACGCGTCGTCAAAGCCGGCGCGCGCCGCGTCGGCGGCACTGGCTCCGTAGTAGATTGCGTCGAGACGGGCCCAGTAAGACGCGGCCAGGCACATGGGGCAGGGCTCGCAACTGGTGTAGAGTTCGCATCCGCCAAGCGCAAAGGTTCCCAGCGCACGGGCTGCGGCACGGATGGCGTTGACCTCGCCGTGAGCCGTCGGGTCGTGGGAGGCAGTCACCGTGTTGACGCCCTCACTCACGATCTTACCGTCGCGCACGATGACGGCCGCAAACGGACCGCCTTTGCCCGAGGTCACATTCTCCGTGGCCAGGCGGATGGCGCGGCGCAGAAACTCAGGATTTGCTGTGTTGGGCATGCGAAGCTGTTCGGTCTCCAGGGGGAATCGAAAGGACAAACTCAGTATTTCACAGGGCTGGTTTTTAGCCTTTCATCAATAACGAGAAAGGCCGGCAACGAGAAAGGCCGGCCTGACCGAAAAAGGCCCCCGGCAAAGGCCGCACCGTAGAATCTGACTATGGCCGGCAATGCGAGCTCACTGAAAGTCCTGAATGCGCAGATCGTGGCCTGCGACCGCTGCCCGAGACTGCGCACATACTGCGCGGAGGTGGCCCGCACAAAGCGCCGCGCCTATGCCGATTGGGAGTACTGGGGTAAACCGGTGCCTTCGTTTGGCGATGAAGAAGCGCGCGTGCTGGCGCTGGGGCTTGCGCCGGGTGCGCACGGATCCAATCGAACCGGCAGACCGTTTACGGGCGATGGTTCGGGCGATTTTATGTTTCCTGTGTTGCACGAGGCGGGCTTTGCTTCGCAGCAGAAGGCCACTTCCCGCAACGACGGCATGAAACTCAGCGGATTGTGGATCAGCGCGGTGGTGCGTTGCGCTCCGCCCGCCAACAAGCCGACGCCGGGGGAGCAACGCAACTGCGCAGCCTGGCTCGATCGCGAGATGAGCCTGCTCAAGAATCTGCGCGTGGTTGTTTGCCTGGGCCGCATTGCGTTCGATGGGCTGCTGGCCCACGCGCAGAGGACGGGTGAGTTGCCGCCGCGGTCGTCCCTGCTGTTTGCGCATGGCGCCGAGTACACGCTGCCCGGCGGCCTCACAGTGATGGCGAGTTACCATCCGTCGCTGCAAAACACCAACACCGGCAAGCTGACGCGCCCCATGTTTCTTGCAGTCTTCGAGCGTGCGCGCGCACTGGCGGGTCTTTGAGCGAGAGCGAGTGCGGCGGCGCATAAAAGGCCGCTCAGTCGAGGGAAAAATCGACCGGCGCATGAAAGGAGTGGCGATGGACGAGTTGGCCAGGCAGATACTGAAGGACGTGGCGCTTGAGGAGATTGCGCCCAAGGCACAGAAACGGTCGCCTGTGGATCATTGGTCGTCGCCGGTTCTACTGGAGCGGGCCGCTTATTTGAAGAAGCTGGCCCAATACGGAGACGGCTCCGCCAGCGAAACGCTGCGGGAGTATCCCGGGCACCAGGCGATGCTGATCCTCCGCAGCCGCGACGGCGAAGCGGAATTGCATGACGGCTCGGCATTCCTTTTTTGCGTGCTGGCCGGCGCGGCAACCCTGGTAACCGGCGGAACCGTGACGCCTGCGCGGAGGGTGGGGCCCGGCGAAATCCGCGGCGATTCCTTGGAGGGCGGCGCGCGGCAGCAGCTGAGAGCCGGCGACGTGGCTCATGTGCCGGCGGGAACTGCGCACCAGATCCTGGTGGCGGCAGAAAAGCCGATCGCTTGTTTTGTGGTCAAGATTCAGGAAGCAGGGTAGAGATTTGAACCGGGGAGGCGCCGCGAGCCGGTAACAGCGGGTTCAGAGCCGAGCTTGCGCACAAGCCGATCGGAAGATGGAGCGGGAGACCGGGATCGAACCGGCGACATTCAGCTTGGGAAGCTGACGTTCTGCCACTGAACTACTCCCGCACCTTGTTATCAATATCTTAAGCGCATTTCCCTCTGTTGGTGTCCAGGATGATGTGCCGGAGTCGAATCTGAGGCGTTGAGAGTACCCCGGAAAGCGACGGCGGCACGGACACCAAAAGCCATCAAATCAACCTGACGCAAAAACGCAAAGCAGCAAGCGAACAGTGGCTATTCTACCCGGTACCGTGAGACGGGAACAAGCCCGACCCTCGTCTCCTCCTCATCGACGGAGAGCCAGCCTCCTGGAAGGGTGGAGGAGCGTACTCTCTCGACTGGCGCGAGGGCGGCAAACTGATACGGTGGCTCTTTCTCACCATGATCAGTGCGACAGCGACCTGTGTGATCTCGGTCACACACGAAGGTTCATGATGGGCTTTCCTCCAGCAATTTTGGTGCCATAATACTGGCACTAGGAGGACTGAGCCATGGAGCACTTCATCGTACTCAATCTGAGCGACGATACCGAGAAGGCTGAGGCAGAGAATCTTCCAAGACCCGAAGACAACGGATCCGTTGAGCGCGAAAAGCGGTTGAACCGATTTGCCAATATGGCCGCGCACAAGGCAGCAAAAGAATTCGCTCATGGAAGATTTGGTATTTTTTCCAAATAACCGGGTGCGGTTATTACGGTGCCAAGCCCTGATCCGGGTTAAATGCAGCTTGCCATGCCGGCACGCTTGCGTCACGTAGCGGCCAAATCACCCACGGTTTTGTTTTCGCGCAAAGTGATTCAGCAGGAGGTTGAGTATGCCTATTCAACTGAGTGAAGAAAATGGTGGAAAAGTGCTCGTTGTCCATGCCATCGGGAAGTTGGAAAAAGCAGATTACCCGCCTTTCGTGGCCGAATTCGAACGACGGGTGCAGAAACCTCGAAAACAACATGTCCTCTTCAACATGACCGGACTCCACGGGTGGGACGCGGGCGCCGCGTGGGAGGACTTGAAGTTCGACGTAAAACATTTCGCCGACATCGACCGGCTTGCCATGGTCGGCGACAAAAAATGGCAGCGTGGGATGGCAATCTTCTTCAAGCCTTTTATAAAAGCGGCGACCCGCTACTTTGATGAATCTGAAAGTGCCGAGGCGCGAAAGTGGCTGGATGAATCCTAGGGCCTGCTAACACTACTGGAGCGGGCGGCGACGGGAGCCAATTTTTCTCAGTTCCAGACGTGTGGAGTGACAGCTACCGGGCGTACCTTAGCGACGAGCAACGAAGAAATGAGGAAGATTGGCCCCGGCCCGCGGTCTTTGCGTGCTGGGGCGGAACGCTGACTACCCTATAGTTCATAACAGGCTCTCTATAGTTCATAACAGGCTCCTCATCTATAGTTGAACGTTGAAAAGCGTGGCGGGAATTCGTGCCCGCGGGAGCCTTCTAAATGAAACACAAAGGCTGGAATCGCAGAGATTTCCTGAAGGCTGGCGTCCAGGTCGTCGGCGTGGCTGGCGTGGCAAGCAACGTGAACCTTCTCGCGGCCGAGCAGGTCGGGACTGTCTCACCTTCGACGAATCCGGTTCCACCGGCATCCGGATCGACCAGGTTCGAAAACGAGACCCTGTCTCGCGTTGCGTATCCGCTCGGCGGCATCGGCGCGGGCATGATTTGTCTCGAGGGAACCGGGGCGCTCTCGAACGTCTCCCTGCGCAACCGCCCTGACCTTTTCAATGAGCCTTGCGTTTTCGCCGCGCTGGCCGTCCGCGGACCCAAAGTAACCGCGCGCGTGCTTGAAGGCCCGGTGCTCGGCTGGAAGGTCTTCGGCATGCCCAACAGCGGCCTCGGCGAAGGAGAACACACGTACGGATTGCCCCGCTTCCGCAATGCGAGCTTCGCCGCGCGCTTTCCCTTCGGAACCGTGTCGCTGAGCGACCCGGTCGTGCCCCTCACGGTCGAGTTGACTGGCTGGAGTCCCTTCACGCCGGGCGACGCAAACAACTCCAGTCTGCCAGTCATTGCCCTGGAATACCGCTTCACCAACCCCACCGACGAAGCCGTCGATGCGGTTTTTTCCTTCAATGCCAAAAACTTTCTTCCGCCCGCCGACGCCGGACAAAATTACCCTCAAGCGGTGCGCAGGCTCGACGGGGGCTTCATCCTCTGGTGCGGCGGAACTCGTGAGAAGCCGTGGGATGAGGCCGCATTTGCCGTGACGGCAAGCGATCCCGGGACCAAGGTCAACTACGCCTGGTTCCGCGGCGGCTGGTGGGACGCCCTCACCATGGCATGGAAGGATGTCGCCGGCGGCGCCGCTTTTGACCGCCCTCCGGTCTCGTCGAGCGAACTGCCTGCGCCGGGTGCATCGCTGTTTGTTCCCTTCAAGCTCTCGCCACAAGAGAGTCGCACGATTGCCTTGCGCATCTGCTGGTACGCGCCGCAGAGCCATCTGCGCGTCGGTGCTGCGGGGGCGCCGGATGAAAATAAGATCGACCCGGGAGACGCCACCTATCGGCCCTGGTATGCCGGCCAGTTCCCCAACATCGAGGCGGTCCAAAAATACTGGAACGATCACTATGCGGAGCTGCGTGCCCGCACCCGAACTTTCACTGACGCCTTCTACGACTCCACTTTACCGCCGGAAGCGGTGGATGCTGTCGCCTGCAACCTGTCGATCCTCAAATCTCCAACCGTGCTGCGCCAGGCCGATGGAAAGTTCTGGGCCTGGGAAGGCACTGCGGATGAGGAGGGAAGCTGCGCCGGATCGTGTACCCATGTTTGGAACTACGCGCAGGCCGTCTCCCATCTGTTCCCCGAGCTTGAGCGGAGTCTTCGGGAAACCGAATTCGGCCCCGACCAGGATGAGCAGGGACATCAGCAGTTTCGTGCTGCGCTTCCCATCCGCCCCATCGGCAATTACTTCTACGCCGCCGCGGATGGGCAACTCGGCGGAATCATGAAGATCTATCGGGAGTGGCGCATCGGCGGCGACACCGAATGGTTGCGTGGCCTTTGGCCCAAGGTGCGCAAGAGCCTTGACTATTGCGTCGAAACCTGGGATCCCAGGCACAAAGGTTTGATCGAAGAGCCGCACCATAACACCTACGACATTGAGTTCTGGGGACCGACCGGCATGTGCACCAGCATTTACCTCGGTGCGCTCCATGCTGCTGTCCTCATGGGCACGGCGCTCGACGATGATGTGACTCGCTACAATACGCTCTATCAGGCCGGACGCACGCGCATGGAGGAGGAGCTGTTTGACGGCGAGTATTTCATTCAGAAGATCGAATGGAAGAACCTGCGCGCCAAGGACCCCGCCGAGTTCCCCGATTATGGCGGAAAGTATTCTCCCGAAGCGCGCGCGTTGCTCGACAAGGAGGGGCCAAAATATCAATACGGAACTGGTTGCCTGTCTGACGGCGTGCTGGGTGCCTGGCTGGCCATGGCCTGCGGTCTTGAACCCGTTCTCGATCAGGCAAAAGTTGCCAGCCATCTTCGCGCCATCCATCGCTACAACCTGAAGAAAGACCTCTCGCACCATGCCGATCCGCAGCGACCCGGCTTCGCGCTGGGCGCGGAGGGCGGACTCCTGCTCTGCACCTGGCCCAAAGGCGGAGCCCTCTCACTCCCCTTCGTCTACTCCAACGAGGTCTGGACGGGCATCGAGTATCAGGCCGCTTCGCACATGATTGCCAGCGGACTGGTGGAAGAGGGCCTCGACCTTGTGCGCACATGCGCCGCGCGTTACGATGGCCGGGTCCGCAATCCCTTCGATCAATATGAATGCGGACACTGGTACGCTCGTGCCATGTCTTCCTATGCGCTTCTGCAGGCATTCAGCGGAGCACGCTATGACGCTCTTGCGGGAACGCTCTATCTGAAGCCGGTCCTTCGCGGAGATTTCCGCTCCTTCTTGTCCACGGCAACAGGATTCGGAACGGTTGGCGTCAAGAATGGCAAGCCTTTCCTCGAAGTTGCCTCGGGAACCATTCCATACCGGAAGATTGAATACTCGGCAGCCTGAGCGTCCCGTTCCCCGCGCGCTCCAGCAGAAAGCCGCAAACCGGACTCTGTCCCCTCGTTCACTTGTTCCCTGCCCTCTGACCGCTGACCCCTAAACCCTGCTTCCAAGCCAACATTTAGACTTGCTGCAGCGGCCCGCCGGGCTCCAAAGCCCAAAACCCGCCCAAAGGAATCCCTCTGTTGCTGCCCAATCTCACCTCGTCCGACCTTTTCATCCTGGTCCTCTACCTCTTGAGCGTCCTCATCATCGGCTTTTCCCTCCGCTCCAACATAAAGAGTGCAAAGGACTTCCTTCAGGCTGGCCGCTCTCTTCCCACCTGGGTCTGCACCCTGGCCTTCCTCGCCGCCAGCCTCGGTTCTGTGGAAGTTGTCGCCATGGGCGCCGCCGGAGCGCAGTTTGGCCTCAAGGCCATTCCGTTCTTTGTCGCCGGTTCCGTCCCGGCCCTGCTCTTCTCCGCCATCTACATGATTCCGCTCTACTTCAGCTCCGGAGCGCGCACCGTTCCCGAGTACCTGGGCCTGCGCTTCGACCGCAAGACCCGCCTGCTCCAAGCCGGCTTGTTCGCCCTTGGAACCCTGCTCAGCGCTGGCCTCTCCCTTTACCTCATGGCCCGGCTTCTCCAGGCCCTGCGCGTCTTCGATTTCCTTTTCTTTTCTTACAGTTGGCCACGCCAGGGCATCTTCACCTTTTGCCTTCTGCTGCCCGCCGCCGTGGTCCTGGCCTACGTCCTTTTCTCCGGACTCGCCGGCGCCATGGTCAATCAGGCCCTGCAGTTCGCCCTCCTCGTCGCCGGCCTCCTGCCCGTGGTGTTCAAAGGCCTTGAAAATATCGGCGGTTGGAGCGGTCTAACAACCACACTCCACACTGTTTATCCGCTCCATGAAACGAGCCTCGCCCACTCCGGAGCTACCCTCGCCATGCTCGCCGGCCTGGTCCTCGCCACCGGCTACTGGACCACCGATTTCCGCGTCCTGCAGACCGCCATGGCCGCCAAAGATGCCAATTCAGCCCGCCGGGTTTCGCTCTTTGCCGCGGTCGCCATGCTTCTCATTCCATTGCTGTTGATCCTCCCAGGAATCGTCGCGGTCTCTCTGCCCACCCCGCACACTTCCACCGTGGTCCGCGAAGAAAACGGGGCCATCTTCCACGAAATCACCGTCGTTCCCAGGGAAGTTGCCGCGGGCCAGGGCCTGGTTCCAGCTCGCATCGGCCCAGCCGCCGGCAATCCACTGGCCGCCGACGACGGCCATCCGCTGCTCGATTACGACCGGGCCACGCCCAACATTCTGCTGCACTTGCTGCCCACCGGTCTGCTGGGACTCGGCCTTGCGGCCCTGCTGGCCTGCTTCATGAGCGGGCTGGCCGCCAGCCTCACCGCCTTCATTGCAGTCGTCGCCTGCGATCTCCTTCCGTCCCTCAAGACCGCGGACGACCGCCGTCCCATCCTCATCGCACGCTTGGCAGCAATCTTTTTTATTTTGTTAGCCATCAGTGTCGCCTACGTGCTCTCGGCCACCAACACCCTGGGCTTCGGTTTCCTCGACGCGCTCCTGCTGGGTCTTTCTCTGCTCAACGCGTCGCAGCTTGCCACGTTTCTGCTCGGCATGTTCTCAAAGCGCGCCACCGGGCACGGCGCCTTTGCCGGCCTTGCCGCCGGCACGCTCGCCGCTATCCTGCACTACGGCCTAACTTTACCGGCCGACGCCTCCCCTGGCCTCCACGGCGGGCCCGGGCTCTACGGTGGTTGGCTTGCTGTGCTCCACCGCTACCCCAGTTTTATTGCCGAGTGTTTCTGGACGGCGCTGCTTGCCCTGGCCATCAACTTCATCGTCGCCTCGGCCGTAAGTCTATGCACCAAAGCCGGTTCCGATGCGGATTTGAAGGGCCTGGTCCATGGCTCTACTCCTGCCGCACGCTAAACCGCATCGTCCTGTAATCGAACGTATAGCTCTCTAACTGTTCCAGCGCATTGACGCCCAGAAGCCCGTAAACGTCGTCGCGAGCTGCAGATCCAAGTGGCTGCGTAAGCACCGGAAGATAATGGAGTTGGATGGTAGTCGCGCCCACGGCCAAGGGGGTCGTCTCTGCCGTGTACGCCGGAACGGGCCTGAGCTCCGGCCGCCCGGGAATCGTGAACAACTCCAGCGTCTGTCCGCTGAAATCCCCGCTGTGCTCGTCGTAATAACGCGAAGTCAGATAGGTCTGCTGGCCCGACGCATCAATCGCGTACATCCGCTCTTCGCCGGCCTTTGACTCCTGCTGCAACCCGCCCAGGGCCACAATCACCTGGTCGCCATCAAGAAAAAAGCGAACACCGCTCTCCAACTTATCGCCCATCTCGGGAGCGCCTGTCTGCTTGTCGGGCCGGATGAAGATGGTCGCATTGTCGGTCACCGTCAGGCTACCCAGGGCTTCCAGAGCCGCATAGCCCAGAACCCCTTCAACCTGGTACTTGGTTTGCGGAAAAAAATAGTCGCCATCTTCAAACACAAATGCCGTCATGTCGTGCAGCGTGAGTTGTCCGCCGATGGTAAAGCGCGGAATCACAGTGACATGCACCTGGATCGGTCGCCCTGTAAGCGTGTGAATGGTCACCGAGTCATCCGATACCTTCAGCCCAGCCTCTTTGGCCAGCGAGCGCGAGATCAGGTTAAGGGGCGCTGTCGGATCCAGCATCCAGCTGTGCGGCCGCGCGTCCACAAATACGGGAACGTCGGTCAGCCCCAGCGGATTTCTGCTCACCTGCATCTCAAACGGGTCACAGGGATCCACCGTCATCGGCGGATTGTCTTTGGCCAAGGGCAGCATCAGCAGCGGCATCTCAATCTCGTCCTGCTCGTCTTTGCTGAGCTTGCTGCCGAGCCGCGTCTCCAGAATCTGGTAGGCTTGGGCGGCTTTGGCCCAGTCGCCTTCGCGCAGGTAGTCCTCCGCCAGTGCCTTGCGCAGCAGTATTTCGCGTACCGTATCGCCGCTCGCGGCCACCCCGTCTGCCAGAGGCTCCAGCAACTCAATCGATTTCCTGGCGTTGTTATCGCGATTGGCCAGAATGCCACGGTAAAACTCCGCCTGCCTGGGCGGCAAGTTGCCCAGTTCCAGCCCGATGCGAAGAAATTGGTGGTCCGCCAGCAGGTTCTCGAGCCGCGCATCGGAATCGAGCCCGCTTGAGGTTCCGGTACGCACCTGCGCGCCCGCGCCGGGCTGCTGGCTTTGGCCCGCGGGCTGTTGTGTCTCTACCTCCGGCAACCGGGATACGGAATCCTGTGCTTTAAGCGCCTCAGCCGACCCCAGAAAAGCCAGCAGAACGGAGAAACACGCTAGTCTCCTCATCGGCGAGGTCCTGCCACCAGCATGCTTCTCTCCACGCCGGTCATCCCCGACTGCCATTCCGCAGATGCCGTTCATATTCAGTACGAAGTTATCAGATTGAACCGCCGCGAAGTTGTTGCGCCGCAGGGCCCCGGATCCGATCGTTTTGTCTGTTTTTCCCGGCTTTAGATTGGTTTAACTCTTTTGATCCCAGCATCTTTTACCCGATTAATCTTTGCCGGCATGTTATTAACAGCCCAACCGGTAAACTTGATACAAGCGATGAAGCGCAGAACGATTGAACATTACGAAATCCTCCGCCGCCTGGGCGCCGGGGGCAGCGGCGTGGTCTACCTGGCCAACGACACGCAGCTCCAACGACCCGTCGTGCTCAAAATCCTGCGCGCCGGCCTGCTCACCGTCGAGCAGATGCGCTCCACCGTCCTGCGCGAGGCGCGCCTGGCCTCGGCCATCGAGCACCCCAATGTCTGCGGCATTTACGAAGTGGGCGAGAGCGGCGACGAGGGCTACATCGCCATGCAGTACGTGCCAGGCCAATCGCTCGATGAGCTCATCGCGCGCGGACCGGCCAGCCTGCAGCTAATGCTTTCGGTCGGCATCCAGATTGCGGACGGCCTGCAGGCCGCCCATGCGCTCGGCATCTTTCATCGCGACCTGAAGCCGCAGAACGTGATGCTCACCGATGGGGGCCTGGTTAAGATTCTCGATTTTGGCCTGGCCCGCCGACTGCGTCCCGAGGACGCCGCCTTCGATCCATCCAAGCCCTCTCTGGCCCAGGATGCCACGGTTGCCGCCACCTACACCGCTCGCGGTGGAACCATCCGTTACATGGCGCCCGAGCAGTTTGTCACCGGCCACTCCAGCGTACAGTCCGACGTATGGGCACTCGGCGTCATTCTGTATGAGCTGGCCTCCGCACGCCATCCCTTTGCGCGCCCCGATGACGAGGACTTCAAGGCCATTCGCGCCATCCAGTTCTCAGATCCCCCTGACCTCAGCGAGATCGTTCCGGAGATTTCGCCGGAACTGAAGAGCGTGATCGCCTCCTGCCTTGAGAAAAATCCCGGTGCTCGTTACGCTTCCGCCGCCGACGTGCGCGAAGCGCTCAAAACCATCATGAAGGCGCTGCAGATTGAGACCGGCATCATTCCCGGCGAGGCGGCTGCCAACCTGCCCACCACCGGCGCAGAAGCTGAGAAGCGCGCCACTGGATTCCTCTCCATGCTTGCCGAGCGCTTCCGCGAGTCGACCGTGGAGAGCGCGCCGCAAAACTCACTGGTGGTCCTGCCCTTTGCCAATCTCGGTGCAACTGAGGTGGCTCCGCTCTATGGCTTCGCGCTCGCCGATGCCATCGCCGCCCGTCTGGCGCGCATTCCCGCGCTCGTCGTCCGCCCCTCCAGCACCCTCATGCCGCTGCCTCTTGCTCAGATGGACCCGCTCGCCGTAGGACAAAAGCTGCTGGTTTCCTTTGTGTTGGCTGGCAACTTTCTGCGCTCCGAGAGCGGATTCGATCTCAACTGGCAGCTTCTTGACGTAGCATCGCAAAGTGTGCGCTCCGGCGGCGCCATCCGCGTCGCGTCGCTCGATCTCATTGCGGTGCAGACAGAAATCTCCAACGAGGTCTTCGCCTCCCTTCATGGTCTCGCGTCCGGCGACCAGATTGACGCATCCCGCCCGCTCACCCGCGTCGCCGCGCGCACCACGCCTTCCAGTGAGGCCTCGCTCCCGGGTCCGATCAGCGAAAAGTACCTCCAGGGCCGTGCTCTTCTAAGCTCGTTCATGGTGCGCACCGGGTCACGGGCCGACCTTGACCACGCCCATGCTCTGTTTTCCAGCGTCACCGCCGCCGATGCGCGCTTTGCCCCCGCGTGGACCGGCCTCGGCATCGCCGAGCTGCAATATGCGCGCCACGGCTTTGGCGGCCAGATTCACGTGATGCGCGCGCGCCGCGCCTTCGACGAAGCCCTCAAGCTCGACCCCGCTTCCACCGAGGCCAATCTCTACCGCATTTACATGCTGCTTTCGCGCGGCGAGAAAGAGTCGGCCCGCCATGGGATCGCGAACCTGCTCGCCTCCGCGGCCAACGACTGGGACGTCCACATGGTTGCGGGCATCGCGCTGCGTGGCGACGGCATGTATGACGAAGCTCTCGCGCACTTCAGCCGTGCCCTCAAGCTCAACCCTGCCAGCGCGCCCATCCTCTATAACCACCGCGCACGCGTCTATCACTATCAAAACCAGATCGAGCTGGCCGGCGACGAGCTTGAAAAAGGCCTCGCCCTTGAGCCCCGCCACCCGCTGCTCCGTACTTCCGCGGGCTACCAGCAGATGCGCCTGGGGCACCTGGATGAAGCCATCAAAATTCTTGAAGGTGTCATTCGCGACGACGATTCGTTGCGCATTGCCGTACCCACACTCGCGTTGTGCTACGTGCAGTCGGGCGCACGCGAGCGTGCCGCTGCGCTGCTCAAAGACGACACCCTGGCCGGAGCTGAGGCCGATAGTGAGATGGCCTATCGCCTGGCTACCTATTTCGCCGTCGAAGGCGACTCCAGCGAAGCCCTGCACTGGCTGCGCCGCGCCATTTATTTAGGCAACGAAAACTATCCCTGGTTCCAGAAGAACCCGGCCTGGAACAACCTGCGCTCCAACACTGACTTCGAGCGAATTCTCGAAGACCTGAAAAAAGGCTTCCGCAAAAACCAGAAAACCTGGAAGCGCCTTCTGGAACAAGTTCCGCCCGAGGGTGAGTGACACAGGATCAGCGGGGAGAATCGACCCGCTCATAAGGCAGATAAACCGGTTCCCACACGTAAACCCGGAGCCTCTCCCTCAGGCTGGCCTCATCGCCGCCCTGGGCAACCTCGTCGACGATTGCCTGCCGCGCCACCGCTTCCGCCACGACCAGGCCCACCTTGCGCGATTCGCCGATCGGCGGCAGCAGCGCGGCGCTTTTGTCCATGCGCGCGGGAGAAAGCGACGCCAGCGCCTTGGCTGCGGCCATCATCATTCCATCCGTAACGCGCCGGGCACGCGACACGAGAATCCCAAGAGCCAGCCCGGGGAAAATATACGAGTTGTTGATCTGCGCAATGCGTACCAGTTTGCCGTTCACCTCGACCGGAGCAAACGGGCTGCCCGTCCCCACCAGCGCGCGGCCATCGGTCCACTTGAGCAGGTCGGCAGGCTTGGCCTCCGAGACTGACGTCGGGTTCGAGAGCGGAAAAATCACTGGCCGCTCAATGTGCCGCGCCATCTCGCGCACAATCTCCTCGGTAAACGCCCCCGCCTGCGCTGACACGCCCGCCAGCACCGACACCTTTGCATTACGCACCACGTCCAGCAATGAAATCACATCTCCGCCTGTGAGCTTCCATCCGGCAATGTCCTCCCGCTTGCGCACCAGCCGTTTCTGCCCGGGGCGAATGCCCTTGCAACCCTCCACCAGCAGGCCATAACGATTGAAAGCATAAATCCGCTTGCGCGCCTGCTCGTCGCTCAGTCCTTCCTCTTTCATCGCCACAATCAGCATTTCTGCGATGCCAATGCCCGCCGCTCCCGATCCGAACATCGCAATCGTCTGCTCCCGCAGCGGGACTCCTGTGGCGTAAACCCCAGCCAGCAGCGTCGCGGTGGTGATCGCCGCGGTACCCTGGATGTCGTCGTTGAAGGTGCAGAGCCTGTCGCGATAGCGCCCCAGCAGCCGCGCCGCATTCACCCCCGCAAAGTCTTCCCATTGCAGCAGAATGTGCGGCCAGCGCTTCTCCACCGCCGACACAAACGCCTCCACAAAATCGTCGTACTCCTGCCCGCGAACCCGCCCGTGCCGCCAGCCGATGTAGATCGGGTCGTTCAGCAGAGCCTCGTTGTCCGTGCCCACATCCAGCAGGATGGGCAGGCAGTGTTCCGGCGGAATTCCGGCCAGCGCCGTGTAAAGCGCCATCTTCCCGATAGGGATACCCATCCCGCCTGCGCCCTGGTCTCCCAGGCCCAGAATGCGCTCCCCGTCGCTCACCACGATGCAGCGCACTTCGTCATAGCGCACATTGGCCAGTATCCTGCCGATGCGGTCTTTGTTCGAATAGCTGAGGAACAGACCTCGCGGCTTACGCCATATCTCTGAAAACCGCTGGCATCCTTCGCCAACCGTGGGCGTGTAGACAATGGGCAGAAGCTCCTCGATATGGTTCTCTATCAAGGAGTAGAAGAGTGTCTCATTGCTGTCTTGCAGATCGCGCATCAGGCGGTACTTGCCGAAGGCTGAATCGCGATTCCCGAGCGTGACCGTACGCCGCTCGCGCTGATCTTCAAGGCTGCCCACGTGCGGCGGAAGCAGCCCGTGCAAACCAAAGGCATCCCGCTCCGCCTCGGTAAATGCGGTTCCCTTGTTAAGACGGGGATTGGTCAGCAAATCGATTCCCGAAAGACTGGTGCGGATTACGCCGGCGCTTGCCTGGCCCGTTGCGGCAGTTTCAGAACCCAAAATTTATACTCCTTATCGTTACTCTTATGATAATCAATCGACTTCTATTGAAACTCGATGAACACAATCTCAGGCGCGGTTCCAACCCGCATCGGCGGACCCCACGTCCCGGCTCCGGTCGACGTGTACACCTGCAGTTCTCCAAACCGGTGCAGCCCATGCGTAAAACGGCCGAAGACCCGCCGCGCGATCCAGTTGAAAGGAATGAACTGCCCCCCATGCGTGTGCCCGGAGAGTTGCAGGCTAACCCCGGCCCGCTCCACAATCGGTAACCGGCTGGGCATATGGTTCAACAGGATGCAGGCTTCTTTCCCGGTCATCCCCAACCCCTCCAGAGTGGCGCGCAATCGAATCGGGCTGGTCGAGTCGCCAAACGGCACACCCGCTATGTGCAAACCGTCCACGGTAACCTTTTCATTGTTCAGCACCCGCATGCCGGCCCGCCTGACGGCTGCAAGATAGTGGTCTGTTCCCGCAAACTCCTCGTGATTCCCAGTAGAGAAGTAGATGCCGAACCGCGGGGCAAGCTCTTTGAACGGTACTGCCAGCCGATCGAGGTCGGCCTTCGTCCCATCGAACAGGTCCCCGGGGATGAAGACAATGTCCGGCCGCAGACTCAAGGCCCGTTTGACCATCCGCCGGCAGAATCCAGATTGATTGATGTTGCCCAGGTGCAGGTCGCTTATCATCAATGCCGTCCGCCCGCGCCAGCTCTCCGGAAGTCCCGGCAATGCGATCGCGATCCGCCTGACGCGAATCCAGCGCGCATTCAGAATTCCGTAAATTCCGGTCAGCAAGGCCGCTAAAAAAAGCGCGCAGGCAATCAGGGGCTTCGCCGCAGCCGGGTCCGCGCTCAAACCCAAAGTGAGCCACGCGTACCACGCCAGCCAGCTCAGGCATGCAGCCCAGAAAAAGTAATTCAGAAATCCCAGCCACACCGAAGCAACTTTGTAGAGAAAGGCCACCCATGGATTTGAAAAATTAAAGCTCAGCAGCGCCGCCACAATAAAGCTGAAGGCCAGCGCCAGCAGAGCACTCCGCAGCGCCAGAACCGTAGTCGAGCTCGGTTCTTTCCAGAATGCAATCAAGGTGTGAAACAGAAACCAATGGGCAATCAGCAGAATGACTTCGATAACGGATATGCCCAAAACAGGCCAGGCCTTCAAACAGGTTCTCCTTCTTTCTATGATTGCACGGACTCTGAAAGCCGTTTTCCGCACAGCAAGACAGCGATGATCGTGAAACAATCTGCATATGACCCATCAACGGGGCAACGCGCTGGGCCTTTACATTTCCATCCCCTTCTGCCGGTCGAAGTGCACCTACTGCAACTTTGCTTCGGGAGTTTACCCTGCAGGCGAACACGAGCGCTATGTGGAGCGGCTGCTTTGCGATCTCCAATCGGCCGGCGAGTGGGCCCGTCAGGCTCAAGTCGAGTTGCCACGCCGGGTTGACACCGTCTACCTCGGCGGAGGAACACCCAGTCTTCTCGCTCCCGATTTAATTGCCCGTCTCTTTGCCGCCATGCGTTCCGAGTTCGATTTCGATCCGGATTCTGAAATCACCGTTGAGTGCGCGCCGGGCCAGATTGCCGACGCAACCCTCGAAGCGCTGGCTGCCGTGGGCGTCAACCGCGTGAGTCTCGGCGTTCAGTCCTTCATTGACCGCGAGGCCCGAACAAGCGGCCGACTCCATAGCCGGACGATCGTTGACCAGGATCTTCGCCGCCTTCGTGCCGCTGGAATCGCGAACCTGAACGTGGATCTCATTGCCGGGCTCGCGGGCCAGTCCTTCGCGTCCTGGCAGGAGTCGCTTGAGGCCCTCGTCGACTCCGGCGTTCCTCACGCCAGCATCTACATGCTCGAGGTGGACCAGGACTCCCGTCTGGGCCGTGAGATGCTGGCCGGAGGCGCCCGCTACCACGCCGGTCTGGTTCCCTCTGACGACGCCATCGCCCAGATGTATATCCAGGCAATCGAGCGTCTCGCCCGCGCCGGGCTGGCGCAATATGAAATTTCCAATTTCTGCCGTCCCGGATTCGCCTCCGTCCACAATCTCCGCTACTGGCGGCGACGCCCCTACCTGGGACTGGGCCTCGATGCCTCCTCCATGCTGCGCGCCGCGAGCCATGGATCGGAACTAACGGAAACCCTTCCCGTACTCCGCTCCAAATCCACCGACGATCTGGCTGCATTCTTCCTGGCCTCCGAGCCGCAGGAGTTCACATGGCTATCCCCGGCGAGCCAGCTTGAGGAAGCATGGTTCCTCGGACTGCGTCTCAACTCCGGAGTTCGTGTTGCCGACCTTGAGCACGAGTTCAGCCTTGCCGCAGTCGCGCCGGCACTTGAAGTGGTGTCTCGCCTTGAAGAGTCTGGCCTGCTTCTCTCCGCCGGTGGCTCCGTCCGCCTCACCACCCGGGGGCAACTGCTCTCCAATGACGTCTTCCAGGAATTCCTTGGTCTCGCTCCTGCAAAGGAATTCATCAGCCTGTAAACGCTTTTCCTGCTCCGCGGCCCCGTGACTTCTGCCCCGCCCGATGAAAGATGATTTCCATATCCTTGCCGGAATGGTCCGCGCTACAATTAAAAAATTCTCCGCCCGGAGAGCAACTTTACGACATTTTCCGTTTCATTGGATTTGGAACACTTATGAAAATGTACGTTGCAGCTCTCTCTTCCCTGCTTTTCACGCTGACAGCAACAAATGCTGCGCCGCAGACCAGGCGCGCGCTTTTGATCGGCATCAACACCTATCAACCTGCGGGTACCACGGCCGAGCATCCTGCGGGCTGCATCTATGGCCGCTGCGAATTAGGCAGCTTCCAGAATCTCGACGGCGCGGTCAACGACGCGCAGGCCATGGCCGACCTGCTCACCAGCCCCAAGTTCGGATTTCCCGCAAATCAGGTAGTTCTGCTCACCAATCCCGCACCCGCCAAGCCTGGCTCCGGAGTCGTGATACTGCCTGCCTCAGAAACCGATCATGATGGCATCCTCGCCGCCATGCAGAAGTATCTCGTCGACCTGCCCCGGCGCGGCGACACGGTGGTCTTCTATGACGCGAGCCACGGCTCCCTGCGCGTCAACAGCAAAGGCTCCAAGCTCACAATACTGGTGAACGGCCAATACGTTCATGCCGACAGCACGCTGGTTCCCTCCGACGCCTACAAGGGCGGTTTTGACGTGCGCGACCGCGAAATGTCTCGCATTTTCAATGCCGCTCTCGACAAGGGCGTCCATGTTACGGCTATCTTTGACAGTTGCCACAGCGGAGGCATAAGCCGAGGCATCGGCCCACGCTATATCGAGCGCACACTGGCTTTTGACCCTCGCGACATCGCCGACGCTCCCGAGCTATTGCCCAATGGCGATCCCAAGCCGCCGCCCACCCAGCGACCCGACAATCCCGCGCTGGTCTTCTCTGCCGCCCAGCAGGACCAGACCGCCAAGGAGATGCCCACCACCGGCAAGACCGCGGAACCGCATGGGGCCTTTACAGCCGCGTTGATTGAGGCTCTGCAGGCCATGCCCGCCGACACGCCTGCATCGCTTGTGTATCAACGCGTGAAAGCCGTTCTCGAAGGCGGCAGCGTGCCTGATCAGGAGCCCGATCTCGACGCCACGGCCGCGCGCCGCCAACAACCGCTCTTTGGCGGAACGGCCGCGGATCCGGGCAAAATCCGCGCCGCCGCCCTGGAAACCGATGACAGTGGCGTCTGGCTCGATATTGGCCGTGTCTCGGGGGTTGGCGTAGGCAGCGAGTTCACCGCGACCGGCGCCGACAGCAAGGGGCAAACCATCAAGCTGCGCGTTGCTGAGCTCGAAGGTATCGCGCGCTCTACAGCCACCGTCCTCAGTCCGCCCGGCGCCTCCGTGGCTCCCGGCCAAATCTTCGAGCTCACCAAATGGATTCTCGCCGAACAGCCGCCGCTGCGCGTCTGGCTCTGGCCCTCCAATTTGTCCCAGCAGGACATCCTGGCCGCGGCCGCCGCCGTCCAGGCTGCCGGTGTCCCGTCCGTCGCCGATCCGGCCAGTCAGCCGTGGACCCACATTCTCTGCTGGGACGGCAAAAACTGGACCCTCCAGAAGGCCGGCGCGCCAACTGCTGATCTTCTCGGACCGCAACTGTCGGCGGCCGCTCTCAAGCAGCATCTTCCCGCCGATGCCAGGCTATGGGTCAACCTTCCTCCGCCCCACGAACTGGCTGCGCGGCTCATACCCAATGATCCTGCCAGCGCCTTGCAACTTGCCCCTGAAATGACCTCTGCCGATTACGCCCTCGCCGGTGTGCTCACCCCGGTTGGAACCGCCTACGCCTGGTACCACAAGACCGAACTTGCTGCCGGACCGCCGACCTCGGCCGCCACCGATCACAGTCCCGGATGTTCCTCCACGTCGCAGTATCCGGTGCGCACTGACTGGGTTCCTATGGCCGGCTCCGCCGACTTGGACAAGAGCAGCGAGGCTCTCGGCAAGTACGCGTCGCTGCTGGCCAAGGTGCACGGTTGGCTCGCTCTTGCCGATAGTCCGGCCGACGCATCCACTGACAACTACTACACCCTGGCCATGGTCCCCGCAACTGCCCAGGCGCAGCCCGCCGCCGCTCCCATCGGTCAGCCGGACGCACCGGCACGCCAGGGCGACCAGGTCAGGATGGCCCTGCAGTCAACCGATCGCGTCATCGAAAGACGCTGGGTCTACGTGCTTGACATCGATTGCCACGGGAGAGGTTCCCTGCTCTATCCGCTCGACTTTACTGAGAACCAGTTCCCCAACGACTCTGACAACGGCCGTCAGTTTCTGCTCCCTGGCGCGCGCACCCTGCGCATCGGTCCGCCCTATGGTGTTGACACCCTCATTCTGCTCAGCACCGCGCAGCCGCTCCCCGACCCCTACGCCCTTAACTTCGAGGGCGTGGCCACGCGCGGAGACCGCGGCGTGGAGTCGCCCCTTGAAAAGCTGCTGGCCAACACCAGCAGAGGTACCCGTAGTTTTTCCGGTGAGGTCCCCACGAACTGGGGTATTGCGCTCACCACCATGCGCAGTATTCCAAAACCCGCAACGCAATAAACTTCGTCTTCCACTGCCCGACCTGACAACGTGATTGACAATCCCCGCTGGCACTTGAAGGAGAATCACCATGACCCTTTCCCGACGCCGTTTCGTTGCCGACGCTTCAAGCCTTGGACTGCTCATTGCCCTGCTACCGGAGCTCGCCGCCGCTCAGGATACCGCTCCACTTGCCACTCTGGACGATACCCCCCACGACTCCTATGACTTCTGGAATGGTTTCTTCGACTCCGTCAACCCCTACGCTCCCAACTACGGGCAAAAGTCGGCGTCGCGAGGGCCCGCCGATCAGCTCCCCGATCCCGAGGCTGAAACCCAATATCTGCACTACAACGACAGTGCCAAGCTGCTGCGTTATGCCACCGACATCAAGAAAGAAGAGCTGCTTAACCACGACGGCGACGTGGCCGTTGGCATTTCGCTCTCCCAATACCATCCAGCCGTCGGCGGCACAGAGGCCAGCCAGCGTGCCGCACAGCTGCGCGTTGACACCACCCAGATTCACCCATACATGAACATCATTGCTCCGCTTGCCTGGACCGCCATTGCGTCGCTGGCGCCCGACAAAGCAGGCAAAATATCGCTCGACCAGCTTGGCTTCAAGACGCCCCAGGCAACCCAGGGCACCAGCAAGATCCTGCTCACCCAGGGCACCGGAAAGCTGGCCGTCAACGTTTCAAAAGCCGCCACTACCTCGATCTTTGTCAAAGCGCTCAACGTCATCATGCAGGGAGCCAAAATTGCTGTTCCTCTGGTTTCGCTCCCCGCTATCAGCGTGCCGGCGTTAAGCGCTTTTACCGAGGCTCTCAGCTATTGGGAAGATCGCACTCGCTTCATCATGTCCGGTAACCTCACCACCGCCGTCGCCACGCAGCAGGCGCTCGACGACCCCGATCGCGATGACCGCTATATCGGCCTGCTCTCAGGGGACTACCTGATGGTCCCGCAAAAGCATACAGACGATTTGGCCAAGGAATTGCCGAACCTGGTGCTCGATCAGGGATACCTGGTCCGCAAGGACGCCGACCCCAATCAGCCGCTCCAGGTCCGGTCCCAGAACGCCCTCCCCGGTATTACCTATGCCTCCATGCGGGTTAGCGTTTCGCCGCTCGATCCAGGTTCATCGGGGACCGGAGCCAGCAAAAGCGCCCCCAGTACCAGCACTTCCTCCGATTCCAGCAGTTCAAATTCAAAGAAGAGCAAAAAGAAGAATTAACGAGCGGCCCTTGTCTGCGACCTCGTTGCGAATGCAAGCAGGTCGGTCCGGCGAGGAAAGGCGCAACAAAAAGGGGGCACGATGATTCCGGGAATGAAGTCGCTGATGGCCGCATGCCTGAGTCTCGGGTTGATGTGGGCTGTGCCGGTCGGCGCACAGGGCTTTGGTCTTATTTCGGGAAAGCAAAAAGTTACCCTGCTGCGCAAGCTGCCCGCTCTCGTACCTCTTAGCGGCCAAACCTTCACCGTCAAGGTCGCGACCCGCAGCGATCAGAGCGACTTGGCGCGCGATCTCCAGTCCATGCTTGAGACCGAGATCACCAAGGGAGATTCGAGTCTGACAGTCGACGATAGCTATCCTTCCGACGTAATCACCTGCCGGATTATCGACTTCGCTCATCCCGCGCCCACCGTCAGTACGCGTCCCTCCGTTGCGGTCACCAAGAGCGCGCCCAAACAGCAGTCCTACCTCCGCGTCACGGGATCGCTGACCATCTCTTTTCAGGCCAGGGGCGCCGGCGGCCGCGCTGTCGCCTCAGAAAATGTGATCGCCAAGTATGACCGCGAATTCGACAGCTCTGGAAATTCGGTCTCCGAAGGCGTCAAAGGAACCTTCAGCAGCGCCTGGAAAAGAGTCACGGGCGGGGCCGGCAGCGAGGACCTCAATCCGCCCACTGACGCCGAGTTGCAGAACAAGCTGTTGCTCGATGCCGTTCACCAGATTGCCGAGCAGGTCGTGAACACCCGCGAAACCGTCGAGGTTTATCTGGCCAAACAAAAGGGCGCAATCGACGAGGGCGACAAGCTGGCTGCTTCGGGATTATGGGAGCGCGCCCTCGAAACCTTTGAAACCGCAACCCCCTCGCCAAAGCCCGCCGACGATGCCTACCGGCTCTACGACACCGGCGTCGCCTATGAGGCGCTTGCCTACCAGGCTGAAGATCCCAAGTCGGCAATGAAGTATCTTGACCAGGCGGCCATCGACTACGGCAAAGCCATCGACGACCGCCCTGAAGAGAAATATTTCATCGATCCGCAAAAGCGCATCGAGGATGCCATCGCGCATTACCGTCTGATCGATGAGCGCAACCGTCGTCAGGCTGTGGTTGAACCTGCTCCTGCCAGCGCGCCTGCTCCCGCCAAAGCGCCCGCCGCGCCGAAGCCGCGCTCCTCGTCCACGGCCTCCAGGGCGCTTACCAACAGCCAAATCATCGCCATGGTCAAAGCCGGCGTGGCTGATGAGACTGTGGCGGAGACCATCCAGTCCGCAAAACTTGTCCACTTTGACCTGACCGCGGCAGGCCGGCAGTCGCTTTCAAGCGGCGGAGTCAGCGCCCAGGTGCTGGCCGCCATGAAAACGCGTGCCGCCCGCACCCATGCAGCATCCACTCAGGCTCAAGTGAGCAGATCGCACGTAAGTTCCCAATGAGAACCGGCCCTCTGGTACCGATCGCGTTACTGGCCGCGTCTGTGGCCTCTGTCCCCGCGCGGGGTCAGGATGACCGCTGCGGCGCCGGCAAGGATCTTGTCGTGCAGGCCCTCGAGCGCATCACTCCGCAAAGCGATAACGACGCCTTTGAAGACGCACTGCAGTTGCTCAAGCATGCCGTTCAGGAGTGCAGCGAACTGGGCGACGCATGGTATTACCGCAGCCTGGTCGAGCGGCGTCTCGGACACGATGCGCTCGCCGCGTACGCCATGGACAAAGCGCGCTTCAACGACTCTGAAGCTTTGCAGCAAGGCCTCAATCCGCTGGTGCTGGCCACGCCCGCCGGCCGCGGCATTGAGTTGGAGGACGCCGGAACTCGAACGCCCGTCCCCGCGGCCCCATCTACGGGCCTGGCTCAAGCTCCAGGGCCCGTCTCCCAGAAGTGGGCGCTCGTGGTCGGTATCTCCCGCTTCACCGATCAACAGATTCCGCGCCTCAACTACACCACAGCCGACGCCAGCTCCTTTGCCGCCGAGTTGACCGATCCCCACATCGGGCGTTTTCCCGCAAGCCACGTCCACATGCTCACCGACGAGCAGGCGACCACGAAGAACATCAAGGAAGGCCTGAACTGGATTGCACGCCATGCAGCCGTCAACGATCTGGTTGTCATCTACGTGGCGACGCATGGCACGCCGCGCACACTGGACACAGCGGGGGGCGCCAATTACCTCGTCACCTACGACACCGAGGTCTACACCGGCGGCAGCTTCAACGAAGACGCCATGTTTGCCACCGCCTATCCCATGGTCGAGCTCGCTGACGCAGTCGCCACCCGCATGAAGGCGCTGCGCACCGCGGTCATTCTCGACACCTGCTACAGCGGTGGCTCCATCAAGGGCCCTTCGCCCGTTGCAACTGAAGCCCTCGCGAACAAGGGCCCTTCAACCCAAATGCTGGAACGGATGAGCCAGGGCACAGGGCGCATCATCCTGTCGGCCAGCCAGGCGAATGAGGAGTCGCTCGAGAGTCCCGCGCTCCGCCACGGTTATTTCACCTATTACCTTCTCCAGGCCATGAAAAGCGACAATGGCGTCACTCCCTTGAGCCAGCTTTACGCGAACGTGGCTCAGCAGGTCTCAACCCGCGTCGCCGCCGATGGATCGCACCAGCATCCGGTCATGAGCAGGAGTTCGGCGGACGCGGACTTTGCCCTGGGCGCGGCCGGGGCTGAGCCGGCAACGGTGGAACCGTGAAGCCGCAGATCGTGCCCCCCGATGGATGCGCGCCCAGACGATTCGCTGCTGGGCGCAATTGCAACCTGAGCGCATTTGGTTGGCAGGGGAAGCAATGAACCCTACCCCAAAAACGCAAAAGCTCACGATCACTCTGCTCGCAGCAACCTGGCTCTTCGTCCTCTTCCATGCCTCTCCCGCGCCCGCGCAAATTCCAAATGAGACCGGGTCCATCCCGCTCCGCGAACAGATTCCCCAGCATGAGCAAAAGCTTGCCGACGCGCGCCAGGCCAGACAGCTTCATGATGTGGTCGTCGAGCTCAATACCCTCGCCAGTCTCTATCGCCAGTCGGGAAACATGCAAAAGGCGCTCGACTACTGCAACCAGGCTTTGCAGATCGAGCAGAACGCAGGCAGCCGTCAAGGCCAGGCATTTACCGAGGACATCGAAGGCCACATTTATTCAGATATGGGCGAAGAGCAGAAGGCGCTGGACCTTTTTAATCAGACCCTCGTCGTTTGGCGTCAGTTAGGCAGCCGCACGGGAGAAGCCAGCGCGCTCACCCTGATCGGCAAGTCTTATTCCTATCTGGCCCAGGAAGACAAGGCGCTCGATGCCCTCAACCAGGCTTTGCCCATCTGGCGTCAACAGGCAAACCGGGTTGGCGAAGCAACCGCTCTCGACGCCATGGGCAAGGTTTATTCCAATATGAGCCAGGGCGCGAAGTCTCTCGACAATCTCAACCAGGCCCTGGCCATCTGGCGCCAGATCGGGGGCCACGCAGGCGAAGCGCTCTCGCTCGTCAATGCTGGCCAAACCTATTCCGACCTGGGTCAGAAGCAAAAATCGCTCGATTCCTATAACCAGGCGCTCACCATCTGGCGGACCATCGGTAACCTGCAAGGGGAAGCAAGCGCTCTCAACTATCTCGGCAGAGTCTACTCCGATCTGGGCCAGAAGCAGACGGCGCTCGATTACTTCAACCAGGGGTTGCCTGTCTGGCGCAATTCCGGAAACCGGAACGGCGAAGCTCTTGATCTGAACGATATAGGCCGCGTCCAGGCTGACTTGGGCCAACCCCAGCAGGCTCTCGATTTCTACAGTCAGGCCCTGGCCGTCTGGCGCGAGGTCGGCAACCGCCGCGGCGAAGCCATGACCCTCAGCAACATGGGGCGCGCCTTCCTTGACCTCAATCAGTCAAGCAAGGCGCTTGAAATCAGCTTCAACGCCCTCCAGGTCTGGCGTCAGGCTCAGGAAACCCGGGGCGAGGCCACGGCTCTGGCCTCGATCGGCAGGGCGTATGCGCAACTCGGCCAACCGCAAACTGCGTTCCCCTACATGCTGGCCGCGCTGTCGCTGGTTAAGGCCGCGGGTGATCCTGACATGCAGGGCGCCATTGACACCGCGATGATGATCGGCTTCGCAAAGCAAAATCGTCCTGAAGTCGCAATCTTCTTCGGCCTCGACGCGGTCAACAGCTATCAGCAAATTCGCAAGAACATCTCCAGCCTCGATAAGGACCTGCAAGCGGGCTTTGCGCAATCCAGAGCCTCGACCTATCGAACGCTGGCAGAACTCCTCGTCCAGGCCGGCCGTCTTGGAGAAGCCGAGCAGGTCCTCGATCTGCTCAAGGAACAGGAGCTGAAAGATATTGTGCGCGGAGCCTCTGACGCTCCGGCAGCCAAAGTCGAGCCGCTCCAACTGAGCGCCGCGCAGCAACAGGCGCAATCCGAACTGGATGCGCAGCAGCAGAAAACCATCGCCATCGAGGAGATGAGCCTGCAGTACGGCGAGCTGCTGGCCAAAACCGCGCGCACGCCAGCCGAAGAGACCCAACTAAAAAACCTGGGCGCAACCCTTCAGCAGGGCGTCACGGAAATCCTTACCTACTTCAACAACACCATCGCCGCCCAGCTCGAAACAAAGCCCGCCGCCGGCAAAAATGCCCAATCGACCAGTGAAGATGCCGGGCCGAGCTATCTGCAGAGCACGCTTCGAAAGCTGGGGCCGCGCGTCCTCGGCATCCGCATCCTGCTGGGCGAAAACCATGTTTACGCCATTGTGGTCACCGCTGACACGCGAAAAGAGATCGATCTCAATTGCACGCCTGCCCAGTTGCGCAGCAAGGTCTTTGAGGTGCTTCAAAACCTGGCCTCGCGCAGTTCCGATCCCAGGCCGCTGCTGGGCGAATTGTACGCAATGGTGGTCGCGCCCCTCGAGGGTGAGTTAAAGATTGTCAGCGAGCTGAGGCCCGTCGAAACGCCGTCTGCCGGCCAGCCCGGTGTCCCCACCCTGCTCTGGTCCTTGGACGACGCGTTGCGCTACCTGCCCATGGCCGCTCTCTACGACGGACAGCACTACATGCTCGAGCGTTTCAAAAATGTTCTCTTCACGCCTGAGAGCTACGGTCATATGGTCGATGCGCCGTGGGCGAATGGAACCGCGCCCAGCGTTCTGGCCATGGGCCTGTCCAGAAGTTATGGCGGTCTGCCTGCGCTTCCCGGCGTCATGCCGGAGCTCGACGCGGTCGTCCACGACCCCGCCGTACCGGATTCGCATGGCCCCATGGAAGGAAAGCTGCTGCCCAACGAGCAGTTCACCCTCGCTGCCTTGAAAGCGGAGCTGGGCTCCGGCAAAGGCTTTCCCGTGGTGCATATTGCCAGCCATTTTGTTGTGGAAACCGGCGGCGGCGACGAGCCGTTCCTGATGATGGGTGGAGGCGACAAAGGCGATGTCAACGGGTATGAGTGGAATCTCTCCGCCATGGAGCACTCAACCGTCGTCTTTCAAGGCACGCGGCTCCTCACCCTCTCCGCCTGCAGCACGGCAAAGGACTACAAGACCCGCGACGGCACAGAGATGGACAGCCTGGGCATGATCGCTCAACAAAAAGACGCTCAAGCGGTTCTGGCCTCGCTGTGGGATGTGAATGACGCCAGCACCAGCCGATTGATGAGTGACTTCTACTCCCGCTGGCTCAAAAACCCCGCCGTCGGCAAAGCGGAGGCCTTGCGCCAGGCGCAACTCGCGCTGCTCAGGGGCCCCTCAGCCTCGCCAGGAGCGCAAAGTCAGCGCGGCCTTGAAGTCGAGGGCCAGCCGACAGCGGCGGCCGGCCAAGCCAACTACGCACATCCGTTCTATTGGGCGCCGTTCGTCCTGATCGGCAACTATCAGTAGCGCCCGCCACAGCATTCCAGCCTGCGGAAGCGCATCGCCCGCAGGGGTCAGGAAACCCGCTGGCCCCGTTCCCTGAAATCAACCAAACCTTAATCTTGCCCGCTCCCTAGACCCCTTAAGATAGGCGCAAGTGGTGCTGTGCCCAAAAAACGGGAACCACGGAAAGCCCTTTGTCCCATCCTTCAAGAAACTCAATCCGCATGACTTCACTTCAAATACGCATGCACCAGATCGATCAGGTCCTCGGCCAGCTCCGGCGCAATCTGCTCCTTGGCCCCGTCCGCCAGATGGAAGCGGATATGGGTCTCAAGAACCTCGCCCATCAGCGAGTTCACCCCGCCCCGTACCGCCGCCAGCAACATCAGTTGTCCCCCGCAATCCTCATCAGCCATCAGCGACCGCTCCACCGCATCCAGTTGGCCGCGTACCTTCTTCAATCTCTGCAGCAACTTCACCTTCTTCCGCTCCTTGTGCCCCATCGAATCCCTCCCTTCCTTGACAATACCAACCCGGGGTATAGTATACACCCAGGGGGGGTATAGATACTCCCTTATTCTATGCCCGGCCGCCGCCCCATTCCGCTCTTCCTCTGCCTCGCGCGGCTGGCATGCGCCTTCCTGTTTACCCCCTGCCTTGCTCCGCCAGCGTCCGCGCAGCTTCCCGACTCGCCCGTCCTCACCATTGCGCCCCACTCCGAGGGCGGTCGCTACTGGGTCTCAGGCCAGGCCAACAGCATCTTCCAGATGCACGGGCATTTCCACTCGCCCTACGAGGGCGCCAACAGCCTCCGCGACGTTTTCGAGTACAAAGCCTCCGAGGTGGGCACCCTGTACCTGGGTTATCAATTGCGGCCGAATTCGCGCTACAACACCGATCTGATCGTCGACGTTGAAAATGCCGGCGGGCGCGGACTCTCCCAGGCGCTGGGCCTGGCGGGCGAGACCAATATCGACGTAGTCCGCAATCCCAATCTCAGCACCGTGCCCTATCTCTCCCGCAGCGAGATTCACCAGATCGTCGGCCTCACCGATGAAATGACAGATCAGGAACGCGGTCCCTTCGCGCTGGCGACCAAGGTGCCGTTGCGCCGGTTTGAGATCCGCGTGGGCAAAATGAGCCTGCCTGACACCTTCGACCTCAACTCCGTCGGATCCGACAGCCATCTTCAGTTCACCAACTGGACCATCGATAATAACGGCGCATGGGATTACGCTGCCGACACCCGTGGCTACACCGTGGGCGGCGTGTTGGAGTACGACGACCGCATCTGGTCGGCGCGTTATGCCATCGCGGCCATGCCCATCATCGCCAACGGCATCGACCTTGACTGGGCCTTCAGCCGCGCCAACGGGCAGAACTGGGAGTTCGAACTGCGCAAGGGCATATTCGCCCCGCTTTTAAATCCAAAGCGCCAGGGAGCGGTGCGCGTTTTGAGCTTCGTGAACCACGCGCACATGGGCGACTATCGCCAGTCGGTGCAGCAGTTCCTCTCTGGAAAAATCGCGGTGCCCGACATCACGCAGACTGAGCGCTTCGGCGCGGTCAAGTACGGCTTTGGCCTGAACACCGAGCAAGAGGTCACCGATAGCCTGCGCCTCTTCGGCCGCTTCGGATGGAACGAAGACCAGCACGAGTCTTTCGCCTACACCGAAGTCGGCCAGACTGTCCTCTTCGGAGGCGACTACAACGGCCAAACCTGGAAGCGATCAAACGACAAAGTGGGCGTTGCCTTTGTGTCCAACGCCATCAAGCGCGACCACCAGAATTATCTTCACTACGGTGGGCTTGGATTTCTCCTGGGCGACGGCAACCTCACCTATGAACGCGAAAACATCCTGGAGTGGTACTACAACGCCCACCTGTGGCGCGGACTTTACTGCATGGCTGGAGGGTCCTACGTCGTCAATCCCGGCTACAACCGGGACCGAGGACCGGTCTACATCCCCACCGTCCGCGTGCACATCGATTTCTAGAGTCTCTTATACAACTGCCTTGGCGGGTGCCCCGGGTCTCGATTTTGAGACCTGGGAAGGCACAAACCCCACGACAGCAGGCCTACTTGCCCGCAGCCCCGGCAGCTTGCCCTTGCGGTGTTTCCGGCAACGTGTAGATCACCTCGCCCGGCTTGGCGTAGTGCAGCTTTTCGCGCGCCTCGTGCTCAATCGCATCGGGGTCTTTCTGCAGGCGATCGATCGAATGCCGCAGTTGCGCGTTCTCAACTTCCATGTCCTTTATTTCTTTTTGCAACTCGCGGTCTTCTGCTCGTTTCTGCTGCCAGACTGAGAGCCCATGCTTGCCGTTGATCACGTGCCACATCAGCAACGCCGCCAGCGCAACCGCCAAAACGGTTCCCGCCGGACGCCAACCGCGCCGCATCCAGGCAACCGCTCGCTCCGACGCCGAAACCGGCACCGTCTCGCTCTTCCTCACGCCCTCCGGCTTTTCGTCCGCCACTTCAGCCTCAATCCACAGTTACGACAGAACGAACTTCTCCGCGGCCAATTTCAGAGCTTCCATGTCCTGCTCTCTGCGCGCTTCCGTATAGGCCCTCACCACCGGCTCGGTGCCTGAAAGCCGGTAGCAGACCCAGGAGCCGTCTTCCAGAATCAGCTTCAGCCCGTCGGTCCTTACCACACCCGTCACCTTCCGCCCGCTCAGCTCCTTCGGGTCGGCCTTCAACTTCTCAGTGAACGCGGCCTTCACCTCCGGGGTCAAGCGGAAGTTCTCTCTCACAGGGTAGAAGGAACCAACCTTGCCAAACAGCTCCTTCAATTGAGCGCTCAGGCTTTTCCCGCGCGTTGCCACCATCTCCGCCACCAGCAAGCCCGCCAGCACGCCGTCCTTCTCGGGAACGTGTCCGCGGATTGTCAGCCCCGCCGACTCTTCGCCGCCGATCGCGATCTCGTCCGCGATAATCAGCTCGCCGATATATTTGAATCCCACCGGCGTCTCATAAAGCGGGACCTTGTGGTGCTCGGCCACAGCGTTGATCAGGTTGGTCGTTGCCACGCTCTTGGCCACGCCGTTTCGCCAGCCGCGCGTCTCCACCAGATAGTCCAGCAGCAGCGCAATAATGTAGTTCGGCTGAATAAACGCGCCATCGCCGTCCAGAATGCCGAAGCGGTCCGCATCGCCGTCAGTCGCAATGCCGATCGCCGCGCCCATCTCCTTCATCTTTTTCTTTGCGTCGCCCAGCAGGTGGTCGTCGGGCTCTGGCGCATGTCCCCCGAACAGCACATCGCGGTAGTCGTGAACCGTCTCCACAGCCACGCCCGCCTCGCGCAGCAACTCTGAGCTGTAACCGCGCCCCGCGCCCCAGAATGGGTCGTAAACCACCTTGATCCCCGACTTCGCAATCGCCTTCAGGTCCACAAGCTCCGTCAGCCGCTTCAAAAACGCCGGCTTCACATCGGCCGTCTCAAACCCGCCTGCCGGCGCATTCTGACTGAGAATCTTGTCGCCGCCGGCCTCTAACCCTGCAATCGCCGCCTCAATCTGTTTGGTCACCTCGGGAAGCGCCGGAGCTCCGTCGTGCGTTGAGAACTTGATGCCGTTGTACTCCGGCGGATTGTGCGAGGCGGTAAAGTTGATTGCCCCTGAGGTCTTCAAAGTGCGCACGGCGTAGGCAATCGCCGGCGTCGGCGCCGCTTCGGGAATCACGATCGGCGTTACCCCGCCGCCAGCCAGCACCCGCGCCGCTTCCTCCACAAAGCTCTCGCCCAGAAATCGCGGATCGCGCCCCACCAGCACCCGATGCGGCTCCGGCTGCGTTTTCACGTAGGCCGCAATGCCCGCAACAGCCAGCCGGATGTTGGCCAGCGTAAACTCATCGGCCACAACCGCCCGCCATCCTGAGGTGCCAAACTTGATCGCCGTGCTCATCGATTCCTCCGTCCGGTCGGGAATTCCCGGCCGCAATGACCATCATAAATACTGCCCTCTTTGGACCCATTCGCCGAACTGCCGATTTCAGCCACTTGAAGTGAGACTGCGCAGCCGCTTTCGGACTACAGTTGTTTGAGAATTGATTTCCAGACTCGAAGTGCCCATGACTGAAATCAACCCACCAGCCCGCATCATTCTCACCACCGTGGCCAACTCGGAAGAGGCCGGCTCGCCCTTACGCTGGTCGAGGAGCGCCTCGCCGCCTGCGTCACACAGATTCCCGCCGTCCAATCCGTCTATCTCTGGCAGGGCAAAATTGAGTCGGCCACCGAAACCATGCTCTTCATCAAGACCGGCCGGGATCAATTGGCCGCACTCGAAGCCCGGCTCCATCAGTTGCACTCCTACCAAACTCCGGAGTTCCTGGTGCTTTCGGTCGAGTCCGGCAGCCATGCCTACCTCGATTGGCTGCAGGCCAGCTTGCGCCGGCCATAAAGCACCCCGACGGGAAACCGTCTGGTATTCTTGGATGGTTCGCTTCCATGCGCTGGTTAATGATCGCTCTTCTCGTCTCGCTTGGAGCGCTGCTTATTGCGGCCGCGGGCTTGGCGCGTCACATCTGGCTCCAGCGAAGAATGCTGCGAAGGAACGCGCTTGCCGCGCGTGAAGCTGTCCAGGAGACCGACCTGGAAATTGAGCCGTGAATGTCGCGCCCCCACGCGAGGCCCCATTCACGGGAGCCCTATTCACGCGGACCTGATTCACGGGAATAAGGAGAAATTCTGTTGAGCAAGAATATTTCGGCGCCGTTCTCCTCTGCGGCAGGACCTGCTTCTGCCCCGGCAGCTCGCCAGCGCGTTGACCTCTGGCTGCGTGAGCCTGTCATTGTGTTGGCCGGCAGCGCCTTCGTCGCCATTTCTGCTCAGATCGCACTGCCCCTTTACTTCACCCCCATTCCGCTGACGCTGCAAACTTTTGCAGTTCTGCTGTTGGGCCTGCTTCTCTCCCCGCGCCTGGCTGCGGGCACGCTTTTCGCTTACCTCGCCGAGGGTGCACTCGGGCTGCCGGTCTTTGCCGCCAATCCACCCATGTCGGGCCTGGCCCACCTGCTTGGACCCACGGGTGGTTATCTGCTCGCCTATCCGCTCGCCGCCGCACTCGCTTCTGTTCTGTGGCGCCGTTCCCGCGGTGGCTTTACCACCGCGGCTCTCAGTGCCACGGCCGGCAGCCTCGCAATTCTGGGCTGCGGCGCCCTCTGGCTTACTGTCCTTACCCACGCATCAGCCCTGAATGCTCTCACCCTCGGAGTCTTTCCTTTTCTACCTGGCGATGCACTCAAGATCGTCGCGGCCGCCACTCTGGCCACCGGATTCCGGCGTTTTCGCCGTCGCACCGTCTAACTGTATCTAAATTTCTTTGCCGCTCTTTTACTCTGAAAGGACCTACCTCCTCGTGAGCACCAGCCAAGCCGGCCAGACCGATATGATTGACATTTCCATTGCCCATAGCCCCGATTCCGATGACGCTTTCATGTTCTATGGCTTGGCCACGAATAAGATTCGCGTCCCCGGCTATCGCTTCTCCCATACTCTTTGCGACATCGAGACACTGAATAAGCGCGCCCGCGAAGAAGCCTTCTACGACGTCAGCGCCATCAGCTTTCATGCTTATCCTTACGTGCAAAACAACTACACCTTGATGGGCTGCGGCGGCAGCGTGGGCGAGGGATATGGCCCCATGATCGTCTCCAGCCGCAAGCTCGAACCCGCCGATCTTGAGCGCATCAAGATTGCTATTCCGGGTACGCTCACCACTGCATATCTCGCCCTCAAAATCTTCAATCCCAAGATCCGTACCGAAACCTTGCCCTTCGACCAAATCATTCCCGCCGTGCAGGCTGGGACCTTCGAAGCCGGGCTCATCATCCATGAAGGCCAGCTCACCTACTCGTCCGGCGGCCTCCATAAGGTCCTCGATCTGGGCGTCTGGTGGCAGGAAGCTACCGGCTTGGTGCTGCCGCTGGGCGGGAACGCCATCCGCCGCTCCCTGGGTCCGGGGCAGCACAAGATCATCTCCAAAGCCCTCCGCGACAGCATCCAGCACGCCCTCGACCACCGCGAGCAGGCACTCGAATATGCCATGCAGTTCGCCCGCGACCTCGACACCCGGCTCGCCAGCCGCTTTGTCAGCATGTACGTCAACGACCGCACCCTCGACTACGGTCCCGACGGTCGCCAGGCCATTCGCAAGCTCCTCGATATGGGCCACGAGCGCGGCATCATTCCAATCGCTCCCCAAGTGGATTTTGTCGACTGACGCAAACGGTGTCAGGCGGGAGGATACAATTTTTCCATGCCGACGCCTGCACGCCGAGCCCTGGTCCTGAGTCACCTGGCTTTTGAGGATCTTGGTTCGTTGGCCGTGCCTCTGCTCCGTCGAGGCTTCCAAATCGATTACGTCGATGTGGCCACCTCCTGCTACCCGATCCCGCAGGCCGCGTCTTGCGAACTTCTGGTGATCATGGGCGGCCCTATCGCGGCCTACGACCTGGACAATTATTCGTTTCTAAGGGCGGAGATCGCACTCATTGGTGATCGGCTGGCAGCGCGCAAGCCCGTCCTTGGTATTTGTCTTGGCGCGCAACTGATGGCCGCGGCTCTCGGTGCTCGCGTCTATCCCGGCCCTCACGGCGCTGAAATCGGCTGGGCGCCCCTGCTGGCCGTGCCCAATGCAAGTTCGCCCACCTGGTTCGCACCCTTGCTCGCCCCCGGCCTCTCGGTCTTCCATTGGCATGGCGACACCTTCGAGCTCCCCCCTGGCGCGCTCCATCTGGCTGCAACCGGGAAATATGCCCATCAGGCCTTTGCCCTCGGAGATTCTGCGCTGGCATTGCAGTTCCATCCCGAGGTCACCGAGATGGGTCTGGAACGCTGGTATGTGGGCCATGCCTGCGAATTGCATCATGCCCGCATTCCCCCTTCCAATCTGCGCGCATCGGCACATGAACACGCTGCCGCGCTCGAACTGGCGGCCACACGGTTCTTTGGGCTCTGGCTGGATTCCAATTCTTTTAATCTCCTGGAGGAAGAGCCGGATAAGGGGAAATCCACATAGCCGGCAAACATAGACCCGAATGGAAAGGCGATCGGACAGCATGAAGCCGCCTCGTTACCTTCGGCACCTGGCTTCCGCAGTATCGTCATCGCTTTTCTCTTAGAATCCTCTCTCGCTCTCTAAACAATCTCTAATCTCCGCCGATGCATCCCGTAGGGAGACAGTCCCGGATGCGCGCTCACAACCCACCTGACCTTCTGCTTGCCTCGCCCGACCCCGCTCTTTGCGCTGCCGTTGAGTCAGTGCTCCGCGCACTTGGCGCGCATCTCGAGATTGTCGTCTCCGCCGAGGCGGCACTGGCCTGCATCGCCGCGCACAATCCTTCGGGCCTCGAGCCCCGGAAATCCGTCCCCCTCGGCCTGGCGATTCTCGACGCCAACCTGCCCGGCATGCCAATGGGACAGTTGCTCGCGGCCTGCGCCTGTTCCACCGGTGAGCGGATCCCGATTGTCCTGATTTCGGACAACGTCACCCAGGAGTGGATCGACCGTCTCTCCGAAGGTGTGATTGACGACCTCATCCTGCGCGCCGACGAGGCCCCTTATTACCGTATTCGAATCGACCGGGTGCTGCGCGCGCACCGCACTGCGCGGGATCTCGAATTGCTTCGCGAAACCGCTTCAAAAGATGCGCAAATGGACCGGCTCACCGGCGTGTACAACCGCGAAGCTCTCATGACCATGCTCTTTCGCGAGACCGATCGCGTGCAAAGAATGGGCAGTCCGCTGTGTCTTCTGCTATTCGACATCGACGACTTTGGCCACTGGAATTCACGGCTCGGAGCCGCCGCCTGCGACAAGTTGCTGTGCCAGGTGGCCGCCCGCGCGGCGCGCCTGCTGCGCAGCTACGATCTGCTCGGCCGCACCGGCGAGGACGAGTTTCTCGTGGTTCTGCCCGGTTGCGCCACAAACGATGCGGTGATGCTCGCCGAGCGCCTGCGCCTCGATGTCTTCAGTGCTCCCTACAATATCGCTGGCGATGCCATCCGCCTTTCCGCCTGCTTTGGCATCGCCGCCAGCCATGGCCGATCCCCGGTGGTGGTGCTGCGCGAGGCTGAGCGGTCCCTCGATCATGCCCGCAATGCAGGCCCCGAAAACATCCAGTGTTTCGGTGAATCCATGCTTCCATTGCCCGCTCCGGTTGCTTTCCTGTCTCCCGCCTCCGGCGACGAACTGCCGACCTGGTAGAAAGCCGGTCCTGTTACTGCCTTCCTCCCTCTCGGGCATCCGTCTTCATGTTGAGCTGTTCGCGCCTTTCGTCCGCATCGGCAGGCAAACCCGCTTTTCCCGAAGAAGCTTTCGCGGCCATCCCTGATGTCGCGTAGCCTGTGGCCCAAAAAATCCAATTTCGAGTTTCTGCCGCCTCCGAAGCGGGTACACTGTTCCCTGACAGGAGGGTTTTCACCATGCAAACCAGGATTCAGGGCACCACCATGCCCGTGCTCGATGTCCAACTCGATCCCAATGAGAGCGTGTACTCCGAGAGTGGCGAGCTCTCCTGGATGACCGGTTCCATCCAGATGATGACCCATACCCAGATGGGGGGAGGCGGTGGCATCTTCGGCGTGTTAAAGCGGGTTGCCGGCGGCGGAAGCATCTTCATGACCGAATACCGCGCCTTGCAGTATCCCGGCGAGGTTTCCTTCGCCACCAAGGTGCCGGGGCACATTATGCCCGTCCAACTCGTCCCTGGGCAGGAGTACATGGTGCACCGCCATGGCTTCCTTTGCGCCACTCCGCAGGTCACCATCGGCGTCGGCTTTCAGCAGTCGCTGGGCGCGGGCATCTTCGGCGGCGACGGATTCCTCTTGCAGAAGCTTGCCGGCCAGGGAACGGCTTGGCTTGAACTGAGCGGCGAGCTGATCGTCAAGAACCTGGCGCCCGGCGAGACGCTGCGTGTGCATCCAGGACACGTGGGCGCTTTTCAATCCTCCGTGGCCTTCCAGATCACGATGGTTCCAGGCATCAAGAACATGGTCTTCGGCGGTGATGGCTTGTTCCTGGCCGTGCTGACCGGTCCGGGGCAGGTCTGGCTGCAGACCTTGCCCATCTCCCGGCTTGCGCACCAGATCGGCGAATATCTGCCCCGCACTGAAGCGCGGCAAACCACCGCGGCAGGCTTGGGCGGCGGCCTTCTGGGCGGAATTGTCGGCTCGATTCTCGACGGCAACCAGTAAATCTGCGGGCCGGCGCCGTGCCCAGAATCAAGAGCGCCGGCTCCCCTATCTCCCCGCCTGGATTGCAGCGTCCACCACCGCTTTCATCACGCCGCAGTTCGCAAACAGGCGCACGATGTCGGCAGAGAGCGGTTCTACGCCTCTCGATGCCGGCCCCGGAGCCTCCTGCCCGTTCTGGTCCCTGCTCTCGGCCATCTTCATTTCCCCCGTTCCCTGCGCGTCAAGAATCAGCGAGGTCAGCTGGCGCGCCAGCGGAAGCGGGAAGCTCTCCGAAATAAACACCAGCTTGCCGCGAGTCGTAATCACCACCGGCCCTTCGTTGGCGGAATACACCTGCTCCACCGATCGGCCGTCCGTTTGCGCAGCCGCACTGCCGTCTTTCTTCAGGCCAGAGTACTTACGCCCCAGGCTGTCGGCATAGAGCTTCGCAAAAGCCTGCGCCGAAGCAGGATTCCTCCACACCGACAGGTAGAACAGTGCCTGTGATTTCGTGCTCGACTGGTCAGCTGGCGTGGTCGCTGAGCGAAGCTGGCCAGCCCAGTAGATGCCACCATTCCAAGCCGGGGTCAGGTCGCTCGCCGCCCCATCGCCCCCAAACAACTCGGTCAGAATGTGCACGTCGAGCTCACCCACCTGGCCAATGTCATAGGGCACGTAAAGCTTGTCCACTAGCGGATGAATGTCGGGCAGCAACGGCACCGGCGGGATCTGGTGCTTCTCGTATTCACGCGGGTTGATAATCTCCCAGGTTGACGTGGGCGGATGATCCAGGGCTCCTGCAAACGCTGCCGCCTGCCCCTGGTCCATCCACACATCCTGCTCAAAGCTCAATCCCTCACGATAGGGAAACAGCATCGATTCTGACAGCAGAAGCGGTGCGCGCGCCATCACGGGCGAGTTCTGGGTGCCGCTCATCTGCCCCTTCACAATGTCCATCACCTCGGGATCCTTCACCAGGCTCTTGCCCATCGGCTTCAAAACGTAGTCCATCATCACCGCGGTGGCTTGTCCCTCGGCAACGGCGTCGCGCGCAGTGTCCATCTCGTCCCTGGCCAGGTGGTCGGTGTCGCCGGCCGCATCCACCGAGACGTCGTCCGGAGTCTGATCGTCCCACTTTTCCAGGTCCGAATGCTGGTCCTGAAGCGCATGCGTCAACTCATGGGCCAGCACCGTCTTCTGGTCGTCCACATCCACCCAGTCCAGCATGTTCACGGTCTTCGTCTTGGAGTCGTAATAGGCTTCGATCTGCTCCTTTAGCAGGGCCAGCAGAAAGGGCTTGAGCTCAAAGTCGCGGTCCAGCAGTCCGAACTTCTTCAGCACGATCTCGTCGCGCTCCAACCGCTTCGCGTCCTGGTCGTCGTTGAACTTCTCCTCCAGGTAGTGCTCCACGGCGTCGCGCGTGGTCATCTGGCGCTTCACCTTGCTCTTGATGGGCAGCCCGGTCTCGTCGGAGGAGAACTTGATCAGCTCGTCCACCAGCGAAAAAAGCTGCCTGGCCTGCTCGGGCGTAATGTGGCCTTGCTTCTTGGCGCTGTCAGTCTGCGCGGCGCTCGAAGGCGGCGCGCTTTCCGTAAAGGTCAGCGGGTTTGCCGATGACTGCTTCTGTGCTCCGGCTGCGGTCGTCGCGAGGCAGATCGCTGCCGCCCACACCCTGACGCACCGGGCCCAACGCGGGTTGGTCTGCTCAGCCGCCGCATCGTGCCTGCTCTTCCGGTCTCCCAAGTCGTCTCCCTTTTCTTCCCAACTGCTTGCCTGCTTATCCTTTGCAGGCTTTGCCCCAATTTCCGACTTGCCCCGCACCGGGTCCTTTCCGCCCCGTCGCCGGGCCATCCACTTCCAAGGCTATAATCAGGATGCGGTCTGGTGACAGTGAACCGAAAAAACCGCACCGGAAAGCGGAGAAGTTTTCCTCAATGGCCGAGACAGTCCTTTCCATAACAATACAGCCCACGGCGCTTGCCGTGCTGCTGCAATCGGTGCCCACCCCTCCGGAGCTCGTGACGTACCGCGGTGCGCTTACGCCACAACGGTTGGACGCTCCCCGGAACGAAACAGCGGCGCTTGTGGCCGGAGCCGCCGCCCACGATCTGGGTTGGATACGGCGCGTGGCCGTCCGAGGCGAAGACCGCTTTCGCTGGCTCAGCGGCATGGTCACCAACACAGTCAACGATCTCTTCCCGAACTCCGGAGCATGGAACCTCGTGCTCAACGCGCAGGGACGGATCCAGGGCGACCTGACGGTCTGGCGCGGCGGCGAAGAACAGTCGCCCCATCGGCGTAATACGCCCACCCCTGGTTCGGGAAAAACGGACCCGCTGCTCGGCACTCCCTTCGCCGGCGAATCCGAGTTGGAATTGGAGATTGCCGCCGACCAGTACGACAAGCTCATGGCGCACCTCAACAACTTCATCATCATGGATGATGTCGAATTGGTCGCGATTGGCGAGGAACAGCTGGGCGAGGCCGGTTCGGTTGCCGTGGTTGGGCTCACCGGTCCTCTGGCCGATGAAGTATTGCAGCGGCTCGGCCTGCCCGTTCTTGCCCACCCCATGACCGGAAAAATCGTGGAGTGGAACGGGATGGACCTCAAGGTTTTGCGTGGCTACGGCGTGCATGCGCCACACTATGAGCTGTGGGCGCCCTCGGCACAACTTGCCTATCTTTGGAGATCGCTACGAACAGCCGGGGCCACCCACGTTGGCTGTGAGTCGGTCGAGCGGCTACGCATCGCCGAAGGAATTCCGGCGTACGGCATTGACATCGTCGAGCGCGACCTGCCCCAGGAAACCGCTCAGCTCCGCGCTCTCAACTTCAACAAAGGCTGTTATCTTGGCCAGGAGATTGTGGAACGTATCCGTTCACGGGGAAATGTTCACAGGCACATTCGTCCCCTTGAGCTCACCGGCCCGGTGCCGCCGGATGGCATTGAATTAACTCTGCCGGGTGGCGCTTCAGCCGGTCTCATCACCAGCGCGGCAGAGTTGCCGCTGGCCTCCGGCAGCAGGGTGTTTGCGCTGGGCATGGTGCGCGCCGAAGCCGAGCTGCACAACCAGCCGCTCCACTACGTCGCCGGAGCCGCCTCGGGCACGGCTCGCATTTTGGCCGAGCCCCCGGCACTTTGACCTCAGTTTTTTCGCACCAGAGATTGCAATGAGTCGGCAGCCCGGCTTTACGGCCAGACCGATCGGAAACCAGGAGCCATGAGCGAAACCCCGAAGTTTGAAGTCATCGACCGGCGCAAGTTGAAGGCCGAGCAGGAGCAGGGCAGCCAACACGCGGAGGCCCCCGCGCCTGCCGCTCCGCCTGCGCCGTCCGCCCCGCCGGCCGAGCCCGCGGCCGGGCCGCGGCTGGTGGTGAGCGAAGCACGGCAGGATGCCGGCAAAGTTGAAGCCCAGCCGGACGCGCCCTTGTCTGAAGAAGAAGTGCCGCCCGCCCCCACCGTCGAGGAGAGCCGCGAGCAGAAGTCCGCTTATGATGCCTCCGCACAGCGACTTGAGGACATCATCCGCGCACAGAATCCCGCCGTGGGTGCGCAGCCCCCGGTTGGCTTTGATCACCTCGTTCAGCAGTTTTACGTCTCCGCCATGATTCAGATGGGGGCCGGCACGCAGGAGGGTCAGCGTCCCCGCGTTGACATTCTTGGCGCGCGCACCACCATTGACCTGCTGGGCGTGCTGGCCGAAAAAACCAAAGGCAACCTCTCCGAAGCCGAGGACCGCACCTTGCAAACCGTGCTCTATGAGGCGCGCATGGCCTTCCTTGAGCTCACCAGCATGATCAACTTGCAGGCGATGCAACCGCCTGTCCCGCCCCCGCCGGGCAAAAAGTGACCTCGGTGAACACCCATGTTGGTCACGCGGCCGCGGTTGCGTGCCTCGTTTCTGCGTGAGCGTATGGACGGCCTGCTGACATTTCTCGGAACCGGAACATCGATGGGAGTGCCAACTCTCGCCTGCGCCTGCGCTGTCTGCAAATCTACCGACCCGCACGACCGGCGTCTGCGCCCTTCCGCGCTCATACGCTGGAGTGACTCAGGCGGCCGGCAGCGGGTCGTGGTCATCGATACCGGCCCCGACTTCCGCGAGCAGGCCTTGCGTGCCGGCCTTGACCGAGTGGATGCGGTCTTTTACACGCACGCCCACGCGGACCACATTCTGGGCATGGACGATCTGCGCCCCCTCAGCTTCATCATGTTCCGTGAGGGCGGTCCCATCCCGCTCTACGCCGCCGAGGAAACCGCGGAAACGTTGCGCCATACCTACGACTACACCTTTTCGCCCCAGGCCACCTATCCCACCCGCGCCAAAGTCCAACTGGAACCACTCCATCAGCGCACGGTCGTTCATGGCGTCGAGTTCCTCCGCGTTCCCGTCTTCCATGGCCCCATGGAGATTTCAGGTTTCCGCTTCGGCAATGCTGCCTACCTCACTGACGTGAGCGCCATCCCCGAGTCCACCTTTGCCCTCCTTGAGGGCCTTGAACACATGGTGCTCTCTGCCCTGCGCTTCAAGCCGCATCCCAGTCACGCCACGGTGGAGCAGGCTCTGGGCTGGGCCTGCCGCATCGGCGCCCGTCACACCTGGCTCACCCACATTGCCCACGAACTGGGCCACGAAGAGACCAATCGCACCTTGCCTGAAGGCGTAAGGCTGGCCTACGACGGCTTGTCGCTGCCCGTCAGGCTGGGTCTGTGATCCTATGAGCGAGACGCCCCAAACCACCATCACCAAACCACCGAAGGTTTCCGTCTTCCGCTCCATTGCCGAGATTCCGCCGGATTTTGGCCCTTCCGTGGGCGCCATCGGCAACTTTGACGGCGTGCATCGCGGGCATCAGGAGATTCTTTCCGCCGTGGTTCGAGAGGCACGCCAGACCGGGGCGCGCGCCGTCGCCATCACCTTCGATCCGCATCCTGAACAATTCCTTCGCCCCACTCAGGCGCCGCGCCTGCTAACGCCGCTTGCCGTGCGGCTGCGGCTTCTCGCTCTAACGGGTATTGATGCGATTGTCGTGCTGCCCTTCGATCGAGCGCTCGCCAACCTTTCCGCCGAAGATTTCGCCCGGCGCATCCTTGCCCAAACGCTCGGGATCAGCGCCCTGCATGAGGGCCACAACTTCCGCTTCGGCCGCGGCGCTCAAGCTGGAGTCGAACAGCTCAAAGCTCTGGGCGAGAAACTCGGCTTCGTTGTCCGCGTTCATGATGCGGTCCTCGTGCGCGGCCGCGATGTTTCAAGCTCGGCGATTCGTGCCCTCGTAGCCGAAGGGGAGATGCGCTGGGCCCGTTGGATGCTCGGCTGTCCCTTCTCCGTGGTCTCAACCCAGGCCCGTGGCCGCGGAATTGGTACGCGCTTGCTTGTTCCCACCGTAAATCTCGCACCCTACCCGGAACTGCTACCCGCTTTTGGCGTTTATGTCACCCGCCTCAACATCGCCTTACCCGCCGGCACGCGTTGCTTTCAAGCTGTAACCAATGTCGGCAACCGCCCCACCTTCGGCGAGGCGTCCTTTGCCGTCGAGTCGCACATCCTCGACTTCGAGCCGATCGAAATCGACGCCACAACCCCCATCGAACTCGAGTTCCTTCTCCGATTGCGGGGTGAAATTGAATGGCCTTCGCCCGAAGCGTTGAAGACCCAGATTTTCAGGGATGTGGCGCGGGCCGGGCGTTATTTCCGGCTTCTTCGGCAACCTGGATTGCGCATCGCCCCAAAATGAGAGATTCTTAAGCTTTTCTGCGCAGTGCCAATTCCACCACCCGCATCATCTCCGCCTCGGGCGCCGGTTTTCCCGTCCAAATTTCGAACTGACGCGCACCCTGCTGCACAAACATCTCCAGCCCGCTTATCACCGCAAGCCCGCGGCCATGCGCCAGTTTCAGCAGCGGTGTGATCAGCGGGTTATACACCATGTCGAACACCAGGCTTGCGTTCAACTCGCTCTCCTTGATGGGCAGCATCGGCTTGATCCCCGCCATCCCGCACGGTGTGGTGTTGATCAGCGCGTCGAACTTGTTCTTCGCCAGTTGGTCCTGCTTCAACGACTTCGCGTGCGCCTTCCGCGCCAGCGCCACTGCCTTCTCGTGCGTCCGGTTCACCACAAAAACCTCTGCGCCCTGCTCCACCAGGCCGAACACCGCGGCCCGCGCCGCTCCCCCTGCGCCCAGCACCACAATGCGCGCGCCCTTCAACTTCATTCGCTTCTCAAGTGGCCTCACCACCCCAGCCACGTCAGTGTTGAAGCCGTAGATCTTGCCGTCCGCGCCCGTCCGTAGCGTGTTACAGGCGCCAATCTTCGCTGTCAACGGATCCATGTTCGCCAGGTGCGGCAGCACCTCCTGCTTCAGCGGCATGGTCACGGCCACCCCTCCGAGCGGCAGCTCCCGCACCACGGTCAGCAGGTCCTCCAGCGCCCGGGTCTTCAAGGGCAGCATCACCGCATTCACGCTCTCCCGCCGGAAGGCCATGTTGTGCATCAGCGGCGAAAGCGAGTGCCCTATCGGATTGCCCGCCACGCCAAAAATCCGCGTTGCCTGGTCCAGTTGGTCCAGCCGGTAGAGGTCCAGCATGGTCCGCGCCGTCACCTGCCCGGGAGCAGTCTCCACTCCCTCCTCCGGCGCGGCAAAGGTGAACGCAGCCCCAGCCCGCGGTCCCAGCACCCGGCTCAGCAGCCCTTCCTCGCCCATCGCGATGCCCACCACATGCGACACCAGCGACCGGTCCTCGATCAGGCGTAACACTGCCAGGTTATCGGCCAGCGATCGCGCCGTTGAAACCACCTTCACATAGTCCGGTTCGAAGGCCTCAATCCGCTTGGCCGCCTGCTCCAACCCCTTGGTCCGCGTAAAGTCGTGGAAGCTCACCAGAAGCGCCGCTCCGGCCGCACGCAGCCCTGCTTTGAATCTGGCCAGTTGTGCCGGCTTGGCCTCCTCGGCCGACTCCACTTCCAGGTCCACGATCATGCAGCCGGCCTCGGCCGCCTTCGTCAGCAAATCCAGCTCTGCCGTCAGCGAACCGGTAAACTTGCCGCCACATTCCTTGCGCCGGCATGTTGCAATCGCCGTCGTGTCCCTGTGACTGGCCAGGAAAACCTTCAATCCCGGAAACGCCGAGACGGGCTTTGCCAGCGTGTCCAGGCGGAACTCCAAAAATTTTGTCTCCTGCGCCGCTTTCGCTCCGCGCTCCCACAACTCCGAAGGCGTTTCGCCTTGGATCGCCACGCACAGCTTGCCTAACCGCACCCTGGGAACCGCCAGGGCGGGAGCAGAATCAACCGTATTGGACTCGATGCGGGCCATCGCCGTCATTTGACGCATCTTAAGCGGGAATCGCCTAGGATGCAACAATAGAATTTGATGAATCTTGGCGGTTTCTTGGCCGTTTGCTCGCAGTCCGACCCCGCCCTGCTGTGGCACCCTTGAACATTGGAGGAATTTGCCCCCTATGCCCGCTCAAAATCCAGCCGCTCCGGCTCTGATCGATACCCTTCACGCCTGGGAGGCAGGCGGAGCCGACTCAGCTGAAGCCCTCGCCGACTGGGTCGGAGCCCGTCTGGCTGCGCACCAGGCCGCGTTGGCCGCCCTTTTGGCCGTTCCCGGGCCCCGAACCCCCGAAAACTCCCTCAGCCTCTATGACCAGGCGATCATGCATCTCAGTCTGGCCGGTGCCCAGGCTGGCGTCCTTAACTCCGTAGCCGCCGACCACGCGGTCCGCGACCAGGCCCAGCTTGAGGCCCAGCGCGTGGCCATGGCCGCGAGCGCCCTCAGCCTCAATCGCCCGATCTATGAGGCCCTTGCCGCCATCGATCTCACCGCCGCCAGCCCCGCCACCCGCCATTACCTTGAGCGCACCCTCCTCGGCTACCGCCTGGCCGGTGTCGACAAGGACCAGCCCACCCGTGACCGCCTGCAGGTACTCCACGAACAATCGACCCGCCTCTCGCTCGAGTTCAGCCGCAACATCCAGGAGGGCGGCAAGACCATCCAGGCCACCCCCGGCGAGCTCGATGGCCTGCCCCCGGACTACATCGCCCGCCACACCCTCGACGCCGAAGGCCACCTGACCCTCACCACCGATCCTCATGAAATGCAGCCGGTCATGACCTTCGCCTCCAACTCCGGCCTTCGCCGCCGGATGTTCCTGGCCTATAACACCCGCGCCTACCCGGCCAACCAGCAGATTCTCCTCGATCTGCTCGCCACCCGTCAGCAGATCGCCACCATCCTGGGCTTTCGCAGCTGGGCCGATCTGGCTACCGCCGACCAGATGATGGGTTCGGCCGCCAACGTCCGCACCTTCCTCGAAAAATTGAACCAGGCCAGCCTTGACGGCGCAAGCCGTGAGCTCGACCTCGTTCTCTCCTTCGCCCGCAGCCGCCAACCCAGCCTCACCTCCATCGACATCACCAGCCGCGGCTACTGGTATGAGCAGTTCCGCCGCTCCGCCTTCGCCTTTGACTCCCAGTCAGTCCGTCCTTATTTCCCTTACACGAGTGTCCAGGCCGGCGTGCTCCAGACCGCGGCACGCCTCTTCAAAGTCGACTTCCGCCCCTCCAGCGCGCCCGCCTGGCATTCGGACGTCTCAGTCTTTGAAGTCTTCGACGGCGACATGCACGTCGGCCGCTTCTATCTCGACATGCACCCCCGCGACGGCAAAGATAAGTGGTTCTCCGCCGCGCCCATCGTCGCTGGCGTCCGCGGCCGCGCGATGCCTGAAGCCGCGCTCATCTGCAACTTCCCCGCCGGCGATGCCAGCGACCCTGGCCTGCTGCAATACTCTGACGTTGTCACCTTCTTCCACGAGTTCGGCCACCTTATGCACGCCATCCTCGGCGGTCAAACCGAATGGGCCGGCCTCTCGGGATTTGCAACCGAAGGCGACTTCATCGAAGTGCCTTCGCAGATGCTTGAGGAGTTTTTTCGCGATGAAACGCTCCTGCAGACCTTCGCCAGGCACTACCAGACCGGCGAGGTTCTCCCCTCGGAGACGATCAAAAGAATGAAGCTCGCCGGGGCCTTTGGCAGGGCAGACTGGATCCGCTCCCAGCTCTACTACACCACCCTCTCGCTCAATCTCCACGATCAGGATCCAGCGGCCCTCGACCTCGACGCCGTCACAAAGCGCCTCTATGAGGCCCTGCAGCCCTGGACCTGGGTCGATGGCAATCGCATGTACGCGAGCTTCGGCCACCTCACCGGTTATTCGTCGAACTACTACACCTACGCCTTTGACAAGGTCATCGCCCTGGACTTCTTTGCCCAGTTCGACCCCGCAGACCTGATCGGCTGCGATGCCGGGACCCGCTACCGCAAAGCCGTCCTCGAACAGGGCGGCTCCAAACCCGGCCGCCAAATGGTACGCGACTTCCTCGGCCGCGACGAAGAGTTTTCAGCTTTTTCAAACTGGCTGAATGAGGAGTTCGAGAGGGAATTCTTGGCGGCAACTCCATGACTGCATCCGATTTCCGCGTCGGCAGTCGCATCTTTGCCACCCTCGCCTCTGAGAGCCAGGGGTACGGCAACCTGCTGCTCAAATTCTGATCGCCGCGTGCGCGTCCTGCGCGGTTCGTTCGCGGATTTGTGCGCTCTGGGCTCTCCAGCCGGCCCCGTCGAATATCCCAGCCCCGTCGATTTATCATTGACCATCAATGGCAAGCACAAAGGATTTCATCGGTAAATGGGCGCTCGTCACCGGCGCCAGCGCGGGCATAGGCGTAGCCCTGGCGCGCGAACTCGCCTCGCACGGCGCCAAGCTCATCCTTACCGCCCGCCGCAAAGACCGTCTTGAATCCTTGGCCGCCGAGCTCACCGCAATGGGGACCGAAGTCCGCACCGTCGCAGCCGACCTCAACGACCCCGCCGCGCCCGAGCGAATCTACGACGCCACTGAGGGCGCGGGCCTTCCTGTTGACATTCTTATCAACAACGCCGGACTTGGCCAGTTCGGCGCATTCCACTTAAGCCCCATGGAACAGGAGCTCTCCCAGATCCGCGTCAACTGCGAGGCCATGGTGCGCCTGTCGCGTCTCTTTGTCCCCCGCATGGTCGAGCGTCGCCGCGGATGGGTACTCATTCTCGCCTCCACTGCCAGCTTCCAGCCCATCCCCTACCTCACCACCTACGCCGCCACCAAGGTATTCGATCGTTTCTTTGCGCTGGGCCTTGCCGCCGAGGTCGCCCGATACAACATCAAAGTCACCGCGCTCTGCCCCGGTCCCACTGAAAGCGAATTCTTCTCGGTCGCCCGCGCCTCCGCCTTCAAGCTGCGCGGTGTGCAATCCACTCCCGAAGTCGCCCGCCAGGGCATCCATGCGCTCGCCTGCGGCCAGCGCACCATCCTTCCAAACTTCCGCGCCCGTCTTGGCGCATTCATCGTCCGCTTCCTCCCCACCGGTCTTATCACCCACTTCATAGAAAGAATTGCAAGCCGCGAGGTCCCCTCCACCCAATAGCCGTTCCGGCCTTCTGAAACCCTTGCGCGTCCGCGGTGCCAAAGAAGAGAATGGCACCCGAGAGGAAATTCTTCCATGACATTGCGCAAAATCCCCCCAACCGCCACTCTGCTGTCCGCTGGACTCGTGCTCATGATGGCTGCCACCATCAAGGCACAGACCCCCAGTGCGCCGCCGGCACCTGAACACACCGGTCGCCTCACCACTCCCGGCCCCGGTCCGGGCGGTGTGCCCCAGGCCACATTTTTTGTCCATCGGCTTGGCACTGACCACGACGAGAGCATCACCACCCTCGACATGAACGGCGATGGCCGTCCCGACCTGCTGAGCGGCGCCTATTGGTACGAGAATCCCGGCCCCCAGGGTGGCGAATGGAAGCGCCACCAGTATCGCGAAGTCGGCATCCGCAATGAGTATGTCTCAGACAGCGGTGAGTGGACCGTCGACGTCAATCACGACGGAAGGCTCGATGTGGTCACCGCCGGCTGGATGACGAACGGCGTCTTCTGGTGGGAAAACCCAGGCCCCGGCCAGACGGAGTGGAAGAAGCACTTCATCACCAACAGCTATGACACTGAGGGCGGCTGGATGGCCGACATCAACGGCGACGGCCAGCCTGACCTCATCCTCGCTCACTATGATCACTCCGGCATTATCTGGATTGATTTCTCGGGCCCCGAGCCTAAGGTCCATCACGTGGGTGACCGCGCGCAGGATGGACACGGCACCGGCGTGGCGGACGTCGACGGCGATGGCAAGGCCGACATTCTCACCCCCACCGGCTGGTTCCGGCAGATCGACGCCGACAAGGATCACTGGGAGTGGCATCCTGACTGGGACCTCGGCGACGCGGGATTCCCGATCATTGGCTTTGACGTTTTCAATAACGGCAAAACGGACATTATCTACGGCGAAGGTCACAGCTACGGCATTTATTGGCTCGAACAGCAAGGCGTGGGCGCCGACCGGAAATGGATCAAGCACACCATCGACGAGTCCTTCTCGCAGGTGCACGCCCTCAAGATGGCGGACATCGACGGGGACGGCCAATTGGAGTTGCTGGCCGGCAAGCGCTACCGCGGCCACTCGGGCGGCGATCCCGGCTCCTACGATCCGGTGGTTGTCTACTATTACAAAATCGACCGCAAAACCGGCACTTTCACGCGTTATCCCATCAGCGTCAACGGCACGGCCGGCGCGGGTACGCAGTTCGTCGTCATGGATCTGGACGGGGACGGGGACGTGGACATTGCCACCGCGGGCAAGACCGGTGTGCATTTTTTTGAGAACAAGAAGATCGATCTGGTGCCCAAAGCGCAGCGCGAAAAGGAGATTCTGCTCGACACCAACTGGCCGTTCCCCGGCGAAGGCCCCAACGTGCCGCAGGACGAGGAGCCGAAGAAGTAGCTACAGAGGATTACCCAGAGTGAGTTCGGCTCCGTGATTGCGATTGAGCGTCTTGCGATCCCATTTCTGAAAATCCCGCCTGGGGCACCCGGCTGATTTGCTAGGCCGATTCGCGGCTTGGACGCTGCTCTGCTCGGCAAGCGCTGGCCTCGCGGGGTAAGCTGGAGGCATCATGAGTCCAACCCCGCAACAACCCCAGATGAATCTTGTGCAGACCGCGGATTACCGCGAGTCCTATGCCAACAGCGTGCAGGTGCGCGTCAGCGTGTGGGACTTCCAGTTGGTCTTCGGCCTGGCCTCCAGTGAGACGCCCGAACAGGTGACCATCCGCAATAATCAGGCGATATTTCTAAGCCCGCAGCAGGCCAAGGCGCTGTGGAACATCCTGGGCCAGAATCTCTCCCAGTACGAACAGGCCTTCGGCACACTGAACCTGGAGCCGCAGAGCCACGGCTTTCCGTCGGGGCCGGTAAATTGATAAAGACAGGGACCAGGGGCTAGGGGCCAGAGACTAGGAACCAGGAACAAAAGTTTCGGACCCGCGACTGATTGCGTTGCCCCAAGCCCCTCGTTTTCTGGTTCCTCGTTTCTGGTTCCTCGTTTTCTGGTTTCTTGTTCCCTTGTTCTCTAGTCCCTGGCCCTTAGCTTCAGGAGCGAATGCTTGCGCTTCAAGAGACTCATCGAACCACGGCTGGACGCGCCGCTGCCGCTATGGATGATTTTCCCCGTGATCTTTGCGGCGCTCTATGCGTCCCACTTCACGCTGCTGACGGTTCCCTACTACTGGGACGAGGCGGGGTACTACATTCCGGCGGCATGGGACTTTTTCCGCACCGGCTCGTTAATTCCCGTAACCACGCTGACCAACGCGCATCCGCCCCTTCCGAGCATTTATCTGGCCTTGTGGTGGAAGGCGTCCGGGTTTCTACCTGAGGTAACGCGGGAGGCGGTGCTGCTGGTCGCGGCGCTGGGGCTGCTTGCGGTTTGGCGGCTGGCCATGCGGCTGGTGGGTGTTCCCCTGGTGGCCTTCTGGACCGTGGTTCTCACCGGGTTGTATCCCATCTGGTTTGCGCAGAGTTCTCTGGCCCAGGCCGACATTTTTGCCGCTGCGTGCTCGTTGTGGGGGCTGGCGTGCATCCTGCCGGAGCGAGGTCGCAAACCGTGGGCCGCGGCGCTCTGGTTTTCGGCGGCGGCCTTGTCAAAGGAGACCTCGATCGGCATTCCCCTGACCCTGGCCGCGATCAACCTGGTTGAGGCCATGCGCGCGTTTCGGCCGGTGCGGCTCAGGTTGCTGCGCGAGGCGGCCTGGCTGGCCAGTTGCGTAGTGCCCCTGGCCGCGTGGTACGCATGGCACTATGCAAAAACCGGGTTTATCTTCGGCAATCCTGAGTTCCTTCGCTACAACGCGCAGGCCACGCTCGATCCCCTGCGGATACTGGCGGCTTTCGGCCATCGCATTCTGCACCTCACGGCGCACATGAACATGTTTGTGCCCGTGCTGATGACGATTGCCGCGCTGCTGCTCGATCCGCGGCCGGACGCCGAGGGCCACGACCGCGCGCACCTGGGCCACGAGACGCTGATGCGGATTCTTGTGCTGCTGTTGGCCGAGGCCGTGCTCTTCAGCGTATTGGGGGGCGCGCTGCTGACGCGCTACCTGCTGCCGATGTATCCGCTGGTGCTGCTGCTGGCGGTTTCCACTTTTTACCGGCGCGTTCCCTACTGGCAGGGGCTCGCGCTGTTCTCGGCGGGGGCTTTCGTCGTGGCGCTGTTCGTGAATCCGCCCTACGGGTTTGCGCCCGAAGACAACCTGGCCTACGCGCACGTGGTGCGACTGCAACTGGCCGGCATTTACCAGTTGGAACATCGCTATCCGGGGGCAACTGTGCTCACCGCGTGGCCAATGACGGACGAGCTGACGCGGCCTGAACTCGGCTACGTCAAGCAGCCGTGGGACGTGGAACGGATTGAAGACTTCAGCGCGGCTGAGATTGCGCTTGCGGCCGCAGAGCCTGAGAAATATTCCGCGGCCCTCGTTTTTTCAACCAAGTACGAGCCGGCCACACCGCTACTGAGCCTGGGCGCGGCGAGCCAGGCCCTCGATGAGCGCTTCTTTGGGCTGCACCACGATTTGCCTCCCGAGCTCATTGCACGGCAACTGGGTGGGACCATGGTGTGGAAGCGGGAAGACGATGGCATGTGGGTGGCGCTGATCCGATTTGACCGCCAGGTTGAGGCGCGGCTGGGCCCGATCGAGATCTTCCGACGGCGGTAACCGCGCTTCGTGGTCGTGCGGCCGCAGATTGCGTCCCCTGTTCCTCTACCGCAACTTCGGCGGACTCACTCACAATTCCCTCACTGGCTCAACAGGCTGCGGCGGGCGAAGACGAATTGGGCGGCGGTGTGGGTGAAGCTGAGGGTTGAGGGTGCGTCGAGGGGGAGATTGCCGCTGTTGGCGAGCTTGGCGATGCCGTGGACCAGGGACCAGGCGGTCCAGGCAAGGTGGAGTGGGTCTCCGGAGGGCAGATCGCCGCTTTGCTGGGCGGCGCGGATGCAGTCGAGGAGCACCAGGAAGGCATTTTCGCCAATGGCGGCATCGGCAGCGCAGACCGCGCGCAGGGCCGGTGGCAGATCGAACATCACGTCGAGATGGTTGGGCCAGCGCAGGGCGAAGTCGACATAGCCGCGGCCGCAGAGTTCAAGGCGCTCGAGGGGCGTTTTGCCGGTGGCCAGCGTCTCCCGCATCAGCAGCGTGAGCCGCTCGAATCCCTCGGCGGCGACGGCCACCAGCAGCTCATCTTTTGAGGCGAAGTGCCTGTAGGGGGCGTTGTGGGAGACGCCGGCGCGGCGGGCCACCTCGCGCAGGGTGAAGGCGCGGGGCCCGGCTTCCCCGATCAGAGCAACGGCTGCATCAAGAAGAACGCGGCGCAGGTCGCCATGATGATAGGCGTGAGTGCGGGGCATTGTTAATTCATAGCAGAAGATGTTGACAAGCGCAACATTTGGCTCTACCCTGATGTTGTCAGTGTCCACATTGGGCGATTTCTGGCGAGGTGGCAACGCATGGCTAACGGGATTGCTTACAAGCAGGCGCAGCTCGCGGATGCATGGGACGCGATCGTGATCGGCTCGGGAATTGGCGGGCTGACGGCAGCCGTCTTGCTGGGGCAGTACGGCGACAAGCGGGTCCTGGTGCTGGAGCGGCACTACGAGGCGGGAGGCTTTACGCACACGTTTCATCGCCCTGGGTACGAATGGGATGTGGGGCTGCATTACGTGGGCCAGTTGCGGAGCGAGCGCTCGAATGTGCGCCGGGCCTTCGACCACTTGACCGGGGGCCAGGTGCGCTGGGAACCGATGGAGGAGGTGTACGACCGCTTTCTGATTGCCGGCCAGAAGTTTGAGTTTGCCGCGGGGCTGGAGCGGTTCCGGGAGGGGCTGAAGCGGTCATTTCCCAGCGAGGGGACAGCCATCGACAAGTATGTAGCGGCAGTGCAGGCTTGCAACCGGGCGAGTGGGCTCTACTACGCTGAGAAGGCGCTGCCGGGTCCGCTGGCGAGGCTGGCGGGCGGGATGATGCGCGCCGGATATATGCGCTGGGCTAGGCGAACGACGCGCGATGTTCTTCAGAGCCTTACCGGCAACCGGGAGCTGATCGGCGTGTTGACGGCGCAATGGGGCGACTACGGGCTGCCGCCTGGAATGAGCAGCTTTGCGGTTCACGCCACGATTGCGGAACACTATTTTGAGGGTGCGAGTTATCCCGTTGGCGGAGCGGGCACGATTGCGGCGGCGATGGGGCGGCGAATCGAGGCGTATGGCGGAGCCGTGGTCACCAGCGCCGAGGTTACGGGCATTGTGCTCGAAGCAGGAAAGGCCGCGGGCGTGCGCATGGCGGACGGACGGGAGTTCCGCTCAGAGCTGGTGGTCAGCGATGCGGGAGCGGCAAACACGTTTGAGCGGCTATTGCCGGCGGAGCTGCCCGCGATGGACGGGTTGCGTGCGCGCCTGAAGACGCTGGCGCCTTCAACGGCACATTGCAGTCTTTACCTGGGGCTTGAGGGGAACGATGCCGAGCTGGGGTTGAAGGGAACCAACCTTTGGATTTATCCGTCGTTCGATCATGATGCGAATGTGGAGCGGCTGGCCAGCGATATCGACGCGCCCTTGGCTGGGATTTATCTTTCATTTCCGTCGGCCAAGGACCCGAGCTTCAAGGAGCGCTATCCAGGCAAGAGCACCATGGAAGTTTTGACCATGGTTCCCTATGCGGCGTTTGCGCGCTGGGCCCAGACGCGCTGGAAGCATCGCGGCGAGGACTACGACGCGCTGAAGCGGCGGCTGGCTGCCAGGCTGCGGGAGGAGGCGGAGCGGCAGGTTCCGTCGATCGCGGGACACGTCGCCTGCGAGGAGCTTTCGACGCCGGTGACGACGCGGCACTTTGCCAATTACGGCCATGGAGAGATTTATGGGATCAGCGCGACGCCCGAGCGGTACCTCATGCGTGAGTTGGGCGCGCGTACGCCGGTCAAGGGGTTATACCTGGCAGGGCAGGATGGGTCGTGCCTGGGGGTTGTGGGAGCGCTGTTCGGGGGAGCGATAAGCGCTTCGGCAGCGCTGGGGAGGAACCTGATTTCTCAGCTTTCGAAGCCTTGGAGCGGAAGTGAGGCCTGATGCGCCCACGGGCCTGAGCCCGCGGAGCCTCAAAAGCTCGTGGTATAACCCGAGTGCCTGAAATCCAGGTCCTTCGACCACCTTCGGCGCACAAAACGCGCCAAACTGCGCGCACGATGAATGTGCATTGACGATGCAAACTTGAAGCTCAGCGCTCTAATGAGCGCCTTGCTTGAGGATTTGCTCAGCGAGGTAGTTGTGGACCTTGGCATCGTTCTGGAGCATTTCAAGGTAGGCGTTTTCGAGCAGCTGGGCGCGGTTGTTGTGCAACGAGGTGTGGATGGCCTGCTGCACGCGTGGGTCGTTTAACTCACGCTGCCCGGCGGGGTCACGGGAAATCAACTCGTAGATGGCGTACCCGATGGTTTTGTGCGTGTTGTCATAGAGGGGAAGAACGTCAGTGTACTGACCGGACTTGAGCTTGCCGATGGCGGCGTAGGCCTCCGGGTCGCTTTTGAGAGCCGACTCGGCGATAAAGCCCATGTCTCCGCCATTGGATGCGGTATTGGGATCCTCAGAGAAGTTCATCGCGACCGCGGAGAAATCCTCGCCGCTTTCGAGGCGGCTGTGCAGAACATCGATCTTCTTCCTGGCGTCGGCATCGCTTGACGCCTTGTTGTTCTGAAGATTGCCGGGTTGTTGCGACGGCTGGTTGGTGACCAGTATCTCGGCCAGGTGGTACTCGGGCTGGATGAGATTGAATTCAGCCTTGTGGGCTGCGTAGTACTGTGAGATTTCAGCGTCGGTAATGTTGATTCTGGATTCGATTTCCTTGTTGAGCAGCTTGGTCTTGGTCAACGTGCCGCGGATTTCGCGCTTGAGATCGTCGAGCGACAGGTTGCGCTGCTTGAGCTGGTTGTCGAACTCTTCCTGCGTGTAGGGGGCCTTGATTTCGGTAAGCTTGGCGTTGACGTCTTCATCCGAGGCGGTAAGGTTGAGCTTGGCAGCCCGCTGCTGCACCATTTCATCCTGGATCATCTGGTGCAGGATGGTGAGACGGCGGATGTCGGCTTCTTCTGGTGACAGCTTTTGCGGGGCGCCGCCGAGACTGGACTGGTAATTGCGCTCCAGGTCGGCGCGCAGAATCTGCTTGCCGTTGACGGTAGCGACCACATCGGCGGAGAGCGAAGTGTGGCACCCGGCAACAGCAGCCAGCACGGCCCCCGAAAGTAGCACGAGCAAGGCAACACGGGAACCCATGCCGCGATTCGATTTAACTTGCAACCTGGTGTCTCCTGTGGGTCCCTGGAGGGTCCCGGCACTCAAGGATATATTGGCAGGCTGGTGTTGGGATAGCATGACGGGCACCTATTGACCTGCTCCGGGTTTGGGGGCCGGCGGAGCGGCAGCAGGCGGCGTGGCGGGTGGCTGTTCGCCCGCGGCGCGGAGGGCGCGGTCGATGGCCATCCAGACCTGTTCTTCAGGCACGGCGCCATTGATGCGCTCGCCATTGACGAACAGGGCGGGGGCTCCGTCGAGACCGAGCGCGGCGGCTTCCTTCAGCGATTTGTCGATTTCTGTTTCGTCCTGCTTGGCGATGCAGGCGTCGAGTTGCGCGGTGTCGAGCTTGGCGACCGCCGCTTCCTGGCGGGCGATGCGGTCAAGAGCGGCCGTGCTCTTGGCCAAATTGCGGTCTGCGCCGTTGACCTCTTCGCCGTGGGAGTGAAGGTAATCGACGTAGGTCCAATAGACCGTCCCGCTTTGCGCGGCCAGGCAGTCGGCATCCAGCGAGGCGTGCATGGCCCAGGGGTGGATTTCGGAAAGTGGAAAGTCTTTATAGATAAATCGGACCTTGTCCTTGTAGCGGTCCAAGGTGGAGGGAAATAGGGATTGGTGCATGCGCGCGCAGTAGGGGCACTCGAGGTCGTCGAAGCTGATCACGGTGACCTTCGCGTCGGGATTTCCGCGAATGGGACGGCCAGCTACGTCGATCTCGTCGCCAGGATCTTTGGTCAGATCAAAGGTGTCAAGGCGGGCGAGGGTCTTGCCGTCGGTTGAAATCAGGAACTCCAGCGCATGAGACTTTTCGCCGTTAGTGACGGTGACGGGGAGGGTGTCATAACCCGTGAAAGAGCTAGGCTTGCGTGCGCCGATCACCACGTTCCAGTCCTGGGGCAGGCTGTACTGGGTGCGCACAGTCACCTCAATGCGGCGATCGGTAAGGGGGTCGGACGAAGGCTGGGCCGGAGTTTGCGCTTTGCAGCCCGCGGTGACCGCGAGCGCCAGCATTACAGCTAAAAAACGTAAGTGCGGCAAATGAAAGTCCTCTTATGAAAAGAATACTCCAGCAAAGGGAGCAGGGAACAGGAACAGAGAGTTGCCGCATCGACCGATAGAGGGCAACCCAAGGGGCCAAAATCATCGAGAAACACTGTGCGGGCATTAAGGAGCGAAAAACAACCGCTCTAATAAGCCGGCGGCATGGCGGGGTCGCGAAAGATGGAGTTGGAGCGCCGTATGTCGCCAACGGAGCCGAAGTTGGCGAAGGTAAAGCTGTAGAGGTACTGGGTTTCGTCGCGGATACTGCCAAGCTGGAAGCGGCGATAGCCGACGGTGAGGCCGCAGCAGTCCCAGTTGTAGTTGGCCTGCACGCCGGCGTACTGCAACTGGTTGAGGACGAAGTCGTAGCCGGCGTTGGCGGCGAAGTTGAAACCTGTGCCGCTCTGTTTGCCGATGGTGACGAAGGGCTGCAATTGCTGGCTCTTGATGGTTGACACTGCGCCTCTGCTTTCATCGACGGCGTTGAGCAGGGAGTGGCCCAGTCCCACCGTGCTGCGGCCCCAGCTGTAGCCCGCATAGAGGTTGTCGGCGTTGAGCTGACCCTGCTTGGGGTCGTAGTCGAGGTCCCACTCGACGCGAAGGTTGTCAATTGCCTCAAAGCGCAGACGGGAAGTGACGGGGGACAGGTTGCGCGGAGAAGTGAGGAAGGCGACGGCGCTCAAGTCGAGGGTTGAATCGAAAACGTTGCGGCGGCCGGAGATGACCGCGCCTCCAAAATTCGGATCGATAAAGAGATTCTGCGCGATTTGCCAACTGATCCATTCGCGTGACCGAGCCGGACAGTCGCCCAGGGACTCCTCATCCGGCGAGCCTGGATTCGAGTCCCGCTCCGAGCCGGATTTCTGAGCGCATGGCTGCGGATTCCGGGGGCGCATGTAGAAGCGCTGCGTGAGCGAGAAGCCGGCCTCGTTGGTATTGGTCGCGATGTCCGTGGTGTCGACCAGGAGAACATTTTGGGCCTGCGCGCCGATGCCGCCCACGTAGCGGTAGGTGATCTCAGGCTCGATCACGTGCCGCATAACGCGGTTCCAGCGGGCGAGCACAAAGTCGCGTTCCAGAGCAGGAGGACGGACGTCGACGGCAGCCTCGGCATCGATGCGATTGTGTGCATTATGGACGATGGTGGGGACACCCTCGCGCAGATCGGTCAAATCGGGAACCTGGCCGATCGTGTACACGGTGTCACGGAAGGCGGCTTCAGGAACGAAGCTCCAACCACCAAGCTGGAAGGGCAGAGAGATATGGGGATAAAAATCGGCACGGCCGACGTTGCGGGCGTGAAACCGGGGCTCCGAGCGTGCCAGGTAGCTGGCTGAGGAGCCAAGACCCCAGTAGACAGGCGTGCCGCTCAAAGGCCGGTCGAGTACGTCGTAGCGCAAGCTGGGCAGATGCAGAATCCTCGCCTCGTCGCCATTGGTTGAGCTGGCAAAGGATTCAAAACGCTCGAGCGAAAGCGAGGGAATGAATCCATTGTTCGAGTGGGTGAAGCCGACCTTGCTGGCAACTTCGGAGCTGATGGCCTGGGAGAAGATGTCGTTGAAGACCAGCCGGTAGGTGTAGCTGGAGAGATATTCCGCGACTCCTGCGGCGTAGGTGTGGGGCGTGTAGTCTTTGCGCCCTTCGGCCATCACATCGACACCGCCCTGGTTGACAAGTTCGTAGCCGACGGGATCGGCAAGCAGGTCAGTGCGCAACGGGGATCCCGGCGCGCGTGCAGGCGCAAAGCCGGTTCCGGGCCGCAGCTCGGACGAGCTCGCGGGGACGCTGATCACCGGCTGCTCCACGCCTCGATCGAGCAGAGCATTCCAGCGCACGATGAGGTGGTCGAGTGCGCGGCCCTTGTAGCGGAAGTCGCCATTGGGCGCCCAGCCGCGCTTACTGAAGTTCTCGGCGCCGACCACCATGTCCATGCTGCGATTGATGGCCCAATAGACCTGTTCGCCGAGGATTAAGCCCTTGATCGACGAGTTGCTGAGCACGGGGACCAGGAGTCCGCTCACCCGGCTGGTGTCGTCGACGGGGTGGCGCAGATAGGGCAGATAAAAAACCGGGATGTCGAGCAGCTCAAAGAAGGAGTTGGAGGCGGAAGCTTTCTGATTTTCGACATCGATGGCGTGAGAGATGATGCGCCAGTCGGGGCGCGGAAAGCTGCAGTTGGTCATGGCGCCGTCGATCAGGCGGTAGGTGTCGTCGCCGGTCTGGAGCAGCACCCGCGCGGTGAACTGGAAGGGCGTGGAGGTGGAATAGACGCTCGTGCGTCCGCCGGAATGGAGGCCCTGTGAGCCGCTGACGTTGTAGAACCGGGCGGTGTGCATGTTGAGGCGCATGTCGCCGTGGGAGGCGTTGATGAGGACGCCGTTGGGTCCGCCGGAGAGCTGCAGATGGCCCTCGGCTTCGAGCAACGAGGTGGACTGGTGATAGACAACCTTGTCCGCGTGGAGGATGTAGTCGCGGAAATGGACGACGACGGCTCCGTCGAGGGTAAACTCATCGCCGATGCGCGTCTGGCGCTGGGCCTCGAATTGGACGGGAATCCCGGTGGCAGGTTCGGGCTCGGGCTGCGCGACAGGGAGAATTTCCTGGCCCGGATCGTCAGGGAGTTGCTCTAAGGCTGCGTTCGATGAAGAATCGGTGACGGGGACGGGAGCGGTGGCCGCCGCAGGTAACGCATTGGTCAACGCCTGCCCCCCAAGTTGAAGGTGACAGAGGGCCAGCAGCGTGATAAACAGTAAGTTACGAGGACGCATCCCAGAACCAGAGACCGGTGCAAGGCTCAGCATAACAAAACCTGGTCATTTGAATGGGACGCGCTCCACGCAGCTCTGGCAGCAGGACAGATTCGGTTAAACGAAGCGGGTAACGGGTCCGGTGGCCTGTGCCTGCGCCCTGATTCTCCGCGCGTCCCCTTTTCTCGATGAAATGCATTGTCCGCGATGTCTTGCCTGGAGGCAGGGCGCATCGTGGACCCGAACCACAGTGCGGTGCGGAAGCCGAGCCGCGCGGGGAAGGGATGCGGGAGCCTTGAGCACTTTGCCAAACCGGGCGAGCTTTCCACTGTCGTGGAAAGAGGAAGTCAACGAGCGCATTGCAGCGCACAAAAGGCGCCGGGGTTCATGGCCGGCGGAGCCGGAAGGGATGCCGGAAGCGCGGCCGGGCGCCAACAACCGCGCCGCCGCGGCAGCAAGGGTAGCGGCGCGCTATGCGAATGCGCCTAGCTACAGCGAAATTCTCGCCGGGGACGCTCGCGTCGCCGTGCGCGCGGCAGAGGCGGCGTCGCGGGCCGCACTTCAGGCTCAGGTGGCTGCCGAGGCGGTGCTGGCCGGCCTGGAGGCTGCCTCAGATGCCGAGTTGGATTGGGAGCGGCATCGTTCGACCGGCGAAGATGAGGAACAGGAGGCGGATAGAGCGCCCGAGAGCAGAAGCACGCCTGGGTCTGCCGGGGATTGGTTCACGCAAAGCGCCTGCGGTGACAGTGGGTCGGCTGAGACTCTCCGGGAACCGGATTGGATGGCAAGATCGGCAGAAGTCGAAGCGCTTTACGAGACGGACGGCGATGAAAGATTTGAGGGGTATATGGGTGGAAAAGCGAGGAGGGCGAGGCGTTCTGAAGAGGCTGCGAGCGAGGACGCCATTGAAGTGGCGCAACCGGCGGAGCCGTTGCACGCCAACCTGATCGAGTTTCCCCGCGAACTTGTCGCGACGCGGAAGGCGCGTCCGCGGCGAGCCGAAGGGCCGTATGCCGCGGCTGCCGAGGCGGGATCGCAGTTGAGCATCTTTGAGGTGGATCCGGGAACAATCTCAGTCGAGCCGGAAGAAGGCCGGGCAACGAGTGAGACCGCTGCGCCCGGGCGGACGGGACCGGAGTGGTCCGGAATCGAACTGGGCGCGCAACCGAAGCCCGGTTTTGCTGAAGAGTCGGCGGAGCAGGCCGTGCAGCAGACACCGGGGCCGCTCAGTGCAGATCGGGATGCGGCACTGGCGCCGATGAGCCTGCGGGCGATGGCCGCCGTGGTGAATCTGGCCCTGATCGTGGGCGCGTTTCTGCTAGCTGCCTTTGTTGCCGCGTCCAATGTAAACGTCCTGCCTCCGCTCAGGGTGATGGAAGTGGGTTCGGTGTTCGGGCTCCTGGTGGTGGGAGCGCTCTACGAAGCGCTCTTCTACGTTTTGGCCAAAGGCACGCCGGGAATGTACTACGCGGGCATCTCGCTGAGTACCTTCGGCGGCCGAAGCCCGAACCGCGCGCGACGGTGCGCACGGCTGGTGGCGATGCTGGTGTCGGTGTTGCCCATGGGATTGGGCGTGATGTGGGCCATTTTTGACGAGGATCGCCTGAGCTGGCACGACCGCCTCTCCCAGACATATCTGCGCAGGGGATGAAGAGCAGGGGTCAGGGATCAGGGCTCAGCAAGAGCCCGATTCCGATGACACCCTTAGAGCGGTTCCCGAATTGCTGTAGACAGAGGGCAAGCACTCAAGTGACTTTTTCCTCAAGAAAAGGCCACCCTGGACGAGGCACAAGAAGGCTGCATTGATTCGGGAACCGCACGATAGCGGTTTCAGGATTGCTGTACCCAGAGGCATTGCACTCAAGTCGACCCGACCCCAAGGAGGGGCGACCTGGCACGAAGCACAATAGGGCATACCTATCCTGAAACCGCACTAGTCGACCTTTGTGCAGTTCTGGTTTGCGTCGCTGACACAGATTACGGCCTGCTGGCCCGGCTCCAGCGTTTTGCCCACGGTCCTTATTGGGCAAGGGTGCGGACGGCGGAGACGCCTGCGCCCAGCAGGGCAATTTCATCGTCTGGAGGTAGAACCTGGAGCGAGAAACTCTGCAAGGGGCCCATTTTGACCATGGAATCGAGATGGGCGCGCAATGTGGGCAGATCGAGAAAGTGGACGTTGTGGCCGGTGAAGTAGAAGCGGCCGGGTCCGGCGATGTGAATGAAGGAGGCGGTGGCAGCGGCTAGGGCACGGTGCCAGAGATCGACAAATTCGCGGCAGCGGGGATCGCCATTTTTTGCATTGGCAAAGACTTCTTCCGGTTCGAGGTCGAGGAAGCGCAGGCGCATGGCGCGGTAGCCCATAATGCCCTCGAGATGTCCGGCGCCGCCGCAGCCGCAGAATCGCTCTTTGGCGTCGAGGGTGACGGTGATGTGGCCGCCTTCCCAAACGCCTTCAACCCACGGCCAGCGGCCGTAGCCGATGCCGTTGCCGATGGTCCAGACGCGGGTAAGCTTTTCAAGCCGGCCGTACGTAGCGGCTACGCCGGCAGCGATCGCGTCAGCGTCGTTGGCGATGTGGACGGGGGCGGCAATGCCGCGGCTGCCGAGAAGTCTGCCGAGCTCCTCGGCCAGCCGCATTCCTTTGATCTGCGTGAGGTTGGGTGAGTCTTCCACAACGCCGTCGCGGATGATCCCGGGGACGGCGACACCGATGGCGTCCAGGGGACGCACGGTGGTCTTTGCGAGATAGGCGATTTGACCGGCCAGGATTTCGGCGAGTTCTCCGGCGGGTATGGCGCTGAGTTCTTCCTGTCCGGCAGGTTCGAGCGATTGGTCCTGGGGATAAGTGAGAGGCTTGCCGGCGAGACGCATATCTTCAAGCCGGCCAGCCACAATATGGTCAGTGATGACGATGCCGATGGCGGTGGTCATAGGAGGCCTCCGAACGTGCAGATCTTTGCTTTCAGAACGGGTTGAGCGCACGCGTCCCGTATGCGAAAGAGCTTTTCTCGAGGTTAAAAGTGAAAAAATTCATCTGGCCTCTGCACGGCAGACTTTAATTGGACTGGTAGCGGCTCAGGCGGCCGAGTCCGTTGAAGGCGGCCACTTTGTAGCACTCCGCGAGTGTGGGGTAGTTGAAGACGGTGTCAATGAAGTAGTCGATGGTGCCGCCGAGGACCATGACGGCCTGTCCGATGTGGACCAGCTCCGTGGCGCCTTCCCCGATGATATGCACGCCCAGCACCTTGCGGGTGTCGCGATGGAAGATGAGCTTTAATCTTCCCGTGGTGTCGCCCCGAATCTGTCCGCGGGCCACCTCGCGGTAGTAGGCCATGCCGACCTCGTAGGGAACGTCTTCGCCTGTGAGCTGCTCTTCGGTCTTGCCGATAAAGCTGATCTCGGGAATGGTATAGATGCCGTAGGGATAAAAGCCGGGGTTGGAGGTTGCGGGGCGGTCGCTGAAGGCGCAAGCCGCGGCGATGCGGCCCTGTTCCATCGAGACCGAGGCCAGCGACGGAAAGCCCACCACATCGCCGACGGCAAAGATGTGGTCGACCGTGGTTCGGTACTGCTCGTTGACCGCAATGCGGCCCCGATTGTCGGCTTCGAGGCCGGCGGCGGCGAGGTTCAGCTCGTCGACGCTGCCCTGGCGGCCGACGGCGTAGAGCAACGCATCCCCCGAGACGCGTTTCTTGCTTTCGAGGTTGGCGACCACGGTGTTCGGGGGCAGCTCCTCAACGCTCTCGACCTCTTCACCGAGGCGCATGGTCACGCGGCCGTCGCGCAGGTGGTAGCTCAGGGCCTCGATAATCTCGCGGTCGGCGAACTCCAGCAGACGGTCGCGTTTTTCAATCAGCGTGGTGCGCACGCCGAGGACTGAAAACATGCAGGTGTATTCGACGCCGACAACGCCTCCGCCGACGACGACGAGAGAATGGGGCAGGGTTTCAAGCCCGAGAATCTGGTCGCTGTTGATGATGTTGCGTCCGTTCACGGGCACCTTGGGCGAGCCGGCAGGCCTCGTACCGACGGCGATGATGATGCGATCGGCTTCAAGGGTGGTTTCTGTCTGCGGTCCCTCGACCCGCACCTGGTGGGGATCGACGAAGTGAGCCATGCCGTGCACCACGTCGATGCCGTTGCGCGAGAGCTGGGCCTCGGTAACGTCCACCTCTGTTTTGATGACGGCCTGGACGCGAAAGGCCAGGTCGGCCATCGTGATTCTTTCCTTGACCCGATAGTTGACGCCATAAATAGAGCGGTAGTTGTAGCCGGAGAGGTGCAGAACGGCTTCGCGCATCGTCTTGGAGGGGATGGTCCCGGTGTTCACGCAGACGCCGCCGACGACGGTGCGGGCCTCCACCACCACGACGCGCTTGTTCATTTTGGAAGCGGCCACGGCGGCGCGCTGTCCGGCGGGTCCGGAGCCGATGACGATCAGGTCATACTTGACGGCGCTCATGAAAATGAATCTCCCAGTGTGCGATGCAGTATTGGCGGCAGCGGGCACCGTCGTGGCGAGACGACAGGTGAGAACCTTAAGCCGAGGCTACCATAGCGGCAAAGACTCATCGCTGCGCGGAGAGCAAATTCACGCGGAGCAAACGGCGCATCCAACGGGAGACCCCGAGCGTGGGCGTCGGAGGTAAACAGGCGGGGGCCCCGGCGATGGAAGAGAGTTCGATCGCCGGGGCTTGCGGATCTGGGGTTCCCGCCTGGCTCACGGTCATGCCCTGGCCGGGAATCTAGCCTGGAGTGCAGAATGGGTAGCGGTCCTGCGTTGTACAGAGCCCGTAAGCTTTGCTCCCGGGCTGTTTCCCTGCGACTCGCCGGTCTCCATATGGAACTGACTGATCATGCCGTCGAGGTCGCTGGCCAGCGACGCCAGGTTCTTGAGGGCTTCGACGGCCTCCTCCGCTCCCTGCGCCGTCTCGTTTGACAACCTCGAGATTTGAGCGGCGGACTCTGAGATCTCTCCCGAGGCGGAGGTCTGCTCCGTGGCGGCGGTGGCGATGAGGTTGATCTGGTGTTCCACTTGTTTTGACGACTCGATGATGGCCTCGAGGCTTTGGCGCGCCCGGGCGGTCTCTTCAATCCCGTTTTCAACGGCGGAGCGGCTCTCGTGCATCACTTCAAGAGTTTCGCGGGTCTCATCCTGGATGCTGCGAATGGTTCCTCCGATCTCTTCGGTGGCGCCCTTGGTGCGTTCGGCAAGCCTGCGGACTTCTCCGGCAACAACCGCAAATCCGCGTCCATGCTCCCCTGCGCGGGCAGCTTCGATGGCCGCATTGAGAGCCAGAAGGTTCGTTTGCTCACTGATCTCCTGAATCACGTTGACCACCTTGCCGATCTCTTCGGAGCGAAGGGCAAGGGAGTTCATTTTGTTGGAGACGGAGCTGGTGGCGGCGGCGATTTTCTCCATCGTGTTGGCGGCCGCCTGCATCACCGCTCCGCCTTTGTCTGCATTTTCAGCCGAGTCGCGGCTGGCGGCGGCGGCGTTTTCCGCGTTGTGGCTGATTTCGCCGATGGTGGCAGTCATCTCCTGCGCCGCGGCGGCGATCTGGTTCGTTTTGCTGGACTGGGTGCGTGCGTTGCCGGCGCTCTGGACAGAGCGCGCGCTGATCTCGGTGGTGGCGCTCGAGAGTGTGTCCGCGCCCATCGCCACCGATTGCAGGACGTCGCGGATGGAGGCCACGCTGGCGTTGAACGCGACCCCGAGGCTGCCAAGCTCATCGGTGCCGGTCACTCGCACGTTCACCGTCATGTCCTTGGCGGCCATGGCTTGCAAGGCGTTCTTCAGCCTGTTGAGCCGCGGTGCGATCTCGCGGGTGAGAATGACTCCGATCACAGCGCAGAGCAGGACGATGAGCACAGTGGCCCCGACATTGATCCACAGAGCGTGGTTACTGGCAACAGTCACGTCCTGAGACTTCTGCATTCCCATCTTCGCGTGGAGCTGAAAGCCCGCGCCCGCCGCCGACAGTGCATTTTCCAGAGACGTTATCGTGGCGTCCGAGGAGAAAAGGTCCAATGCATCTCCTGGCTTGCCGGCAATCAATAGACCGGTGCCGCGATCGCTGGCGTCCTGATACACCTTGATTGCCGTGACGAACTGTTGGTAATGCTCGCGCTCTTCGGGAATCAGGGAAGCCTCCGCCAGTTTCAAGGCGCCCTGGTATTGGACGATTGTCTTTTGCCGCTTTTCCATGATTGAGCTCGTGCATGCAGGTTTCTGGCACAGCATTAACTCCAGATCCTCCCGCCTTTCCGTATTCACACCGTCGCGCACCTCGGCGAGGTGAATCAACATGGGGAGGTGCATTTCGCTAACCTCGGAGTTCTTCGCCGCAATGCCGCGGAAGATGACGAACGTGTATGTCCCCAGCACGATGCAGAGCCCACAAACGATGCCGAAGGCGTAGGTGAATTTGCGGGAGACAGGGAGGTTGCGCAGCCAGTGCATAGAAGTAAACCTTTCTTGTGCGACTCAAGGCATGTATCGGCTGAACTCTTTCCTGCTTGAGTACTTTCGTTTTTGGTGTTGGAAAAGCGGGACATACATCGGAGCAGTTGTCACCCGCCACCGGCTGTTACAAGGCCCCCTTGCTCAATCGGGAGTGAATCGATATTCTTGGGCCGCTTCGCTGATGGGCAGGAAGGTGCTTTGGAAATGAGGTAGGTCATGGTCGCAGGTCGGTGGGTTGCGGGTTGGGCGGTGGCGTCGGCGGTTTTTGTTGCCGGCTTGGCGATTTCCGCGGTCGAGGGACAAACAGCGACAACGGCAGCGCCCGCGCAGGCAGTTCCGGCAGGGCCATCGCCGGCGGCGGACCAGGAGGCCGCGAACCAGGCCGCCATCAGGGATCACCAGCGGATGATGGATCTGCTGGGCATCAAGCAGCTCCGTCCGCCGGTCAGTACGCATGCGGACTCGCCGAATCCCGTCAACTACGACGAGTCGAAGGCCAACCCTTATCCCGGAACGTTGCCCGATCCGCTGAAACTGAAGAACGGCAAGCGCGTCACTTCAGCCCATGAGTGGTGGGCGAAGCGCCGGCCGGAGATCGTGGAGGACTTCGATCGCGACATTGTGGGCCGCGTGCCTGCGCATGTGCCCTCTGTAACCTGGGAGGTAACCAGCACTCGGGAGGAGACCATTGGCGGCGTGCCGGCAGTCACCAAACGCCTCGCGGGTCACGTGGACAACTCGGCTTATCCGCAGATCGTGGTGAACATCGATCTTGTGGTGACGACCCCTGCCCATGCCGCGGGCCCGGTTCCGGTGATCATGCAGATCGCCTTCAGCCCGGAGTTCATGGCCGCCATCGCGAAGTCGATTCCGGAGATGATGCCGGGCGGTCCCGGAAATACGGGGCCGAGCTGGGAGCAGCAGGTGCTGGACAGGGGGTGGGGCTACGCGGTTCTGCTGCCTACCAGCTTTCAGGACGATGACGGCGCTGGCCTGGACAAGGGTATTATCGGCCTGGTGAACAAGGGACAGCCGCGCAGCCCCGAGGACTGGGGCACGCTGCGCGCATGGGCATGGGGCGCGAGCCGCGCCTTGGATTACCTTGAGACCGACAAGGCGGTGGATGCAAAACAGGTGGCTGTCATGGGCCATTCGCGCTTTGGAAAGACGGCGCTGGTGGCGATGGCCTACGATCCGCGTTTTGCCGTGGCCTTTATCAGCTCGGCCGGAACCGGCGGCGACAAGCTCTACCGGCACGTGATGGGCGAGCAGTTGGAGAACCTGGCCTCCGCACCCACTTTCTACTATTGGATGGCGGGCAACTTCATCAAATATGCCGGGCCCCTGACCACCGCCGATCTGCCGGTCGACGCGCATGAGCTGATTGCTCTGTGCGCACCGCGGCCCGTGTTCATCAGCGTGGGCTCTAAAACCGCCGGGGACGACTGGGCCGACCCGATGGGTGAGTTTCTGGGCGCGGTGGCAGCGGGACCGGTCTACCGGTTATTGGGCAAAAAAGACCTGGGCACAACCGTCTTCCCTCCCATCCAGACCGCGCTCGTGGAGGGCGATCTGGCTTTCAGGGAGCACCAGTTCGGCCATACGCCGGGACCGAACTGGCCGTTCTTTCTCGACTTTGCAGCGCGGTATTTGCATGGACCGGGGGCGACGAAGTGATCCCCTGCCGGGGTGGTGCGATCGCCTCGCCGCTTGAGAAAAAGGACGCGGAATCGATGGACCTGCAAGCCGACTTCTTCTAATGCGTCGAATCCATGCTGCAAAGTGTGGCAATGTGTCGGTATGGAGAAGGCGATCGTCATCCAGACGTTGCGCCAGCATGAACTCGAGCTGAAGGCAGCCGTTGAGGAGGCCCTCTTGCGGCTGGATTCGAGGTGAATGCTCTTTGGAGCCCCGTAGTACTCCGGGTGCTGGCTGGAAGGTTTCCGCGGCTGCATTTCCGCTGCAGGCGCGCGAAAAATGCTTTAGGCTCATGGTATGGAGTTCAAGGTAAGCGAGCTGGAACGGGAGCCGATCGATTTTTGCCTGGAACTGGCTCCGGGGGCGGTCGATCTGGGGGACGAGGCCGCGCAGGTGGGCCAACTTGCCACCTCAGGCCGCGCGGAGGTGCTTCACGAGCATCGCGGGCCCAGGGACATTGTGGCCGACATCCGGCTGCGGGGCAGTTTCAAGGGCAAGTTCGAGGTTCCGTGCGCGCGCTGCGTTGAGCCGGTCGAGATTCCGCTGGGCGCCGAGTTTGACCTCATCTTCAGGCCCGCTGCGGCCGATGCCGAGGCCACCGAACGGTCCATTACAGCACCGGAAACGGAAATCGGTTATTATCTAAAGGACAGTCTGTTGCTTGAAGATGTGCTGAGGGAGCAGGTGCTTTTGTCCCTGCCGGTCAGGACGCTGTGCAAGCCCGACTGCAAGGGACTTTGCCCGCGCTGCGGTGAGAATCGCAACAGTCAGGCGTGTACCTGCGAAGTGGGTCCGAGCGACCCCCGCTGGGAAGCGTTGTCTGGGCTCCGCGGCCGGATCAAGCCCTGAAATGAACCCCAAGAGATTGAGGGTGTTCCGCCGAGCCGAGAGGCTCAAAGAAGGCTGCTTGCGGCCTGATGAACTTAAGGGCGGGCGGAACGCGAAAGGAACTGCATCATGCCGAATCCGAAAAGGCGCCACTCCACGCGCCGTACCGCCAATCGCCGCGCACACGACTTTTTGACGGCCGTGGGACTCTCCGAGTGCCCAAACTGCCACGAAAAGAAGCTGCCTCACCGCGCCTGCCCTAAGTGCGGCGTCTACAAGGGCCATGCCGTACTGGACGTGAAGGAAGCAGCCAAGTAGTCCTGGCTTCGCGGCATTCCCAGCGAACGTGCGTCCTGAGCTTTATCAGGAGCGTTGCTTCCTGGCGGCCGCGTCGGCCCGGCAGTCCCGGTTTCGAGTCAGGTCTTCCCTGGTAGGTCTTTCCTGGTAGGTCTCCCCTGGTGATGCGATATGCTCATCGACATTGCGCTTGACGCCGTAGGTTCTGACAAAGCTCCTGAGCCTGAGATTCGCGGGGCTATTCTCGCCTGCCGCGCGCTGCCCGTGCGGGTTCACCTCGTTGGACCCGACGCCGAGTTGCGCGACTTGCTGGACGAACACCTCGACAACGATGATCTGCCCATCGTGATCCACCATGCCTCGGAACGGATCGGCATGGACGAAAAGGCGGCCCATGCGGTGCGCGCCAAACGCGACAGCTCGATGCGCGTAGGCCTCAAGCTGGTGCGCGAGGGCAAGGCGGCGGGATTTGTGACCGCGGGAAATACCGGCGCGGCCATGGCCACGGCCAAAATGGTGCTGGGAGCCCTGCCGGGCGTGGACCGGCCTGCGCTCGCAAACCCCATGCCCAGCGCCTCGGGCAATCCATGCGTGCTGCTCGATGTGGGCGCCAACGTTGACTGCAAGCCACAAAACCTGGCGCAGTTCGCGCTGATGGGCGAAATGTACGCCCGCACCGTGCTCAAAATCAACGAACCCCGCGTCGGGCTGCTCTCAATCGGCGAAGAAGAGACCAAGGGCAACGACCTCACGCGCGAAGCGTACCCGCTGCTGAAGGCGTTGCCCATCAAATTTATCGGCAACGTGGAAGGACGGGACATTTTCAGCGGACTTGCCGACGTGATTGTGTGCGACGGCTTTGTGGGCAACGTGGCGCTGAAAACCAGCGAGGGCGTGGGACGGTTTGTGCGCGAGGTACTGCGCGAGAGCTTGACGCGCACGGTCACCGCCCAGGTGGGAGCGCTGCTTTCGCGGAAGGCCTTCAATGAGTTCCGCCGCCGCCTGGATTATCGTGAGTACGGCGGCGCACCCTTGCTGGGCGTGCGCGGCGTCTGCATCATCGGCCATGGGTCGTCGAACGACCGCGCCATTTTCAATGGCATTCGCGTAGCCTATGAGTTTGCCAAGGGCGGCACGACCGAGCGCATCGAGCGGGAGTTTGCCCACCACGCGAAGCCTCGCCTGGCCGATCGCGACGGCAAGCATCCGCTCGGGCCGGATGCGACGGTTCAATAGAGACAGGACCTGTTCCCGGGAAGATGATTGAATCTCCATGCAAAACAAGACCGTTCCGCCTTTCCAGTCGTTGGGTTTCGACGCGGCTCTCATTCGCCTGCTAGCCTGCCCGGCCTGCGGGCTGGATCTGCGGCTGGAGTCAGCGGGCCTGGCGTGCGCAAGCCTGGTGTGCGCGGGCTGCGGGCGCGCATATCCGGTGGTGGATGGGATTCCCGTTTTGATAGCGGAGCGGGCCGATGCGGCGATCGCGCCCCGAGGTCTGCGGAACTGAATCGGTCGTTTTAATCCTCAAGGGGCTATCGCCGCCAGCCGCACGCGTTATCAGGCTCCACATTCTTTCCGTCGAGCCAGAAGCAAGCTGCGCCGCCAACGTCGGTGCGATAGGTGCGCACCTGGGCCCTTTGCAACTCTTCGAGAATCTCCTGGCGGGGATGGCCGTAGCGATTGCGCAGTCCGCAGGAGATGACGGCCCACTGCGGACCAACGCAGGCCAGAAACTCAGGCCGCGTCGAGGTGAGGCTGCCGTGATGACCGACCTTGAGCAGGGTGCTCTGGATGCCGGGCTCGGCGAGCATGGCATCTTCCACGGGAGCTTCGGCGTCACCCTCAAGCAGCACCGAGGAAGCTCCGTAGGCCACGTGGATCACCAGCGAGTCGTTATTGGAGGGCTGAATTCCAGGCTGGTACTTGGGGAAGGGCGCGAGCACGGCGATTTGCGTGGAGCCCAGGGAGAAGGTGTCCCCAGACCGCAGAGTACGCAGCTTTACATGAAGGCTGGCGGCTTCGCTCAGCAGCGCGATGTAGTCCTCGACGCGCGGGTTGTTGCCCACCCAGAGCTCTCCCGGATGGAAATTGCGCAGGATGGCGGGCAGACCGCCCATGTGGTCGGAGTGGGCGTGGGTGAGGGCGACGGCGTCAAGGTGGCGGATGCCGCGCGACCACAGAACAGGGGAAACCACCTCCTCGCCGATGTCAAACTCCTGCGGTGCCTGGTGGGGTCCCCCGCCAAAGCCGCCGCCATCCACAAGCAGGGTTTTGCCGTCGGGGGTGATCAGCAGGATCGAGTCTCCTTGACCGACGTCGATGGCTTCGACCAGCAGCGCATTGCGCGGGTGAACGATGGGGCGCGGCGCGACGGCGGCAAGCGCGGCCAGCAGCATGGCGGCCCAGGCGAGCGGGAACTGCCAACGGCCCAGCCTGGATGCTCCTTTATGGGCCAGCACGATGGCTACGGCCAGCAGCGCGCAGAAGGCCGCCGATTGCCAAGGGAGCGGGTCGGGGACGCGCACGTCGCCCAGGGCGAATGACCCAAACAGATGCACGAGCCAAACGCTGAAGTGCAGCACAACCGCCACAACCATGGCGGGAACTGTGGCGGCGGCGGGCCACAGAAAAAGCGCCGCCAGGGTAAGAAGCGCCGCCGGCATGAGCACGAGCAACAGCGGCAGGATAAGGACGTTGACCGGAAGGGCGAAGATGGTGATGCGGTGAAAGTAGACCGCCATCGGCAGCGTCATGGCCAACTCCACAACGCAAGAGATTGCGACCAACTCGACGAGCCGAAGCAGAAAGCGGACGGCCCAGGGAATAACGCGCCAGGCCACAAGCGGATGGCCTGTTTCCGCAATGCGCGCGGCAATCATCCGGTTCATCCCGCGAAACTGCGCGAGGCGCGGCACAAGCTTGGCGTCAAGCGCGCCGAGGCGCGGCAAGCGCATTGCCGTGACGTAGGGATGGACGGTGCTTTGCAGCAGTGGAACAGCCACCCCGGCGATGGCGATCACCGCCAGCAGCGTCATTTGCAGGCTGGCGTCGAACAGGCTTCGTGGACTGACCGCGAGCAGGCACAACGCGGCGAAGCCGATCGTGTTCAAGGGGCTGCGCTCGCGATAGATCAGCCGGCCCAGCAGGTAGAGCGTGACCATCCACAGCGAACGCTGCACCGGCGTTGCGAAGCCGGTGAACAGCGCATAGGCAAAGGAGGCGGCGATGGTGATCAACGTGGCTGGAATCCGCGGCAAGCGCAGGAGGCGCGCCAGCCAGAAGATGCATGCGGACACAATGGCGAGGTGGAAGCCCGAAACCACCAGCATGTGAAAGGAGCCGGTGCGCTCGAAGCCGACGCGCAGGGAGTGGGTGAGGAAGGTGCGGTCGCCGGCGACCATGGCGGCCAGCATGACGGCGTCGTCTTGGGAGAGGCGCAACGGCGCTGGAAACCGGCGCATGGCTGCCGGCAGGGCCAACAGACGGGTGGTGCTGGCGTGCTGCAGGCTGCGCAGGCGGCAACCGAGGAGGATGCGGCCGTCATTGCCGGCGCCGAGGTTCTCCACTCGGTCCAGGTTGACTGTGGCCGAGGATGTGATGCCCTGGTCGACGAGAAAATCCTCGCGGCTCCAGACGCCCGGATCGTGATAGATCTCCGGCGGCAGCAGGCGGACCAACGCGCGAACACGCTGGCCGCAGGCGAAGGACCTGGTTGCTGCTGGGTCCGCAGGCCAGCGGATCGTCAGCCGCACGACACCCTCGACTGGGACCTGTGCATCAGTGGTGTCCGTGACTGCTTCAAGGTTTGAGACGTTGAGGTCGATGCGTTGGCTGGGTTGCGGCGCCTGCCCGCCGGCGTGCTCGTCCTGGTCCATGTCCTGCACAGTTTCGCCGCGTATCGGTCCGGCATCCACGACCGTGCCCTCGACGGTCCGCAGAAGCCCGTCAGAGAGCGAGGCGAGCTTGGGTTCAGGAGCAGGCTGTGGCTCCATGAGCCCGCACCAGGCTCCCAGCAGGCACCACAGGACCGCCAGCGGCAGCCAGACGATGCGAGGGGCCCGGAAGGCCGCCAGGCCGCACAACAAGGCCATCGGCGCCAGCGCAGCCAGCACCAGGCTGGGCCGAAGCCAGAGCCAGTGGGCGACCACAATGCCCAAGGCAAACAGCCACGCGGCATGGAACAGAGGCATGAGGCTCTGGGACGTGGCGCTGTAGCCTGAAGCAGGGGGCCCGGAGATGAGGGATTCGGCTGGCATCGCGCCTGAAAATCAAAAGGGAGCTATGCGAATGAGCCTAACAGGAGCAGCGCAGCCGAACCACTGTCTCAAGATGAAAGGTCTGAGGAAACAGGTCTGCGAGGGTGACGGATTCGATGCTATAGCCCCCGGTGACGAGTGCCCGCAGGTCGCGTGCCAGCGTGGCCGGATCGCAGGAAACATAGGTCAGCGCGGGCGCGCCGATGGTCCCCAGCAGGGTCGTGATTTCGGCGCCGAGGCCGGTCCGCGGAGGATCCACAACGATTAGATCGGGAACCATCAGATTGGAGCGCCCGGCTTTGGCGTTGCGGCCGAGAAAGTCCAGCGTCGAAGCTCGAACCGCCGAGCCGGTTGTGCCATGCAGATTTTCTTTGAGGGCCCCTGCTGCCTGGTGGGCGGACTCAACGGCAACCACCCCTTTAAAGTTGGTCGCGAGCCGGCGGGCGAACAGGCCGGCTCCGGCAAACAGGTCCCAGGCAAGATTACCCTCTTGGCCTTCGGAGACCGCCTCAACCAGACCGTCAACGAGCCAGCGGTTCACCTGGAAAAACGCGCCGTGGCCCACACGATATTCAAATCCGGCGGCACAATAAGCGATTGACCGGTCGCCCCATTCGGCCAGAGTGCGCGGAGATTCGGCAGCATTCGGCTGCCGTCCGCCGGCCTCCCCGCCGCGTGGTTCGAAGACAAGCTCCATGCCTTTGAGCGTCGGAATTTTCGCGGCAAACGAGCGGGTTAGATCGTGGAAGCGGCCCACTTCAGCACTGGTCGTGAATACACTGGCCAGCAGAGCGGTTTCAGTCGCATCGCAGAAGAGCGAGAGTTCAGTTAAACGTGATGCGGCAGAGTTTTGCCGGGCAGCTTCGGCGAACGCCAGCGCAGCTTTCACCAGCAGCGGCGCGGCGATGGGACACTCGGCGATGGGGATGACCGCATGCGAGCGGCGACCGCGATAGCCGGGGTTCCCTTGTGCGTCAAAGGCAAGGCGGATGCGGTTGCGGTAGGCCCGGGATTGAGATTCGTCGCCGGCAAGAACTCCGATTTCATCGGGTGCGCGAACGCCGCCGCGCTCCAGGGTCTCGCGCAGGATGGTCTGCTTGATGGCAAGCTGGGTCGCGTAGTCCGCATGTTGATAGTGGCAGCCGCCGCAGGCGCCGTAGTGGCGGCAGGCGGGCGCGATGCGCCCAGGAGCGGCGGTAACGATCTCTTCCACTTCGGCAGTTGCGTAGCCGCGCTTGTTCTCGGTGATGTGCACCCGAGCCTCTTCGCCGGGCAAAGTGAGCGGCACAAAAACGGCCTTGCCCTCCATGTGCGCCAGGAACGCACCTCCATAAATCGGCTTTTCAATCCTCACAAGTTGCGGCGGAAGGGATGGCGGCTTTCCCTGTTGCGGCTGGGCATTCCTTCGCCTGGCGGATTGGGTTCGGGAACGCCTCATTGCTGGCTCATGTAGAACAGGCTGAGGCGCGGCAGGTTGTAGTGCACCAGCAACTGCTTCTGCACAAACTGGTGCTCCACCTGGCGCAGTTGCACCGCGCCCATGCGGCTGCGGTAAGGCGCGAGTTCGCGTGCGGCGTGCTCTTTCAAGCCCACCAGCAACTCCTCGGGAGCCGCGGCGGTCAGCGCGGCAAACAACTTCTCCTCAAGCACGGTAAGCGAGCGCTCCAACGACTCAAGGTCCACGTGCGCGTTGGTTGCCACCGAGGCGCGCACCTGGCCGGCAAGCTCCCGCAGGCGTGATGCGGTTGCCGCGCAGGCTTCAGGAGCAACGGTGCTTGCGTCCAGCGCCGTGGATGCCGCTTCAAGATGCGCGGCTACGCGCTCATGCTCAAAGCCCGATTCGCCGGGAACCGTTTTTGCTGCAGCTGCGCCGGCCGAGGCTTCGTTCAACTCGACCGCGGCATCCATCACCGCCTGCGCGCACCAGGCCAGGCCATTGATGCGCCTCATGCGGCCGCGCTTCTGGCGCGCCTCGTACTTGTCGAAGGCCGCGTCAATGCCGCGCAGCGCCGCTTCAAGCGGAATGCCGGCCTCGCGCCAGGTCTCGATCAGCGCCCAGTCGAGCGTCGACAGCAACAGCAGCGACCCGCGGCGCTGCTGGAAGCGCTCTTCGATCTCGGTAAAGTAGTTGAAGTAGTTCAGCAAAGCGCCGCCCCATGGTACATCACATGCTTTAGTGCGCGCGGCCGCGGGGCTTGGTGGCGCGGTTGCGCTCAAACAGGATGCGCAAGCCGTCGATGGTCAGCCACTCGTCAATCTCGCTGATGTAGCGGGAGCCTTCGGCGATCATGCGGGCCAGGCCGCCGGTCGCGATGATGCGCGGTTGCTCGCCAAGCTCGGCGATGATGCGCTCCAGGATGCCGTCGACCAATCCGATGTAGCCGAAGTAGAGGCCGCTTTGCAGGTGGTCGACGGTGTTGGTCCCGATCACCTTCTCGGGGCGCTTGATGTCGACACGGGTCAGACGGGCGGCACGATTGAAAAGCGCCTCGGCGCTGAGCCCGAGTCCCGGAGCGATGGCGCCGCCCATATATTCGCCACGCGCCGAGATCACCTCAAACTTGGTGGCCGTGCCGAAGTCCACCACGATGCAGGGACCGCCCAGCCGCTCATAGGCGGCGATCGAGTCGGCGAGCCGGTCCGCGCCGAGTTCGGTGGGGTTATCGATGAGCATCGGCATGCCGGTCTTGATGCCCGGCTCCACAAACATCGGCTCGACGTGAAAGCAGGCTTCGCACACCTGGCGCAGCGTGGACTCGACCGGCGGCACCACCGAAGCGATGATGATGTGCGTTACCTGTTTCGGCGCCAGGCCATGCATCTCAAACAGGTTCACGAAGAAGACGCCGTACTCGTCCACGGTCTGGGTACGATGCGTGGTGATGCGCCAGTGCGCGGCCAGCTCCGGCTTTTCGCCGTCGAGCCGGTAGAGCCCGAGAACGGTGTTGGTATTGCCGACATCGAGAGCAAGCAGCATTTCGGTTCAGCCCCAATTCGTCAACTTAATCGCAGGGCGCGGATGCCGCCGGTCTGCACCGTCACCATTCCGGCAGTTGTCGTCACCAGCAGGAACCCGTATTCATCGAGACCCGCGGTGATCCCGGTGCAGGCTTGCGGGCCGTGCACTTCGACACTGCGCCCGCGAATCCATGATGAGGCCCGCTCAACGCGCGCGGGAATCGTTTGAGCTCGAGAATCGGCGAGCGCCATCGATTCTCGCTCCAGCGATTTTAGCAGGCAGACGAGCAGGCGCTGGCGGGGAATTCTCTTGCCTGCTTCGATGTCCAGTGAGGTTGCAGGCGTGCTGAGGTCGGGCGCAAAACTGCGCTGATGAACGTTAATGCCGATGCCCACCACGGCGAAAGCAGCGTTGCTGCCCTCGGTGTGCGACTCCACCAGGATCCCGCCCGCCTTGCACGGGCCGATTAGCAGATCGTTGGGCCAGCGCAGATCGACAGCCAGGTCGGATGCGGCGTGGATTGCTTCGGCGGCGGCCAGGCCCGCGCAGAGCGGAAGCAGCGGCAGGCGCGTCGCGGGAATCTGCGGACGCAGCAGGATGCTGACGTAGAGCCCTTCACCGGCGGAGGAGTGCCAGCCGTGATCCCCTCGCCCGCGGCCGGCCCTTTGCTCGTCCGCAAAATACACCGAGCCGTGCGGCGCGCCTTTGCGGGCCGCGGCGAACGCGTCGCTGTTGGTGGAGTCGGTGACCGCGGAGAAATGGAGCTTGCCGGCGAACAGAGAGTTGCCGAGTCCATCTTCATTTGCGGTTTCGAGCCTGGCCAGATCGAACATCTCACTCGGCCATAATGGTCATGGAGATGTCGGCGGCCTTGGCAGAGTGGGTGAGCGCGCCCACGCTGATGAAGTCGACGCCGGTTTCGGCATAGGCGCGGATGTTCTCGAGCACGATGCCCCCGCTGGCCTCGATGGGAATCCAGCGCCCACCCTGCTCCGGCGTTGGCTCTCCCGCGGTCTCTTTTCTGATGCGTTCGACCGCCTGCTTCACTTCTTTCGCCGACATGTTGTCGAGCAGTATGGCCTCGGCTCCATAGGCCAGGGCTTCCTCAAGCTCCTGAGGCGTGCGCACTTCCACTTGCACGCGTTGGCCCCGCTTGCGGCGCTCGAGAGCGCGCGTCAAAACTTTGGGAAGGCCGCCGCCGAGCGATATGTGGTTGTTCTTGATCAGAATCCCTGAGGCGAGGTCGATGCGGTGATTGGTTCCTCCGCCGCAGAGCACCGCATATTTTTCAACGGCCCTGAGGCCGGGAATGGTCTTGCGGGTGTCGAGCACGTGGGCGTGGGTTCCCTGCAGGGCATCAGCGTATGTGCGCGTGAGCGTGGCAATGCCGCTCAGGTGCTGCAGCAGGTTGAGAATGACGCGCTCGCAGCTGAGCAGGGCGTGGGCATTGTGGCGGATGACGGCCAGCACCTGGCCAGGATGAGCGCGGACGCCATCGAACATCTCGGGATGGCTGACGACCTCAAAGCGGGTTTGGACGGGGTAGCGGGTGTCGAGGCGGGCAAAAATCTCAAACAAGCGCTGCACTGCGCCCAGGCCGGCCACCACCAGCTCCTGGCGGGCAATGATGGCTGCCGAAGCGCGCAGTTCGGGATCGATAGTCAAGTTGGTCGTGGAGTCGGACACGGCGCGGTCTTCCACCAGGGCCTGCTCCAACAGCGCGTCGATGCGTGTGCTTTTCCAGTCCATAAAGCAGTGGCCAGTTATCCTTCCTTCGGTAACGCATTCAAGGCGGCGCGGGCCTTTTCCAGCAACGCTCGGGTTTCGGACTCCTGCTTCTTCAATCCTTCCACCACATTTGTCGGGGCCTTGGCCAGAAAGCCATGGTTGCCCAACTGCCGCTCTGCGGCGGCCAGCCCTTTTTCATATTTTGCCATGTCCCTCGTCAAACGCTCGCGCTCAGCGGAGACGTCGATGGTGCGCTCGTAGACCACAGCCACGTCGAATGCAGCGGTCGAATGGCTGGCCAGTCCGGGAGAGATCTTCGCGACGAAGCGAATTTCGCTCACGCGGGCAAGGCGCCCAACCAGTGCGCTGTTCTGCTTGACCACGGCCCCGCTCGCAGCGTCGATTCTAATCTCGATCGGTGTGAGTGCCTTCTCTTCGACGCCGATCTCCTTGCGCAGGGCGCGGATTTCCACGATCAGGTTCTTGAGCAGCTCCATTTCTGCCAGAGCCGGCCCATCCTCCCGGTCTTCGGCGCCTTGCGGATAGTGCGTGAGCGCAATCGACTTCGCCGGCGCGTTGCCGTCATAGACCGCGTGCCACAGTTCCTCTGTAAGAAAGGGCATGAACGGCGACAGCAAACGCAGCGCTGCCTCGAACACCGAAACCAGCGTGGTCAGAGCCTCTCGAGTCCCACTAAGATCACTGAGGATTTCACCTGTCGTTCCATTGACGACCTGGGTCCCCAAAAAATCCAGCCGCAGCTTTACGATTTCGAGATACCAGTCGCAGAAGCTGCCCCAGAAAAACTGGTAGATGATGTTCGCCGCGTCGTCATAGCGATAGCTCTCGAGCGCCTGGTTCACTTTCGCGGCGGTTGCGTGCAGTTCGGCGACGATCCAACGCTCTTCAAGCGGCGCATCGGCCGCTACAGCAGGCATGGCCCCCAGTGTTTTCAGATCGACCGAGATGCCGGCTTCCGCCGCGCGGTCCACGTTCATAAACAGGAAGCGCGCGGCGTTCCAGATCTTGTTGGCGAAGGCGCGGTAGCCTTCTGTGCGGGCCACGTTGAAAGCGATGTCAGTGCCGGGCGAGGCCATCGAGGCCAGCGTGAACCTGACCGCATCGGTGCCGTACTGTTTGACGATTTCGATGGGGTCGACCACGTTGCCCTTGGTCTTGGACATTTTCTCGCGGTTGGCGTCGCGCACCAGCGCGTGAATGTAGACCTCTTTAAACGGGACAGATTCGGCAAGTGTGCGCGGACGCAAGCTGCCGTCGTCTTCCTTTTTCTCAACCTCCCCGGCAAACCAGCAGCCCAGCATGATCATGCGGGCCACCCAGAAAAAGAGAATGTCGAAGCCGGTGACCAGCAGGCTCGTCGGATAAAAAGTATCGAAGTCGGCACGATTTTCCGGGGTAATGTTCGGCCAGCCGAAAACTGAAACGGGCAGCAGGCCGGAGGAGAACCAGGTGTCAAGGACATCGGTCTCCTGGGTGATCTGCGCACAGCCGCACTCCGCGCAGGCGATAGGGTCTTCCTTTGAATCGGGCCGCGGCACGGTGATTCTGCGGCAGACGGCGCAATGCCACGCTGGGATGCGATGGCCCCACCACAGCTGACGCGAGATGCACCAGTCGTGGATGTTCTCCATCCAGTTGAGGTAGGTCTTCTCGTACATCTCTGGCGTAAACCGGATGGCCTTGTTGCCGCTGGCGTCGGGCTTCACGGCGGCGATAGCCTTGTCGGCGAGCGGCTGAATTTTAATGAACCACTGCGTCGAAAGGCGCGGCTCAACAACCGTTTTGCAACGGTCGCAGTGGCCTACGTTGTTGGTGTAGTCCTTCACTGCGGCCAGCAGGCCCCGTTCTTCAAGATCTTGGACGATGCGCTTGCGGGCGGCGTAGCGGTCAAGTCCAGCGTAGACGCCGCCTTCTTGATTGATGTGCGCCGTGTCGTTCATGACGTTGATTGAGGGCAAATGATGACGCTCGCCTATGGCAAAATCGTTGGGGTCGTGCGCGGGCGTCACCTTGACCGCGCCGGTGCCGAAGTCGCGGCTCACCCACTCGTCGAGAATCACGGGGATTTCGCGGCCGACGAGCGGAAGACCCAGCTTTTTCCCGTGCAGGTGCGCGTAGCGCTCGTCCTCCGGGTGAATGGCCACGGCCACATCGCCGAGCATGGTTTCCGGGCGCGTGGTGGCCACCGTCAAAAACTCGCCTGTCTCCTTGCCGTTGTTGTCGTGCACCGGGTAGCGGATCTCCCACAGATGACCTTTGTGTTCGTCGTAGACGACTTCGAGGTCGCTGATGGCGGTCTGGCAGCGCGGGCACCAGTTGACGATATATGCTCCGCGATAGATCAGGCCCTGATCGTAAAGGCGAACGAAAGCTTCGCGCACCGCGACGGAAAGCCGCTCGTCCATCGTGAAGTACTCGCGTTGCCAGTCGACCGAAACGCCAAGGCGCTTCATCTGGTCAAGAATCGCGCCGCCGTAGTGGCGCTTCCACTCCCACACGCGCTCGACGAAGGCCTCGCGGCCGAGTTGCTGGCGCGTCGTGCCTTCGCTGGCCAGTTGGCGCTCGACCATCATCTGGGTAGCGATGCCGGCGTGATCGGTGCCTGGAAGCCAGAGTGCGCGTCTCCCGCTCATGCGCCGCCAGCGGGTCAGAATGTCCATCTCCGTCTGGTTCAGCATGTGGCCCATGTGCAGGCGGCCAGTCACGTTGGGCGGAGGCAGCAGAATTGTGAATGGAGCCGGGCCGCCGGCGCGGTCATTTTCTCCGCCTGCGCTCGGCGTGGGCTGGGCGAAGAGATTCTCGCTGACCCAGTATTCGGCCCAGTGGTCTTCAATGGCGGTGGGGTCGTAGGCTTTGGGCAGGTCGTGAGGCATGGGGGTTATCAACTTGCCCCCGGGTGTGCGCCGAACCCTTAAACAGAAGGGGTTGTGAGCGAGAGGGCCACGCCTCACTCTACCAGAAAAGGCCTCGGGAACTTCGCGGTATCACGCCGGAGTTGGCTCGAGCGGTTCCACAGTTGCTGTGTGCCGAAGCGATGAGGCTAAGGGGCTTTTTATCAAGAAAAAGCCACCTCGGAGATCGCCAGAAGAGGCCTCAAGTACTGTGGAACCGCTCTAGCGCACCAAAGCAAAGGGCCGCACCGGTAGAGCGTGCGGCCCTTTGCAATCCATGAGGACGGTCTAGAAGGGGTTGAGCTTAGACAAACCCTTCTTTTTCTTCTTCTTGCTCGATGATTCCTCGCTCAGGTCGGTCTTCGGCTTCTTGTTTTTGGCGTGGGCAGCCGCGTTGGCCTGGGTGGGCGCCGATCCAGGTTTGATCTCATTCACCTGCAGGGGCGCTTCGGCCGGCTTGTCAGCCGCGGGCAAAACGGTGCTGGTGGGAGTGATGGGCTTGACCAGCGCATTGGGGTCGGCCGCGGCAGCGGTTGAGGGCGCGCTCACTACCTCGACGCCCACACCGGTTCCACCGGCCGGGGCTGCAAGCTGCAGCGGCGCGGCGGAAGGCTGGCCTGTGCGCGGTGGCTCGTTAACGCCGGTTGGCGTGACAGCAGCTGTCGGTGCAGCCGGTCTACCGGCATTGATCGCGGCCAGAAGCAACTCCTTGTTCTCGGCGGTGACTTCGGGCGCCGTGGTGCGTTTGGGGTCATCCAGCGTTGGTTCGCCTACATGCACCGCCTCAACCACCGTGGGCCCGCGCTTGATGAGCCCCAGCGTCCTGTCGGTAAAGTGCAGAGCCTGGCGGCTGCGCTCTTCTGCGTCGCTTTCGGCAATAGCCTCCTGTGTGGGCTCGGGGACGGGGCGATTCATGGCCACCAGGCGGTCACGCGCGTCTTCAACATGGGGGGCCATGGGATAACGGGTGATCACCTTCGCATAGGCCGCGGCAGCCCGGTCTTCGTAGACGGCAACCAGCCGTTCGCGCATGGCGCCCGGCAGCCTGGGCGCAAGCCTCATTTGCTGCGCCTCGCCCGCATAGGCATCGCCGATCGCCAGCAGAGCCTCATCGCTCTTGGAATAGAGCGGGTAGGTATCGACAACCGTCTTCAGGCGCGCAATGGCGGCGTTATAGTTTTCGCGGCTCTCATAGTACATGCCGATCCCGGTTTCGCGTTCGGCCAGTACCTCCTGGACATCGCGCAGCTTCTGCTTGGCGCGGGGAATCAGCGCCGAGTCGGGGAACATATTGATCATCTCCCGATACGCCTTTTCCGCCTCCTGCGCGTTGGTGTAGTCGCGGTCCGGTTTTTCCATCTGCTGGTAGTAGATGTCGCCCACCTTCATCTTGGCTTCGGCGGCTTCTGGGGCGTCGGGGAAAAAAGTGATGAAGTCGTTGTACTCGGCCTCGGCTTGGGTGAGGGCTGCGGCGCCGCCTTCCTTGAACCAGGTATCGCCTACCGACAACTTGGCGCGCATCCGGTATTCAGAGTCGGGATAAGTATTCAACAGCGTTTGCAGATCCAGCCGGGCAACGTCAAAGCGGCCCTTTTTCAGGGCCAGCATGGCCTTGTCGTAGAGCGCCTTGTCGGGCTGCTTTGAGGCTACATTGGCCAGAGGATTGGCGCTCAGATCCTCATTTTTCTTGGTCTTGGCTTTCTTGTCCCTTGCCTGCGCCGCAACCGCTCCCAGAACCAGAACAGCCAGCGCCACCGCAGCAATCTTTTTTGACAACCGGTTCATACCACCTCATTGCGGCAGCGGCCCGACTTCAAGGCCTTCCACCCGATCAAAAGCAATTTTCTCGAAAATCGTACTGCCCCGGAGACTTTACTCTTCAGGCCCCGTCACTCACCTGCCGCATTGCGTGCCGCCGCCAGCAGCTCACGGGCGTTCTTCTCCGGCGATCCGGAGCCGAAGACGGCAAAACCCGCCACCAACAGCTCCCCTCCTGCTTTGACGACCTGGGAGACGGTGTCGTGAGCCACCCCGCCGTCCACTTCAATTCTAAATGCCAGGCCCAACTCCTGGCGCAATTGCTTCAGACGCCGGATTTTGTCCAGAGAAAACGGGATAAACTGCTGGCCGCCGAAGCCTGGATTCACGCTCATGATGAGCACGTGGTGCACCATGGGCAGAATGTCGATGAGCAGGTCAACGCGGGTGGCGGGATTAAGCACCACTCCCGGCTTCATGCCGTGCTGGGCGATCAGCTCCAGTGAACGATGAAGGTGGGTGCAGGCCTCGTAATGGACGCTGACCCAGTTCGCACCCGCATCGGCAAAGGCGGGAATAAATTCATTCGGATTGTCGATCATCAGGTGACAATCGAGCGGAAGACGCGTGGCCTTGCGCAGGCTCTTGACGATCGGTGGCCCCAGGGTGATGTTGGGCACAAAATGGCCGTCCATCACGTCTACGTGAATCACCGAGCCGCCACCGCGCTCGGCCAGGGCAACCTGGTCTGCCAGATGGGCAAAATCCGCCGACAGGATCGATGGCAGTAGCTCAACCATAGGGTTCCGGCGTAACTCCTTGCCCTGTCAGTGTAGCAGCGGGAAGGGACACGGGTCTGCGCGTCTGACGGGAAACTAAGAGGCGGGAGCTGGCGTCTTGATTTTGCCGGCGAAGACCCGGCCCACGCCCCGAAGAATGGACCTGACGGGCCATTGACCTTCCGCGTTGGGGAAAAAGACTTCTCCGGCGCGGCGCGCCTCAGGGCGGTAGTACCAGCGCTTGAGCAACGCCAGATGGCCCTGGCGCAGAACGGGTGAGGGCGGCGAGGACGGCTCAGCGAGTGCCGCGAGGGTCGCTTCAAAGCGGGCTTCGAGCATGCTGTGGGGGATCCTGATCGCGACAGGGGCCTCATAATTCAGTTGAGCTTCGGGCATTGGTGTTTCGTCGGGCTGGCCTTCGCTCTTGACTGATCCCTGATCCCTGACCCCTGACCCCTGCCTTTCCGGCACCGGTTCGAGGCCCATCGGCTGGGCGAAGAGCGAGGTTGAGCCGGACTGCTCGTTCTGGATTCTCATGCCCAGGGTTGAGAAATGGGCCGGGCCGCGGAGACGGCCGTTCTCAAAAAGGAAGACGGCCACTTCATCGGGATTTGCCGAGGTTTGCAGCAGAATGGCGCGAAGCTGGCTCAAGGGGCGCACCAGTTCGCCGGCCAGTGCGCGCACATTTTCAACCCGCTGCACCTGCGCGTGCAAAGCGGCCGCCGACTCGAATTCGAGATTCGCCGAAGCCTGGTCGCGTTCCCCGCGCAGAACCACCAGGCGGCTCTCGCCGCGCGTCGACAGAAAGCTCTCCACAGCAGCCGCCTCCTCGCCGTAGCGCTCATCCGAACAGCCCTTGTGGCAAGGCGCGAGGCACATCTTCATCTCGGAGTAAACGCAGCCCGGATGGCCGGGGTCCGGGGAAAGATCTTCCGTGCAGCGGCGCAGAAGGAACAGCTTCAGAGCCTCGTCTGCATAGCGCTCGGCCGCGCCGCGGGAGGCAAACGGTCCGTACGCCCAGCCGGCCTCGCGCTGGCTGGGCCGGTGCGTGACAACAATGCGCGGATAGGGATTGCCTCCGAGGAAGCGAACGAATGCGGGCGCGCGGAGGTGCATCCGTTCCAAAGCCTTTGGCCCATATTGCGCCTGGAGCAGCTCAAACTGCACAAGAAGCGACTCGAACTCCGAGCCGGTGAGCCGCCACTCAATGCGTCGTACGCGGCCGGCCAGTTGCAAACGGCGCGGATGGCTGGGCGAGGGTTTGAGCAGCCGTTCCAGGCGCGCCTTCAGGTTGGGAGTGCGCCCGATGTAGGGTTCAGCGCGAGCTTCAGCGCCATAAAGTGCGAAAACCGCGGGGCTGTGCGGCAGTTCGACCAGCGCGGACTTGGGATTGGCAGGATCAAAGGCGATCTGCTCCATCCGATCCTTGGCAACATGCCGAGGATTCGATCCTTCGCCGTGGTTCGTTGCCGTCATGCCACTCAAACTCCGCTGACCCTGATTTTCCTCTCTGACGCGTTTGTTCTTGCAGCAACGCCGAGTGCCGGGTGCCCCAGGTCTGGATTTTCACTCCGGGGCGGAAACATCTTCACGCGGTCGCAGCACTAACTGCCCGCCACCGTCATCCCGTCGATGCGCAACGTGGGCGAAGCCACCGCGCCGCGGAACTCAAGATCGTTGCCGATGGCCGTGATGTTCATCAGCATCTCAGTCAGGTTGCCGGCGACGGTCACCTCTTCCACTGCGTGGGTCAGCTGGCCATTCTCAATCCAAAGGCCAGTAGCGCCGCGGGAGTAGTCGCCCGTAACCACGTTGACGCCGAAGCCCATCAGGCTGGTGACATAAAAGCCGCACGCGACGTCGGCGATGATCTGCTCCGCCGTGAGCGCGCCCGGCTCAAGATAAAGGTTGCCGTGGCCGATGCCGGGCGTGCCGGCCAGCCCGCGCGATGCGTTGTGCGTGGACTTCAACCCCAGCTTCCGCGCCGTATAGGTGTTCAGCATGTATGTGCGCAGGATGCCGTTTTCCACCACCACCGTGCGCCGCGAGGGCAGCCCCTCACCGTCAAAAGGTGAAGTGCCGAATCCGCCTGCGCCGGTGGGCAGCATCATGGTGTTGTCATCCACGATGGTGATGGCGGGCGCGGCGATCTGCTGTTCCAGGCGTCCTGCCAGAAAGGAAGCACCGCGCCAGATGGAGTCGCCCGAGGCCGCTTCAAAAAGGCTGCCGATAAGCGACCGTGCCACCTCCCGCGCAAAGACGATGGGCACCCGCTGGGTGGGAACGCGGCGCGCGCCCAGCCGCCGCAACGTGCGCCGAGCTGCCTCTTTCCCGACAGACTCAGGCGAATCGAGATCGGCCAGGCGGCGTGCGTCTGACCACCAGCCGTCGCGCTGCATCTGGCCGTTCGCATCCATCGCCAGGGGGGCAGCCGAGACGCCGGCATAGCTGGTACGATAGCTGCCCACGAAGCCCCGCGAGTTGGCGAGCACCATGCGCCCTGCGGAGGCGTCAAAGCTGCCGCCGTCGGAGTTGGTAATGCGCTTATCGGCGCCCAGCGCGGCGGCTTCCGTCCGCCGCGCCCATTCAATGCGCTCCGCGCCTGAGAGCGAGTAGACGTCGTCGTAGCAGAGGTGCAGGTCGCCGTCGAGCGAGCCGAATTCTGCCGTTTCCGGCAGGCCGGTAAAGGGGTCCTGCTCCACCACCTTGGCCAGCGCCATGGCCCCGTCCACCAGGCGGCGGATGCCGTCGGCGGTCAGGTCGCTGGTCGAGGACGAAGCCGCGCTCTTGCCCAGAAAAACCCGCAGCCCGAGCCCGCGCGAGCCGGATTCTTTGAGCGTTTCTACCTCGCCCATGCGCACGTTGACGCTGAACTCGTCGCCTTCGCGAACAACGGATTCGGCGTCGCTTGCCCCAGCCTTCACAGCCAGAGCCACCACGTCGGCAGCCAGGGATTCGAGGTCAAGCGCGGTTTCGGCGGGTTGGGGAACGGCTTGGGGCATGTCCTCAAGCTATCAAATATGGGCGGCATTACGATGAGTGTCTCTGCAATCAAACGGCCTGTGATGAACTAGCCGAGGTCGATCTTGAACCTGCGCTATGCCGCCGACAAGCGGACCTCAATCTTCGAACTGGTAGCTTCCGCAAATCTGATAAGCGCTTTGGTCGACGGGAGTGTCTGGCCGCTTTCGAGGCGAGCAATGGCAGACTGGCTTGTGCCCATGCGTGCTGCGAGTTCCGCTTGTGTGAGGCCGGCGCGTACACGGGCGCGGATCAATTCTGTTGAGATTTCAAACTCAGGAGCCAGGCGGTCGTACTCCGCCTTCACTGCCGGATTGGAAAACAATTGCTTTCTGACGGATTCCCAGGGAATGGTCATTGAACCTCCTTCGCTCGCCGAAGAGCTATGTCAATCTCCTCACGCGGCGTCTTCTGAGTCCTCTTGACGAAAGCGCGAAGCACGACTATGCGCCTGCCCAATGCGGTGATGTAAATGGCGCGGGCAATGCCGTCCCGTCCGGTCAATCGCATCTCCCAATGCTTTCCCGTTCGGTGTTTCACATGAGGCTCGCTCAGGGTCTCCAGGCCGACTTGGCTAATGCGATCAGCAAGAAGTGCGAAACGGGCCTGCATATCCGCCGGCAGCGACGCGATCTCTGCCTGCACCGCCTCGTTCAGGATTTCGACCTTCCACTGCACAAATCACTACATCTCAATTTTGAGATAATGGCAAGCCGTTCGTCTGCCTCCGCTATCGCCCCGTGCCCCCCACCGTCATGCGGTCCAACTTGATGGTCGGCATCCCCACCCCGACCGGAACGCTCTGCCCGTCTTTGCCGCAGGTGCCGATGCCTTCGTCAAGCTTCAGGTCGTGGCCCACCATCGACACATGCTTCAGCGCTTCAGGGCCGTTGCCGATCAGCGTGGCGTCGCGCACCGGCGCGGTGATCTTCCCGTCCTCGATCAGGTAGGCCTCAGAGGCCGAGAAAACGAACTTGCCGTTGGTGATGTCCACCTGGCCTCCGCCAAAGTTCACGGCATAGAGACCGCGCTTGACGGAGCGCAGAATGTCTTCAGGCTCGTCGTCGCCGGCCAGCATGTAGGTGTTGGTCATGCGCGGCATGGGGATGGACTGGTAGTTTTCGCGGCGACCGGAGCCGGTGTTGGCGCAGCCCATCAGGCGCGCGGAGAGCTTGTCAGATAAGTACCCTTTCAGGATGCCGCCCTCGATGAGAACCGTCTCCTGGGTCGGCGAGCCCTCGTCGTCCACGTTCAGCGAGCCGCGCCGCCCCGCCATCGTCCCGTTGTCCACCACGGTGACCTTCGAGCTCGCCACCGATTGGCCGATCAGCCCGGTGAACGCAGAAGTTTTCTTGCGGTTGAAGTCCGCTTCCAGACCGTGGCCCACCGCCTCATGCAGCAGGATGCCGGGCCAGCCGGGCCCCAGAACCACTTCCATCTCTCCCGCCGGCGCGGGTACGGCGCCCAGCTGCAGAATCGCTCCGCGGGCTGCCTCGCGGGCCAGGCTTTCCGGGCTCCTTGAGCCGGTGAACTGTTCCAGACCTGCCCTTCCGCCGCCGCCGGCACTGCCCTTGGTGGTGATCGCGTCCTCTTTGGCGATCACAAACACGTTCAGCCGGCAAAGTGGTTGCGTGTCGCTGGCAAAAGCGCCGTCAGAAGCGGCGATCAGAACCCGGCGCAACTCCTCGGAGTAGCTGGCCCTCACCTGCACAACCCGATTGTCGAAGGCGCGCGCGGCGCGGTCGGCGCGCAAAATCAGTTCCAGCCGCGCCGCGAGGTCGAGATCGTAGCCGCCCAGGGGAACCGGGTAGAGATTGGCAGCCGGGGCCTCGGTAAATCCCTGCACGAGTTGTTTGGCCGGACCTGAAGCGATCAGGGCCGCGGTGCGGGCGGCGTGGACCAGCCGCTCCGGGCTCAGATTGTCCGTGTAGGCGTAGCCCGTCCGTTCGCCCGAGAGCACCCGGATGCCGCAGCCGGCGCTGGTTCCCGTACTCGCCGATTTCACGATCTGCTCGTCGACCCCAAGGGCCGTCGCCGTCACCGATTCAAAGTAGAGGTCGGCGTAGTCGCCGCCTGCCGACAGCGCCTCACCCAGGCAGCGCTCCAGCAGCCGCTCGGTGATGCCGAATTTCTCAAAAAAGTAACGCTTATGGCTGGGAGCAGGGGAAGCAGCCGCTTTCGTCATAATGTCTTTCAGTTTACGCTCTCCGCGCATGTGCCGGGAACCGGTTCCCTTCCTGATTCCTCTCCTCGGCAGAGTTACTTTCGTCCCCTCCCTGGGCCCCGGGTTTCGTGCTAGATTCGTCGCATGAAGAAGTTTCTCGCCGCTGCGCTCCTCCTCTTGGTGTTTGCCTCCCCGGCGGCCTTTGCCAGGAGCCACCATCACAAAGGTCATCATCATCGCAGCTCCCATCCGCACATGGTCCTCCACCATTCGCAGCATCCCAACTAGATCCGTGACCAGGTGATCCTGTAATCGCGCCCCTGAATCCGGGGTGCGTGCCCATGAAGCCGGGGTGCCTGGGGAAAGAAGTGGGTGGGTGGCCCAGGTCCCTAGCCTTTGGGGACCTGGGGGAAGAAATCCAAACGACCAGCAAAGGAAGAGTTACGGATGTTGGGGGAAATCCAAACGACCGCCGCATTCAAAGTTGGGTGGCCCAGGTCCCTCGCCTTTGGGGACCTGGGGAAAAGAATGCAAACGGCCTCTGCGCTAGCGCGTATCAACACCATGCGCCGCTCCTGCGCCCTTGAGGTCAGCAATCGTGCTAATGTTCTTGCCATGACAGAACTCGCAGAGCTCCAGTACCCCATCGGCCGGTTCAGGCCGCCCGCCTCAAGCGGTCCCGAGGCGCGCGCCGCGCAAATCGAGACGCTGCGTCTGCTGCCCCAGCGCCTGCGTGCCGCCGTCAACGGGCTCAGCGATACGCAACTCGATACGCCCTATCGCGAAGGCGGCTGGACTGTAAGGCAGGTCGTGCATCACTTTGCCGACAGTCACGCGAATGCTTTTGTGCGCTTCAAACTGGCGCTCACCGAAGACTGGCCCACCATCAAACCCTATGATGAAGCCGCGTGGGCTGAGCTGGCCGACAGCAAGACGCTGCCCATTGAGGCTTCGCTGGCGATCGTCGATGGCCTGCATGGGCGGTGGGTGGCGCTGCTTCAATCCATGACAGAAGAGGACTTCGCCAAGGGCTGCAACCATCCTGAAAACGGGCGGCAGAATCTTGCCCGGATGCTGGCCGTCTACGAGTGGCACAGCCGCCACCATACGGCGCACATCACTGGGCTGCGCGCCCGCAAAGGCTGGTAGGCGCCCTCCGTGGCCCGTGAGGACTCTGCCGCATCCGCTGCCCGCCTGGTCCGGAGCATCGAGAACTATCTTGCCGACCATCCCGCCGCCGCCCTGCTGGAGGATGGCCGCGTGGTGTTTGACATGCGCTCCGCCCGCTACGCCGTCAGCGAGGCGCATGGCCGCTGCCTGCTGCAGTTCTGGAGCGAGGAACGCAACCTGGTGCGCACCGTCGTTGATGTAGAGGAGCGCGCGCAATGCCTGCGCCTGACTACCCGGCGCATGGGGGCTGCCAGGCCTCAGGCGCTCGAGCTTGTGACCACCAGTGACCGCCGGACGCCCACTGCCCGCGATGCTGCCCGCCGCAACTATCAGCGCCTGTTGGAGCGCGCCCTGACGCGCAGGTTCTTGGACAGGAAGGTGGACGGATTGCGCTCGGCGATGGACCTCGAGCACAGCTTTGGTCCCGCCTATGTGCGAGGACGCCTGCTCAAGGGAACGGCAGCCGAAGCGGTGATCGGCGTCAGCGAGGCGGAGTCGGCAGCGGTGGCGGACGGCATTCTGACGCTGGGCATTCTGTGGCTCGACTACTGCCGCCAGCACGGGGACGGGCGGCGTCACTTCGGCGGGCTCAAGGTCATTGTTCCTGCCGGCGCGTGGCGGACGACCGCGGAACGCATGGCCTGGATGAACCACGCGGCGGCCGATTTCCAGCTTTTCACCCTCGACGAGCGCAGCGAAGAGCTCGAGCCGGTGGATTTCCGCGACACCGGCAACCTCGAGTCGCGCCTGGTTCACACCTTTTCAGCTGCTGCGGCGATCGAGCGCTGCGCCCAGGGAATTGAGCGGCTCATGGAACTGGTTCCAGCGTTGGCCCGGGAGCGCGTCGAGGTGCGCGCCAGCTCGGCCGCCGAGGTGGGATTGCTGCTGCATGGGTTGGAGTTTGCGCGCGTGCGCCACGGAGTCGCGGCCCACTCCTTTGCGCACCAGGATGAGGTGAGCTTTGGCGCCGGCGCCAACGAGACCCCGCTGACCAGGGAGAATGAGCAGCTTTGCAGGGAGCTGTGCTCGCGGCTCTTTGCCGGCCGTTACCCCGACGGTTCGCACACCGATCCGCTGTTTCGCATGCAGCCGGAACGTTGGCTCGAGTCGCGCCTGCGGGCCGGAATCGCCGAGCTGCTGCCGGGCTTGCGGGCAGACTTGCTTTACACCCAGGTGCCCGCGCTCTCCAGCGGCGACCGCGGAATGCTCGACCTGCTCACGCTGGACCGCAACGGCCGCCTCACGGTCATTGAGCTCAAGGCCGATGAAGATCTCCACCTGCCCCTGCAGGCGCTCGACTACTGGATCCGGGTGCGCGCCTTGAATCACGACCGGAAGCCGGGCGCAGGCGGCGGCCGGCCAGTTTCAGCTTTCGAGCGCCAGGGATACTTTGATGGCGTCGAGGTGTCCCCTCTTCCTCCGCGCCTCTTGCTGGCCGCGCCCGCGCTGCGCATCCATCCCGCCAATGAGGCGGTGCTGCGCTTTTTCTCGCCGCAGGTGGAGTGGGAGCTGATCGCGGTCACCGAGCATTGGCGGCGTGAGCTGAAGATAGTGTTCAGAAAGCGAAGCGGGGGCTAGCCCTCCTATCTCACACGCAAACAGTTGAAGGGGAGGCTCCGCGGGCAAAAATAGTTGGAAAGGCCGTCTTTTCTGTGTCATAACTGCGCTCTAAATGCTGTGTTCTTTTGCCGAAAATTATCCCCGTTTCGCGCACAATCTAAATAGGCCCAAACCAGAAAAGAACTGCTTCGGTTTGCCCTCGCGGCCGCTGAGCCAGGTAACCCATGAGAGAAATCAGAAACGTCACTGTCGCCGTGTCCGAAGGCACCTACAACCTGGCGCGCGTCTGGGTAGTCAGGCACCACACTTCCATCTCTGAATCGGTGGAGTTTCTGCTCGATTACCTGCCCGAGCTGATGCAAGCCATTCAGAACCTCAAAAAGCAATATCCGGATTTCGAAACCAGAGGCCGCACCCGCCCCTGAAAAATCCAAAAATGGGCTGTGAAACTGTGAACTTCCATCCCCATAACTCCGCTCAAATCTTCCTCAACCGCTCACATGCCTCATCGAGTTCCGCATCCTGTTTGGCTGCCGCGCTGCGTCGCGACTCTGGTTCAATCTGATTCCCAATTGCGATGACCCTGCGGGTTTAATGACTGGCGCGCCCCATGCGCGCGGACTCTCCGCGGAGCCTGCTTCTATACTGGATTTGCACGGTCTTTAGTCGCGAGGTCATTGAAGATTTGAAATATTGGGAAGGACTCGAAGGGCTTTTTTCCCGTTTTCTTGCCTGGGTGATACGTCGCCTGCCGAATGAACGGCAGCGGTTGCTCGTATTTACCATTCTGGCGGGAGGGTTGTGCGGGCTGGCCGCCGTTGCCTTTCATATCAGTACGCTCCGGCTTGAAGCGTTGTGCATCAACCTCGCGACCAGTGCCCCGGGTCACAGTTGGATAGCGTGGACGATCTTGTCCCCGGCGTTGGGCGGGCTGGTAGCTGGGGTCGGGCTTACTTACTGGGTTCCGGCCGCGGCCGGAAGCGGCATTCCCCAGGTGAAAGTTGCCTTCGCCAACCGCTTCGGAACCATCTCATTCAAAGAAACTGTGGGCAAGTTTGTCTTGTGCGTCGTCCAGCTTGGCAGCGGAGCGTCACTCGGCGTTGAAGGCCCCACGGTACACATCTGCTCCGGTGTTAGCAGTCTGCTGGCGCGCCTGGCCAAGCTGAGTCCCAAGAACTGCCGTCGCATGACTTCAGTCGGCATGGCCGCGGGCATCGCCGCCGCCTTCAATGCGCCCATTGCCGCCGTTACCTTCACGCTTGAGGAACTCATCGGCAGCCTCGACCAGACCATGCTCTCGGGAGTCATTGTGGCTGCCGCGCTGGCTGCGGTGGTCGAAAACAGAGTCCTCGGGAACAATCCCATCTTTCATGTGCCCAGGCAGTACGAACTGGGGAACGACTCGTCGCTGGTGTGGTACGCCCTGCTGGGGCTGCTGGCGGCCATCGTCTCGGTCACCTTCACCGATTCGCTGCTTTGGCTACGTATCTGGTTCAGGCGCCTCAAGGCAGTTCCAAGGTGGGTGCATCCAGCCTTGGGCGGCGCAGCCACGGGCTCCTTTGCGGTGGTCGCACTTTTGTTCTTTCATCAGAATGGCATCGCCGGCGATCCTTACAAAACCCTCACCTTGGCCCTGACCGGCGGTTCCGGCCTGACCGTCGTGGCCATGGTCGCGCTTTGTCTGCTAAAACTGGCCGCCACGGTCACTTCCTATTCAAGCGGCGGTGCGGGCGGCATCTTTGCGCCGGCTCTCTACATGGGGGGAATGCTGGGCGGCGCCGTTGGTTACATCGATGTCGCCGTCTTTCATCACCCCGCTGACTCCATTGGAGCATTTGCCGTGGTGGGGATGGGCGCGGTCTTTGCAGGAATCGTCCGCGCGCCCATGACCTCGGTGCTGATCATCTTCGAGATGACGGGTGGCTATGGACTGGTGTTGCCGTTGATGATCGCCAACATGACCGCGTTTGCCTTGGCTCGCCACTGGCGTCACACGCCGGTGTATGAAGCGCTGCTCGAGCAGGACGGGATTTTCCTCAGCGAAAAGCCTCGGCCCGAGGAACCATTAGACGCGCTGCGTGTGCCGGAAGAGGAGCTGCCTGTCGACGCCAGCGTTTGAGCTGCCTGCGATCGCTACGAGCGTTTCTTTCCGCCCGGGCGCCTGCCGGTGTGCTTCTTGGCGCCGGGTTTGCCCTTTTTTGCAGGTCCCTTGAACCCCGGCTTGGAAGAGCCGCCAGGCTTGGGCCTGGAGAACCCGCCTGTTCCGGGCCTGGAGCGTCCTATGCCGGATTTGGCAGAAGCTCCGGAACCGGGTCTTGGGTTCCAGCGTGGTTTCTTCTCGGCCAGTCGAGGACTGGAATCAGCGCCGGGTCGTGAGCCGGCGCGAGCGGGACGGCCCGGACGGCCCGAGCTGCTACGGTCAAAGCCTGCTTTTTCAAACCTGGACTTTTCAGGTCCAGGTTTATCGAATCGGGGTCTGCTCGACGCCGGCCTGTCAAATCCAGGCTTATCGAATCTCGGTTTATCGGGTCTGGCGCGATCGGGCCTTGGCTCACCAAATCTCGCACGTTCAGCCCGCGGTTTGCCGTAGCCAGGTTTGCCTGGTCGTGGCCGCTCAAAGGGGGGCCGGCTCGCGCTGGGTCGCGCTTTAGCCGCACCGCGCATATCAGGATGTTCCGCTTCAATGCGGTCTATTCGTAACTTGAAAGAACGCTTTTCCTCAGAATTCTCCGGTGGCGCGACAGGCTCGCGTCGAGGTGCGGCTGGGCGCTTGAAGGGTGGTCGATCGTTGCCGCCGGTCCTGTTCCTGGCAGGCTTACCCGAGGCCGGTTTGCCGGCGAACGCCCTGCCTGCAGGCTTTCCGGCGAACGGCCTTCCAGTCGGCTTGCCCGCAAACGGCTTGCCGCCGGGTCTGGGTCCAAAACTGCTTCCACCGGCGGGCTTGGATCCATAACTGCGTCCACCGCTGGGGAGGCTCTCTTCGCCTGAAGCCCGCGCGGGGCTGAAAGGCTTGTCTCCAGTGAATGAGCGCTTGGGCCGGGACTCGCCTGAACGGCCTGCGCCTCCAGGTCCCTTGTCAAACGGCCTGGCCGCAAAAGGCTTGGGCGTAAACGGTCGGGCGTCCGGCCTGCGCGGGCTCGGCTTGGGCCTCAGAGTGGGTAACTGCGCGTCAGCCAGGTTGCGGCGGCGCACATCCTTTGCCTTCGGTGTGCGCAACTTGCCCTCGGCCGCCAGACGGAGTTTTGACAGCTCTTCGGCATCCAGCTCGCGCATGTTGCCCGGCTCCTGGTCCAAAACCAGGGGGCCGTAGCCCACGCGGCGAATCTTCTCAAGAAAATGGCCGACTGCCGAGAACATTTTGCGTAGCTCGCGGTTGCGGCCCTCGATCAGCACCACTTCATACCAGGGGTTGTCCCCCTGGCGTACCTGGCGTATGCGGGCTGGCGAAGTCCGCACTTGCGCCGACCCCGGCTTACCGCGTTCGATCGACACGCCGCCCCGCAGAATGTCGAGCTCTTGTTCGCTGGGCTGGCCTGCCACCTTCACAAGGTAGACCTTCTCCACGCCCGATCCGGCTTTGGTGAGTCGGTTGGCCATATCGCCGTCGTTGGTTACCAGCAGCAGCCCTTCGCTCATGTAGTCCAGGCGGCCTACCGGATAGAGGCGCTCGCGCATCTTCCCGAAAAACTGCATCACCGTAGGCCGTCCCTCGGGGTCCCGTACCGTAGTCACAAAGCCCCTGGGCTTGTTCAGTACAAAATAGCGGAGCCGCTCGGCGCCGTGCAGCAGTTTGCCGTCTACGCGGATGTGGTCGCGCGTGGCGTCGGCCTTTGTTCCCAACTCCGTAACCAGCTTGCCGTTGATCTGAACCCGCCCCTGCTCGATCATCTCCTCCGCCTTGCGGCGGCTGGCCACACCGGCCTTCGACAAAATCTTCTGCAGCCGTTCGAGTTGCCCGGGGGGACGCGGGGATGGGATGAAATCGGATTCTTCGGATTCTTCGCTTTCGTCTGTGGCGCTTTCTTCCTCGGCGGAGCTGACCTCGCCAATGGAGTCGGTTTCACGGTCAGTCCCGGTCTCGGTCGCGTCCGCAAGCAAAACTCTGTCATCACCGTCGGAGACATCGCCGATCGGGTCTTTGATCTCAGCGGCTGGAACTGCTTTCAAAGCTTCTTCTGAAGGCGCGCCCGTTCCCGGTTCATTTTCCTGTTGAACCGGCTCGGTCTCGGAAACAGGAGATTTAGCTGACTTTCTAGGTTTCTTGGGCATCGAAGAGCCTCAGTTTCTGCTTACTCAGCGGGAGCCGGCGCTTCCGGCGCGGCCCCGGGGGTGGTTGGTGCATCCTCAGGTTCTTTACCTTGAGCCTGGTCCAGCTCAAGGCTTAAATCTTCCCGAATCTCCGGGGCAGATTCTCCCTGTCCGGCCAACTCCGGCTCGTCGAGTTCGATGGCTGCCATCTTCTCGAACTCCTCCATCGAGGGCAACTCGGTTACGTCCTTCAAGCCGAAGCGCAGCAGGAATTCTTTGGTCGTTTTATAGAGAATGGGACGACCGATCACCGGCTTGCGCCCGGCCGTGGCGATAAGCTTGCGCGCCAGCAGCGAGCCGAATACTGCCGACGAATCGACGCCGCGAATCTCGTTGACCTCGGGAGCGGTAACAGGTTGCTTGTAGGCGATCACAGCCAGGGTTTCCAAGGCCGGCAGCGACAGTTTGAGCGGCGGTTTGAGGCTCTTGACGAAAGCGCGGACGGCGTCATGGCACTCAGGCTTGGTGGCCATGCGGTAGCCGCCGGCAATTTCGCGAATCTCCACGCCGCGATTGTCTGAGGCGTAGGTGGCGATCAGCTCGTCGAGCAGTTGTCGGAGTATGGCGCGCACTTCGCGGTCCCGCACGCGAGCCTCACGCCTCAGGTCGGATTCGATTGCCGCCTCAGAATCGCCAAGAGCGCCTGAACCCAGTTCTCCGCTCTCGTCATCCGGCTGATCCACTGTGGCATCTTCGCCTTCACCCGGCTCCTGGGTAGGCTCGACGGCCTCAGTTGTCCCTTCCGCCCTAGGAGCCGCTTCGGCAGAATGATCATCAGCTTCCGCGTGCGCCGCTGCAGGCTCCTGCCCTTTCGCCGAGTCATCGAACTCCTCATCCATTGCGGTCCCGGATTCCGCAGGGGCAGGCTCGCCCTCGGAGCCTGGGGTACCGGCAGCCTCCTGCTCAGCCTTCAATTCGAGGGCGTCGGCGGCAAACAGCACAGCGAGTTGGGCCAGTGTGACTGGCTCTTCGGCGGCGTAAATAACAGCTTCCAGCTTTGCTTTCAGGCTCATTCGTCAGTGGGTACCTCAAGTATGGTACCGGATGCGGAGCGGCCATGCCCGTCCTCGATCGTTTTAGCCCCATGGATCAAGCAAAAAAAGCGCCCGGGATATCCTGGACGCCCTTGGAAGCCAGAAAGAAAAGAACTTACTGCCTGCCCTCACTCAGCATCTATCGGGCGACCTGCGTGAAGGCCCAGAAGAGGCCACCGGAGAGCAGAGCCGCAGCAGGCAGGGTAAAGACCCTGGCCGCCGCAAGTTTGCGGATGTTCGAGATCTACAGTCCGCTGCGGTTGGCGGCCATGGTGCCGGCCACTCCCGAGCTGAGCACGTGCGTTGTTGAAACCGGCAAGCCAAAGTTGTCTGCGGCAAAGATAGTCGCCATGGCCACCAACTCGGCGCAGGCGCCCTGAGCGTAGGTCAGGTGCTCCTTGCCGATTTTTCCCCCGACTGTGACCACAATGCGCTTCCAGCCAACCATCGTGCCAAGTCCCAGCGCCACTGCCACTTTGACCCATACCCTGCAAGCTGATTCACTGGTCAAATTGTGCCCGCAGTTGTTTTTTTGATACTATGGGGATGCACATGACCCGCGCTTCCCAACGCCGCTCCTGTTGTCGCCTGTCGAACATCTTCGACGGGTGTCCCCGCTAGTCTCTGATCCCCAAGCACAATCGATCGAGAAGACACACCCGTAGCTGAACAGCCGGGTTCCTGTCTCCCAGTGTCACCGGCCTTCAGCATCCACCAAGCAACTGGAGAGGTCAATGATGCCGGCCGTCGAAACAGAAGTACGCACACAATCTACGCACGTCACACTCGCTCCTTCGCCGCGGTTGAGCCACTTGCGGCTGCTGGAGGCCGAGAGCATCCACATTTTGCGCGAGGTGGCTTCGGAGTTCGAGCGGCCGGTGATGCTCTATTCGATCGGCAAGGACTCGTCGGTGATGCTGCGGCTGGCGCAGAAGGCGTTTTTCCCTGGGCCGATTCCGTTTCCGCTTCTGCATATCGATACCGGATTCAAGTTTGCGGAGATGCTGACATTCCGCGACGAGATGGCGCGCTCCGTGGGCGCGGAGCTGCTGGTGTGGCGCAACGAGCCGGCCATTGCGGCGGGGACTAACCCGATTGTTCTAGACACGAAGCGCTGCTGCGGCCTCTTGAAGACGCAGGCGCTGCTCGATGCCTTGCGGCACTATAACTTTGACGCGGCCTTTGGCGGCGCACGGCGCGATGAAGAAAAATCCCGCGCCAAGGAACGCATTTACTCCTTCCGCGACAGCGCCGGGCAGTGGGACCCGAAGAACCAGCGCCCTGAGCTCTGGAACCTTTACAACGCGCGCATCCATCCCGGCGAGAGCATCCGCGTCTTTCCACTTTCGAACTGGACGGAGATGGACGTCTGGCAGTACATCCACGAAGAGAAGATTCCAGTGGTCGATCTCTATTTTGCGAAGGAGCGGCCGATGTATGTGCGACCCATCGGTGCGGGTCAAGAGGCCCTGCTGCCGATTGAGCAATCGTTTGTGGCGCGGCCCGGCGAGCGACCGCAGATGGTGAAGTCGCGGCTACGCTCGCTTGGATGCAGCCCCTGCACAGGGGCCATCCGCTCCGATGCTGAGACCATTCCGGCGATCATCTCGGAGCTGATTTCGTTCCGCTCGTCGGAGCGGGCCAACCGCGTGATTGACCACGACCAGGAAGGCTCAATGGAGATCAAGAAGCGGGAGGGTTACTTTTAAAATGGCCACGCTCACCCCCCCCACTTTTTCAATTGACGAGTTCCTGCAGTTGGAGCGCGAGAAGGACCTGCTGCGCTTTTCGACAGCCGGCAGCGTGGACGACGGCAAGTCCACCCTCATCGGCCGACTGCTCTATGACACGCAATCAGTTTATGAAGACCAGGTGCGCTCGATTGAAGGAAAGGGAACAACGGCTCCAGGACAGATCGATTTTGCGCTGCTGACCGACGGCCTGCGCGCCGAGCGGGAGCAGGGCATCACCATCGATGTGGCCTACCGGTACTTTTCGACAGCGCGGCGCAAGTTCATCATCGCGGACACGCCGGGACACGAACAGTACACGCGCAACATGGCCACGGGCGCCTCGACGGCCGATGCCGCGGTGGTGCTGATCGACGCCAGCAAAGGCGTGTTGATCCAGTCGCGCCGGCACGCTTACATTGCGTCGCTGCTGCGCGTGAAGCATGTGTTGGTAGCAGTGAACAAGATGGACCTGATCGGCTACGATGAAGCGGCGTTTCGCGCCATTGAGGCAGATTTCAGCGCGGTTCTCGATCAGATTGCGGCCGACACGGGCAACCCGGTAGAACGGATTTTTGTTCCCGTCAGCGCACTGAAGGGCGACAACATTGTTCACCGGACCAATGCGATGGACTGGTACCGGGGGCCGTCACTGCTGGAGTTGCTTGAATCCCTGCCGTCCTCGGCGAAGACGCGCGGCGAGTCCGTAGGCGCTGCAAGCGAACATTTGCCCGCGGAAGTGCTTCCGTTCCGCCTTCCCGTGCAACGGGTCCTGCGGCCCGACCATACGTTTCGAGGGTTCGCAGGGCAGATTGCGTCGGGAACCGTTCGCAAAGGCGAGGCGATCACGGTGCAGCCTTCGGGGCGAAGCGCGCACGTGGAGCGGATTGTCACCTGGGATGGCGATCTCGCGGAGGCCGTGGCGCCGCTCTCGGTGACGCTGGTGCTGGATCGCGAACTGGACATCAGCCGCGGTGATCTACTGGTTGCGGCCCAAGCCCCGGCTACGGTGAGCAAGAGCCTCAAGGCGGCGCTGGTGTGGATGGATCAGCGACCGCTCGAACTCGATCGCCGCTACCTGTTGAAGCACACCAGCCAGGCCGTGCCGGTGTACGTGACTCAGGTCGATCACCGCACCGACCTGGCGACACTGAAGCACGAGCCGGCCCACACACTACACATCAACGATATTGGGGCGGCGACCCTGAAGTTGCTGCGGCCCATCGCGGTGGATGTCTACGGAGAGAATCGCGGCACCGGCGCCTTCATCCTGGTGGACGCCCAGACCAACACCACGGTAGCGGCAGGCATGATTACCGCCGCGCAGGAGTTGACCGCAGCCGGAGCGCCGCTACTTGCCGATACCTGGGGACAGGTCACAGCCGGCGAACGGGAAGCGCGCTGGGGACATCGTGGCGGCGTTTTGGAATTGAAGGGCCCCAAGGCATTGATTGACGTAATCGAACGCTCGCTGTTCGCGGCTGGCGCCGTGACGGTGCGCATTGAAACCGACGACGATGCGTTTCTACTCCATCCCAGCCTGCTTGAGATTGTGACCACCCTGCAAATGAAGGCCGGTTTGCTGGCTATGGTAACGGATGCGAACGAAGGCGGAACGCTGATTGCGCGCGTCGAAGGCGAGCAGATTGTTTTAGAGGCGGACGCCGCGGCCGACACGGACGATGTAGCCGGCGTGAGTCAGGCGAACAAGGCGGTAGCGGCCGTTCACCAGTTGTTGCGGGAGACCGGAGTTTTTATCTCAACGGAAATGGCGGGCTTGTGATGGGCACTTTGGAAATCAACGCAGAAGTGAACGAGAAACTGGACCGCGTGCGCGCGATGCTTGCAAAAGAGGTCACCGGCAAAGGCGATGTGTGCCTGACCTGCAGCTTTCAGGCCGAGGACGTGCTGCTGGCGAAGTTGGCCATTGCGCTCGACCCGCGGATTCCGATTCTGTTTCTCGACACCGGGTACCACTTCAAGGAGACCTACGAATACCGGGACCGCATCGCCTGCGAGTGGGGACTGAACCTGATTAATCTTCTGCCGGCGAAGACCGTCGCCGAGCAGGAAGCGGAGTTTGGCCTGCTAAATCAGTCGGCGCCCGACAGGTGTTGCGGGCTGCGCAAGGTGGAACCGCTGTTTAAAGCGGTAGCCGGGTACCGCGCGTGGCTCACTGGGTTGCGCAAAGAGCAGGCGAAGAGCCGCGCCGCGCTCGAAGAGCGTGCGTTGTTTGCGCTGCCGGGTGGCAAGCAGGTGCTTAAGCTGGCGCCTTTGGCCGAGTGGACGACGCGCGACGTCTGGTACGCGTGCGAACAGTTCTCGATTCCGCTGCTGCCGCTGTACGAGCGTGGATACACGTCGATCGGCTGTGAGCCGTGCACGTCGCTGCCGACGGACCCTAACGATCCCCGCTCAGGGCGCTGGGCCGGGCGCAAGGTGGAGTGCGGAATCCACATAGAAGCCGCGCCCGCGCGTTGAGACAAAGGCCAGGCAGCAGCAAGGAAATCGGAGTGATCAGATGCAGTACGCGATTGGATTCTTGATTGCCCTATTTATCGCGTTGACGGGGGTCGGCGCGGGCACCCTCACGGTGCCTGTCCTGGTGCTTTTTCTTAAAGTGCCGGCGCCGGTCGCAGTGGGCATCGGGCTGACGTTTTCCGCGGCCGTGAAATTGATCCTGGTCCCGACCCAGATTGCGCGCGGTAACGTGGCGTGGCGAACTCTGGGATTCATGCTGCTGGGCGGCGTGCCGGGCGTTCTGTTGGGATCGCTGTTCCTCAGGCAGCTTGTCACGATGGGGTCACAAAATCTGCTAAACGCCTTGCTGGGCGCAATTCTTGTGAGCACTGCGAGCTGGCAGATCTTCAGTTTCTTCCGCCCAATCAAGGTGGATCGCGGCGCCAGCGACCGCAGTCCGCTGCTCTCATGGCTGATGTTTCCGGTGGGTGCGGAGGTGGGCTTTTCATCGGCCGGTGCAGGGGCGCTGGGCAGCGCCGCGCTGCTAAGCCTAACCTCTCTGGCGCCGGCGCAGGTTGTGGGCACAGACATCGCCTTCGGCTTTGTGGTCTCGCTGATTGGCAGTGGCGCGCACTGGTTTTCGCACGCCACCGATAATGCGCTGCTGGTGGCGTTGATCGCCGGAGGCGTGTTGGGAGCCATCTCGGGCACGCTGCTCAGCACGCACATTCCGCGCAGGCCTTTGCGGTTTGCGCTTTGGGTGTGGCTTTTGATTCTGGGTGGCCAGTTTCTCTTGAACACCTACCAGGTTTGGGCGGCTACGCGGTAACAGGGCGGCGCGTCCGACCTCCGTCTGCCTAATGCGCGAAGTTTTGACTATGCATTTCTTACAACATCAGGTAAAAAGTACATCCTCCCTGCCAGCCCGGGCAGAGTCGAATTGCCCTTAAGCCGCGTTGATTCAATGCCGCGATCTGGCCTCGTGTTTGGTCCTGAAAGTGCAAAACTTTGCACGACAGCTTATATAAATCCACCGGTGGTCCTGCGCGCAAATTGCGAAGCCAGATCAGGATTTCGTATTTCTGTCTAACTATTTTTAGTTCTCTGAGGATTAAACATGGTCTGCTCCAAGTGCCAGTCGAACTCTATTTCGGTTATTCCCGCGGAAATCAGGCTTTATCGTAACGGTCCCCGCACCTTGAGCCATCCGCCGCTCACACCCTCGCCAGACGTGCGGGTGTGCATGGATTGCGGTTTTGCCGAGTTCACGATTCCCGAGTCCTGGCTTGCGGCCGGCTGGTTGCGCCAGAATGCAGCCGCGCGCGGGACGCCAATTATCGTTGCAACGGCCGTTGAAGCTGTGATGTAGGGCGATTCCACAGGCTGGAGTGCCCGGGTGGTTGGCGCGCATAGAGGAACCACATAGCTGTGCCCTAGTGCCTGGCAAAAGCGGCGAGATAGCGCCAAAGAGGAATCGCCTGGGCGGCTTATGGAGGCGTGGTCTACGGCAGGATCCAAGGACTCGGCCCGCCTCGGGGAGCCCTTATGCATTCCAAAAATGGCTGGACGAAAAGAGGCCTCCTCCGCTCCAACAGCGAGGATTGCCCTCCCGGTAATGAGTCCTGGGTGTGTTTGATGAGGATGGAAGAATCAGCTGCCTTCACCTCCGCACGGCAGGCCACAAGCTAGCCACCGGCATTTTCCGTTCCCTTCCCGCTGGCATAAGCGCTCTCCTGAATCACATCGATGGAATACAAAAAACTTGATAAAACCAGTAGCTGCGTCGGCATGGTTCACGCTGCCGGAATTCTTCAATATGTTCATCTTTGTTCTCTCGATAAGACCGGAGATCATCCTTCGGTAAGGCGCCTCGGCCCGCGTTACAAAGGAAAATCCCTAAGAAGTACAATTCCGTTTTCGACCTGTCAGCACCTGAAGGCAGTTGATTTTATTCGATAAGCAGCCGGGCACTACTGACCTATTACAATTGGATTTTGGGCGTGAGGAAAGATGTGTCTATTTCAAATTCAACAATTCAAACAACTTCGATCTTCTAAGACTCATCCTGGCTCTGCTCGTTATTTACTCCCATAGCTACATACTGGGAACTGGTTTTGGAGCGAATGAGCCTCTATCCGCAATGACGCACGGACAGGTGGATTGGGGCGCTATCGCGGTCGATGGGTTCTTTTTCATTAGCGGCTACCTCATTACTTCAAGTTATGAGCGATCAAAATCCTTGTTCAATTATCTTAGAAAGAGGATCTTTCGAATATACCCGGGCTTTATCGGCGCAACCCTTTTCGATATTTTTGTCGTGCTGCCATTATCTTCGGGGCACCTTGCGGCTGGATCTTTTACACACGAATTTGCATTGCAAGGTCTCAAGACTACAGCCCTTGAGGGTTTTGATTTCACGGGCGCTTTCCCGTCCAATCCATTCCCAGGGGTGATCAACGGATCGTTGTGGACAATCCGGCCTGAATTTTTGTGCTATCTCGGCTTGGCTTTGCTCGGTCTATGTGGAGCACTTCGCAGAAGACGCCTAACGTCTCTTTTACTTTTATTTCTCTTGCTGCTGGCCATTCCTCTCACAGCGCTTGGACCTAATCTAGCCCGCCATTTTGGCGCAATTGGCTTTGAACGCGGGCGATATTATTCAGACCTTTTTGGGCGTCTCGTGCCAATGTACCTTGCCGGTGTAGTTACATACCTCTATAGCGATAAGTTGACGTTGAGACTCTCGTATGCAATCGGCGCATTTGCAGTCATTCTTGCATCGCTCTGGATTCCATACACCTATTTGATTTCTATCCCATTGGCGGGCGGATATCTGCTGATGTATTTGGCATATAGCCCTTGGATTCGCTTTCATCATTTTGCGCGCTATGGAGATAGTAAGCGTCCAGAGTTCCCCTCTTGACGCGATCGGCCACTCATCCTAGAAGTGCCCACTACCTTTTTGGTGGGCACCTGATGAGTGTGTTTAAGCGGCCTGGGAGGATTGAGTCTTTATGGAC
>Ga0181520_10000123_pt1 | contig 156306 bp, 113 predicted proteins | sample PEATcosm2014_Bin_29_FD_132451 | JGI IMG/M metagenome (GOLD analysis project Ga0181520, IMG submission 132451) | Peatland microbial communities from MTU Mesocosm Facility, Houghton, MI, USA - PEATcosm2014_Bin02_30_metaG | ecosystem: Environmental > Terrestrial > Soil > Wetlands > Peat | place... | reverse complement strand
GCCTCAGGGCTGCCTCTTGCTGGCCGAAGGCCGAGGGCCGACAGCCGAGGGCTGCCTCAGGGCTGCCTCTTGCTGGCCGAAGGCCGAGGGCCGACAGCCGAGGGCTGCCTCAGGGCTGCCTCTACTGTGCTTCGGTTATTATCCGGCCCTGCAAGTTGTTTTGCAGGATGTCATGATCCAGAAAGTTATAGCCCCAGTACGCCTGCAAGCTGGTTCGCAGCCGGCTGGTTTTGCGCGGAATATTAACTTCCGGGCAGTTGTCCACCGGACACACGGCGGCCAACAGATCGGTCCAAAATCGCGGCGTATAGAACGCGTCATAGACCCCGATATAGGTCCAGGGATCGAAGGCGGAGGTGTCGTTACCCAGCGTATAGGTGGGATGATACAGATACTCGGTGCGCTTGCCGAAGAACTGCGCTTCATACAAAGCGCCGGAGCTGATGGCCACGACCTTGGAGATATGTTCATTGCAGAACAGGCCGTAGGTATTGGCCTCCGTGAGGAACAAAACCCCTTCCTGCTGAAGCTCGGCGATGACGGCGGGGTCTTCTAAATGATAGGGATGGCGTTTGAAGTAGATACGGCTATGTTCTCCGGCCAAGCGCCGCAGATCGTCGCGGAAGTCGTCCAACGAGAGCACGCGGCTGTCTTTGATCAGAGACTTATCGACCTTGGTTTGTCCCAGCAGCAGACAGGAATTGTCGGGCATGGCCGCCGGTTTCATCCGCACCACGGTGCCGGCATGAATTCCCGCCTGCACATAGAGTTGCTCGTCGGGAACGGCATAGGTGCGCAGAGCTTCGAACGCTTGCGGCACATTGGTGCGGAAGGCCAGGAATATGTCATCCAGATAACGCGCGGGATGCAACATGGTGTCGATATAAGGAATGCCGCGATGCTGGAAATAGCGCAGCAGCATATCGGGAAGTTCAAATCCGACGACCAAGGCCCCGGAGTAAGTGCGGTCGAGCAATTCCAGGCACGCGGGCTCCAGGCTGTTCCGGCTATAGAGCTGAACCCAGTCGGCTTCGCAAGGCGTGTACCCGGTATGATCGTAAATATCGGGCGAGACCGGAGTGCCTTCGCTGACACAACCCAGAGACGCCACCGGCAAATTTCCTACCGCCCGGGTCACGGGATACTGCAGAAGCCTCCACAGCCACATGATGTTGGTGCGCTGGTGGGGAGTGCCATCGGGATAAGGCCGCGTGATGTCACCGGTGATGGTAATTTTTTCGACCGCCGCCAGACGAGTGGCCGGCCGCAAAGGAATCCGCAAATCAGTCCGCACCGCTTCCTGGGCAACCGCTTCCAAAACTTCCGGGGCTTCGGCATAGGGACAACCATGGAGGGTTGCCGCCACGACAGCCAATCCGAGGCACTCATGGGCTCGCCTGGACTGATCGGGCGCATACACCGGCGATATGATCGTCATCCGATACAGCGTCCGTGGCCGCAGCTTTAATGGAATGGTGAGCCGGGAGACGCCATTGCACTTCCCCCAGAACTCGACGTGCAATTCATTCTCGAAAGTATGTTGGCGGGAGTCATTCTGGCGGCTCAGCAGCATCTCCAGCCGCGTCCCATCGGGAAACGGCGAGTATAGATCCAGACTGATCTCAGTGACTTCGAGACGGGTAAAGAAATAGGCATTGCCCCGGCCATTGGTCCAGCGTTCACCCCGTCCACTGGAATCGTATTCCGGGCCATAGAATCCCCGGCCAAAGGTGTCGATGGGCTGCGAATTGCCGGCAATGGGCGTGGTGTCCAGCACCAACGTACGATCGGAACTACGGGGAAGCGCGAACTCGTTGCCCGCGTTCGGCGAAAGGGGTAGATCCGCCCACTCCTCGCAAAAGACTAATTGAGTACTGGATTGTGGCGAGTTAGGGTCCGTCACCGGCATTATGAGGGCATCTCCCGTAAAATTTTTCCAATCTTTCATATTCAGCAACTGCAACTAATGCCTACACGCCTCATACATCGCACGTAGGATTCCAATCGCCCAAAGGCGTTAGACCGGCCGGGCCACCCTAACGGAATTTGGCCTTCCGGCCAGCCTCCCTGGCGCACATAGCTTGCAGATTCCGGCACTTGGACGCGGAGTCCCCGTGTGTCCCGGGGTCATGATACGGCGAAATTGTCTTAGGAGTCTCTAACCCATAGCCTGGGAACGCGGGCTGCCAGCCCGCTCGGCCGTAGTGACCTGCAAGTGCCAGAGTGCGGGCTGGCAGCCTAATGTCACTTAGTTTCGCAAGATTGGAGTTCTCCGGGAAGGCTCGGGGAGGCCAAACATTATGGAACCATCGATTGCAAGCGAGAGACAGGAGTGTCAGGGCACGACTTTAGTCGTGCCGTTCGGCACAATAAAATTGCCGGCTTTAGCCGCTGTGTGTGTGAACGCACGAAAAACTCGAAGCGCAGCGGCTAAAGCCGCCCTTCATAATGAACCGCTTAGGGCACGACTAAAGTCGTGCCCTGACACGTTTCGCTCCTGGAAGGAGCAAGCAGCAGGCCCCAAAACTAAGTGACCTTAGGCGAGGCAGCCCGCGTCCCCAGGGATTAGCCCCCACTTTGTATTTCATCTCCGCGGTTCTCACCCGGGCTCCAGAGCCCACACCGGGCGGGCAACGGTAGCTACACCCCAAACTTTGCAATCCGCACGGGGGTAATTGGCAAACAGATTGCTGCAAATATTGATGACATGGGTTTTCCGCCAGAAAATCATGCTGACGCCGCGGGCCACCTCACGGCCTCGGCCAAGCCCAACCCTCTCGATGGGTTGAGTAATCTCGCCACTCTATTTGTCCGTCAGCGAAACTATAAGGCGGCGGAAGAGTGCTATCGGCGCGTGCTGAAAGCGCAGCCCGAATCCGCGGAGAGCTTAAGCCGACTGGGAACGGTCAAGAAGCTGCAAGGCCAGTTACCCGCGGCCATCGACTGCTATCGCCGCGCCTTGACGTTACAGCCCGCCTGCGCCGAGTTCCATTTCAACTTGGCTATCACGTTGCAGAAGCAGGGCGCATTTATGGAAGCCGTGGAGAGTTATCACCGCGCTTTGGCACTGCAGCCCGACGACTTCCGATTCCACTTTGGCCTGGGCGTGGCGCTCCATGAGATGGGCGACACGGCCGCCGCGGCCGCGTCCTACCGTTTCGCCCTGCGGCTCAACCCCAAGTGCGCCAGCGCTTATACCAACCTGGGAGCGCTATGCCAGGAATTGGGCGACTTGGACACGGCTGCGGCCCTGCAGCGCCAAGCTCTGAGGTTGAGTCCCGACATGCTGGACGCCCACGTCAACATGGGAGTGGTTTATTCCAAGCAAGGCAATATGGCGGAGGCCATTGCTTGTTTCCAGCGCGCCTTGGCGCAGGATCCCAATTATGCCGCGGCACACTGTAACCTGGGCTTCGCCCTGGCCAAGCTGGGCGACCTGCGGGGGGCCGAGGGGTCCTATCGCCGCGCTCTGGCCTGCCAACCCGATTTGGCTATCGCCCAGGTTTGTCTGGCAACCACTCATATGGTGCAGGGCAACCTGGCCGCGGGATGGCCCGAGTATGAAGCCCGCTGGAAGACCAGCGAATTTCGTGCCTTCCGGCGAAGCTTTGCCCAACCGCTTTGGCGCGGCGAAGCGCTTCACGGAGCTCGTATTCTCTTGCATGCCGAACAAGGTTTGGGCGACACCATTCAGTTTGTGCGTTATGCGCCGGCGGTGGCGGCCCTGGGGGGAGAAGTCATCCTGGAAGTGCAGCCTCAACTGCGGCGCTTTCTCGACCACGTGCCGGGAGTGACCCGCACCATCACCCGCGGAGAGCCCTTCCCGGAATTTGCCTGGCAATGCCCGTTGTTGAGCCTACCGTTGGCCTTCCAAACGGAGCTAAGCAGCATTCCCGCAAAGGTTCCCTATCTCCAGGCCGACCAGACCGGCGCACGAGCTTGGGCGGGACGGCTTGCGGGAGAAGGTCTGCGCATTGGAATCGCCTGGGCGGGCAACCCGAAACACTCCCGCGATCGCCAGCGCTCCCTCGCTCTGGCCCAACTGGAACCCTTAACCCACATCAAGGGCACGACCTTCTATTCCCTGCAAAAAGGCGCGGCCGCCGCGCAATTACGAGAGCTCCCGGCCACCATGAAGGTGCACGATCTGGAGGCCCAGGTCGAGGACTTTGCCGACACCGCCGCCATCGTGGCCAACCTCGATTTAGTGATCTCCGTGGATACGGCTTTGGCTCATTTGGCCGGCGCTATGGGTAAACCCGTGTGGATACTCTTACATTGCATGCCGGATTGGCGCTGGTTACTGAATCGCGAGGATAGTCTCTGGTATCCCACCGCGCGTCTCTTTCGACAAACTACCCCGGACAACTGGCAAGGGGTGATCGATCGATTGCGAATGGAATTGGAAGGTATCGCAGGCTAACCCAACCCCGACGAATCTCGCGCAGAGGCGCTGAGGCGCTGCGGGAAAACAAAACCCAGGAGTCACGGGAACCAACCCCGAGGAATCTCGCGCGGAGACGCAGAGACGAACCCAGGATTAAGGCCTAGCCAAAGACCAAAGACTGCTCTCAGGGCCTAAAGGCCCATTTGTTGGCGTTCGGATCGGCGGGGCTGAAGCCGTGCCCTGACACAACCCCAGAACTTATGCAATAAACTTGTGGGACAGCACACTAGCTACTAGCTACTAGCTATAGCAACCAGCTACGAGGTGGTGGGCAAATAATCGAGCAGACTATTCTGACCGATTTTACCGGCGGCGCTTAAGGCAGCTTGCCGGGTGGTTTCCGCTTGTTCGAGGTTGGTGACGGCCTCGTCCATATTTACGCTGATCAGATTGTTCTGCTGGGTCGAAAGCTCCACCTTGTCGGTACTGAGAAAGGACTGCGTAGACTGCAGGTTGGAGACGGAATTGCCATAGAACACCTGCTGACTGGTGAGGCCTTGATAGGCGGTATTCAGATTGGTCATGGCGGTAGTAAGATCTCCGCCGCTCTGCAGCGTGGTCACCACCTGATTCAGCGCGGAGAAAACGCTATTGGCGCCATTGCCAAAGACCTGACTGCCGGGAAGGCTGGTTTGCACTTCGGTTCCCGGCGCCACCTCGGCGCTGCTGGTGGCACTATTGCCCTGGTAGGTTACCGTACCATCCGCATTCGTCTGGAAAGGCTGTACGTTCGAGGTGCCGGCAAACAGATATTGCCCCTGATAGGTGGTATTCGCCAAGCTCACGAGTTCCGACTGTATGCTCTGGATCTCCGTAGCCAGGGTGTTTTTATTCGCCTGGGTCATGGAGGAATTGCCGCCTTGGGTGCCGTAGGTGATCGCCTGATTCAACAGCGTGACGGCCGAGCTAAGCGTGGAATTGCCGACACTGAGCTGGGCGGAAACACTGGTGATATTGGAGGTGTATTGGTCGATGTTGGCCAATTCGGATTGTACGCCGACATTGGCGGCGGCCGCCGCGGGATCATCCGAGGGAGTATTGACACGAAGACCGGTGGACACCTGCTGCAGCGCCGTATCTTCTTGTTGGCGGGTTAGCGCCAACTCGCTGAGGGATTCCTGATAAAGATTAGGATTAACGCGAATGCTCATCAGCTAACTCCCATACTCATAAGGGTAGTAATCAGAGTAGAAACGGTGGAGATCACGCGAGCGGAAGCCTGGTAAGCCTGTTGATACTGAATGAGATTGACCGCTTCCTCGTCGAGAGACACGCCGGATTCCGAACTTTGTTGCTGTTGCAGTTGCTGCAGCACCAGCCCTTGGGCCGTATTCTGCGAAGTCGCTTCGGAAACATCGTTGCCCACGGTCGAAACCAGGTTGCTGTAATAATCGATGGGATTTTGTCCGTTCGTCATGGCGGCGCTTTGTAGATTAGCCATGGCGAGGGCATTGCTTCCGTCGCCCGCGGCCACAGTGCTGGCGGCGGCAATTTGTGAGGGCTGCTTGATATTCACGGCCATGGTGGCGGCCGCGCCGGCGCCACTGGCTGGCGGCGCGGTGAACAGATCCACGCCCGCAACGCCCGATGCGTCGTACCCGGCCGTGCTCTGGGCATTCACGGTATTGGAGATGCCCGCTGCCAGGGTGTCCAATTGCGACTGCACGCCCGCAATTCCCTTGTCCCGGGCCTGGATCAACCCCGCGATATCTCCGCCCGACAGGCTGGAAGTGATATTGGTGCTTCCGGAATACACGTCGAGATGACCGGTGGTCGTATCCGTCTGCCCTTGGAGCACGAAACTCTGGTTGCCGGCCACAAGAGCGGTGCCATTGGCGGTAGAGACGGTAATCATGCCATTCGTGGTCTGAGTTACCTGGGTACCGATCAATCCCGAAAGGGTCTGCACCAGTTGCGATTGCTGATCTTGCAGCATCCCCGCGGTGTCGGAATTGGAGCCGGAGTTGCTTGCCGCGTTGGCTTCCCCGATCTGGACATTCAGTTGCGCAATTTGAGAGGTCAAACTATTGACCTGCGACAGATCCGCGCTCACCTGATTATCCAGGCTGGTGGAAATCGTCTGCAGATTGGTGGAGTCTTGATTAAAAGCTGAGGCCAGGTTCTGCGCCGAGGTAATGACACTTTCCCGCAAGGACGAACTGGTGGGATTGGTCGACAGACTGGACAGACTGTTATAGAAGCCGCTCAACACCGACTGCAAGCCGGAGCCCGAGTCGTCGTTGAACATCGCCTCCACCTGGGTCATAGTGTTCACGTAGCCTTGCGACTGGGTTTGCTGGCCGTTTTCCTCGGCAATGCGGGAAGTCAGGATATTATCGCGGACGCTTTTGATGCCTTGCAGCGTGACGCCGGTGCCATAGCTAATCTGCCCAACGGTTTCGGGGGTGGATTCCGCTACGTCGAGCGTCTCCCGGGTGTAGCCGGGAGTATTGACATTCGCAATATTGTTGGAAGTAACGTTAAGAGCCGCTTCATCAACGGACAACCCGCTCAGCGCGATGGAATTAATCCCTGATAAGCCGCCCATGGGTCACCTTTGCTCGGTCTTTAAGGTAGCTGGTCCCGCGATCCCCGGTTCGGCATAAGTTCCCAGACAACTCTGATACAGGCTGCGCAAGGCGGCGTTGGTACGGCCACAGCGGCGAAGCAGCGAGGAGTTGATCCGCGCTTGCCGCCGAAGGTTCCCCTCGGCTGCAACCATCTCCCGGCGCAAAGTGGCCACACGATCCAGTTCCGCCGAGGTAAAGGACAAAACCGCCGTCGAGGTGGACCGCTTGCCGGACGCCCCCAGGGTTCCGGGACGCTTCATCATAGCGGTTTGCAGGCTGCGCAGTTCTCCGCACAGCGACTGTTGTTCGGTGACGGTGGAATAGATGCCATCCAAGTCGAGTCCGACAATCGCATCGCGGCTGCGCGCCAACGAGTCCAGAATTTTTTCCAACAGCACCAGGCGTCGCGCCAATTGGGAAAACAGCTCCGCTTTCGCCGGATCCACGGAAATCGCGGGTTCGGCCAGAGCGGGCAGTTCGTTCTCCCGGCCAACGATTCGCCCCGCGGGCAAACCGTTGGTTGGCGTCAACGCCGGTAGTGAGTTGGCATTGTTCACTGGATCGTCTTCTGCACCATGGTATTGAACATCGAGTTCGCGATATCCTGGCTGCTCACGTTATAGGTGCCGTTCTGCATGGCCGCCTGCAGCTTCGCCACCTTATCCTGGCGAATATCCGGCGTGGCAGCCAGGGTGGCCTGCATTTGCTGCGTGAATACAGATACGCCGCTGCTGGACGAGGCGCTGCTCGAGCTGGTACCGGTGGTGCTGCTCGATTGAGAGGTGGAGTTGGCTTGGCCGGTCTTGGTTCCCGACACGCGTTCCGACTGAATGGTGGTGTCCGAGATAGGTAGATTCTGATCGATTCGCATATCTTGAGTCCCCGCTTTCTAATACAACTATCGGCCGGCCCTTAAAATACTTTAATGAAATTCGTTAATTTTCCAAACTATGGAGTTTTGAACTGCCCCTCGAACCCCTGGTTGAAAGTATCCGCGGGATCCACCGAGCCCGTTGCCCCCTGGATGGCCGAAAGACCATGCCCGCTAATACCTTGCGATTTCATCAGGGACTGCTCAATGATCTTGGCAATTCCAAACCCGCCGGAATCGGTCGCTTTCCCGATAAGTGATTGAAAACCAATGGATTGCAAAGGACCATCCATCTTCACGCTCAGCCCGTCTTCCCCTTGGTCGTCGTCCAAACCCTCTTGCGCTTCTTTCCACATGGAGTTGAATAACATGCCCTCGAACTCGTGGGCGGACTTATGGATTTTCTCCATGTCCGACGGCGCGGCGCCCGAAGATAACGACCCGGTATTCGACAGCTCTGAGCTAATTCTCATCAGATTACGTCCAGTTCAGCCTGTAAGGCCCCTGCCTTCTGAATACCTTGCAATATGGAGACCACATCGCGAGCTGTAGCTCCAATGGCCTGCAACCCCTTCACTAAATCCTCGACCGTCGCCCCTTCGCCCAACTCGATACGGCGAGCGGGAGCTTCGGCACTGTTGACTTTGGTTTGCGGCACCACTTCGGTCTGTCCCACGGTGGCCCCTATCGAGGGCTGGGAGACGTGATAGGTAGTGGCCACGTCGATCACCAGATTTCCGTGCAAGATCGATACTGAACCCAATTTGACGTCCCGGCCAATCACAATCGTTCCGGTACGCTCATTGACCACCACCCGGGCGGCGGAATGTACCGGCACCACCAGTTCCTCGATGCGCGCCAGCATGTCGGGAAGCTTCTCCGCCCCATGGGGCTCAGCCACTTCAATGCGGCGGCTATCGATGGCGTGGGCAATGTCGACTTTGAATTCCTCGTTGATGGCGGCCGCCAAATCCCGCGCGGTGGCGAAATCCGGGTCGCGTAACAGAAAGGAAACTCCTTGCAGAGTCTTGAGATCCAGAGGCGCCGCTTGTTCGACAATCGCGCCACTAGGGATCCTGCCGGCGGTCGGAGTGTTCACGGTACGCGAATTTCCAGCGCCTCCGGCGGAATACCCGCCGACCACCACCGGACCTTGGGCGGCGGCGAATACCTGGCCATTGGCGGCGTAGAGCCGCGTCAGCAACAATAGCCCGCCTTCGATGCTCTTGGCATCCCCGATCGAAGATACGGTTACATCCACCGGCATGCCGGGCCGGGCAAACGGTGGCAGACTGGCGGTGACGAACACCGCCGCAATATTATTCACCCGGACCGAGGTGGCCGTCACCTGTACGCCCATGCGCAGCAGCATATTGGCCAAGGTCTGGGTGGAAAAGATGGTCTGCTGGCGGTCTCCGGTTCCGTTCAACCCCACCACCAGTCCATACCCAATCAGCGGATTATCCCGGATGCCTTCAATGGTCGTCAGATCCTTCACCCGGGCGCTTTGCAAGGTGGCCGCGGAGGCGGCCAAACTCGCCAGGATAACGGACAGAACGACGATAGTATTGCGGATCCTCATGACGGCCCTCGGGTCAGAAATTCACAATCTTCATCAGGATGCGAGTCAGAATGTTGGGCGGACTGGTGGCATCGCTCACAACACCCTTGCCTTTAATCGCTACCTGCAAATTACCCACCTGCGTGGAGAGCACGGAATTGTCGGCGGCTATGTCCCCGGGACGCACCAACCCGCGCACCGTCGCCACATGTTTCTGGTTGTTCATCTCGATTTGCCGCGTGGCCTCGACCACCAGGATGCCATTGGGCAACACCTGGATAACGCGGCCCGCCAGCAGGGTGTTCAAGGTACTGGTGCTGCTGGAATCGGCCGATCCCGCCAGGGAATTATTGGAAGTCGCATTTAACAGGTTCTGCATACTGTTGGCCGCCTTCAATTGCCCAAACAGTCCGGTAATGCCGGCGCTGTTGGAGAACTGACGTTTGGAGGCCAGGTTCCCCGCCGAGTCCGAGGTCGTCTGTTCCACAATGCGAATAATGACCAAATCGTTGACGTTATGCGCCTTATAGTCGCTGGCCAAGTCGGACATCCCCCCCGACGGCACGAACAGGCTGCCCGGAGTAGCGGCCGCCGTTTGCGGAGCGTCGATATAAAGAGGAGGGGGCGGCGAGTCTGGCTTTTTGCCGCCCCACATTTGCAGAGGAAGAAGCGAACTTACCCCCAGAACTACCGCGACAACGAGAACTCTGTTATTGCACTTCATTTCGCTCTCCCGAAAGTTGCACGGTTCCGCCGTCACTGATCCATGCGTGATGTATCATTCCGTTCGATTCGTCGCGAACACGAATCTGCTGGCCGGAGACTCCCGACTCCAGACAGACCACCGGGATGGTGGCATGATAGCCACCATTACTGAGAACCAACACCGCGCGCTGGCCGTTCTTCAGCAAGGGCGGCGGGGGCGCGGAGGGTTGCAGACGCGATGTCAACTGGGCTGCGGCGTGCTCGGGAGCCAAGGTCTCCGCCTCGGCCGCCGTCACCAAAAAAGGAAGCATTTCCGGCTGGCTATCGACCGCAATGCGGGCATTCCAGCGCCGGCGCAATCCGTCATAGCGAATATCCAAGACGCGCAGCCGCGGTTCGGCGCTCTCCAGCAGCGGGGCGGCCGTGCTATCCACGATACCGATTTTCGTTTTGACCCCGCGCCGATCCAAGGCGGCCTGCAAAACGGCCGTAACCCGCGTCGAATCCAGCGGGGATCCGGCCCGAGAAACGGTCATAGAAGGAGGGAAGCTCAAGCGGCGTAGTAACTCTGGACGGAGCTGGTGCTCCAACTCAACGATGTCCATGACGCGGACTGTCCCCGGCCTGGGTGTTTGGCCGAGCATCACCTGCGCCGCTTGAGCGCGGAGAGACCCCGGAGCACCGGGGGGAAGGAAATCGGAAAGTCGCAGCTCGCCGGCGGCCACGGAAACCGTGGGCAGCAGAGCCACTTTGGGACCGGCTTCCGCACGGACCGTCAGCGGCAGAACGAAACTCGCGACAATGGTTAACCAAATTCGCATGAGGTCGATTACTGAGCCAAGCCAGACAACTGTTGCAACATTTCGTCGGCGGCTTTGACTACCTTGGAATTCGACTCGTAAGAGCGCTGCGCCAGAATCATGTTGACGAATTCCTGGACCACGTTGACGTTGGACGATTCCAGAGCGCCTTGTTGAATGGTGCCTAAACCCTCGCTGCCGCCGGCGGTTCCCACCACAGCGTCGCCCGAGGCGGTGGTCGCCTGGAAGAGATTTCCACCCAGGCTGCTATCCAATCCGCCGGGATTGGGGAACATCGCCAATTGAATGGTGCCGAGACTCTGGGCCGCGGTCTGTCCGGGCAGCGTCGCCGAGACCGTACCATCGGTGCCGATGCTGACCGAAAGCGCATTCGCCGGAATCGTGATGCCCGGCTGCACCGCGTTGCCACTGGAGGTAACCAGATTGCCCCCGGAATCCAGTTGAAAATTGCCGGCGCGCGTATAGGCGGTTTCGCCATTCGGCAACTTCACTTGGAAGAAGCCCTGTCCCTGGATCGCCAGGTCCATCGTATTGCCGGTCTGATTGAAATCGCCCTGCGTCTGGACAATCTCGGACGAAGCCGGCCGCGTACCTAGACCAATCTGCAGGCCGGCGGAAACCGTAGTCTGCTGGGTAGCCGCCGAACCGGGCACGACGACGTTCTGATACAGCAAGTCCTGAAACTGCAGGGTGCGGCTGCGAAAGCCATTGGTGCTGGAGTTGGCCAGATTATTGGCGATGTTGTCGAGATTCATCTGTTGGGCAAGCATCCCGGTCGCCGCGGTGTATAAGGCTCGAAACATAATTCCCCTCTTAACTAAACTTTCGCGAGTTGCTGAACCGCTGTGCCATCAAAATCGTTATAGAAAATCTTCAACGTGCGCTGTAACAAGTCCGCATGGCGCTGCAAAGAAACCAGACCCACGGTAGCGGAGACCGGCTCGACGTTGGAGCTTTCGAGCGTGCCTTGCCGGATATGCGCGTTGGTAGCGGGAGTGATCGCGCTGGCCGGGGCTTGAAAAGCATTGTTCCCCATCGCCGTCATCTGGCGTGAATCGACATCGACCAACCGCACCTTACCGGTCAGGGTTCCCGAGACGGAAATCGTTCCATCCTCGCTTATGGAAACCGGTCCGCTGGGAAGATGAATGGGGCCTTGCTCTCCGAGAACGGGATTGCCGTCGGCGGTTAACAACAGGCCATTCTTATCGACTTGAAAATTTCCGTTCCGGGTATAGCCGACACCGGCCTTGGTTTGCACGGCGAAGTAGCCCTGGCCTTCAATGCCGAGATCCAAGGGGTTATCGGTATGCGCTAAATGACCGGCCGCCGAATTGACATAAGTGCCGCCAACTACTCCATAGTCATTGATGGCGTCATTGAGCGAGCCCATGGAGGAAGCCTGGGAGCTCTCCACCATCGATTGAAAGAGTCCCTCTTGCCCCCGAAAGCCGGTGGTATTCAGGTTGGCCAGATTGTTGGCCGCGACATCGAGCGCTTCCGTACGCGCCACCAATCCGGCGCAAGCCGCATAGTATCCACTGTTCATGGCCAGCTCTCCTGCCCTGATGTGAGCATTTGGGCCGCCAAAAAAAGATGAGGATCAAATAATCCACAGACTAAGGGGAAAAGAGTAAGGAGGAGGACGGCGGAGAGTGGCCTCCGCGGGATACGGGATTAGCTAGTTCAGCGCTTCGGCACGAGCCAAACCATTGAGAACACAAGAGAAGCCGCAGGTAGGATCGGCACGACCAGACTCCGGTCGTGTGCGGTCACGGCACTCCTGTGACCGGTCGGGCGGCACTGAAGCGCTGGACTAGCGCATCCGGCCCCGGGCCAAAAGCCCACAGCGGGCAAGCCACAAGTTAGCAACCGGTAAGAATTTACCGGGTGCCGGCGGCGCAAGCGGCAAAACTTGCCGCCTACCCGCGAAGGCGGCGTCAACCGTCGCCGGGCTCCGCCCCTACCGGCATCGCCCCGGATAGGGGTAAAGCTTACTGGTGGACCGTCAGCTTTACGCGCAGCGGACAGCCGTTATAAGTCTGCAAGACGTCGGCGGATACGCCCTCGCCGACCGCATGCCACTCATAATCGGAGCCGCGGATGACGGTGGGCACCGAGAGCACGCAACTATCGGCCAAGCCGCTGACCTTGGCTTTGAAGTTGCCGGCGACCATGTTGCAAATTTCGCCCAAGGCATCCAAGGCGCCACCATCCAGGGTATCGATGGTCATGCCCAGCATGGCGCTGGCAATCTGACACGCACAGTCGCCACTGCACCGAATGGTAATCAGGCCGCATAACTCGCCAGCCAGACCAACCATGGCGGTCACGTCGCCACAATCGGTGTCTTCGGTGGTGCAAGCATGGAGCTCACCGCCAACCATCATCTGAAATACTTCTTTGGCGGCAATCTCCAGCAAGACCACCCATTGCTGCAGAGTTTCGGCAAGTGTCGTGGAACCGGTATTATGGGTCACTGCTTCACCAAGGGGAGTACGTGCTGTTTAATTTGTTCGGGCGTGAACGGTTTACGGATATAACCGCGGGCGCCACACGATAGCGCCTCGACCACGCGCGATTCACTGCCTTCGGTCGTGATCATCACGACAGGAATACCACGGGCGCTTTCGACACCGCGCAACTGGCGTACGAATTCCAATCCGTCCATGGTCGGCATATTAATATCGCTCAAAATAAGATCCGGGGTCTTGCCTTGCAATAGAGCCAAAGCTTCCAGACCGTTGGCCGCTTCCCACACCTCCGACAGGTCAATTCCAGCCTGGCGTAAGGAGCGCTCCACAATCTTGCGCATGACACCGGAATCATCGACGATCAAAGCACGAACTTTCGACATAGACTCACCTATCGGACAGAATAAAGGGTAAAACCTTAGTCGGCCTCTGCGCGGCGGCGACCACCTCGGGAGGAGTAACCAGGTAAGTTTCAGGCACGGGCAGGCCAGCGGCACAAAGCTGGTCGGCGGCCCGTACCAGACAGGCGAGGAGGCTATTGGGCACATCCTCCGCCGCATCCAGGGAAATACGCAGCGATTGCTTAAGCGGGGCCGGATAGTCCCACAACAGCGCCATGGCTTGCCCCAGTTCCAGCGTATCGGTCCCGAAGAGCAGCCACTGCGCGGTTAGCGATTCCAGACTAAATTCCAGCCAAGCCGAGGACAATTCACTGGCAGGGTCGATCGTATGCAACAACGGCAGGGTCCCGGCATGATGGACCAAGCCCGCCACATAAGCTTCTTGCGCATCGATCTCTTCCGACGACAAGGCCAATCGATAAGCCATCGACGCCAGCCGATCGATACGGCGATAGTATTCGGTTAACACGGGCGCTTGCTGTGCGGCCAGATAGCTGGTGAAATAAGCTCCCACCGATACCGTCCGCACTCGCTCTCTTCCCAACAATACGATCAAACTATCGAGCCGGTCATCGGCGGTCGGCAGTTCAGCCAGCCGGCAGATGCGCACAAATTCCGCACAAAAACCGGCTTCGTAACTGATAAGTTCCACCGCCCGCGACAGGTCAATAGTCCCGGCACTGAGTACGCCGTTCAGCTGCTGCATCCAAAAAGGCAACCGGGGAAGATGATCGCAAAGTAAACGCCACATGAATTGGTGAGGCGCTCCGGCATCAGATCTCCGTCGTCGTCCCTGCGAACCGTTAACAGTGTGGTCTTGATACATTTGCATTATCGCCTTTTGAATACATCGGCTGGATCAGGCGTTTCTTTAGTGCTGACAGTAAGTTCCGGTAGCTTTGTCGAAGCGGAATGGAGGGGTCCCGGCCGCGTATTTTGCCTGGCCAAAGCTGGACCTTCCACCGTATGTAAGTGCTTTCTAATGAATATCCGTTGCGCTCACGGTAGATATCGCGGTTCGAATTGCTGGGCTTCTTCCCTGTCGGAATAGTTCCTTTCACGCGCGTGTCACCTTCGCAAAGAAGGCGCAGTCGAAAACTTTTTTATTATTTTTTTGTTAGGGTCCGGACAGTTGCGAGTTGCGAGTTGCGAGGGGCGAGGGGCGAGGGGCGAGCAAGACCGCGTCTCGCGACTGTGGACTTGAGTCTTCCCACGACTCGAAAGCAAAGATCGAGCGTTGCGCGGGTCGTTGTAGCGCCGGCGTCTCGCCGGCTGTCCTGAGGGCGTCCCGCCCTCAGGGGGGTACAAACGAATTGCGTGGGCGGGACGCCCACACGACAGCCGCCGGGACGGCGGCGCTACAATTTGCTGGTCACGAATCGTGGGTAATGGGGGTCGTCTGAAAATTAGGGGGCGCTGAGGCTACCACGAGAGCAGCCCCAGCGGCTTGGGGTTAAGGGCCTGTTACATGACCTATCGGCGCGAGCGTTTATAACTTTAGAAATCATTAAAGTTTTTTTGCAGCCCGGCCCTTCCAGGGGATCGTTCTTCCCACTGGAAGCTCATTCCTTAGTGTCTATGGTTGCTTCCAGGGCCGTGGAGTTCATACTGAGGCGCGGCCACCCGAAGAGGACTTCCAAAGGCTGGTGCTCGGGCGCGCATGCGGCCTCGCCCAGGCTGACACTAGCATCAGCCAATTGGATATAGGCCCGGCTTCCCAAGGCACATGGGCTGCGCTGTTCCCTGCCCGCCGGATCGACGGAGTTACTCAGGGCTTGCAAAAAGGATGCGGGGAATTGCGCACTCACATTCGCGCCGAAGCGCGCCTGGCTGAGATTGGGCAGGATATCGGCGGCCTTTTTCAATTCTTCGAAAAAGCCGCCAGCCTCTCCCAGGGATTGTCCATAGCGCGAGTGCCTTAGAAGAGAGAGCGTTTTGGCGGTAGCCAGTTCCTCTTTGGCGGGGTCGGCCTTCAACCAAGGAAGCGCGGCATGAAAGCGTTCATCAAAAATACTAGGGGTCCCGCGGGGAATGCCCAGATCGGAGTCTCCCAGCAGGATATGCGCCAACTGATGGGCCAAAACAACAGCCAGCACCTCGTCATTGGGCGCCACATCCAGCAAACCGCGGCTCACCACGATGGTATTGCCGGCGCTAAACGCCTCCAGCGGAGTGGTGAGCAACACCCGGCAGGAGATGGGCTCGCCGGAGAGCCGATTCTCGCTACGGATCTGCTCCACGATTTCATTCAGCCGGCTCTCGACTGCGCCTTCGGCAGCCAGCAAGCCGTCTCGCTCCAAAACCTCGACCACACGATTTCTGCTCCGGGGTTGGTTCCCCGGGGAAAGCGCCTGCGTGGCGCGGACCCGCAGCATCGGCGCCGGATCGGCCGGTGTTTGGGTCTTGGCCGCAGGGGCGCCGGACGATACCGCATAGCCCCACAGAGAAGTGATGGCCTTCAGCCGTAGTTCCGGGCTGGCGTGCAAGTGGTCGCTTTCCTCCACATATACATAAGCGGGCACCCACAGGTTGGGCTGCAATTCGACTCGCCAGCTATCGAAATGGAGATAGACCAATTGCCGGGAGTTCGGAGGACTGAAGGTGCCGCTGAAGCGAACCGTATTGTAGCCGCCGCTTTCCACCCAGATCTGGCCGAAAAACCTGCCTTCCTGGGCAACGCGAGGAGTCACCTGGAAGCGCAGACATTCGGTCTTGCCCAGATACTCCGTGCCTTCATATTGAAACGAATAATTATTGGGCTTCAGCGCGTGCGCATCCGGCAAGACCATGGCGGCAAAGCCCACCGGGAAGTAAGTCCACTTCCCGCCGGAATAAGCGCGCAGACTGCGGCTTCGACTTTCGCGGCCAAAAGCTACCTGCTCGTCAAAATCGCCGGTGGCGTCGGCATGCCAATGCTCGCCAAATCCCAATCGCCCTAGAAAGTACAGGTCGGCGGTGGGCTGCGGGCGGGAAAGTCCCGGCTTGAGCCCTTGGATATAGGTTTCCACCACGGGTTTTTGGTTCTTCAACCAGGCAATGAGCGCCACTTCCCGCTGCACCACTTGCTCCCAGGGAAACTGCGTCTGGGCAACAGCGGAAGCAGGAAGCAGCAGCGCGCTCACCACCACGACGGCGGCAATACCCCTTCGAAAAGTCATGCGGTGGTTCTCCCGCACCTGGGTTCGGCCCGGAACCAAAACATCAGTCCGCAGACGCTATCTGCCGGGATTTACGGCCCAGGTTGCCCAGCATGTATTTGAAGCCGGCGCGAATGTCTACGCCGAAGACGCGCCCGGCTTGGGGTTGGCCGGTGGGGTAATAGTTAATCACCGAACCTTGCTCAACCAGCCTCCAGTGCGGCGAGAGAAAGAACTCAACTCCGCCGGTGGCCTCGCGTGCGCCATTCAGCTTGTCCGAGCCCGCCATCTGATAGCTCAGGTTGACCCGCATGCGACGCAGATTGAATAGCGAACCGATAACCGGCGCCAACCGGCTCTTCGCCCACAGAGAAGTCTGGAGATCGCCATAACTGCCGCCGGCTCCAACGAACGCGTTGCCCAGCTTCATATATCCCATGCCGGCGGCGTAGTAGGTGTGTCCGTCGCCGGTCTCCATCTTTCGGTCGTAGCTGAGCCGGGTATTCGTGTCGACAAGGTAGTTGGCCCCCCGCGACTCGACTCCAAAGGCGCCTTCCACACTGGGATTGCCATATCCCAAATTGCCATTGACCCCAAACAAACTGGAAACGTACGGGCTTACTTGCCCATAGAGTGAACTGCAAGACAAAACGGCGATCGCAAGCAGTAACTTCCGCATGGTGTATTCCTTTTTTCCGCATGCGAGCCCCAACACCCTCGATGGGGACTCTGTCTGTTCTATCGGCGGCGGCGGCGTGGTTCTTGAGAAAGGGACGGCAAATCGTACCGTGGGAAATACGGGGAATTGCTGAGCCTGGAGCCGAGATCATTACCAAAGTTTTTTACGAGCGCTCAAACGCTCTCCGCAACGCAACGCGATTTGAGAAGCTTCTTTGGGATGACATTTGCCAAGGGAGCTGCGTTGAAGGACCCTTCCGGTCTATTCAACTCCAGCCTGAACGGAAATGTCAGGCGCGCCATCGACATCCACGAAGGCGACCAGGTCGATGAGGCGGCCTTGAAGGATCTCCTCCGCGCGGCAGTGGCGCTCAATCTCAAGAGCAAGCCGAAGTCCCCGCGAGCGAGCAGCAAGCGGACCGCCTAGCTTCATCGTAGGTCCCGGCCGGTAGCTTGGCTCAGGCTGGAGGCATACGCGCCATTCATTCGCGTGTATTACTATTGATGCCATCCGAGGCTAACCCCAATGTCGAAGCAACCGGAAAACGCATTCCAGGCGATGAGCCGCGAAGAGCTACTACGCGCCTTGGAGATGTTCGCCAAAAACTGGCTGGCACACGATGGCTGTTGGTTCCTGGCGGCCGAAGAACGCTTAGGCATGGAAGTCGCCATTGCCCTGGATGCACGCTCCTGGGAACAGTTTGCGGCCGTCGAGGCTCGACGCATCATGACCACCTTCGAGATTCCCGCGGGCGGCGGCCTGCAGGCGTTGGAGAAGGCCTTGCATCTTCGCCTTTACAGCGTGATCAACGCCCAGCACTCGGAGTGGCTGGATGATGGTCGGCGCCTGCGCTTCGTTATGGACGTTTGCCGCGTGCAAGAGGCCCGCCGCCGCAAGGGGCTCCCGGATTTTCCCTGCAAGACGGTCGGCCTGGTGGAATTTGAAACCTTCGCCCGAACCATCGATCCCCGGATTCAAACCACATGTCTGCGCTGCCCGCCAGAAGCCGCGGCAGGAGACTATTGTGGCTGGGAGTTTACCCTTCGCTAGGAACCGCCAAGCGCAATCGCGCAGGAGAAAGCAATGAGCAGCGTCAAGATGTTGCTTACCGGTACGGTGGCGATCATAATCCAGAGTTAGGGGCCGGCTGAACGCCGTTCCACGATGGTTGTGCAAGAAGAAAGCTAGCGTTTGTCGGAAGCGAAGGGCGGCCACCCTCCGCGGCCGACAACTACTTACTCATAGGACAGGTGGTGCTCTTCTAACCATTCGCGAGCGATATCTTCCAATGCCTTCCGGCGAAAGCGAAACCACGCTTCCTCAATTCCGAACTGGTCGAGGGAATTCTTGAAACTGCGGAATGCGCCCGAACCGTGCAAGGCGCGGCTGAGAATGTTTCGTGTGCGATCATCCTTCTGCTCTTCGGCGAAATCGTTCATGATTTGCCACTCGTGAATGGCAAAGGCATCCGGCAATAGATGAAGAGGCTTCTGTGCGAGAAACTCGCGTACCTGCTTCAAGGCATCGACCTGCCACTGGGAAAGGGACGCCTCGTCGTAATCATCTTCATCTTCATCTTGCTCTTCCAGCATGCGCTCTTCTTCGTGGGTTACCGTGAGGATTTCTCCGGTCGCCGGATTCAGATAGGAATCGTTTTGATCGCTCTGCTCTTCCAGGGCATCCGCCACAGCGCGCAATGAAATTATGGCAGGCACGTCCGACCTCCTCCAGTTTGTATCATTTCCTTTTCGAACTCGATTCGTACACCTTGGTCGTTCGCCACTATTTAAACGTTGGCAGCAGCACCATGTCGTCCGTGGGAACTGGTTCCAGGGCAAAGCCAGCCTGAGTCCAGGCGCGCAGACCACCGGTAATGACTCGAGCATCGAAACCGCGTTCTCGCATCATATGCGCCACCCGGGCGCTCGTGGCTTCCCGCACTCAACTGCAATAGAGGTATATCTCCTTATTCCGAGGCAGGTCCTTGATCGCCGCCAACAGATTATTCGGCTCAATGCGAATGGAGCCCTTGATGCGAAATGCACCGGGATCATAGTAGCCATGGCTGCGCACGTCCACGACGAGAAGCGGTAACGGACTCGCCGTCGCGATGTAGCGGGCCAGGTCCTGCACCTTAATTCGCGGGACATCCAAATATTTCTGCCGCTTCCACCGGTAGGTGCGGAACCCGATGTATCCAATCAAACCGCAAACGACGAGCACCTTCAAGACCAAGCCGACCGCCTGCAAGCTGTGAACCGCGGCGGAAATCAGGTCGCCAAACAGGAATCCCAGAGTTCCGTAGGCGGCCGTGTAGAGGCAAGCTGCCAGCAAGTCGAGGCGCAAGAACTGCCGCGAGCCCATTCTCATGCTTCCGGCTAGAGGGGCTGCCAACGCGCCCAGTCCCGGCATAAACTTGGCGAAAATAAGCGCGGCTTTCCCGCGCCGGTAAAAGGATTCCGCCGATCGTAATATGCAGGCCTCCGGGTTAAGCGTTACCCGGCACAGAACCCCCAATAGTGCCCAACCCATGTAGCGTCCGAGCAAGTAAAGCAGGGTGTCGCCCAACATCGCGGCCAAGACGGAAACCACCAATGCAATCTCTGGCCGGAGGAAATGGCGTGCGCTCGCAGCCCCGGCCGCGATCAGCGCAAGGGTTACCGGCATGGGGAATCCGGCAGCTCCCAACCCTACCACCAAGGCCAAAGCCGCGTAGCTGTGGCGCGCCAAGAATGAAATCAAATCAGCCATATGGCCCTCGCAGATGCGGACTCCAGAGGTGAGATGCCCGGCGCCCTGAGCATGCGCAGAGTAGAAATGGGCCTGAACCGGCCCGATCATGCTGTGATACTTCCTGCCATTCCTCGCGCCCCTTCAGGGCGCACCCCATTCTATAACGTAACCAGGGGTTCCGGGCCGAGAACGGCCCTCCACCCCTGGCTATGATTCCGGCCACCGCTCCGCGGTGGACTGACCGCCTGGATGATCGCCCGGATCCGCAGGCATCGGACAAAAAGCGGGAAAGGGGTGGCGGAATTCCGCCACCCCTTGTCCTTCTTATTGACCCGTTCTTATTGACCGGTTCCGTTCAGCGTCACCGTGTGGGAAGACGCAGCGGTGTTGTCGTTGATCGTCACGGTAGCACTTCTGCTGCCGCTGGCGATGGGATGGAACTTTACCCTGATATTACAACTCGCTCCCGGGACCAGGCTGGTAGTGGCCGCGGTGGTGCACGTGCCGGCTTGGTCGCTCAAATCGAAATCGCCGGCGCCCAGCGTCACCTTGGAGATCACGACCGGCTCGAATCCGGTGCTCTTCAAGGTCAGGTACTGGGTTGCGGCGGTTGCGCCGACCGCCGTGGCCGGGAAGGTCAAGCTGGTGGCGCTCAGGGAAAGCTGGGCTCCGGATACCGCGGTTCCGCTTACCGTCACCTGCAGCGGCGCGCCCGCAAGGTTGCCGTTGAAATACAAGGTGGCCGAGCGCGGGCCGGTGGCGGTGGGCGTGAAGACGATCCGCAGGTTGCAGTTTGCGTAATAGATCAGGCTGGCGCCCGTCGTGCACGTGCCGGCCTGATTGCTCACCAGGAAGTCTCCCGGATTCGCTCCGCCCACCGTCACTCCGCTCACCAGCAGCGGCGCGGTTCCCGTGCTGCGGATCATCACGTACTGCGCCGGCGCGGACTGTCCGAGCATGATCGGATTCGCGAAGACCACGGACGTGGCGCTGAACGTGGCGGACACGGTTCCGGTGGCGGACGCCTTGATCACCAAAGTGCCCGAACCGAAAGCGTTGGCGTAGTTCGGGTCACCGCTGGTGAAAGTCGCGGTGACCGGATAGCTGCCAACCGCGGTCTCGACTGCCGGGGCGAAGGTAAACGTGCCGCTCACGCTCGCACCAGCTACCCCGATCGCCGTCGCCGTGCAACCACCGTGCGGGGTGCCGTCCCAGATCGCCGCCGGGCAGGTGACCGTCACCACCGGAATCGCCGGGTCGATCTTCAACGAGCCAATGGCTTCGCCGCCGCCATAGTAATTCGAGTCACCGCTGGTGAACTGGGCCGTTACCGTGTAGCTGCCCGGGGCCGTCTTACTCGCCGGGCTGAGACGGAACGAGCCAGCTACGACCGCTCCATTTAATCCCGTTGCCGCCGCCGTACAGCTGTGCGGGTTCCCGTCGTAAGGGACTTCCGGACAGGTCACGCCAAGTACCGGGAAGGCCGGACTGACGTTCATTAGTCCCGCGGCGCAACTGAACGGGCCCTGGCCGGCCGCCACCAGACTGGAGCAATTGATCACATTGATGGGAAACACACCCGCTCCGGTTTCCCCGGCGACGGCGCAGACCGGCGCCACCGACCAGGAGCCAACCGCGGGAAACGCGCCGCTGGTGAACGTGGGATCCGGTTGGCCATAGATCTTCGCGAAGCTGCCGCAGGTGACCACCACCGGTGTCGCGGAAGGAGCCGCGCCGAAACCCTCTGCCGTCAGGTTCGTCGCATTCGCGGAAAGCGTTCCGGTCTGCAGACCCGCCGCGGAGGGATTGTAAGTCACCACGTAGGTGCAGTCGGTTCCACCATCATTCTGAACTCCGCTGTAGGTGAAGCAGTGCTCAAACTGGTAGGTGTAATCACTTAAGGTGTAGGCCGGGGTCAGCGAAAACGGAGAGGAAGCGTTGAACGCGACATCGGCGTCACTGATCCCCACGCCATGAATGAACATTGCCTGCTGCACGGGCACATCCACTTGGACTTGCGGTCCCGTGCCGATAAAATCCAGACCGGTGGCGGCTTTCAAAACCACACTGTCTCCGCCGTCGGCAACATAGAGATTGCCGGCCGGGTCCATACTGCCCTTTCCGCCAGTCGTCTCGCCGGAAAACGTGGAGTACGGCGCCGGGCAGCCGAAGTAGGAGGATGTTCCCACGCTGCCTGTGCAACCGAGGCCCGTAAAGCTGCTGCCCCAGAACTGATAGAGCCATCCCTTGCCGGCGCCATTCGCGGTATCGCTGGCATCGTAGAGCCAGGCGTCCCCGTCGTCGATGAGGTACATGTTGTTACCGCCGGCGGAGGTAACGTAGCGGGCTTCTATCGCTATGCTCGTAGTCGCAAAGGCCGGAATCCAGTCACTGTAGGAATACGACTCTCCTCCCGTACCGATTAGAGTCGTTACCGAGGTGCTGCCGTCAACCACTCCCGCGCTATTGGCGGCGATCTTATATACCGAGTAACAGTGCTGGGCCGCGTAATACATATTGCCGCCGGCATCGAAGGCCATCCCGGTAGCCGAGTAAGTCTTTATATTCCTCGATGCGCCGCCCGGACTGCCCGAAGGACATGCGGAATTGGCGACAGGAATCACGCACGTACTGCCGCTGGCGGCGCAGTTCAACACGGTACTCACGGTGCCGATATTGGCGACCGCCACGCCATTGCTGCCCGGCGTGTAGGTCGTAGGCGTGACTCGGCGAATGGAATTGCCGGACTGGTCTCCGAAGTAAACATCGCCCTTGGGACCTACGGTAACCGAATACGGATTCTTGATTTGCGTCAGATTGCCCGTCGAGCCATCGGCGCTCCAGCCACTGCTGCCGCTGCCGGCTATAGGCTCCAGTTCGTGAGCGTACTGATGGTAGGGGGCCGGACTGCTGGAGAGGCTGACCCGGCGAATTTTGCTATTGCTGGAATCGTCGATATATAACCAATTGGCATCGATGGCCAGGTCGCGGATCCCTTTCAGATAGGAATAGGACACACCGGTGACCGGATCCGTTGCGGGACAACCATCGCCCATGGAGGCCCCATTGTTGACGATGGCGGCAATCATCGGATCCGGGCCGGCGGGATGGACACCATCGCTATAACTGGCGCAGGGACTGGGACTCACGGTCGCGCTCAGTCCGCCGGCAAACATGCTGATCACGCCGGTAACGGCATCGACTTTCCGCACAAAGGAGAACCCGGCAGCATCCGCATCGGCGATATAAGCGTTGCCGGCGCTATCGAATACGATGGCATAGGTCATATACAAAACGGCTTCCGTTGCCAGACATCCGTCGCCGTACTTGTCGACAGCCGTATTCCCGCTGCTGGTGCTGCCATTAGTACACGCCGCCCCTACGGCATAAGGGGCCGTGCCGGTGCTCTGGCCAGGAATCCCGGCGAAAACGCTGGTCATGTACGGAATCACCCGCGGGGTAAGGACTGAACCCGCTCCGGCCGGATCGATGACCAGCAAGCCGGTGGCCGTGCCATTGGTGTAGTTGGCATTACCGCTGGTAAAAGTGCCGGTCACCGCATAGCTGCCCGCGGCGGTTGCGCTCGCGGGGCTGTAACTCCACGTGCCGCTGACCGCCACGCCTTCTGCGCCGGTGGCGGAACCGGTGCAGGAATGCGCGTTTCCGTCGTACGTGACTTCCGTACATTTCAGGGTCAAGGTCGGAGTGGCCGGGATAATATTCGCGACCGTAGTTGCCGCAGTGGACGACAACTGGTAATTGCCCGCGGCCGAACCACTGAGATAGATCCCCGTTGCCGTCACCGTGATTCCCGTGCCCACATTGACCGAGGCAAAGGACGCCACTGGAACGGTACAGGTCACGTTCGCTACCGCCGGTGTCAATGTGCAGGTGACACTGGCGGCGGTACTGCCGTCATAGGCCTTGCTGGCGGCGGTCACACTGGGAGTAACCGGCGTGATGGTTCCCGTCCCCGTAGCCTGCACGGTAAAGGAGGGAAACTGCGGCGCCGCCGGAATCAGGCCGCCGCCTGCGCCTCCCGTCGCCACGATGCCCGAAGTATTGTTCGCTGGCAGGTAATAGGAGTCTCCCGAATAGGCCGCCGTGTAGACATGCGTGCCGGCGCTCACGTTGGGAAGGCTGATATTGGTCAGGCTGCGCGGTAAAGAGCAGATGGAGGTATGGCCCGGGCACGTATAGCTGGCGGCCGGCGGCGTTACCGTCTGGCTGGCTACCTGCGTCCCGTTGTCGTAGATCGTGATGGCGCCGGTGGGCGCCGGCGGAACGTAGGCCGGCGTCGCCGCCCAGGTATTGCCGACGGTGGGCTGCACAATGGCGGTCAGCGTGACTGTGGAACCAATATCCACCGTGGTAGCCTGCCCAAACAGTTCGCCCGCCAGATAGGTGAATTTGCTGCTGCAGTCATAGGCGGGATTGTCGTTGCTGATATCGTTGATGACGGTAATATTGTCCTCTCCGGAATAGGACTCGAACAGGGCGGCCCCGGTAAACGGATCCGGACCCAGGGTAAACACCGCGTCCGCCAGCCCATACTCCGAGGACAGAGGGCCGGTACTCAGCGGGAATAGGTTGGCCAGGTTGTTGCTGGGACTCAACACCACATTGTCCAGCGTCATGATCAGCGGATTCACGATCTTGTTGTAGTCATATCCCCGCAACGCCGAGGCCCCGCTGTGCGCGGTTTGGTCCGCGTTTACCACATTCACATCCTGCAGCGTGATGTTCTTGAAATTGGGGTACAACCCGCTGGAGTTGCCTACGGCCGAACCATAGTACGGATCGAAAATGAAAACATGGCCGCCGTTCTGGATGCAGACGCCGTCGTACAGAACATTCTGCACTGTTCCACCGCGGCTATCGTCGGACTTGATGCGTAGCGAGTTTCTGGAGCCGCTGCCGAACGCGCCATTATTATCGATGGTCATGTCGGTGACCAGCAGATTATTCAGCCCGGCATTGGTTTCGCTGCCCACCGACATGCCATGGCCGGCATAAAGATGGTTGTGCGCAATCGTGACATTCGTGACCGGCGCTACCCCGGCCTTGATGGCGATATGGTCGTCTCCGTCGCTGAGGAAGGAATTTACGATGGTGACGTTATTGGAGCCGGAGGGATCGATGCCGTCGGTATTGGCGGAGTCCGCGGCGGTCGCGATTTTGACGTCATAGGCGAGGAAGTTGTTACTGACTCCGATCACATGCATCTGCCCGCCATTCTGCAGCGTGATCTTGTACAGCGTGAAGTAGTCCGAGGCGTTGGACGGGCCGGAGCCCATCTGGATCAGCCGGACGAGCTGTCCGGCGCCCTGTCCATCGAGGATGCCGTAGCCCATGATGCCCCAGTAGCCCATGGCGCCGCCGGTGTAGGCCGTCGCGGTGGCGCCGGTGTTGGTAGCCACATTGATCACGCCGTTGGTATAGCCCTGGGCGGTCGAGGCAAACACCGTCACTCCGGCATCCACGATCAAAGTGACGCCCGGTTGCAAGATGGTCGGCCCGATCACAAACGCGTTATTGCTGCCCGAGACGGATAGTTCCAGCCCCACCGCGGGCTGGCCGGCCGCCGGCTGGCAGGTATTGATGGCATTCTGCAGTCGAGGATCGATCTCCTGGGTTATGTCCCCCGTGACCTGGTTGGCGTACAGTACGCCGGCCGGCTCTCCGTTCGAGCCTACGATCTGGGTACACAGTGCCGGGAAAGAAGGCTCCGGCACCACCGGGTTCAAGCCCGGCCAGCGGCTGTCGCCGGTAACCTGTGCGTTAGCCAGAGGAGCGGTTATGCCAACCAAGAGCAGCCAGCAGGCAACGCCCGCGAAGAATACGATCCATTGAGACTGCCGTGAAACCATCCGATGCCCTGCCATAAATAGTCCTTTCCCAACGCAGATGACAGGGCACACACCACAAAGGGCCGGCGCGCGTTCCGCGACAGCTCAAACGAAAGAAAAACAAAATGAGTTATGGGCCCTGGAAATGACACTCGCCAAATCCGTAGTCGATCGCAACGGCCACAACCGTCGGAGACCGATCGATCCTTGGACTTAGAGATGGCCAATTCTGGCGTGACTTCCACCTCTTGTCAATCGGATTCCGTGGCTTCGGATGCCGCAACCTTCGAAAAATGCGGGGGTTGCCTTCAGTTTGACTTCAGCTTTCGGCCGTCACTGTTGGGCGAATCATCGCAAATGAAACCAGTTGTACGGGCTGGAGAAGGCGACTTGATCGAGGGCAATTTGCGAACTGGTCAGAAGTACGGCGATTCCGGCTAACAGCCACCATCGCAATTTCTTACCCCTTAGTTGTTTCATTGCCCAGTTCAGACCGTGCAAGTACACGATCAAAAACGGAATCAAGGCGCCGAGAAGCAGTCTGCCGGAGGTGAAAAAGGGATAAGCGCGAGACGGATACCAGCAATCTTGAAAGTCGAATGCAACCGACAGGAAAGCGAGGTAGCCGACCAAGGAGAAGAAGGAGGCGAGCGCCAGGGTGAGAACGCTGCGCTGAACCTTATTGGCCGGCGTGAATCGTGGAAGAAGACTGATCGCCGCGGCGCCGGTCAGCAGCGCCGAAGATATCCAATAAAAAGCATCGACAATGTTCGACGAAAGGGGTTTCAATCCCCAGACGAACTCGCCGCGCCAGAAGCGGGCGATCAGTTCCGACCAGAAGTAAAACAATCCGCCCGGCGTAAAGATCGGGTGGCGCCGCCACAAGCGGATCGGATTGTATGCCCAGCCCAACGCCTGGACTTTCGCAGCCGATGCGGTGATGTCCCCAAAGTTGTGAAGGTTCCAGAACGCCCAGCCCGCGATCGGCAATCCAGCGGAAAGCAGGAACAATGCCAGAGGGAGCCAGGCGCTACGTATCTCCCCCTGTCTCGCCTGACGCCAAGTCATCAGCAGCACGCTTAGCGTTGCCAGGGCAAGCAAGGGCAGGTTGCTGATCTTGACCAGGCACACTCCGCCTACTGCGAGACCGGTCAATAGGCCGAGCTTGGGCGTGGCTATTTCCGATTCCAGCCATTGCACCAGACCATAGAACACCAAGCCGAAACCAATAGGCGAAAGGACGTCGTTCTGAATCGAGTAGAAGGCATCTTGGGGCAGGGCGGCCAGAAGCACCGGTACGCCCAAGTAAAGGAAGCGCTCTTCGGGGAAGATCCGTCTCGCGATTGCGTACCCCAGCCACACCATTCCCGCCACGAGCGCGACGTTCAAGAAACGGATCCAATAAAGGAGCGTACCGCCCGCCAAGCCAAGGCCGCGCCCAGCCGCAAACCACAGGGCCGTGATCACGTAATAGAGAGGCGCTTGCGAAGACTCGTGATTTACCGGGGCAGGGAGATTGACCGATTCCGTAAGGATTGCCGTGCGGAGTGTTTCCGGGAATGTCCACAAGGGCGGGGGGTACTCTCCGTGAGGGAATTGCTGCGAGTCGCTGAGGTATTCCGGCGTCCCGTAGAGCGCAATATAGCGGCGCGATTCCAATGACACCGGCTCCAGCTTACGGGGCGCCGATCCGCGTGAGTATTTCACGACCAGATCGAAGTGGGCCTGCTCGTCGACGTTGTTAAAAAACGGGAAGGCGGCCGAATAGACGAATACGCGAACCGCGGCCAGCAGACAAAGAATTACAACCAGCGTTCCTTCGCTCAGCTTTGGAAACGGGCGCGTGCCCCGCACCTCTGGCCGGCGCCCTACTCTGGCTCTGGGATGTTTTCGTAGTGCTTTGCTCTTCACACCCGCAATCATTTTCGTACTCGTGCCACCAGCAGACTCTCCTGACTGAGGGCATCGGCGATGACGAGATAACCCTGGCAGAGGAGGTACATGGGATTCTGCCAGAATTAATACGGGAAAGGAAAGCTTTTTGTGGCTGCCTTCACCGGCCAGTCGAGTTTCCTAACGGCTACCGGCGGCCAATCTTGAAAACCAGACCGAAGGAGAGCTCCAGGTTGCTAATATTATTCGAGCTGTGGTGGGACAAGTAATAATCGGCTTGAATCGCACGAATGGCGACCACCCGGCACAGATTCAGGTCCATCCCGCCGCCCAGGGCAAGCCCAAAACCATTATCGGTACCGTCGCCCGTTTCGCTCCCCGCCAATTCCGCCAGTACCGGACCAGCCGTGTCCAGTTCTCCCCCCGACGTCGAAAACTCCGCGTGATCCAGTCCGAACAGAGCATGCGCGAAGGGCGACAGCTTGCCCTTCCGCAAAGTAAAGCGGGGACCGCTCAGGAAGGCAACATCTTTCAACGCCCCTGCTGCCGCCGGATATACCTCGCCCGAAGCAGTGGCGATTCGCCTGCCAAAGCTGCCTGGGGTGGACCCGGCACGAACCAGCAGGCTGGCTGGTTGCGTTGAGTGGTAGAACTGCGGCGCCACGTACTCGCTTTGCCTGAGGATTGTGCCGTGGCTGTACCAAATGTCCGTTTCAATGCCGAACAGCGGAGTCATGTTGTAGTCAAACGAAGCCGCCAGCCCCGACTTCAGGAACTTTGTGGGGCTCGGTTCACCCGCCGCATTGGAAAGATCAAGGCCCGTCCGATGCATGGAATACCCGCCGAACACCTCGAATCTCGGGAATTCCTGTTTATCCTGCGCCACGGCTACCGCACTGGCAGACAAAACCGCTAAAGCCAATAGTGCAAAGTATCGCCTCATGCCACCTGACTCTTTTCTTTGGGTTGGTTTTTCTTTAACAGAAGTTTCAGTATTTTTTCTGAAACCAGCTTACTCGCCAGCGCAGAAAAGCGCTCCCTGATTTTTTCGGGAAGGAGTTGCTAACTCGTTGGCAAGAGCAAAGCAAGCTTCCGGTGTCAGGTTCAGTATGTACTAGAGGTGGCCCACACATCCGCCAATGGCGCAAGCGGCGGTGCTTGGGGTAAATTGGAGCGTTGTATTCGCCTCCGGCGGTAATAGGAGTGTGGTTTCGATGTTGCGGACAGCCATTGTCGAGCAGGCCCGCTTTGCGGTTGGCGAACAGTTGCGGCTGAGCGCGTATATCGGTAAGCACCTGCCAAGTATTTGCTCATCGATTGAGCAGTCGGCACGCAAGGCTTTTTTTGCGGATGATGGTAGTGAACCATCGGGCCAAGCGCTGGCTTTTATGACCGACTGCATGCCGTTGGCGGGTCTCATCATATTCGCGGGCACGACCGAACCTGATTTCCAGCGTGCGATAGACTGGGCCGGCGAGTCAGCGGACGCCGTGGATCCGATCTCGCTGCTTTCCACCCTGACGCTGGTATACATAATCGCGGAAGGCATCCACGATGCCCGGCACGACTTCCTGCGATATGGTGTCTGGAAACGGATTGAGTGCCAAGTTGACGAAATCTTTGCCAGTGCCAGCTAGTGTAGGGCGGAACAGAGGAAGCCGCAGATTAACGCAGATAAACAGTGATAAGAAAAAGCACTCGCATTTCATCACGTGCGATCGTTACCACCGCCAGCCACCTCTTCGGTCGATGCCGAGGAAGGCGGAAAAGTGAAGCTGAAACCTGGTGCTGCTGATGTTATGGCGTCCGGCCCTTTGTGGCGCTGGCATTTACAATGACGGACCTGCGGCACGTGGGGGCGCCACAAAGAACCCTTGGTGATGGTCGATTCAGAAATCCGGCTAGAAATTGGGAAAATGGGGAAATGGGGTCATCCATGAACCGGTACAAACAGAGACCGCAAGCTCACAGCGGACTCAGGCCCGAATTTCTCCGAGCGGCTTGAGCGGCACGATCCGCGCGACACGTTGCATGACCTTCCGGTTTTGCTCCGCCTTCTTCAGGTCGTAGGCGGCTTGTAACCGCATACCTTCATGCACATGATGGCGGACAGGGGTTTACGCTCCGCCAAAATGTCGTGAAGCATCTGGCGGGACACCCCGAGAGCTTTCGCCGCAGCGGTCACCGACAGGCCGGCAGACGGCAGGATATCTTCCTTGATAATCTCGCCGGGATGGACGGGCGGCAGTCCATTCTTTTTCTCCACGACTTCCTCCCGGGGATTCAGGCGACCGCGCCGCGGGCGGCGCCACGCCTTCGTTCCTTAGCCTCACTGGGTAGAAACACCGCAAAAACCGTGCCCATTGCCCCGGGAGCGGTCCCGCTGCGAAGTCGAATCGATCCTCCGTAGCGCTCCACGATCTCACGTACTACCCACAGTCCCAACCCTGTGCCCTTCTCCGTTTTGGTCGTGAAGAAAGGCTCAAAGATCTTGTCGCGATGGGCTCGCGGGATGCCGTGGCCGGAGTCGGCAAAGATGATCCGCACCCCGGGTCGCATCCCCGCCAGCAGGGTATCGCTGGAACGCACCCGTAACCGTACGGTCCCCCCCGGTTCGGTTGCCTCGATCGCATTGAGCAGGAGATTGGAACACAACTGGCGAATATCTCCCCGGCAGGCGCGAAGGCTGCCTGTCGAGGAGTAACGCTTTTCAATGGTTAGCTGCTGTTCTTCCAGCTTACCCCGGTACACCTCTAAAATATCGTCCAACGTATCCGTCACCTTCACAACGGTGGGCGCCGAGGATTCCCGGTACAGCCCGAGGGTTTGATTGGCAATGTGCACGACTCGCGCCAATTCCCGCTGGGCGGCAGCCACGTAGCCGGCACTCACCGGATCATTGGCGGTCCGTCCCTGTAACAAGAAATGCAAATTCGTGACCGAAGCCAATGGATTATTGATTTCATGCGCCATGGAAGACGCCAACTGCCCCAGCGCCAGCAACTTCTCCGTGCGATGCAAAATCTCTTCGGTTTCCTCCTGCCGGCGATGAATCGATTGCAGGGCCGCAATCAGCAACACCATGAAGGTCGAGGCCGCGCTAAAGAGAAGAAAACGAATCAAGTCGTTGCGGTTGTGCAGCAGGAATGAGTCATTGGGCAGAAAAAAACCGATGCTGAGCGCGATCGCAAAAAGCCCGGGGCCGCGTCCGCCCAACCATGCGCTCAGGACAGCAGCCACCATGAAAAAGCTAAAAAAGGGATCGCGCCCGACGCCAGGAATCAATCGGGTGAAGACCATGCCGACAACGGTCAACGCGGCGGCAAATCCGTACCGCGCCAGCGCTGGCTGGCCTTCCCAGCCACAGGGAAGTTTGGAGTTCCAGAAAGAATGCTTTACTACCGACACTGCGTATCTCATGGCCGCGCTTCGTTCTGGCGCGGGAAAGAACAGGATTGGATACAGATTAGCACGAAATATGCTTCTACTCTGCCCGCGCACCCAGGCAAGCTAAGACGGGTTCGCGTCTCCTCACGTGCTGGGTGCGCCTTGGATGGCTTGGTCGAGATTGTCATTCCTGAGATCGTCACGCGGCACGATCCAGATGAGCAGCACTAGGGCCGGCACAGCCGCCACAGTGGTCAGCAGGAAGAACGGCACCCAGCCGAGTTTCTCCGCCAGTACGCCGCCGGAGGAGGCCACCAGGGTGCGGCCAACCGAGGCCAGCGAAGAAAGCAGCGCGTACTGGGTGGCGGTGAAGGCGGGGGAACAGAGACTGGAGAGATAGCCTACCAACGCTGTCCCGGCCATGGCGCCCGTCAGGTTTTCGGCAGTGACACACATGGCCAGATTGCCGAGCCGATGCCCACCCATCGCCTGCAGCACAAAGAACAGGTTGCCGGCCGACTGGAGCACTCCACATAGGAGCAGCGAACGCCGGAAGCCCAACCGGGCCGTCACCACCCCTCCGATCAGAGCTCCCGCCACGGTGGCAAAGAACCCGACCAGTTTGGAAACGGCGGCGATCTCGCTGAGCGAAAACCCGAGCGAGATGTACAGCGGCGTGGCCATAACGCCTGCCAGCGCTTCCCCCAACTTGTAGCCAACAATGAAGATCAGGATGACCAGCCAAAGCGGCCGGCGCATGAAATCGGTGAAGGGACCCACTACCGCGATGGCGAACGCTTGCCGAATTCCCTGCCATCCGGCGGCCCTGGTATGTGCAATTTGCGCCGCCACTTTCGGTTCGGGACTAAACAGGAACACCAGCATTCCCACGCCCAGCAGCGCCGCCATGGTGGCATAGGCCGCAAACCATCCGGCGTGCGCCGCGATCAGCAGAGCCCCCGCTCCCGACACCAGCATGGCGAGCCGGTAGCCGGTTTGGATCATGCCCGCACCGGAACCTTGCAGCTTCAGCTCCAGGATCTCGACGCGCCAGGCATCAATGACGATATCCTGGCTCGCCGACAGGAACGCGACGAGCAGCGCCAGGGCGCTCATGAGAGTCAAGTGCTGCCGCGGATTGCACGATCCCAGGCAGAGTATGGCGGCTATCAAAAGGACCTGGATGGTAATTCCCCAACCGCGCCGCCGGCCCAACGGCAACGGCGGCGGGAGGCGGTCCAGCAACGGCGACCACAGGAACTTGAACGCGTAGGGCGTGCCGACCAGGGCGAAGGCGCCGATGGCGGCGCGCCGCACCCCGACGGTCGCCAGCCACGCGGACAAGGTCGAGTAAGTGAGCAGGAGCGGCAAGCCGCTGGCGAAGCCGAGGGCCAATACCCGCAGCACGCGCCTGTCCGTGTAGGTCTTGACCGAGCGACGCCAGTCGCTTGCGACGCGCTCTTCGGGGATGCCAGCCTTCATCGTAATGTTTGGGTACCCTGCTTCAGCTTCTTGAATAAAGGATCGTTGGACGCGATTAAGCGCCCCATGGCAGCCGATTGAACGCTGATCAAGGATGTCCACCAAAGACTACATGGATTGATGCGGAACTGTCGAGGCATTGTGGCGTTAATAACCCCAAAGGTCGCAAGGATGCGATGTTTCAAGGTTGCATGGTTGCAAGGCGGTTGGGCCCGCCGGATTTTCAGATCCTGACGCGGAACGTGAACCGCATGGCAGCCTTGACGTCTTGGGCGACGGGGCTATCCATGACCAGTAATTTTTCGGACCAGCCTGGGTCCTCGGGAACCTTCCTCCCACTCCTAATCGCTTGCGTTTGCCGTGTTGGTGGCGCTCAAGAGATAGGACACCGAAGGGGTGATGCCGTCGTTGATGGTTAAGGCGCCGCTGGCGGTTCCGCCTGTCAGCAGGGTCGAGGTAATGGTGATGGTGCAAGTTTGTCCGGGGCCTCCAGTCCTTCCCTTGCAGGTGTTGGAGAGGATAGCAAACGGATAAGCAACGGCCCCTGGGGTAGCGGTAACTCCACTGAAGAAGGGGGCCATGGCCAACCCCTTGTCGCTGTTGTTGACCACCGTGATCGTCTGCGTCGCCGGCGTGGTCGTCCCGCCTCCGGCAAAGGTCAAGGTCACGGGAGTGGTCCTGGTGGATGGCGCGGGAGTGTAGCTGATCCAGGGGATGTCGGTAGCGGTCAGGGACACGGCTGCAATGGCAACCGGTACCGCGGTGCTTCCAGCGGCCGCGGGTGTGACGGTAGCCGTAATAACGAGCTTGGCGGAATAGGTATCCGTCGCAGCTCCCCCGCCCACCGGGGAGAACGTCATGGGAATCACGCAACTGCCGCCGGCCGGCGTGGCGGATGCTCCGGTTCCGAAGCAAGTATTGGTCTTATCCGTCGCTACCGTGAAGTACGCGGTGGATGGAGCGGCAGCCGAGACCGCTAGCGGCAGGCCGGAGGTATTGGTTACTGTGACCACGCCGGCTGTAGCGCTGGACTGGCCTACAGTCGTGAGCGGGAAACGGGTGGTTACAACGCCGGAAATCGTCCAGGGAATGTCGATCGCGTTCAGTGGCACGTTGATCGTGGGCAACGAATCAGCCGTAGCATCGTTGGTGGCGGCGGTTGCCTGGATCGTCAGCTTGCCCGAATAGAGGTTCGCCGCCTTAATCGTTGCCTCCCCCGCAAGTGGGGCGAAGGTTACCGGAATGTTACAGGCGCCGCCGATCGGAAGCGGCTTCAAACAGGTGTTGAGGCCATCGGTAGTAGAAGAATCCACTATCAGGTAACTATTGCTGGAGGACATGGAAGTAATGGTCACCGGCCAGGTCGTGCTGTTGGTTAGCGTAACCATTTGCGTGTTAGTGGACAGATCGTGGGTGTTGGGGAAGATGGGCGTGGAGGCGGTCAAGGCTCCGATGCCGGGGCCTCCCAGAGTCAAGGTCTCGGTCGGATTCCAGCCCGCGCTGCCCGGATCGGTGAAGCCGGCAGTGTTGTCGGCGTCGGTCACGGTAAACGACAATGTGTCGGAAAGCGCTCCCGCCTCCGCCGGCTTGAAGTAGACCTTATAGGTGCAGAGCTTGCCCCGGCTGGCGGAACAGGTGGGAACCGATGCCGACGCCGTATTCACCACGAAGAAGTCTTTGCCGCTTAGCAGGACCGGTTTGAAGATCAGCATCGAGGCGCCGGTGCTGTTGGTGAAGGTGACCGTCAGAATCGTCGAGCTGACGCCATGCATAAGCGTATCGGCAAAGCTTTCCGCAGTGCCACTGGCGGGGCTCATCACCAGCCCGGTTGCGGTATTCAGCTGGTAGGTGTAGGTGCCGGGCAGCGAGGTGACCTTATAGTTGGGCATGCCGGCCTTTACGTTAACCGTATAACCGCCCAGAGGCGAAGTCGGTCCCAAAATCACAGGGTGGCCGTTGACGTCGGTTTCATAATAGGTAAGATTCGCAGGTTGATCGCCGTTGATCAGGCCGGTGGGCGTGACCGAATAGGCGGGCTGGGTCGAGCCGTAGGTCCACGGCTGACTGGCGACTTGGAGGGTCAGCGGCCGGGGAGCCACTGCCGTGTAATAGCCATAGGTAAGCAGCGGATTAGTCACCGAGGCCGGAGGCCATGAAGCAGCCATATAGCCATTGCCGGCGGCTTGCGTTACTTTTAGGGTCACTTTTTCGGCGGCATTGAAGGTCAATACTCCGCTCACCAGCGTGGACTTCAGCCCCGCTCCGATCGTATAGGTCAGCGGCATGGAGCTGTTCGAGGTGCAGGCAAAGGCACCCGAGTCGCCGTAAGTCGCGGTGGACGGCAGGCTCAGGCTCGGGGACATCTGGTTCGTCGCCGAAACCGCCGGGGTGTAGGTGCAATGAATGGCTGCCGCGGCGGGCACGGTGGTGAACTGCACCACGGACTGTTGAATACCCTGGGGAAGATACTGGGGAAGATATGCCCCATAGTAGTTTTCCTCTCCCGGCGCGCTGGCGGCGGTAATGGTAACCGTACCGGGAGTTGCGCTGAGAATCAGGGTATTCGGGTTGCTGGGATTAATGCTGGCGGCGCCGCTGACGGTCAGATAGGTGACCGGCTGTCCAAAATTGGTAGTACAAAAAGCCGCCGGAGTTGCGCTGTAGGTGACCGGGGAGGTCGGGCAAATGATAATCTGCGAGGCCATCTGAATAATCAGGTAGTCATCGGTCCAGCTGTTATGGTAATTGCTGTCGTAGCTGGTAAAGGTGCCCTCCTCCCAAGACCAACCCGCATTGATCTCGCTTGCGGGATCGAGGCTCCACGAGCCCCATACCGCCGTTCCGTCAACGCCGGTCGCCGTGGGCGAGCAGGAGTGAAGATTGCCGTCATACGGCACGTTAGGGCAGTTCAATTGCACACTGGGATAGGCTAGAGCAATCACCATGGTGCCGGTGGCCGTGCCGCTGGCAAAGTTGGGATCGGAGCTGGTGAAGGTGCCGGTTACGGTGTAGGTCCCGGCATTGCTCTCACCGGCCGGGCTGATAGACCACGAACCACCTGCTTCCCCCGCCACCGAGCCCGAAAGCGAACCGGTGCAGGAGTGCGCCTTGCCGTCGTAGGTAACACTGGGACAGGTCAGGGCCGCAAGGGGCTTGATCGTGTCGATAATCAGCGTGCCGGTAGCCGTTACATTGGTAAAATTCGGATCGTTACTGGTTAAGGTAGCTGTGACTGTGTAGCTCCCGGCATTGGTCTCGCTGGCCGGACTCACACTCCACGAAGCGCTCGGCGAATCAGCACCCGAATCCATGACCACCCCTGTGCAAGAATGAGGCTTACCGTCGTAGGTGACCTCCGGACAGTTCAACTGAAAGGTCGGGGTGGCCACGGTGAAGGGATAGGCCGTGATGGCCCCGATCGCTGTCTGGGCACTGGCCAATTCGCTGGCGTCGGTCCCATCCGAGGCCCAGGCATATAAGATATGGCTGCCCTGCGCCAGCGGCGAGAGCTGAGCGGAGAAGTTGGGCGCTGTGCCGGTTGCCGAAAGCCATGGCCCCTGCCAACTGTCCAACTGGTAATAGACGTTTTCCACCGCCGGGGCGAACGGCGAAAACGAATCGCTAACGGTAAAGTTAAATGACGGATTGGTTTCCGAGGTTACGCCGCCGGGCAGAGCCGAGATCGTGGTAACCAGGGGAATCGCTTGTACCTGCTGCTCCGTCAGTACGGTCACATAGCCGTACCAGTAGTAGTATCCGTCACTAGCGATGTAAGTCTTGTTGGTGATCGGATTAACTGCCAAGGCAGTGGGTTCGGCGCCAATCCCTATGGTTGAGGTGACATTGGTGGCGCCGTCGATTACGGTTACGCTGTTGCTGTTCAAGTTGGCAACATAGATCTTGTTGGTGGCCGGATTGACTGCCACGGCAGTGGGCTCAGACTGAACATACACGTTGGTGGTGTTATAGGTAGCGCCGTCGATCACGGTAACGCTGTTGCCGCCGTTGTTGGCGACGTAGATATTGTTGGTGGTCGAATTGATTGCCACGGCAATAGGCTCAGAGCCGACATATACGTTCGTGGTGTTATCGGTGGCGCCGTCGATCACAGTCACGCTGCTACCGCCGTTGTTGGCGACGTAAATTTTATCGGTGACTGGGTCGACCGCCACGGCGCAGGGATTCGAGCCAACCGATACAGAGGTCGTGTTATTAGTGGGGCCGTCAATCACCGTTACGGTACCGCTATTGCTATTGGCGACGTAGATCTTGTCGGTGACCGGATCAACCGCCACGGCACAGGGATTCGAGCCAACCGATACAGAGGTGCTATTATTGGTGGCGCCGTCAATCACCGTCACGGTACCGCTGTTGTTGTTGGCGACGTAGATCTTGTTGGTGACCGGGTTGACTGCCACGGCAGCGGGCTCGGAGCCGACGTTTACGTTCGTAGTGTTATTGGTGGCGCCGTCGATTACAGTTATGGTGTTGCTGTAATAACTACGGTTGGTGACGTAGATTTTGTTGGTGACCGGGTTGATCGCCACGGCATTTGGCTCAGAGCCGACGTTTACGTTCGTAGTGTTATTGGTGGCGCCGTCAATTACAGACACATCGTTGTCGCCTTCGTTGACCACATATATCTTGTTGGTGACCGGGTTGACTGCCTCGGCCTGGGGGTACGATCCAACGCCGATCGTGGAAGTGGCATTGACGGCACCGTCGATCACGCTCACGTTGCCGCTGCCAGAGTTGGCAGTGTAAATCTTGTTGGTGACCGGGTTAACCGCCACCGCATCAGGATTATACCCAACGTTAACGGTGGAAGTGGCATTGGAGGCGCCGTCGATCGCGGTCACGGTATTGCCGTAAGAGTTGGCGACGTAGATCTTGTTGGTGACCGGGTTGACGGCCACGGCAACAGGCTGAGAGCCAGCCGCAATGCTGGTGGGGTTATTCGTGGCGCCGTCGATCACGGTCACGGTATTGCTGGCAGAATTGGCAACATAAATCTTGTTCGTGACCGGATTGATCGCCACGGCAAAAGGATACCCTCCAGCGGTAACTGTGGATGTGTTATTGGAGGCGCCGTCGATCACGGTTACGGTATTGCCGTAAGAGTTGGCGACGTAGATCTTGTTGGTGACCGGGTTGACCGCCACGGCAAGGGGATACGATCCAACGTTAACCGTGGATGTATTACTGGAGGCGCCGTCGATCACAGTCACGGTCGCGCCGCCATTGGCCACATAAATCTTGTTGGTGACCGGGTTGACCGCCACGGCAAGGGGAGAAATTCCAACGTTAACGGCGGAGGTGTTGTTGGAGGCGCCGTCGATCACGGTCACGGTGTTGCTGCCGTAATTGGCCACATAAATCTTGTTGGTTGCCGGGTCGACCGCCACAGCACGGGGCATTGAGCCTACGTTAACGGAGGAAGTGTTATTGGAGGCGCCGTCGATCACGGTTACGTTGCCGCTGCCGTTGTTGGCGACGTAGATTTTGTCCGTGACCGAATTGATCGCGACGGCATAGGGATAATAACCAACGTACACATAGGATGTGGAATTTGTAGCGCCGTCGATCACGGTCACAGTATTGCTGCCTTTATTGGCGATATAGATCTTATTAGTGACCGGATTAATTGCCGTAGCTTGGGGCAAATAGCCGGCGGGCACGGTCGCCGTCACCGTCTGCGCCGGCAGCGTCAGCGGGGCCAGCAGGCAGAGGCAGAAGAGCATGCACCACAGAGTCGCCCGCCCGCGTGGCGGATCGATCGCGCCGGAAATTTGCCGAACCGGTGTAGCGCCGGTCTCCAAACCGGCTGTCGCGGGGTCGTCCACGTTCGCGCACGCGCTTGCAAGGTGCGGACTGGAGTCCGCACCGACAGCCGGTCTGGAGACCGGCGCTACAAGTTTCCACAGAGCGGTGGTACGGAACGCGCCTCCAAAATCACTAGTCGTGGCGGCGGATGGCGAAACATTGCTGTGGAATTGGCGTTGGCGCATGATCATCCTCCCCGCGTCGTAGCGCGGTCTTTCCTGTAATCTTCAAATCTTCGGGCGGGACTCCGTGAACTCCCGCCCGGTCAGTCGCGAGCGCTGCCGTCAGCCGTCAGGGCTAGTTGGTAGCGCTCAAGTTGTACGACACCGAAGGCGTAATGCCGTCGGTAATGGTCAGGGTGCCGCTCGCGGTGCCGCCCTTGGGCAGCGTCGAGGTCACAACAATGGTGCAGGTCTTGCCGCCGCCTCCGGTACTGCCTTTGCAGCTATTGCTCTTCACCTTAAACGGGTTGGCGACAGCCGAGGGAGTCGCGGTAACGCCGCTGAAGGCGGTGGTTGTGGCCAACTTCAGGTCGCCATTATTGACCACCGTGATCGTCTGCGGCACTGGCGCGGTCGTTCCCGTACCGGTAAAGGTCAGGGTCGCGGGAGCGGCGGTGGTGGTGGGAGTCGGGCTGTAGCTAACCCACGGTTGGTCGGTTGCGGTCAAAGAGACCGAACTGATTGGAACCGCGACGGCGGTGCTTCCGGCGGCCGCGGGCTGGACCGTGGCGGTGAAAACGAGCTTGGCGGAATACGTTTCCGTCGCCGCCCCACCGGCAACCGGCGAGAAGGCGATCGGAATCACGCAACTGCCGCCAGCCGGGGTACTGGTTGCTCCGCTTCCGAAACAGGTATTGGTTGCGTCCATCGCCACCGTGAAGTACGCAGTGGAAGGAGTGGCTGCCGTTACCGTCAGCGGCACGCCCGAGGGATTGGTCACAGTGACCACGCCGGCTGTGGCGCTGGTTTGCCCGACGGTCGTAAGCGGGAAGCTGGTGGTTACCGAGGCGGAGATGCTCCACGGCACGTCGTTTGCCGTCAGGGTTACGGCCGGAACGGTAAGGACTACCGGGTCGCTTCCGCTGGCGGCCGGCTGGACCACACCGGTAATGCCAAGGCTGGCGGAAAAAACGCCATTCTTCCCTTTATTCGCCACGGGAGCGAACTGCACCGGGATAAGGCAAGTGCCACCGGCCGGCGCCCCGCTCTGGGAACAGGTATTGGTCTGGTCCAGCACTACGGTGAAATAGGTTTCAGGTGCGGGGGTGGCGGTTATGCCGGTCATCGGTAACCACGAGTTGTTGGTCACCATGACGTAGCCGATATTGGTGGACAGGTCCTGAGTGTTAAGGAAAGCCGTGGTAACGGCCGCCGTGTTGCTCCAGGAGATCTCGGTTGCGGACAAAGGCACGGAGAGGACAGGCAAGGCGTCGGCTGGGGCATCGCTGGTGGCGGCGGTGGCGCGGATGGTAAGGGCGCCCGAATACAATCCCGTCGTTCTATTCGTGGCCTTGCCGGCAATCGGGGCAAACGTCACCGGAATATTACAGTTGCCGCCGGCGGGCACCACATTGAGACAAGTATTGAGGCCATCCGTGGTGGAAGTATCCACAATCAAATGGCCGTTGTTTGAGGTCATGGCCGCAATGGTTACCGGCCAGGCTGTGCTGTTGGTCAGCACCACGTTTCGAGTGTTGATGGACAGGTCCTGGGTTTGCAGGAAGGTGGGAGGAAGGGCAGTCAAGGTTCCGATGGCGCTGCCGCCCACCGTCAAGACCTCGGCCGGCGTCCAGCCGGCGCTGCCCGGGTCAGTGAAGGTGGCGGTGTTATCGTTATCGGTCACAGTAAAAGACAAGGTATCGGAAAGCGCCCCCGCCTCGACGGGCGTGAAGTCCACATAGAAGATGCAAGCGCTGTTGCGGCTGGCCGAGCAAGTGGAGGTCGACGGCGCGGCCGCGTTCACGACCGTGAAATCTTTACCCGTCGTAAAGGCCGGGGTAAAGGTCAGACTGGCGGCGCCGGTCTTGTTCGTGAACTTCACCGTGAGCTGCGTCTTACTGGCGAGATTCACGAGCGTGTCTTTGAAAACGGTTTCGGCGCTGCCGTTGGCGGGGTTCATGATAAGCCCCGTGGTCGGCGATGTATTCAACTGATAGGTATAGGTACCTGGCTGCGAGGTGACGTTGTAGTTGGGCATGACCACCGCGGCGGCGATCGTATAAACATCCAACGGCAAGCTAGGGACCAGAGTCACGGCAGTCCCCGCCGAGTTGGTTTCGCTATAGGTCAATTTTGTCAGTTGGTCGCCATTCACCAGGCCGGTGGCCGCGATGGAGTAGGCCGGTTTCGGAGAGCCGTAGATCCAGGTTTGGCTCTTCACCTGAAGGGTCAACGGTCTTTGGGCCACCGTGGTGTAATAACCGGCCGTGGTCGTGGGGCTGGTTACCGAGGCGGGCGGCCAGACGGCAGCCGCATAGCCTTGGCCGGCCACCTGCGTCACCGTCAGGGTTACCGTCTCCGCGGCATTGAAGGAAAGCGTTCCGGCCGAAATTTTGGACTTCAAGCTCGAAGTGACCTTATACGTAAGCGGCATGGGGCTGTTCGACAGGCACTCAAAGCTGCCGGAGTCGCCGTAGGTTACGGTTAAGGGAAGACCAATGGTCTGCGCCATCTGGTTCCCGTACGACACCGAAGGCGTGTAGGTGCAGCTGGTAATGGTCGCTGGCATGGGCGCGGTGGTAAACGTGACCGGCGACGTCACGCTGAACGCTTTGTAGTTCGTGGTTGCGGGCGCCGTGGCCGACTTAATGGTGACGGTTCCGGTCTTGGTGGCCAGGGTCAGAGTCGAGCCATAGCTCCCTGGAGTCACCACGGCCGCGCCACTTGCGGATTTAAAGGTGACGGCTGCTCCCGAATTGGCCCAGCAGAAGGCCGCTGGGGTCGAGGTATACGTGACGGCCGAGCTGGGGCAAACCAGTTGCGTCGCGGCCTGGTCGATGATGAGCGTGGCATCGGCCGTCCCACTGGCAAAAGTCGGGTCGCTGCTGGCAAACGTGCCGGTCACCATGTAGCTGCCCGCGGTGGTCAGGTTCGCCGGGCTGTAGCTCCAGGCGCCGGTTACCGTCTTTCCGCCGGGTCCCGTCGCCGAGCCCGTACAGGAGTGCGCAGTACCGTCGTAGGTCACTTCCTGACAGTTCAGGGTTAGCGCCGGGGCGGTGACCACCTGCCCCGTGCTGGAGCCGGTCAAGGAGATGGTGGTCGAAGTGTTGGACTTGGAGATCCCGCTGTAACCCAGCACTATGCTTCCTGAAATATTGCCGTCAACCACGGGCGAAAAGGCCACGCTGACCGAGCAGGTGGCGCCGGGCGTCATTTGCACCGGGACCACGCAGTCGGAGTCGCCGCCACTGCCTTCCTGAACGAAATTGGCAGCCACGCTGAGGGTCTTCAAACTCAGGTTCAGGTTGCCGATATTTTCCGCCGTGAAGGTTTGTGGGACGGAGACGGTTCCGAGGCTTTGCGTGCCGAAGGCCAAGGAAGGCGCCAGCGAGCGGTTCAACTTCACCACCGGAGCGCCGTTCCAATTGGCCAGATACAGGTCGCCGGCGCTGTCCACGGCGAGGGCGCAACCGTAACCGTTGGCACAACCACCCGAGGTCGTCGAGGTAATGGTTATGGGCGTATCGCTTCCCGCTGGTATCTCTAACACTTGGCTGCCGCTGGGATCCAAGACCACCGTGTAAACGTTGCCGACGGGGTCCACCGCGACCGCTTGCGGAGTGCTCTCGCCAGTGAACACCGTCACGGGCGCGCCGCCGCCGGCGGGGATCTCCAAAAGTGACGAAGTGCCGTACCCGTACTCGACAACGAAGACGTTGCCGGCGCCATCCACCGCGATGCCGCCGGGTTGGCTCAGGTTTGTGGCCAGCGTAACGGGCGAGCCGCTACCTGCCGGAAATTCCCACACCCCGGAAGATGTGTAGTACCAGCCGAAGCAACTGGTTTCATCATCCGAAATATACACGTTGCCGACGCCGTCCACGGCCACGCCTTGAACCGTGCAAAACGAACCACCGAAAACCGGCGTATTGCTCCACGGCGGGCTGCCGGCGGCCATGATCTCGCTGACCCCATTGCCATTGGCCAGGTAAAGATTGCCGGCGCCATCCATCGCCAATCCGCTGCCCGCGTAATAACCACCTATGGACACCGGCACGCCCTGTGCCGGCACTTGCCATATCTCCGCGTTATCGGAATCGTAAACGTAGAGGTTACCGTTGCCGTCCACAGCTAACGCCGTCGGGAAGCCGAGGCCGGTAATCGTTGGGGTGGTTTGCGTACCCGGGCCGAAAGCGATGGCCGCTCCCTGGCCGTAGTCCTGCACAAACTGCTCCGCCGCTGGATTGCCATTTTCATCCAACAGAACCACCGCGCCCATGCGCACTCCCGGGGACGATGGGGTAAAGGTCACGTTCACCGTACAACTGTTCCCCGCGAAGTAAGGAATCCCGGTATAACAGGTGCCGCCGCCGGCGATCTGAAAATCCGAGTTCTGTACGCCTTGCGTGAGCGCCTGAATGGCGCTCACGACAACGGTTTGGGTAAAGGTAATCGTTACTGACGCCAGTTTGAGGGTCTTTCCGATGACGGCCGTTTCCGTAACAGTGGGAAGTTCGTAGGTTCCGCCCACGATTTCGCTGGGCTGCCAGCCCGGAAGTGACGCCATGGCTTCGATGGTGGTGGTTGCTTTGACCGAAATGGGCGCGGTGTAAATGGGGGAGGATGTAGTTGGCGCCGTTCCGTCGGTGGTGTAGTAGATAGTGACGCCGGGAATCGGATCGGTCAAAACTACGGACTGTTTGGATGTGTAGACGCCCGGCATGGGCGAAAACTCCGGCGGTGTGGGCGCCACCAGAGTATAGGTAGCCAGCGTCGTGGCGCTGGGCCAATACCCGCGGGCTGTTGCCAGCGCCTGCACGGTCATGCTCTGGTTCACCGCGATCGGCGCGGTGTAGACCGCCGACGAGGTGGTCGGCAGGGTCCCATCTGTCGTGTAATAAATCGTAGTATCACTGATGGTGCTGTCGGCCAGCACCAGCGACTGGGTGGCGAAATACGTGCCGGCGGCAATCGAGAAGGTCGGAGTCGCGGTCAGTTGCCCCGAATAGTTGCCGGTGAGCGCGATCTGTTGCAGGGAACCGGACTGATTGAGGGTGTTGTCGGTCAACAGCAGCAATCCGCTCTGGTATCCGCCGGTGTACGGAACCACCCAGTAGAAGGTAACGCCGGCGGCACAACTCCCGCCGGCGGCCAAGGACGCTGATGCCGAGCAGGTGGTCGATCCGGCGTCGAGGGCGAAGTTCTCATTAACATAATCCACCGCCATGCTACTTAGCGCGAGAGGAACGTTACCGGTATTAGCCACGGTGACCGTCTGCGGCGCGGTGGCGATGCCGACGCTGCCCTGGAAGTCCAGGGGAGCGGCGCTGGCGCTGATCTTGCGAATGGCGTTGCTGTCGGAGAGGTACAGGTTGCCCGCGGCGTCCAGGGCAATACCAAGGACAGAGAGTTGTTGATTGGTTTGTTGATTCGATAGTTGATTAATCCCGAAGAGCGCGCCGTTGGCCGTGGCGGGGCAGCCATCGCCAAAGATATTGATCGCCCGGCCGCAGGGAGAACCCGAAGAGGAACCCGCAATGGTAGTAATCGTCCCGGTGGTGTCCACTTTGCGAATAAAGCCACCATCCCAGATGTACAGGTTGTCGCCGGAGTCTACTGTCACGTTCAGCGGATTGAGCAACGATGCACTGCTCGCCGGGCCGTTGTCACCGCTATAGCCGCCATTCTGACACTGCCCAGATCCTCCCTGTTGCCCACCCTGCCCGTTACCGGCCACCGCGGTAATGACGCCGGTGCTCGCGTCCACCCGGCGCACTAAGCAGTTGGCCGTATCCGCGATGTAGATATTGTTGGCCGCATCCACCGCCAAGCCTGAAGGACTGCTCAAGGAGGAGTCCAGGGCCAAACAGCCATCTCCAAAGGGATCGATTCCACATGGGGAACCATCAAAGCCACCAATATTGCCGGCCACCACTGTTGCGGCGCCCGTCCCCCCAGCCACTTTTTCGATTAGGCCTTGCGTGTCGGCGACGTACAGGTTGCCGGCCGTATCCACCGCCACCGCCAGGGGGGAACCGCTGTACACCGTACTGATCACGCTCGTGGAGGCGTCCACCCGGCGAACACTGCCAGTGCCTTGGTCGGCAAAAAACAAGTCGCCGCTGGCGTCCAGAGCCACGGAAATCGGATTGACGCTGCCGACATTGCTGGCCAGGCCGCCGTCTCCCGTATCGCTGCCCCCTCCCAGCAGGGTAGTCATGAGTCCGGTAACGGCGTCCACCTTACTGACCGCCCCGGTCCAGGATGGACCGTAGTTGGGATCGTTGTACCAGATCTGGTCCGCAATGAAGAGATTGCCGGCTGCGTCCACCGCGATGCCCATGGGATTATTCAGGTTGGTGCTGGTGGCCAGGCCAGTGTTGGGCGGGTAGGGCGGACACCACTGCATGGTCGGATCGCAATAGCTCATCCCGGTGCCGTTGCCCGCCACGGTCGAAAGCAAACCCGGCAAGAAGGCCGCCTGGGGACCTTGGGCCATGGCCGTTAGTCCGAAGCGGAAGACGCCTTCGCTGGTCTGTACCGATAAGGCCGCCTCGCGCACTCCGGGATAGGCGGGCTGGAAGACAATGGGGATAGTGCAGGTGGCGCCGGCGGGGATGACGGTGGCGCCATCAAACTTGCAGTTCTGCGGCTGGCCGGCAATGAACTCCTTCACGCCACCCAGCGTCGGCGTCACCGCGATGCCGCTGATCGCCAGACCGTGGTTGTGAATGCCCAGAATCAGATTCCGCAGCGGGGTGGACTGGCCCACCGGGGTCGCGGGAAAGGCAACCGGCATCATGGTGAAGGTCGCTGCCGGACTGCCGTCAATCACAGTCGCAGTGTTGCTGCCCTGATTGGCGACGTAGATCAGATCGGTGGCCGGGTTGACCAGGAGGGCGGAGGGAGCAAAACCAACCGGAATGCTGATTGTGGCATTGGTGACTCCGTCAATCACGGTCACGCTGCCGCCGCCCGAATTGGTGACGTAGATCTTGTTGCTGGCCGTGTCCAGCGCCAGGATGCCGGGGGCTACTCCTCCAATCGTGGCAATAGCGGCGTTGCTGCTGCCGTCAATCACGGTAACCGTGCCATTATGGCTGGATACATAAACCTGGTTCGTTACGGTGTTGATAGCAAAGGAAGCGACCGTGCCGTCAATCGCGACTGGGGTAATGGCGTTGGTTGCGCCATCAATCACGCTTAGGCTCCGGCTGTCGGAACCGCTCATATAGATCTTGTTGGTCGCCGGGTTGACGGCAATTTGATCGTTCGGAAAAGAGCTGACCGCAATACTGGAAGTGGCATTGGTCGTGCCATCGATCACCGTCACGTTCTCGCTGTTCCAATTCGCGACGTAGATCTGGTTGGTGACCGGGTTGATCGCCAGCGCTCGAAGATTGCCCGTAATCGCCACGGAAGAGGTGGCATCCGTGGCGCCGTCAATCACGGACACGCTGCTCGCGTTGGCGATGTAGATCTTGTTGGTGACCGTGTTGATCGCGATGAAACCGGGATAACTACCAACCTTGACGCTGGTGGTGGTATCGGTGGCGCCGTCGATCACCGTTACGATGCCTTCATACGCATAGTTCGTGACGTAGATCTTGTTGGTGACCGGATTAACCGCCACGGCTGCATACTGGCAGTCCACCGGCACGGTAACGGTAGCGTTGGTGGCGCCTTCAATCACAGTCACGTTGTTGCTGCCGGGATCAGCGACATAGATCCGGTTGGTGATCGGGTTTACCGCGAGGGCGCTGGGCCCAGAGCCGGTTGGCACGGTCGCTGTCACAATCTGCGCCAGCATTACTGTGGGCGCCATCAGGCAGAGGCACAAAAACATGCACCACACAAAAGTTGCACGCAACTGCAGTCGCAAATCGTGGGCTGGTGCGGCAAATGGTTGGGGGCTGTGGAGCAAGCTTGTGCGCATACTATCCTCCCGCGCCGAGGCGCAGTCTGTTTCCTAATCTCCAACTTTGAACTTCTTACAGATGGGGCCCAAACTACTTGCCGGTTCGAGCGAACGCGGAGACTACCAACACACGAGAGACACCCGGCTCGACGCAACCACAGCAACAGCTAAACGGCTAGAAAGTGTTCGGAGTGTAGCAACGTTTGTCAGGAGTAAGCAACATTAAAACAAACTAATTTAGGTTAGATGAACTTAGTAGTTATGGACTATTCGTTATGGGTTGTTCGTTAGGAGTCAGAAGTTAGGAACTCTCAAATTTGCGTGGCGAAACATCCTACCTATTCGCCGAGCCAGGCGGGAGGGTATTATTCATACTGACTGACTGAAACTACCGTGATTCTTCATGACTGACTGTGCAGAGTCAATACGTCTTTAGACGTATTCTATGGGCATCGCTGTTCGTTAAACTTCCACAAAGATTACTAGACTCACTCGTTAGGGGGAGAGCTATGCCTGGCAATAGCGGCGGCGGCAGTGCGGGTTTCGACGCCGAGCTTCTTGAAAATATGCTCCACATGCTTCTTTGCGGTAGGCACACTGATACCGAGGATGATGGCAATTTCCCGATTCGTTTTACCCTGCACAACCCAGGTAAGAACCTCGGACTCACGCCGGGAGAGCCCCAACCCCTCCAGCGTAACGGCCGGGCGGGTGGCGTTCTGTTCTTCCAGGAGAAGCAGATTCGCTTCAGCATTGGACAGCAGATGCACGATCAACCGCCTGCCCGGCTTATGCAGCTCCAGGGGCAATCGCACGGGAGGCGCCTCGTTCTTCAGGAGCAGCGTGTTCTGCTCTTGCATCCAGCGAAAAAGGTCTTGGGGCAGGCGGCGGTCGAGGTGTTGTGCGCCCGCGCAGTACTCGCTGAGGTACTGGCGCGCCAAGGCATTGATAAATTGCACGCGTCCTTCGGAGTCACAGGCGAGTACACCGAGAGATGCGACGGCCAGGCCTTGCTCGAGCAGTTGCAGGCGATCGTGGATCGCGCTCAGGAGCTTGGCATTCCGCCAGGCTTGGAGAATATGCGGACGAACCAACTGAGCCGTCAATCGCTCGCGCTCGGTGAAACGGCGGTCGCGGTGCCAGCCGACGCCGATGAGTCGGGGAGGGCGGAAAGAAAGGCTGATACAGAGGGCGTCCTCGATATCGTAATAACGGTAAAAGCCGCTGTACAGGCCGCTATTATGCATCTGGCGCTGGCTCCAGAAATCGGAAATTCTCAACGCCGCTCCATCGCTAATTTGTTCCGCGTGAGCCAATACCGGATGTTCGTGCATGTACTGTGCCCAAAGGGCGCCGGCCTTGGGAGTGGAAACCTCGGCGTCGCTGCCAATGTTATAGGACTCGGCTTTCGCCGGATTCATTTCGTTGTATGTGGCGGTGGAACCGGGAAGAAGCTGGGCGAGGGTGACAACAATTCTGGCGAGAAAACACTCGAATGGCTCGAAGTCGTGAATCGCGTGGCAGTCGCGGACAAAGTCGAGAAGCCGGCTAAGCTCGGATTGCCTCAAGTGATCCATTCTCGCCTTAGTGACTGCTTAGTGAGTCCCTGAATCTTAACATACAGACCGGGCAGGAATTTTTGGCGGTAATGGGTAGTTTTATTTGAACCGCGATCTATATGCGACCCTGGGCGTATCAGCCAGAACCATCCTGACACGACATAACCCGCCCGTCTGGTCACACTTTCCCTTGCGGGGAGGTGGAGTGCGGTGGCGTCAACAACAACAAACCCACCCGCGAAGGGGTGGGTTCGTTGACGAGAAACGTGAAACGAGAAACGTGAAACGCCCCAATTAGCCGATTTCGGCGGCTTCCTGATATTGCTGGCCGGTCATGGCCGCCGCGGAAAGTTGGAAGAGGAAATCACTGGATTTGTCCTTGCGGGTCAAGCGCATCCACAGGTAATCATCACAGGACAACAGCCGGGCGCCGGTGGCGGCCAGTTTCTGCGCATAACCGACGGCAATGCGGCCCATCTCCGACGAGGTTCCCATGCGGGCCAACAAGAATTCCGAGCGATCGGGAGTCTGGCGGGCGCGTTCCAATGCCGCCATGATCGCGCTTTCGTCGGCCATACAAACTTCCGTCGAGCAGGTCAACATCTGCTGCGCGGCGTACAACAAAGTGGAACTGACTTCCTGGGCAAAGGCCACGTGCAACACCCGAGTGGCGGCCGAAAAATAGACCGGCAGCGCCCGATACCGCTCCAGCAAACCGAGAGGCAGCATGTGCGCGTGCTGGGCCACATTGGGATGATCGCGCAACGCAAAAACCGGGCAGGACCATTGCGAGGCCACGGCGCTGGTAATCTGCTGTTCAGTGACTTTGCCCATGGAGCGCAACACGTCGCCGATACGGCCGCCGGAAACTTCCTGGCGCTCGAGCGCCTGGCGAAGCGTGGGCAGATCGATATGGCCGCGGGAAATCAGCAGCAGACCCAAGGGCACGCGATGCGCCCGGGCCGGGCGGGGCGGAACCGCGTCCACCATCAAAGAACCACAACGCAACGCGACTCCGGCTTCAAAGCAGGGCGCGCCACAGAACCATTCGCCGTTGAGCACGATGCCGCGACTCGGAGAAAGCCGGGTGCGGGCGGTGCGGTAACGGCAATTCGGATTATGACAATGTTCCAACGCCAGTGCGCTTAGAAGAGACATGGTTTATTTCACCAAAGAGTTCAGGCGCGCGTGGGTGCCCGAGATTTCGCTCACACGCAAACCGTAATTGCCGTCCACAACGACGACTTCGCCCCGGCCAATGACGCGTCCACCCAACAACAGGTCGACAGGATCTTCGATATGCTGCTCGAATTCGACAACAGCTCCGGCGTTCAATTCCAGGATGTCGCGCAATAGCATCTCGCGACGGCCAAAACGAATGGCCACTTCCAGCTCCATCTCCAGCAAGAGATCCAAGTTACGCTGCTCGGAGCCGCCGGCAGCGGTGGGAAGTGCGGAGGATGCGTCCGGAGGAGCAGGCGGAGGAACAGGGGGGCGCATAACCGGGGCTTCCGGAGGCGGCGCGGGCGCTTGCGCCAGCGGACTCTCCAATAGAACGTGCAAAGTTAAGGGAGGGCGGCCCTCGGCAATCAGACGAAAGCGGTTGCGCACGGCCGGCGCCCAAATGGGGGTGGCGGCCGCGATGAACTGCACGGCACATTCCTGGCCCAGCTTGGATTTCAGGGTGAGCGCCACGTTGCCGGCAATCTGCCGCACTAACTCGCCAATGGCGTCACGACTATCATCGGTCAGTTCCGCCAGCGGGTCCGGCTCGTCGCCAACAAAGGCGCTGGCCAGATAAGCGCCGTCGGAGGGCGAAACCCAAAACGATTGCTTGATAGAGAGTGGCGGCCCGGCCAGGAACTCCAGCCAGATTCCGGCATCGGCGGCCGGTTTCATGACGCCGGGTTCGTCGCCGGATTCCATTTCGACGCTGAAGGGGCTGCTCAGGATCTGGGTCAGAAGCTCAGCGGTGGCCTGCGACCAAATCTCGAGATATTCCTGGGTCTTCACGGTTGGGTTTCGATCCTCTCGTTAGCGTTATTCTCATCCCCGGCGATACGGCGCTGCAGGTAGGCGGCGCGGCACGCATTTTTACGAACCAACTGAGCGGCATATAACGGCACGCCGCCAAACGACAGGCCCACGGGAGTATCAATTTCCCGCCGGAAGCTAAGTACGTCCCCCGGCAGCATGTGCAATAACTTTTCCGTACTGATCTTCATACGCGCCATCTGCAATTCCGCCGGGAAAGCGCAATCCAGCAGCAGTTCCCGCAGGCGGGCGGAGGAGCGCGAACGATCCCGTTGTTTTTGCGGAGCATTCAAGCCACGCTGTTTGCGCAGCAAGTTGCTGATCACGGCGGGATAGACGATGTTCAGGGCGCCGCGGATTTCCGGTAGGCGGACTTCAAAGCCGAAGGCCAGCACGCGATCGCGAGGCGCCATCAGGCGGATCACTTCGGTCTGCGGTTGGCGTTGGCCAAAGGTGAAATCGATGCCAAACGACTGCCAGGTGACGCGCAGTTCGGCCACGATCAAGTCCACCAGGGTTTCCAGAATGTACTCTTCGATTTCGGTGAGTTCCCGCACCTGCGGTTCGGGCCGTCCGCGGCCTCCCAACAGCAGATCGATCATGGGAAAGACCACGCCCAATTCCAACTGGACCACCAGGGGGGCGTCGATCCCGCCGATATTCACCGTGCACAAGTAGGTCAGTTCGGGAACGCGGGGCAGAAATTCACTGTAGGTCAGTTGCTCGGCCGCCACCAGGGCCACATCAAAGACCACGCGCAAATAAGCACTGAGAGAGTGGCTGAGATGGCGAGCAAACAGTTCCTGCAGGCCGGTGACCGAGCGGATATCGTCTTCGTTGGCCTGGGTGGCCGCCCGGAAGTTCAGAGGCGTGACATGACGCGCCGGAATCGAGGCTTTGGCGCCACCGCGGGCCGCTCGAAACAGCGAATCAATCTCGTCCTGATTGAGAATTTTCTCCATAACTTACCGGGCTCCGACCGCCGATTTGCGAGGACGGGAAGCCACGTCCGCCTTCTTGGGTTCCCGCTCCTTGAGCAGTTCCGCCAGGCGCACCCGTAATTTCACGATGGCAGCGGAATGAATTTGCGATACCCGCGACTCAACTACACCGATGACGGCGCCCACTTCTTTCATCGTGAGTTCCTCGAAATAATAGAGGGACAGTACGTCCCGCTCTTTCGGGGAAAGCTCATCGATGGCGTGGGCTAAAATCTCTTTCATCTCTCCCTGGGCGCAGACGAAGAACGGATCTTCCTCGGGCGCGTAGGGAATATAAGTGCAAAGCTCATCTTCGCGGGTATCTTCGGGATTGTCGGTCTGGATGCTGCCCAGGTCCAACCCGCGAAGTTCGCCCAAGAGGCGCTGAAACTCGTCGAGGGGCAAATCCAGTTCGGCGGCGACCTCATGCTCCTCGGGATCGCGTCCATGCACGGCGCGCAATCGGGCATAGGCTTGCTCGATATGGCGCGCCTGCCGCCGCAGTTCGCGTGGGCTCCAGTCCAATTCCCGCAAACTATCGAGAATGGCGCCGCGAATACGAAACTTGGCGTAGGACTTGATTTGAACGTTTTTACGCGGATCGAATTTCTCGACCGCGTCCAGCAATCCCAGGATCCCGGCGTGCACCAGATCTTCCAGCAAGATGTGCTGGGGCAGACGCTCGTGGATATGGCGCGCGATATAACGGACCTGAGGAAGGAGTTCCATGATGAGCGCCTGTCGCGTCTCATCGTGGGCCGGCAGTTTAGCCGCGTATGCCTGTTGCGCTTCGGTCATAAGTGGTTCCTAATCTTCCACCTTCCTAATGTTCACTCTTCTCTTACTGCACGCTACCGACCAACTCGACACGAACCCGGGGAGGAATTTCACCGGGCGATAGTACGACGACTTTTGGCAAGACCGGCTCGAGCAGGCGGCGCAGGTAATAGCGCGCCGGACTGGCACAGAGCAGGACCGGAGTGGCAATGGCAAAGTTCTCGCCTACCAGGTTGCGCAGGCCATCCACCATACGTCGCAGTAAGGAAGGCTCCAAGGCCACCTGATTAATGGCGTTAGCGCTTGAAAACGCTCGGTTTACCTCTTCGGCAATCGAGGCATCCAGGGAAACCAGCTTGAGCTTGCCATCCGCATCCAAAAGCGGATGAACCAGGCTGCGCGCCAGATTGTGCCGCACCGCTTCCACCAACGCTACCGGGTTCTTATTGCTGGCCGCCGTATCCACCAGGGTTTCCAGGATGGTGCCCAGGTCGCGGATAGAAACATGCTCCCGCAGCAGTTGCTGCAAGACCTTCTGCACTTCGCCCAAACTCATCAGTTTGGGGACCAGTTCTTCGACCAACCGGGGATGGGAATCGTTGATGGCATCCAACAGACGCTTGGTCTCCTGGCGGGTTAAGACTTCGTGGGCAAACTGCTTGATGAGTTCCGAAATATGAGTAGCCAAGGCCGAGGTCTGGTCCACCACAATCCAGCCGGTGGACAAGGCCACATCCTGTTGGGCAGGGGTGATCCATTTGGCTGAGGCGCCAAAGGCCGGTTCGGTGGTATTCAATCCGTCTAACGGGGGAGCCGAGGTATCGGAGGCAATGGCGAGCATGCTGTCGCCATGCATCTCCCAACGGCCGATTTCCACGCCGCGCAAGGAAATGACATATTCTCGCGGTTTAAGGCGAATGTTATCGGTAATGTGGACCGAGGGAACGACGAATCCCAGTTCGGTGGCGAGGTGGCGGCGCAGGGCGCGAATGCGCTGCAGCAACTGTCCACCCTTCTTTTCGTCCACCAGGGGGACCAGGGCATAGCCGACTTCCAGGCTCAGTTCATCGAGTTTGATCAGGGAATCGGGGCTTTCCTGCCCCGTGGGCTTAGCGCCGGCGGCGCCGGGGACGCCGGGGACGCCGGCAGCCTCAGCCGTTTCCTTGGTCTTCTTTCCGTTATCCAACCGATAGGCCAGGAAGCCACACCCGCCGGCAACCAGGAAGAAGGGGAACTTGGGCAAACCGGGGATCAGTGCCATGCTCAGCATGACGGCCCCGGCAATCCACAGGGGCTTGCTGCGGGCAAATAATTGGCTCCCCACCTGTTGCCCCAGGCTATCTTCCGACGCGGTACGAGTGACCACAATACCGCCGGCCATTGAGACAAACAGCGAAGGAATAAGGGTAACCAGACCGTCGCCTACGGTCAGTACGGTATAGGTCTTCAGGGCATCCACGAAGGGAATACCCAGCTGAAATACCCCGATCAAAAAGCCGGCGACGATGTTGATGGCGGTGATCAGGATAGTAGCCAAGGCATCTTGCTGACTGAAACGGGCGGCGCCGTCCATGTTGCCGTAGAATTCAGCTTCCGCGGCGATGAGTTGCCGGCGTTTCCGCGCCTCGACTTCATCGATCACGCCGGCGTGCATGTCGGCGTCGATGGCCATCTGTTTGCCCGGCAAGGCGTCCAAGGTGAAACGGGCCGTAACTTCAGCGGTTCGGACCGCGCCGTGACTGACCACCATGTATTGAATAGCGGTCAAGGCGATGAACAAAACCAGGCCCACCACGTAGTTCCCGCCGACTACAAACTGGCCAAAGGCCTGGATCACGGCTCCCGCGGCACTGGCGCCTTCATTGCCGTGCAGCAGAATACGGCGACTGCTGGCTATGTTCAGCGACAAGCGGAACAAGGTCAGCAACAACAACAATGTGGGAAATACCGAGAACTGGACGGGGCGAGTAATGGACAAGGCGGAGAGCAGGACCAGCATGCCGCAGGTAATGCTGATGGCCAGCAGTATGTCCAGCAGAAAAGCCGGAAGCGGCACCAACATGACCAGCACCAGCGCCACCGCGGCCGCGGGCAAGAACCATTCATTTGCCGAACTGGACAATTTTTTAGACATTACCGCCAATTCCCTCCCCCGCCCGATGGCGGCGCCGTCTGGGCCTTCATTTTGAAGACAAAGGCAAGAATCTCAGCCACAGCGGCGTAGAGCTTGGCCGGGATGGCCGAACCTTCTTCCACGGTGCGGAATAACAACTGAGCGAGCGGCCGATTTTCGATAATCGGGACGCCACTCCATAAAGCAATGCGGCGGATCTCCAAGGCAATGCTGTTTTGACCTTTGGCGATGACCACGGGGGCCACCATGGAATTCATGTCGTAACGAAGAGCGACCGCGAAGTGGGTGGGGTTGGTGATGACCACGGTGGCTTCGGGGACCACTTTCATCAAACGCTCGCGGTAAGCCTGGCGCTGCACCTTGCGCACGCGACTCTTGGTTTCGGGACTGCCGTCCTGTTCCTTGCGTTCGTCTTTCTGGTCCTGCTTGCTCATCTTGAGCCCCTTCTCGAAGCTCCGCTTTTGCAGGAAGACGTCGACTCCGGACCAGACCAGCAGCACTCCGCAGGACTTCCAACAAAGTTCGTAAAGATGCTGAAACAGCCAACTCGCCACTTTGGTGGGATCCAGATAGGAAAGGTGCGCGATCAGCCCCCAGTCGCGCCGAAAGATGGCAACTCCCAGATAGGCGATAAAGGTTGCCGGGATCAGCGATTTGCCAATCCGGCTCAGTCCCCCGAGAGAGAACAACCGTTTCACATTGCTGGCCGGATTCATCCGCTTCATGCTGAGTTTCAGGGGCTCGGTGGTGAACAGAAATCCGCCGATGGCGGATTGCATGACGATAGCCACGATAAAAGCGGCGGCAATCGCCGGCGCGATCAAAGCGATCACGGCTTTTCCGGCGGTATGAAACAGTTGGGTATCCGGTCCCACGTCGCTGGCCATGGCCAAGCTGTCGGTCAGCACCCCACGCCAGCGCCCGATCCAACTGGAGGCGGTCCAGGACAGAACGATCGCGACGGTAAACAACGACAAGGTCGAGCTCAGCTCGCGGCTACGAGGGACTTGGCCCTTTTCGCGCGCCTTCTCGTGTCGCTTCGCAGATCCTTTTTCTGTCTTGCCGTCTTTTTCCGACAAAGTCTATCTCCAGACGCAATCAGCGCGTCGAAATCAAAAGTCGTTCACTTAAATGCATGGCCGACTCAAAATAACGGTCAAATAACATCGGCCAATGGCCCAGGACCATCCACAGCACACTGAAACCCACGCAGGCCTTCATCGCCAAGCTGACCGCCAGCACGGGAAGCTGCGGGGAAGCCTTGGCCATAAAGCCCAATAAAAAATCGACCATTACTGTGGCCACCAGGACCGGAGCGGCAATCTCGACGGCCGAGGCCCACATCCCTCCCGCGGCATGGAGCAAGGCGGTCGTGGTGGTCAGGGTGAATGCCGCCTGTCCGGGAGCGACGACGTCATAACTGTGCGCCAACCCCCGCAGAATCCAGTGGTGCACGTTCAGTTGCAAAAAAATCAGGATGGCCAGCGTGTACGAAAAGACCGAAAGTACGGGCGTATCGACCTGGGATTGCGGATCGATAATATTAACCAACGAGTATCCCAGCTGCAGACCCATCACGCTTCCCGCCAGGCGTGCGGATTCAAAGACAAAATGCATGGCCAGGGCCATCATCAAGCCCAGCAGCATCTCCCCGACGGCGGCCTGGAGCCATCCTCCCAGGGTGATCGGAATCACCGGCGGGGGATGAACCGGCAGCATCACGGCCGTAACCATCACCGTGAATACCATCTTGGGCACCCTGGGCAACCCTTCCCCGCCAAAGAATGGAGCCAACGACATCAACGCGGCGATGCGTAGACCAACCAGCACCGCGGCGGGAAGCATGTGGTTCACGAAATCGGCGGGGACCATGAAAATTCACCGGACCAGGGAATGAAAATCGGAAAACAGAAAAATGGTGTAGCCGACCAGCCGGCGCAAGGTCCAGTGCATCAGGACAAACACCGCGGCCGCCGCTGCGCCAATACGCGGCACCGTGCTGATGGTGGGGTCCTGAATCGAAGTCATGACCTGAAGAATGCTGATTGCGATACTGACGGAGGCCGCCACCAGCAGAATCGGGGCCGCGGTCCACAATGCGGCTTCCATTGCGTGCCGTCCCAACGCCACTACTTGTTCGGTACCCATGGTTCACCTCTTGTTAATAGAAACTTTTCATGATGGAACCCACCAGCAAATGCCAACCGTCCGCCATGACGAACACCAGAATCTTTAGCGGTGTGGAAATGACCACGGGCGGCAACTGCATCATGCCGATCGAGGTGGTAATGGAAGCGACCGCCATGTCAATCACCAGAAACGGAATGAACAGGACCGCGCCAATCTGAAATCCGGCTTTCAATTCCGAGATCATGTAAGCCGGCACCACGACGCGCATGCTGAGATCGGCCGGGGTTTTGGGCCGGGGTTCGTGGGCCAATTCCACGAACAGGGCCAGATCCTTCTCCCGGGCGTACTTCAACATGAATTCCCGAATGGGAATGGACCCGCGTTCAACCGCGGTAACGGCATCAATCGATCCGTTTTGCAGCGGTACGACGGAGGTTTGATAGATGGCCGTACCTACGGGAGCCATCAGGAACCAGGTCAAGAACAGGGTGAGTCCAATCAGCGTCTGATTGGTGGGAATGCTTTGGGTGCCGAGCGCCTGCCGCAGAAAGTGAAAAATCACCAGTAAGCGGACAAATGGCGTCATCGCCAGCAAAATGGCCGGCAATAAGGTAAGTAAAGTGAACAGAACGACGATGGTCCAAGGCACTCCGCCGGAGGCAGCCCCAGCTGGCCCCGCCGCGCCCGCCGGCATGGGATAGGCCGAAGCGGCCCCGCCCAGCAGCAGCACGGATGCGAAAAGTCCTGTAACCCATAGTCGTATGCTCATTGAACCTTCGCGGCAAAACTTACTACCAACGGTTCGGCCTTGGCCGTATTGGGCGCCACACTGACCGGCGTTACCTTACTGACGGGCGTTACCTTAATAACGGAGGTTGTTTTTGGGACCCGGGGTTTGCGCGCAGCCGGAACTTCCAAGCGAGCCAGCAAGACTACCGAATTGGCCGATCCGCCGATGAGAAACTCCTGCCCATCCACCTGCACCAGGGAAACGGTTTGTTTATTGGGAAGAGAAAGCGTCTCCATGGAACGCAGACGCCGAGTGGGTACCCGAAAGGGACGAACGATGGCTAACAGATAGCGATAAGCCGTGCGCATCGCGGTTAAAACGCGCTCGCTGGCATCCTTGAGTTCCTTGTTTTCAGGTTTATCGAGTTTCCGTGGTGTGCGCTTCTTCTGAACCAATGCTTTTTCCTGTTTTTTCATACCAACCCCGTGACTTGTACGGCGAGCCGGTCGCCGATGACTTCGAATTCGACCCAACCAATCTGACGGCCATTAATCTGGAGAGGAAGATGAGTGCCTTCTTTCCATCGCGTTTCCACGATGCTTCCGTTATCCAGGTGCAACAACTCCCGTATGGTGAACTTAGGCACCGGTACATCCACGGTGACCACGCAGTTCAGTTGCATTAAATCGGCCCACGGATCGGGCAGGGCCTGCGGCGACGCATTGTCTAGTTGTTCAGCCATTAGCGTTGCACCAGAAACTCCGTAAAATAAACTTCCCCGATATGCGCTTCCGGGACGCGCTGTTGCAGGTTGGCCAGCAACTCGTGTTTGAGCCGGATTTTGCCCTCGGCGGTAAGCAGGTCATCGGATTTATAAACGGCGACCACGCCCAGCACGGTGTCGCGAATCGCCGGCACGGGATTGGGTCCGGTTTCCTTGCCCGCCTTTGGCACCTCGGTTTGCCCCAGGTCCAGCCCCAGCCGCACATAGGCATGGGCCTCCGCGTCGGCCAGATTGACCACGAAATCTTCGAGATGCAGAACTTCTTTGACCTGGTTCGTCGGCTCCGCTGGGGCTTTGGCCTTGACGCTATGTCGCCAGAACAAAAAGCCTCCAACCCCGCCGCCAATCAGACAGGCGAAGAGCAATATCATGATGAACGACTTGCCGCCCCCCTTTTTTTCGGGGGTTGGCTCGATAGGAATGTCTAGATCGTCAGCCATACGGCGCTGATAGAAGCAACTCAGGTTCCGAAACGGACCAAAAGGAGGGAAGAGCTCGGAAGTTGGCGAATTTAAAGCGGCAAAACTTGCCGACCTGCTGCCGTTAGCCATCCGGCAGCAGGCGGGCGCAGACAAAAGTTACAAAGGGTTAATGAGAAATACTCAGGTAGGAGCGGCTTCCGTCAGAAAAGCCGCTCCTAAGATTAGGGTTACTGTTGCATGTTAAGCGTGGCTTGGGCGATGGTGTTAAAGGTGGTTACCGCTTTGGCATTGGCCTGATAGGCTTGCTGAGCCACAATCAGGTTGGAAAACTCGGTGGCGATATCGACGTTGGAGCCTTCCAACTCAGAGCCGGCAACAACGCCGCGGCCGGCGGTCCCAGCCACCCCGATCACAGCGTCGCCTGACGCCAAGGTTTGCTGGAGATTGTTAGCTCCGGCAAGTTGCAAGCCTTGCTCGTCGGCGAAGGAGGCAATGGCTAACTGGGCAACGGCTCGGCTCTGCCCATTGCTGAACTGGCCCTCAATGGTACCGTCAGCGTCCACCTTAATCGATTGCAGGGAACCGCTGGCATAGCCGTCCCCAGCCTGCATGTCGCCAGTGGAAGCGTTTGGCACCGTCTGCCCAGAGGTGGAGGTGGCCGTGTTAGCCGTCTCGGTCTGACTAACCGAGGCTAATCCGCTGTTGCCAAAGAGGTTCCAATTGAAGGTGAGCGAACCCGCGCCGTCCGCCAGCGGAGGAATGGTAATGCCATCGATGTTCCCTACTCCGGTTTGGCCGGACGTGGCCGGGGTCAGCGTGCCGGTCCCGGCACCACTGGTCACGGCCACCGACGTTAAGGTGCCGTTATCGGCGAAGCCCAGTGTGCCGGCGCTTATCTGCACTGCGCTGGTGGCCGATCCTACATCCGCCCCGGGAATGGTCATACTGTAATCCCACTGATTCTGACCGGTCTGCCAGAAATTAAGGGTAAGCGTGTGCGCTTCGCCTTGCGCGTCGTAGACATCGGGAATCGAGGTCGAGAAGGTGGGGATCGCCGCAGCCGGATGGCCATCCTGGCTGGCGGTGACGGCCGAAGCGGCGGAACTTTGTGCCAAGGTCGAACCGGTGAAGGTGTTCCAGGCGAGATTCAGAGTGCCGCCATCGGTCAGACCGGAAAAGCTGATGCCGGTAACATCGCCGGCAGCGTCGACCGTCCCATATGTCGTTCCTCCGCTGGGATCGGTATTCACCGTCACCGAGGCCAGGGAGGAGGTGGGCGGTGTACCGGCAGGCGCCCCAAAGGTCAGCGTGCCACTGCTGACGGTAGTCGGGGAACCCGTGCCCACAGCGCTGCTAGGAACGGTTACCGTAAAGCCCCACACATTCGGGGTGGCGGCGGTGGGTGGGGTGAAGTTGAAGGACAAGGTCTGGGCGGTTCCCGTACTGTCATAGACGGTTTCAGTTTGGGTAAAGGCCGTCGCGGTGGCGCTACTGCTGAAGTTCCCCGCCATGGTGACCCCGCCCGTGGGCTGGGCGGTCGGGAAAGTATAGGTGCTGGCGTCGGAGCCATATGCGTTTAGCGTCAGCCCCCCGCCGACTTTGGTTGTAGCCTGCGCGGGATATTGCTGGCCCTGATCGATGGCGATGGCCTGAATGCCGCCGTTCGTATTAATGGTGCCATCCGCATTGGCGGCATATCCCATTACGCTGGCTCCATCCGCCGACTGCAAGGCGCCGTTGCTTCCCTCGGTGAAATTGCCGGCCCTGGTGTAGACCTGTTGTCCGTTGTCGTTCAGCACGAAGAAGCCATTTCCGTTGATGGCCATATCGGTATCCACGCCGGTGGGATTCATGGGGCCTTCGGTGAAATTCGACTCGTTGGAACTGACGGCCGTGCCCATGCCGACCTGGATGGGATCCCCAGCGCCGTTGGCCCCCATATTCTGGTAGAGCAGATCCGAGAATTGGGTGGAGGTGGCTTTGTAACCCACCGTGTTCAAGTTGGCCAAGTTGTTGGCAATGGCCGAAAGCTCATCGGAGCTGGCGGTCAATCCGGAAAGAGGAATCGAAAATGATGGCATCGCATTATCTCCTGGTGGCGCTTGGCCACGCCGTTAGTGACAACTTAGCTTTGGACAGATGTGGTTTTCGCACTCGCGTCCGCGGTGGTGCCGGTGCCGGTGCCGGTCGTCGAGCTGGCGTCAGGCTGCAGAACCGAGTGAATATCGATAAGTTGCTCCAGCTGGCTGAACATCGCCAACTGATTCACGAAAGTTGAAGGATCCTGCGCGCTCTCCGGGCTCTGATTCTTCAGTTGGGCGGTCAACAGTTGCAAGAAAGCGTTGCCGTCGAGGGAACCAAGTCCAGTCGAAGTATTCGTCGTGGGGTCGGTGGCGCTTCCGGTAGAGCTTACTGCTGATGTAGACATTGCATCCTCCAAGATTCGTTACGCGCGCAGATCCAAGCCTGCGCGGCCGTACGTTTGCCCGATGGGCCGTTCTGCTATTACGGTTGTCGACTCCGGCTCAACGACGGCCGCCGAAGCGGCCGATTGATTCCGCTGATAGCCTTGTCCTTGCGAACTTTGCGAATCCGCTTGCCCAAATCCCGATTGTCCGGAATTGCCTTGCGGCGAATCGTTGATCGATAAGCTGCTCACCCGCACATCGTGGGAGTTCAACGTTTGTGTCAACTCGTTGACGTGCGAAACCAACCACTGGCGGGTATCGCTTTGTTGCGCCGAGATGGTGGCGCCCAACTGGTCCCCGTGCATGGTCGCGCGAATTTCGATGGGCCCCAAACCTTCGGGATGAACCCCGACGCGCATCTCGCTCTGCTGCAGGCTTTCCAGGACCCGGGGCGAAATCAACGTAGGCGACTGGGTCTCCGCAGCTTCCTGCGCCCGTTCGCTGGAAGTTGACGATGCCGTAGATGTTGGGGTGGCCGTTGCCGTGGTAGTGCGATCCAGGCCTTCCACTCCAGCCTGACCCGCCGCCATGGAATTGGAGACGTTCACCGAACCAGCCAGATTGGCGAAGGGTGTTACCACCGCGCCCTGGGAGTCCGCCGGCGATCCTCCCTCGTGGTTGCCCCCCGAGAAAGACTGCGCATTGCTTCCCCCACCGGTCGAAGCCCCGTCGGTGGAGACGGTAACCGTCGACGCAGTGCCGGTGGACGATGAAGCTGTATTGTTTGCCGTCGTTGTCGAAGTAGAGTCAGCCGACGCGGTAGCGGTCTGCGAATTTGCCGTGGCCGATGCGGTCGCGTTGTTTCCCGCGGCGGTCGGGGCGGAGGCCGTCGTGGACGCGGTAATTACCTGCGCATTGCCGGGTAAGGTCACGGCGTTGTTTTCCGCAGTAGCCGTCGCGGAGCTAGCGGGCGTCTTGGCCGCCTGGACCGGTGCACTGGCAGGGGTGGACGCGACGCCCGCATGGTCGCCGTGCGTCTTTACGGCCGCGGCCTTCGGAGAAGTGGGAGCCGGTATCGAATCCACCGGAGTCGAAGCGAGGGCCGGAGCCGTTGCTTTCGCGGGAACCGCCGGATTGGCGCTGGCTGCAGTGGCCTGGCCCTTGGCGTTGCCCGTCTTCGGATCGCCGCCGGCGGCTAGAGCGACCTTATTCGAAGCCGGTTGAGAAGGAACGGTAGAAGCTATTGCCGCAAGCTCTGCCGAAGCGGGCTGGCCAACGGTTGCATCCACAGGGGAAGCTGCCGATGCCGCTTGATCGGACGATGCCGCAACCGCTGTGCTCACGACCGCGGTTGCAACCGGCGCCGAAGTCGAGGCCGTCAAACTCTGATCTGCCGTGGAATCCTGATCTTGAGAGGCATCCGTCGTGAGCGATGAGCTGGGGGCGACATTGCTCCCCTGGCCGGTGCTTGTGCTTGAAGTTGCAAGCTGACCGGCGACTGCCGCGGGCGCCTGGTTGCCGGCCTCGGAGTTATTCGAAGTACTAGCGCGATTGGCCGGAACGGGGGAGTTGTCCGCTTCCGGCGTCGGCACAGCCACGACGGCGGTCGTCGGATTGGTGCTGGATGGCTCCGTCTGATTTACCGGAGTATCCGTCGTATCCTGACCGCTGGCGGCTTTAACGCCACGGCTTGCTTTCTCGGCATGTTTGACGGGCGCTTTTGATTTGGAATTGGCGCCACTGTCGGTCACTGCGGCTTTACCGGATTGAGGTACCGTCGAGCTGAAGTTGTTCGTATGTGATGGCGAGAGCGTTTGCGTTTGCGCTTGCGGAGTGACAACCGAGGCGGTGGAGGAGTTCGCGTCTTGCGTGGGCGCCTGATTTAGCGCCGAATCCAGCGTCGACCGGAACGCCATACTGTCCGGCGCCACCGCTGAGGAAACTGCGCTTGGCAGCTTCGAAATCATGCTATCGAGTTGGAATCCAACCGTTGCCACGCCCCAGGAAAGTGCAAGTTGAGAACCAAAGTCGAAAAACATAAAAAAAGTGAACTAAGTTGCTGAAACGCCTAAAGTTTTCGCAGAAGCTGCCGAACCTCACCGGCGGCAGGCGGCAACATTTGCCGCTCGGCACTAGGCAGAAACAGGTCAGACAGGCCGCCTTCGGCTGTCGGCCCTCGGCCGTCGGCAGGACATTTGTTCCACGTTCGCCGTTCCACGTTCCACGCCCAGCGCCAGAGCCGGGTGGCGACGAAATGTTGATTTGGCCGAAGGCCGACGACCGAGGGCCGAAGGCGGTGTTACAAGGATGAATCTCGCCAGTAATCTTTTGCTGGGAATCTTCAGGGGATCTTCAGATTACTTAGGTACTCTCCAGCTATCGAAGTGCAGGTGTTTTCCAGGGTTCGGTTTTATCGAATTTAAAAGCTTGCTGTTTCTGTATGGTTCCAGGTGAATCCGTACAGCAGCACGCGGCGGTTGGCGGGCAACAGCCACTCCCACACCTGGCTGGTTGTCCGCCGGCCACCTAGAAACTGTTTCCCGTCCCCCGTCCCCCGTCCCCCGTCAGCAAATCGTTCCGCGTTTCTCGTTTCTCGTTCCACGTTGGAACCGCGAACTCCGAGTTGTTTTCGTGTTTTTCGTGTATTTCGTGGTTGACCTCCGAAACCTTGAAACCTTGCCTCGCGTTCCCTGTCGTCACAAAGCCTCTGCGACCATTGTCAAGTTTCCTCTAAGTCATTAGAAACTTCCGTAATAGCCGACAGCACGATCCCGCTATAGTTTCTGACGTTTACGCCGATGTACTGACTCAGGCCGCATTGGGTATTACTGAGGCGGCCGCCCAAACACATATTGTTAAGAGGCACTTCTTATGCAAGCTATTAGAAGTCATGCTCTCTATTTCTTCCTGTTGTTTGTGGTTTTCTCTATCGTGTTGAGCCTAAGTATTCCACTCGCCGCGCAGAACGGCGAGGCGGCCAGCCCGCTCGACGTGCGTCCCCAGGATCGGGTGACGAGTTATATCAACGACGCGCAGCGGACAACGCTGACCGGCAACCGGCATCCGCTGGCGCTGCCGGCCAACGAAGCCGGCTCGGCCTCTCCTGACATGCGCATGGATCGGATGATCCTTTCGCTGCGCCCCAGCGCAGCCCAGCAGAGCGCGCTGCAGGCACTGCTTCAGGCCCAGCAGGACCCGAATTCGCCTTACTATCACGAGTGGCTGACCCCCGAAACCTATGCCGAACGCTTCGGCGTGTCAGATAACGATATGCAGCAGATCGTAAGCTGGCTGCACATGCATGGAATGACAGTCGAGGCGGTAGCGTCCAGCGGCAATGCCATCGTCTTCAGCGGCACCGCTGGGCAAGTGGAAGAGACCTTTCAGACGCCCATCAAAATGTACCAAGTGAACGGGCAACTGCACTATGCCAACGCCTCCGATCCGCAGATCCCGCAGGCTCTGGCCGAAGTCGTGAACGGTCCCGTCTCGCTGCACGATTTTCACAGCGCGCCGTCGCATGTCGATGCCACGCCGGCCTATACCGCCGGTAACGGCGGGCACTTCCTGACACCCGCGGATTTTGCCACCATCTACGATGTAGGCCCGCTCTATAGCCAGGGCCTGGACGGCACCGGCCAGACCATTGCCGTACTCGGACGTGCCGACATCACTCTGACCGACATCGAGGGCTTTCGAAACGACGTGGGACTGCCGGCCAAAGACCCGCAAATCATGGTGAATGGCGTCGATCCCGGGTTTCCCGGCTGCAGCGACGAACTGGAATCGACCATGGATGTCGAGTTGGCAGGGGCCATCGCCAAGAACGCCAACATCATCTTCGTCACTTCCAAGTCGACAACCACCACGGACGGCATCCAACTGTCGGCGCAATACGCCGTCACCAACAACGTAGCGCCCATCATCACGATGAGTTATGGCCTTTGTGAGACTATGGTTGGCACGGCGGGCAATGCCGCTTGGAATGCTCTTTGGGCCGAAGCCGCCGGTCAAGGCCAAACCGTATTTGTCTCCTCGATGGACGATGGCGCCGCCGGTTGTGACAATCCGGATCTGGCCACCGCCACCCAAGGGCAAGCGGTCAGCGGACTTTGCTCCACACCCTATACCACTTGCGTCGGCGGCAGCCAATTTGACGACACTTACAATCCTCAGCTCTATTGGGCGGCCACCAACGGCGCAGGCATGTCTTCCGCCCTCGGCTACATTCCGGAAAGTGCCTGGAATGAAAGCGGAGTGGCCAGCGACGGTTTATATGCCAGCGGTGGCGGCAAGAGCACCCTATACAACAAGCCCACCTGGCAAGCAGCGCCGGGAGTTCCCCCCGATGGCAAGCGGGATATCCCCGACGTTGCCCTGATGGGTTCGATCCATGATGCGTATGTACTCGAATTCCAAGGCTCGCGGTTTTATGGCTCCGGCACCTCCGCGGCGACCCCATCGATGGCCAGCATAATCGCCCTGGTGCTGCAGAACAACAATGGGACACCGATGGGGAACATCAATCCTATCCTTTATGGATTGGCCACCAAGCAACTCTCCTCGGGCGGAGCCGCGGTATTCCATGACATTACCAGCGGCAATAACACCGTCCCCGGCGTCACGGGATTCAGCGCCGGTGTCGGCTACGACATGGTCACCGGACTGGGTTCCGTAGATGCGCAACTTCTCGTCAATCACTGGAACGACTCCAGCGCCAATCCCAACATCCAGTTGAGCGCGGCAAAAAGCTCGGTCTCGCTGGCTACAGGCGCTACGGGCACGGCCGCTTTCACCGTCGCTGCGAGCGGCGGCTTCAGTTCATCCGTCGCCCTCTCGGTGGCGGGATTGCCGGCTAAACTCACGGGCACGTTCTCGCCGGCCACCCTGACGGCACCTGGTTCCGGCACCAGCACGCTGACCCTGGCGGCAACGACGGGATTAGCGGCCGGCACCTATCCGCTGGTGATTTCCGCTGTCGGCGGCAACCTCACCCGGAAGGCTGACCTCTCGGTTACGGTCGGAACGGCGGGCGGATTAACCTTAACGCCATCAGCGAACCAGATATCCCTGCCTCCCGGAAACAGTGGACATATCACGCTGACCACGGCGCCGACGAACGGCCTTAGTTCTTCGGTTACGCTCGCGGTTGCCGGAATGCCTACGGGTATGACCGCCAGCTTCTCGCCCACTACGATCGCCGCGCCCGGTTCCGGCACCAGCACCCTGACGGTGGCAACCGCGTCGGGCGCCGTCCACGGGAACTATACGCTCACACTGAACGCGACGGGCGGCGGGGTCACGCAAACTTCAACGCTAACGGTAGACGTACCTGACTTTGTCCTGCAGGAGAGCGCGCTAACCACAACGGTGGCGCCTTCCAGTTCATCTCAGCTTACCTTTACCACCGTGCCCATCTCGGCCTTCAGTGCGGCTGTGGCTTTCTCGGTGAGCGGACTGCCGTCGGGAGTAACGGCCGCCTTCTCTCCAGCCAGCCTGGCGGCGCCGGGACTTGGAAGCAGCCTGTTGACCTTAACAGCTACCTCCGCGGCAACTCTGGGCACATTCACTCCGACGGTTACGGTGACCGGCGGAAATGTCACTCACACGCAAGTCATCACGTTGACGGTGGCGAAAGCTCCCACCTTCACGTTTACGCCATCCACCACCACGCTTAACATACTGGCCGGCAGCACGGGGTCCATGACCTTCACCACCGCGGCCGCAAACGGATTCAACTCCGCGGTCGGCTTCACAATTGCCGGATTACCCAGCGCGGGAGCCACGAAGATCTTCGCTCCCACCACCATCGCGGCGCCGGGCTCCGGAACAACCACTCTATCCTTGAGCATGGCGGCGGGCGTTCGTGCCGGAAGTTATCCGCTCACCATCACCGCCACCGGGGGCGGAGTCACTAAGATTGCAACAGTCACCCTGAACGTGCCCGGCATCGGACTCGACACCTCAGCCGGACTAACGGTGTCGGCGGGCGTCTGGGCAGCACTCCAGGTTGTGACCACAGCCACCGCGGGCTTTAATTCCGCGGTTACTCTCTCGATCACGGGCTTGCCGTCAGGCGTGACGGCCAGCTTTGCCCCGGCGAACTTTGCCGCGCCGGGCGCGGGCTCCAGCCTTCTGAGCTTTACTACGGCCGCGTCGGCGGTGGCCGGACAATCGACCCTAACCATCACGGCGACGGGCGGAGGAGTGACCCAGACCCTGCCCGTCACTTTAACGGTGAAGCTTATCCCCTCCTTCACATTGGCCGCATCCGCAAGTGCGGGGGGCGTGAAGGCGGGCGCCACCGGTGATGTGCCGATCACCACGGCGCCAACCAACGGATTCAACTCGGCCATCGTTCTTACCGTTTCCGGCTTACCTGCGGGCGTGACGGCCGCCTTTACGCCTGCAACGATTGCGGCACCGGGCTCCGGCACCTCGCAATTGGCTTTGACACTGGGGGCCAACGTCGCGGCCGGGAGCTATCCACTTACCATCACCGCCACCGGGGGCGGCGTTACCCAAACCTGCACCTTCACCCTGAGCGTGAAGGGCTTCACGCTTACCGGTCCGGCAACCGCGCAGGTGCGCGCGAACGCGTCCGCTCAACTGTCCATTGCAACTACGGCGCTGGGCGGATTCGATAGTTCGATCGCACTCTCGGTCACGGGACTACCCAGTAACATAACTGCCAACTTCTCCTCGGCCACCGTGGCCGCGCCCGGTTCCGGTTCCACTACGTTGGCTTTCATGGCGAACGTGAACGCGGCCTACGGGACCTACCCGCTTACCCTGACGGCTGTGGGCGGCGGCTTAACGAAAACTTTACCCATCGCTTTGACCGTAATCAATCCATCGTTCACGTTAACCGGCTCGCAAAGTTCGGCCACCGTGATCGCGGGTGGTTCGGGAGGCGCAACCTTCACCACTGCGGACGTAAGCGAATTTAACTCGGCCATTGGTTTTACCATCACCGGGTTACCGGCCGGCGCGACCGCGGCTTTTGCTCCCTCTACCATTGCGGCACCGGGGGCCGGTTCCACCAAGCTGAATTTGACCGTGGCTTCGACAACCGCGCTCGGAAGCTATCCGCTAACGATCACGGCGACCGGCGGCGGGGTCACCAAGACGGCCACCTTAACCTTGATTGTGCCCAGTTTCGCGCTTTCGAGTCCGGCCTCCGTGACCTTGCTTCCCGGCGGCAATCAGCCGGTCAGCATCATGACGGGACCGTTGGATGGCTTCAATGCCGCAATTTCGCTCTCCATCTCAGGACTGCCAAAGGGCGTGACCGCCGCTTTTGCGCCGGCGACCATTGCCGCGCCGGGTTCCGGCACTTCCTGGCTGACGATCACCGCTTCGCAGGCGGCGATTCCTGAGACATACCCGCTCACCTTAACCGCCGTCGGTTATGGCATAACCAAGACGGCGACCATTAGTTTGACCATATCAGCCGCTTCCTTCACTTTGACCGCCTCTCAAAGCTCGGGGAACTTCGTCCCTGGCGGTTCGGGAAGCATAACCTTCACCACCGCGGCCGTTTACGGATTCAATTCCCTAGTCGCTGTCGCGGTCACCGGAATGCCGTTTGGAACAACGGCGGCCTTCACCCCAGCAACCATCGCGGCGCCGGGTTCCGGTACCTCCATACTGGCCTTCACGCTGCCCTCTACCGTTTTGCCCGGAACCTATCCACTGACCATCACGGCGAACGGAAACGGCATTTTCAAGACCCTTACCTTCACCTTGAACGTGCCCAGTTTCATACTGGAAACTTCCACTAGCGTAAAGATCACGGCGGGGCTTTCGATGCCACTCGTCGTTCTGACCACTGCGGAAGGAGGCTTCAATTCCTCGATCGCTCTCTCAATCACAGGACTGCCCTCCGGGGTAACAGCCGCCTTTTCTCCGGCAACATTTGCGGCGCCGGGTTCCGGCTACTCCTCGCTGACGGTCACCGTAGCATCGTCGGTAAAGGCCGGAACCTACCCGCTGACGGTTACTGCCGTCGGCGGTGGCCTAACGAAAACATCGGCAATCACTTTAACTGTGGCAGCCCCGTAACCCTCTTCCGGCACAGGCCGCTGGAAAGCCGGTCCCGCGGGCGGGACCGGCTTTCGTTTATGAGAGTGGCCCGGCCGATAATACAGTTGTAGAAAATGGCGCAGGCATTAATGCTTTCTGGGTGCGCGGGTCTCTTGCCGAATGGCCCTTAGTTTTGAGGTTTGCGATTTGATCTTCCAGAAGCGAAACGTGTCAGGGCACGACTTTAGTCGTGCCGTAAGCGGTTCATTAGGAAGGGCGGCTTTAGCCGCTGCGGCTCGGCAATTTCTTTGCGGGTGCACAAACAGCGGCTAAAGCCGGCAATTCTATTGCGCCGAACGGCACGACTGAAGTCGTGCCCTGACTCCTGGCTCCCGCACGCAATGAATGGCTCCTTACTGTTTGGCCTCCCCGAGGGCCTCGGAGAACTCCAAGTTTGCAAAGACTAAGTGAAGTGACGTTAGGCGGGATGCCCGCAGTCTTGTGCGGGGCGGCTAGGACCTGCGGCAAGCCGGGACAGGTGGCCGCGCACGCAGGTCCTTCTCACAAAGCATCCTGTATTTTCTGTACTACCGAGCACCAATCCCCGCGTGTCGTTTGCCGAAAAAGGCGCATGGACGGATACCAGGGGCTATCTTCGCGGGTCTGGAGCCAACGCCAGTCGGGCGCGGAGGGCAGCAGCACCCAAACCGGAACGCCGAGTGCGCCCGCCAGATGCGCCGTGGAATTATCGATGGTAATCACCAGATCCATAGCCGCGATCTGTGCCGCAAACAGATCGATATTCGAAAGCTGATCGACCGAGCGATCAACGAGGAGTGGCGCATGAGCCGCCGCCGCCTGATGCTCCAGTTCGTCGTGCTCCCCATATTGCAGGCTCACCCAGCGGATGTCATTGCCAGCGAAGAGTGGGGCGAACAAAGATAGGTCGATAGAGCGGTAGCTGCCTGTCTTCTGGTTTCTGGTATGCCAGGCCAGCCCAATCCGCCGGCGGCCATCGGTATAACGAGCACGGAAACGCTCCCGTTCCTGTGAGTCGGCGATCAGGTACGGCGAGGTAGTATAGGCAAACGCCGCGCTGGTGGTGCGAAAGAGGCCCGGCAAACTGCCGCTGGGCAGGTGTGCGGCAATATCCAACTCCGGATTCCGTTCAGGATCGCAGCCCGATACCAACTCGACGCCAGGAAACGAACGAGCGAAGAGCGGCTTGAGTCGCGCATCGCAATCCAACAGACAACGATTGCCCGTGCGCACTACGTCCGGGATCAATCCGGCAAACATGATTTCGTCGCCGACACCCTGTTCGCCCCAGATGAACAGCCGCCCGGAGGCCAGCTTTTCGCCCTGCCACAACGGTTGCCGATAGGTTCGTCGTGGCGTGTTCTGATAGCTGGATTGCCAGCGCCATTCAAAGTTGAGCCAGCCAGGAGTAAAGTCCCCGTGCAACAGTTGGGCCAGCGCCTGGCTGAACGCAGCTTCCACCTCGCCGGGCAGGAGTTCCAGAACTTTGCCGTATCGCGCCAAGGCCTCGTCCAACCGGCCCAAGGCGTGGAGAACACAACCCAACTTATAATGCGCCTTCGCGTGATCGGGGTTAATCGCCAACACCCGTTCGTAGCAGGCAATGGCCTCATCGAGCTTATCTTGCGACTGCAAGGCGCTGCCCAGGTTGAAGTAGACTCCAGCATTGTCCGGCATGAGGGCCAGCGCCCGCACATAGCTGGCGACCGCTTCGTCCAACTGGCCTTGGGTTTGGTATACATTGCCCAGATTGGAGTGATAGGAGGCATTGTCGTTATCGATCGCAATCGCCCGTCGAATCATCTCGACGGCAACCTCATAACGCTGGACCTGATAGGCAATCATTCCCAGCAAGTGCAGGCTGTCCGCGTGGCCCGCGTCCATGGCGAGAATCTGCCGGTAGATCTGCTCCGCTTCATTCAGTCGCCCAGCCTGGTGGTGCTGCAGGGCGCTCGCCAGCATGCCTCGAATTTCCGCGGATGATTCTTGGGTCACGGTTTCATTCTATCGACTCTGGCTTTTCACCGCAGAGGACGCGGAGGACGCAGAGGAAAACTAAGAGAACAGCTTCTTGCCGCAGATTGACGCAGATGAACACAGATCGGGAATGGCGCCGTCTTGGAGCGTATATCTAATCAGCGTATATCTGCGTTCATCCGCGGCTAATGCTTTCAGTTTCCTCTGCGTCCTCTGCGTCCTCTGCGTCCTCCGCGTCCTCCGCGGTGAAAACTGAATTTGCTCCGGTCGACGTTTAATTGGTCTTGCGCGCCGGCGCTGCCGAGGCGGCTGTCCCTTTGCCTACAGAAGGTAGGCTGGCGACAGAATGCATGTTGACGATCGAACGAACATTGGGGACAGCATGAGTGGCAGGAACCGGATGCGTGCTGGTAGCTGGATGCGCACTGGGGACTGGGTGGTTCTTCGCAACCGGATGTGTGGCGATGACCGGATGAGCAGTTGCGTCAGGGTGCGCATTCTCCACCGGGTGCGTATTCACGCTATCAGGATGTGTATTCACCACCGGGTGCGGGTTTCGGACAGGGTGAAGCGGTTCCGGCCTTGGCATTATTCTGGGTCGAACCAGGATCGGATGCGGACCGGTTACCGGGTACCCTGCCCAACCGGAAACAATGGTCCCCGGCTCCTCGCTTCCGCGTTTGTCGATAACATTGTATCCGGCCGGAACGAGAAAGAAACTGGGGTCGGGTTCGCCCTGGATCAGGTCATGAACCTCGAAGTACTGATTGCCGGATCGTGGATCGGCACGGTTGACAATAAGATTCATGCCGAGTTGGGGCGAATACCAGAACTCATTGGTAATCGTCGGTGACTGGCCGTCAGCTCCTCCGTCGACATCGAGAACTGTGGTCTCCCGCGTGCCGACCGTCTCCACGCCGCTGACGATTTTCTTGCCGAGATCCTCACGGCGGGAGGGAGTGGCGGTGCCCGGCGCCGCATCGATGGTGGCGGAGGCAATCTCCGGCGTTGCATAGTCGCGCAACTCGCAAACCTGCTGGTTCGGATAGCAGAAATATTGTTGGTGGGTCACGGGGTCGCTGATTTCGAAACGATTCACGACCTTTTCCCGCCCGCTGGGAGTCAGCAGAACCCGCTCCTGAAAAATTCTTCCCGCGCTGTCCCGCATGATCAGGCGCTGATTCTGGAGAGTCACGGGGGCGCCATCCCGCTGCGTGCGATCCCACTGGGTATTCAACGTAGTGGTAAAGGGCGCATTGGGCTTGGGGGAAATAAAGATACTGGTCAGGGCCGCTCTCCTGCCAGCGGGAGCGAACCGCATCTCCGGTTGAGTCTGGGCAACAAGAGAACAGGAGAGAGCGAGAACCGCGACGATCGGCCACCAGACTTTATTCGAGGGCATAAGGAACCTTTCCGTGCCCGATGTCTCGACAAGAACGCACCGTCGCAACTCTGGCGCAAAAATTTTACAACGTGCGCGAGAGGAGCGGCAAGAACTTAAAGCGATGGCTGCTAAAAGAGGGTTCGCCACCGCTCGCGTGGCGCAGTCGCGCCCCGGCAGAAACCCGATGTTTCTGGCTCGCTCCTTTTATTTGTTTCGCTCGCCGGCTGCCTTACGCCTCGTCAACTCCGTTTCTGTTGAGCGTTGGGCCTTGTCACGAGCTTAGCAATGACGCAGCTCTGAATAGTCCGCGACCCAGAACCCGAGGCAGAAGCATAATTTGGGGCGCTGGGAGTAAAGTCCGCGATGACCGAATACGTTCCCGCGCTGCTGGGCGCCGTGGTACTTCCGTTATAGGTTATGACCATGGTGCCGGAAACAGCCGCTCCACCCGCACCTGTCGCGCTGGCTGTGCAACCATGGGTCGCGCCGTCATAGATGATCCCCGACGGGCAGCTCACCGTCACCGTCACGGTAGCCACATCGGCGCTGATATTGGCTGTGGTAGTTGCGGAAGTGAAAGACAGCAAGTAATTACCAGTTGCCGAACCGCTGAGGACAATCCCCGTGGCTGTCACCGTAATTCCCGTGCCGACGCTGTCTGTGGCGAAACTCGCCACTCCGGCCGAGCAGGTTACGTTGGCCGCGTCGGCTGCCAGCACACCCACCAGCGAGCAGGTTGTCTTTGCCGTGAAGGTGCCGTCGTAGGGTTTATTAGCTGCAGTCACGCTCGGTGTTACCGTCAGTGGCCCTATCGTTAACGTGCCGTTCGAGGTTCCGAGCCGGTAATTTGTATTTGTCAACTTAAGCGTGCCAAGAGTATCCCACCGGCTCCCTGCTTAACTTGAAACCAGTAAGGATCGGGCGCAACTCCTCGATCCCCGAAGTTTCGCTGAACTTGGTACAGCAGGATGGATTCTGCTGTCGACCTGTCGAACCGGGCTCGTAGCTTCCATGACACTATGCGCAACTCAGTATCCTGAGCACATTTGGGATCAGGAGGGTTGACTCCCAAGCGCACAGACACATCAGCGCAGTGCCCATCTGCCCCTCCGCTCCCCCCGGTTTGGCCGGGCGAAACGAAACAGACGGGACGTTCACCACTCTACAAAGAACTCCACGTGACTGCGCCCCGGATTCCTTTGGATCTCTGGGCTGGAGCTGATCAGCCTGGAAGGTTTTTGTCCCTCCCACGCAGGGCCCGCAGGCGGGGGCGCCTGCGCTACGTCTGCCGCGCTGTTCAGCTTCCGAAATCTTCATCCAAACCTCAAAAGTGAGTGACATCGGGCATCCAATTTAGCGCGGTACGAACGGCCAGGAGTAAGGCGACAGAAGTGGACGGAGCCTCGAAATCAGAACCCCAACTCGGAGATTATCTGGCGGCCGAGCGAACGCTTCTGGCTTGGATTCGTACGGGCATCGCCTTAATGGGATTCGGCTTTGTAGTGGCGCGCTATGGGCTTTTTCTGCAGCAACTCCAACTCATGCAACACGCCTTCTCGGCCCGTTCTTATGGATTATCGCTGTGGCTGGGGACGGCGCTGATCGCAGTTGGGGTGATTGTGAATATCTTTTCCGGATGGCGCCATGCCCGATTGATCGGGGCGCTGGATCGCGGCGAGCCGATTCCCTATCGCTCTTCGACGCAGGCGGTGGCGGTCGCTTTCTTCCTCGCCTTGATAGGGCTGGCGATGGCAATTTATCTGGTCTCGATTCGAACCCACGCGAACTAAGCGTCCCACTTGCCGGAAGCGCGTAATTCCGCGATCGCCGCCGTAGCCAATTCCAGCACGCGCGTGTGATCGGGTTTGACCACGCGGTTCAGGGGCATTTGGCCGGGTTCGAGGATGATCCAGTGCCGTGGGCGCATATAGGGCGCGAGCGATCGGGCATGGCGCTCCAGTTCCGGCGAGCCGAGATCGGCGTCGGGTTTGCGCTCAACCACGGCAACCACGCCCTCGGAAAGTACTTTGTGTTCGACGCCAACCACTACGCAACTGGCTACTTTATCGGCAAGGGCACACACGTGGTCCTCTATGACGCCGGGAGAAATCTGGTAGCCGGAGGTCTTGATCACCCACTTTGCCCGGCCGGTCAGGTGCAGGCCGGCGTGATCCTTATATCCGAGGTCGCCGGTGTACAAATAGCCATCGCGCGAAATCGTTTGGGCTGTGGCCTGCGGGTCGTTGACGTAGCCAAGGAAAGTTTGCGGCCCGGCGAAACATACATACCCGGGCTCCCCAGGCGGCAGGGCTTCGCCGGCCATGCCGTCTTCCCGCATGGGCTGGCGGATGGAGCAGGGATAGACGGGCATGTCTTGCCCCACGCCGTTCAGTATCGCCTCGCGATCATCGGCGTTCGCCATGATGTAAGTGCAAAAGCCGGCGGCCTCGGTGAGTCCCAGTCCGGTGCCGATCACGGGGGCCATGGTAGCAAGTTTGTCCATAAAGGCCGGCGATACGCCATGACCGCCGTAGGCGGCGAACTTCAAGCTGGAGAGATCATAAAGCTCGTAATCTTTGAGGCGCCACTCGAAGTTGAACATGGCGGGAATCTGGCCCAGTAATTCGACTTTGTGGAGTTGAATGGCGCGCAAGGAACGGACGGGCTCGAACACATCCAGAAGAACCGCGGTCCCGCCGCAAAAGAAAGTGGTCATCAGCAGCTCGGACTGCCCGCCGACATGCGAGCCCGGCAGATTCACCAGTGTGCGCGTACCCCGGTCACCGCCAAAGAAAGCGCCGCCCAGACACATGTTCTGGCAGGTGATATTTCGATGCGACAGCAACGCCGGTTTGGGGGCGCCGGTGGAGCCGGTGGTAAAGATCACCAACGCGCCATCATTCTCGCCTACCGCGGCGATGGCTTCGGTCAAGGCGGCGTTGACCGGGGATTCTCCCCGCGCGAGCGTCGGCTGGACTTTCTCGAGTAAGTCGGCGAAGGGCTTGGTACCGGGAATATCCTCTTCGGAAGACAACACCAGCGGATATTCGATCCAGGGACAGCGCTCGGTCACGGTGCGCCAGAGTTCGCGAAAGTCGAAGGGTGGCGCGACTCCCTGGCAGACAAAGGCACGCGGGCGCAGGCCTTCCAGCGCACGGACAACCTCGGAGGGAGGCAAGCGCAGATCGAGTGGAGCGACGATCACCCCGATCTTGAAGCAGGAGTATTCCAGGACAACGTGACTCGACAACAGGGGCAGGAGAGTAGCCAGAAAGTCTCCCTTGCGGAAGCCCAGGCTCAGTAGTTCGATGGCGATGGCTGAAGTCGTGAGTTCAAATTCCCGCCAGGTGATTCCGAACTCCGTTCCAGCGCTGATCATGGCCAACGCGTCGGGCTTTTCCCGCGCCCACTTGGCAACCACCTGATGCAGCAGGTGGCGGTCGGCGTATTCGCCTTCGTAGTCATTCAGCGTGAGTTGCGGTATGGGTAGCACGAAATGAATCTACCAGAGTTGCACCACTTCCACCACGGAAAGGCACGGAGGCACGGAGACACGGAGAACACGGAGAATTTCAGGTTTCCAAGCGACCTAGACTCCGTGTCCCTCCGAGTCTTTCCGGAAAGCTCTCGGCGCGACAACCCACGGACGCTGGCCGGAATCACAAACGTCGTTGTTGAACTGTTCCCCATAAATATCCATACCCACAAGGCGGAAATGAAGGAGTGGCAATGTCCGATACGAACCAACAGAGGGATCCCAATTCCGTGGTTGCTGTCTTCGCTCAGCACCCCTCGGCGGAAAACGCCGTCAAGGAACTGAAGAATAGCGGATTCAACGTTAAGAAGTTATCCATCATCGGCAAGGATTACCACACGGAAGACGATGTGGTTGGCTTTTACAACACGGGAGACCGGATGAAGTTCTGGGGCAAACAGGGAGCCTTCTGGGGAGGACTATGGGGGCTGTTGTTCGGAGCGGCTTTCCTGGTGATTCCCGGAATTGGTCCCATCGTCGCCGCCGGGTCCATTGTGTCCTGGATTATTGGCGCCCTGGAAGGGGCGGTGGTGGTGGGAGGTCTGAGCGCTCTAGGCGCCGGACTTTACAGTTTAGGAATACCCAAGGATAGCGTGGTTAAATATGAAACCTCCCTCAAGGCGGGCAAGTTCCTGCTGATCGCGCACGGAACCGCCGACGAGGTGCAGAAGGCCCGCGATATTCTTAAAACCTCCGGAGCGGAACAGGTCAATATGCACCAAGGGCCGATGGACGCCACCCGGGCGGCCTGAGACCAAGCTAGATGGGCAAGGGGCGACTGGAGGCGTTCAGTGATGGCGTAATCGCGATCATCATCACCATCATGGTGCTGGAAATGAAGGTACCCCGCGGGGAAACCCCGCGGGCCTTGCTGCCGCTTCTGCCCATCTTCCTGAGTTACGTACTGAGCTATCTTTACGTCGGCATCTATTGGAACAATCATCACCACATGCTGCACGCCACCGGCAAGGTGACGGGAGCGATACTCTGGGCCAACCTTCATTTGCTGTTCTGGCTGTCTCTGTTTCCGTTTGCCACCGGATGGATGGGCGAGAACCATTTCGCGCCAGCACCTTCCGTTCTTTATGGTGTCGTGCTGCTGATGGCGGGCCTCGCCTATTGGCTATTGCAAGAAACCATTATCACCGCGGAAGGGCCGGCCTCGGTACTCAAGAGAGCGGTGGGCGCCGACTGGAAGGGCAAACTTTCTCCCGTACTCTATGTGGCCGGCATCCTCGCCAGCCTTAGGTCGCCGTGGATCGCCCAGGCCATCTACGTTTCGGTCGCTCTGATGTGGCTGATTCCCGACCGGCGTATTGAGCATGCGCTGCGGACCACAGCCGAATAGCGCGCGGAAGGGGAATATTTAGCCACTCCCTGGACGAAAGAGGAATCGCAGTCTCTGTGACTTAAGTCGCTGTGGCGATTTCAGTCCGCCCCTATCCTCGAGCTGTAGTTCAAACCAGACAGGGAAGGTTCCACACGATGTTCTGCTATCAATGCGAACAGACTTCGAAGGGCGAAGGCTGTCAGACGATCGGGGTTTGCGGGAAAGACGAGTCTACCGCGATTCTGCAAGATCTTTTGATCCATGCGGTCAAGGGCATCTCCATGTACGCGCACCGGAGCCGGCTATTGGGAGCGGCCGATGCGGAAATCGACGCCTTCACCATTCAGGCCATTTTCGCAACGCTTACTAACGTCAACTTCGATCCTGAGCGCCTTGTTGGTTTGATCGATCAGGCAATCTCGATGCGGAATGCCGCCCGCGCCTTATACGAACGCGCCAGCCTGGCGGCCGGCCAAACTCCAGCACCACTCGCCGGTCCCGCCGTATGGGCTCCCGCCTCGACCCTCGACGCCCTGCTGGCGCAGGGTGCGCAGACGCTTTTGCCGGCGCGTTTTCTATCCGAAGGCAAGGAGATCGCCAATCTTCGGGAACTGGTGCTCTACGGCATCAAGGGGGTTGCGGCTTATGCCGCGCACGCCCTGGCGCTGGGCGCGAACGACGCACTCTGCTATGCCAAGCTGCACGAGATTCTCGACCTTCTTACACAGACCGAAGTTTCGGCCGAGGACCTGCTGGGCGCCGCGCTCGCGGTCGGCGAACTCAATTACCGCGTCATGGAAGTTCTGGACACAGCGCACACCAACACATTCGGCCATCCCCAACCGGCCAAGGTGAGGCTCAATTCCCGTAAAGGCAAGGCCATCCTGGTATCAGGCCACGATCTGCACGATCTCGATGCGCTGCTGGAACAGACGAAAGGCCTCGGCATTCAGGTTTATACCCACGGAGAAATGCTGCCGGCACACGGTTACCCTAAGTTGAAAGCCTATGAGCATCTGGCCGGAAACTATGGCGGCGCGTGGACCGACCAAGCCGACGAATTTTCCGATATTCCCGGCGCCATTCTCATGACCTCGAATTGCATTCAGCAACCCAAGGTCGCCTATCAGGATCGCATCTTCACCTCAGGCGCCGTGGCATGGCCCGGAGTACGGCACATTGCGGACCATGACTTCAGTCCGTTAATTGCCGCGGCGCTGGACGCGCCCGGTTACGAAGAGGATGGTTCTTCCGAGGAAATCACTGTGGGTTTTGGTCATCAGGCCGTACTCGGGGTTGCCGACCAGGTGATTGCAGCGGTGAAGTCCGGCGCGATTCGCCGCTTTTTCCTGATTGGCGGCTGCGACGGCGCACGTTCCGGACGAAGCTATTACACCGAACTCGCCGAATCGATTCCCGACGACTGCCTGATCCTGACCTTGGCATGCGGAAAGTTCCGGTTCAACAAACTCGACTTTGGAGAGATCAGCGGACTCCCGCGCCTGCTCGATCTAGGGCAGTGCAACGACACATACTCCGCCCTGCAGATTGCTCTGGCCCTGGCCAAAGCGTTCGATTGCGGCGTGAACGATCTGCCGCTCTCGCTGGTTTTATCCTGGTATGAGCAAAAGGCGGTCGCGGTTCTGCTTACCCTGCTGCACCTGGGTGTCCGCAACATTCGTATTGGGCCAACCTTGCCGGCTTTCTTGTCGCCCAGCGTGCTCCAGTTGCTCAACGAGAAGTTCAACCTTATGGCAATCAAGAGCGCGGAGGAAGATCTCGCCGCCATGCTTGCCTGATTTGCGGCCCGGAGAAGCGATTCTTCTCCGGGCCACAACCGCCTTAACAGTGTAGTGCGTTGTAAATTGAAGCCATTAAGGCAGGCGTGTTTGAAAGGGCGCAGCCCCAGCGGCTAAAGCCGCTCGTGTGGTCTCGTTTCTTGCGGCGCGGCTGAAGCCCAATACTGTTCACTTAAGGCAGATGTGCCCTGTTGTGCAACATCAAGAACACGGATGAATCAACCAGGCGACCGGGCGCGGAAAGTCTCGACACTGCTATAATTCGTCGCGTGCCTTCTACCCCTAACGACCTGACCGCTGTACTCGCGAATACCCCTCTACTATCCAGTCTTTCTCAGTCTGAAGTGCAGCTCCTGGCCCAGCGCACGGTCAAAAAGACGTTCCATACCGGAGAGCTATTGTTCTCCGAGGGGGAACCCTGCAATGGATTGAACATCATTGCGGCAGGAAAAGTGCGTATCTTCAAGACCTCGGTGAGCGGGAGAGAACAGGTTCTGGGGGTGGAAAAGCCAGGCGAGTCCATCGCCGAGATTCCGGTTTTTGACGGTGGTCCGTACCCCGCCTCAGCAATGGCTGTGGAGGACACGGAGATTGCCTTCATCTCGCGACGCGACTTTCAGGCGTATTGCATGGAGCATCCGGAAGTGGCGCTGAAAGTGCTGGCGGTAGTCGGGGCGAGACTCCGGCGCCTGGTCGCCATCATCGAGGAACTCTCATTCACCACCATCCGGCAACGGCTGATCTCCTCGCTGGTGCGATTAGCCCAAAGCGATGGCAAGAGGACCGGGCGCGGGGTGGAATTCCTGCTGCCCTGCACTCATCAGGAATTGGCGAATCAACTGGGGACCGTCCGCGAATTGATTTCTCGCAATCTCACGCGACTACAGGCCGAAGGACTGCTGGAAGTGGATTCCCGTCAGATTGTGATCAAGGACCTGAAAGGCCTGACGGAAATTCTCGAGGTGGCGCCGTAGTTTTCACCACAGAGGAAACAACCCCTCAGCCGCGGATCAACGCAGATGAACGCCGATTGGCATGGGCAAAGACAAAGAGCTGCCGAATCAATGTAGATTTTGCAGCTTGGCCAATTCCGCGCGGGCGCGGCTGGCATAATCGCCCTGCATGTCGGCGGTCCGCCGCAGATACTGACGGGCGGCAACGACATCGCCGCGGGCCAGCATTAGCTGGGCCAAATAATAATGGGCCGCTTCGTATTGCGGCGATTCGATGTCCCCGGTGACTCTCCACAGGTTTTTCGTCGCCGCCGCCAGATCGTGGGCCGCCAGTTGGCAGGCCGCCGCATAAAAGCGCGCGGTCACTTCGTCATCCTGACCGGTGGACATTCGCGAGAGATGGGCCACCGCGTTGGCGCAGTCTCCCCGCCGGTAAGCCTTCATACCCGTCGCAAATTCGCCGCTCGCCGTTGCGGCACCCGAATGAGGCGCAACATAGGGCGGCAGCGAAAAATCCGCAAGTTTGGCGACTTGCATTCCGGCGGGGGAAAGTCCGCCAGTATCCGTGGGCGCCAACGGGCCTTTCTCCACGGAGTGCTTGGCAGGCGATTGAGCGTGTCGGACCACCACAAAAACGACAAGCAAGACCAGCACGACAGCAGCGACCCACCGCAGGGGGCGCCTTCTTTTGCGAACCTTCACCATATCTCCAGAGCTCAGATCATCCTTGGACAGTTTTGGTGATGTGATTATTTCACATTCAGGTTTTCGGGTTATGAGCCCAGTGCAGGCCCTCAGGCAGATGGGCATTTATGTCTAACCCAACGTTGGATAGATTTGAAAGGGCGCGGCTTCAGCCGCGCCGAACCAATTGTTCGCAAAGGCCGCTTTAGCGGCTGAGGGTTGTCTCCCTCAGCGGCTAAAGCCGCTCGCATTGCCGCTTCTCGCGGCGCGGCTAAAGCCGCGCCCTTTCAAAGACGCGGCTTTTAATGTCCTTCACTTACGACGCACGACACTAGCCTGTACGGCTTCCGTCGTATGAGCAACTAGGCCCCAGAACAGATTCGGTACTACTCATATTTGGGCACGATAAATCTACGCGGACGGAGAATTGCCAAGGCCCGGCACGGCCGCTACGATGCGCAATGAGAGGGGACGCTGGAAAAACGGCGGGGAGGAATAATAATGACAACGAGTGCATTGTTGCTGGAAATCGAGGAGGTACGCCACAAATGGGGATGGCTGCTTGCTCTCGGGATTGGTCTGATAATTCTCGGCATCATCGCCTTGGTCCTTACCCCGGTCGCCACCTATGCGGCGGTCCTGGTGCTGGGCTGGTTGATGGTGATCGGCGGAGTCATGGAAACGATCCAGGCATTCCGCATGCGAGCCTGGAGCGGTGGATTCTTCCTGCACCTGATCGGTGGAATTTTGGGAATACTGGTTGGCCTGTTGTTTGTCACCCACCCGGTCGCCGGCGCGCTCGCCTGGACCCTGCTCGCCGCCTCCTTGTTCACGGTGATGGGAGCTTTCCGGGCGATTGCGGCAATTCGGCTGAAGTTCCCCAATTGGGGTTGGGCGGTCTTCGATGGAGTCGTTACGCTGGGTCTGGGAATTCTGCTGTGGGCACAGTGGCCGTGGTCGGGCCTCTGGTTCCTGGGCGTGGCCTTGGGAGTCTCGTTACTTCTTCGAGGCTGGTCATACTTCATGCTCGCCCTCGCCATGCGCGCTTTACCAACGGCGCGGGTTCAACTCAGGGAGGCGGCGTAAGAGTCGCGAGTGGCGAGGGGTTGGCGTGGGTACCCCAATTCCACAGTGGCGAGTGGCGAGGGCCGGGCTCGCAACTCGTGACTCGCGACTTTTAAGCCGCGGCTACCCAGTCCGAACCCAGCAGCCCCAATCTAACCGCGACGCCGATGGCTTGGGTGCGTCCTGTGACCTTCAACTTCTCAAAAATGTGGGTCACGTGAACCTTGACGGTGGCCTCGCTGATATTTAAGAGATTGGCGATCTCTTTGTTGCTCTTGCCGTCGGCCAAGGATCGCATGACTTCCACTTCGCGCGCGGTCAGTTGTCGAGAAGCTACGTGGCTGGCTAGTTTGGCGGCCACCACGGGCGGAATCCACATTTCGCCATTCGCCACCGCACGAATCCCCTTCACCAATTCTTCCGTGGGCGAGTCTTTGGGCAGATATCCCCGCACCCCCACCTGTACCGCGCGAAAGACATCCTCTTCGTTCTGGAAACTGCTAAAGATGGCGAGACGCGCCGCCGGTTCCCGCCGGCGAATGGCCATAACCGCATCGACACCGTCCATGATGGGCATACGCAAATCGAAAAACCCAACGTTGGGCCGCAGCGCAAAATAGCGCTCCACCGCTTCGCGTCCGTCGCCGGCTTCGGCGATCACCCGCATATCCGGTCGACGGTTAATGAGCGCTACGAGTCCTTCCCGCACTACGGGATGATCATCGGCAATGACGACAGTGATCCCATCGTGCGTATCATCCTTCTTATCGAAGGGATCGTGACGGATAGGAACTACCTCGGAGAAACTGCGATTCGAGCGTACCTGGGGGCAATCGACGTCATAGGTCCCGTGTCCTTTTGCGGGCATGGCACACCCTCCTTTGGGCGTGATGGGTTAGCGGTGAATAGCACAACAGCCGCTTGCGGCAGAGTGAAAGCTGAATAAGACGCTCTTGTGTAGAAGATGCGAGGCGACTGGTTTGAGTCGCCCTATGGCGGGGTTAAAGGGCTGAACACCCACCATGGAGACACGGAGTCACGGAGTACACGGAGGAATAAGAGCAAATCCCTTCAAATCTCCGTGTCCTGGGTGACTCCGTGTCTCCGTGGTGGATGTTCCAGGCTTTGGCCTTAGGCCGCTTTGTCCTTATCGTCTATGTCCACGTACTCGGCATCAACGACGCCGGCGTCCTTAGGGGATTGACCGTCGCCGGCGGGAGGTGGAGGAGCGCCAGTTCCCGGGGGCGTGCCGGCGGCCTGGTGGTACATGTGCTCGGCCAATTTATGCGAGAGCTGGGTCAGGTGTTCGCGGGCGTTATCCATGGCGCGCTTATCATTCGAATTCAAAGAACCCTTAGCATCGGCAATCGCATTTTCCACTTCCCCGCGCGCGGCGGCGTCAATCTTGTCACCCTGCTCGCGCAGCATCTTCTCGACGCTGTAGACCGATGAGTCCAGCTGGTTCTTAGCTTCGATCATCTCGCGTTGCGCCTGGTCTTCGGCGGAGTGAGCTTCCGCCTCCTTAGCCATGCGGGCAACCTCCTCCTTGGAGAGTCCGGACGATGCGGTGATGGTGATCTTCTGGTCCCGGCCGGTGGCCAGATCCTTGGCGGCAACATTAAGGATACCGTTGGAGTCGATGTCAAAGGCGACTTCAATCTGGGGCACACCGCGCGGCGCGGGCGGAATTCCGGTCAATTGGAACTTGCCCAGCGTGCGATTCTGATTCGCCATGGGACGCTCGCCCTGCAAAACATGGACTTCCACCGCGCTCTGGTTGTCGGCAGCGGTCGAGAAAGTCTCCGCACGGTGCGTGGGGATGGTTGTATTGCGCGGAATCATGGAGGTAGCCACGCCCCCCAGGGTTTCGATGGAGAGTGTCAGGGGAGTGACATCGAGCAAGAGCATGTCTTTCACTTCGCCCTGGAGTACTCCGCCCTGGATGGCCGCACCAACCGCCACCACTTCGTCCGGATTGACCCCCTTGTTGCCCTCTTTCCCAAACAACTCTTTGACCAGTTGCTGAATGCGCGGCATGCGGGTTTGTCCGCCGACCAGCACGACTTCATCAATCTGGCCGGCGTCCACACCGGCGTCTTTCATGCACTGCTTAGAGGGCGGCACGGATCGCTGGATAAGGTCCTCCACCATGGCCTCGAGTTTGGCGCGGGTGAGACGCTTCACCAGATGCTTCGGACCGTTGGCATCGGCGGTAATGAAAGGCAGATTGACCTCTGTCTCCATGGTGGTGGAAAGCTCGACCTTGGCGCGCTCCGCGGCATCGCGCAGGCGCTGCAAGGCCATTTCGTTTCCCTTGGCGCGCAGGTCGAGGCCTTCGTCCTTCTTGAACTCGTCGATCAACCAGTCCACAATGCGCTGGTCGATATTGTCGCCGCCCAGATGCGTATCGCCGTTGGTCGCCTTCACCTCGATCAGACCTTCCCCCACTTCCAGAATCGAGATGTCAAAGGTACCGCCGCCGAAGTCATACACGGCGATGGTTTCGTCCTTCTTCTTGTCGAGTCCATAGGCCAGGGCTGCGGCGGTAGGCTCGTTGATAATCCGCTTCACATCCAGGCCGGCGATCTTGCCCGCATCCTTGGTGGCTTGGCGTTGTGCGTCGTTGAAATAAGCCGGGACGGTGATTACCGCGTCGGTCACCTTCTCCCCGAGGTATTCCTCGGCCGATCGCTTCAGCTTTTGCAGAATCAGCGCGGAGATTTCGGGCGGGGTGTAGCGTTTGCCTTCCACCAGGATCACCACATGGTCGCCTTCGGGTTCGACGTGGAAGGGCACCATCTTCAACTCTTCCTGGATCTCGTCGTAGCGGCGCCCCATGAAGCGCTTGATGGAAAAAACGGTGTTTCCCGGATTGGTGATCGCCTGCCGTTTGGCGACTTGACCGACCAGCCGCTCTCCGGTCTTGGTGAAGCCGACCACTGATGGTGTGGTTCGGCCACCCTCCTCATTGGGAATGACCTTGGGCTCACCGGCTTCCACCAACGCAACTACCGAGTTGGTGGTGCCGAGATCAATGCCTATAATCTTGCTCATTTCCGCAACCTCCCGCAGCGCCAAGTCGCAGATTAACAACGAGAATGGGGCGGGACAATTGTGCGGGAGGACAAAGCGGGCGCTAGAGAGCGGACTTAGGGAGTGGCAGTTAGTTGGATGGAGTCATCAGTACGACTATTGATCTAGGTAATTCCAGGTAGTTGGAGCTGGCAGATAGCAATGTCACCGCGTCCGGTGTAGCGCCGGCGTCTCGCCGGCTGTCCTGTGGGCGTCTCGCCAACAGGGATTTGCTGCATGTACTGGTACGGCCGGGACGGCCGCACCGACAGCCGGCGGGACGCCGGCGCTACCCTCAATGGCGCGGCTACTGAAGCGATAGGGCTCGCAAAGGAGTTTCTGGAGAGCGGAGCGCGTCTCGCGCAGGGTGACAAAGGAATTGGGTGTTTAATTTTTTTGCTGGGCTTTTTCGCGGTTCATGCCGGCGAGGAAGAGGTCATCGACCATCTGTTGTTCGCGACGGCGCTGGTCTTCGTTATAGGCGGCCAATTGACCGTCGCGTACGGTTTCCATCACTTCCTGGCGTTGCCGGGCCTCGATGAACTTCTGTTGCTGCTCTTGCCAGGCGCGCTCCAGGGCCAGGATGGTCTGATTGATTTTCAGTTCGGTTTCCGCCAAGCCGCGTCGTCCGGTGTAGCGGAATTCCACTTCGCCGGCGGGCAGCCCCGCCTTCATATCGGCGGCGAATTGGGTCTCGTACTGTTGCTTGCGCTGAAAAAAAAGCTCGCGCTGATGACGCGCGGCGCCCAGTTTTTGCGAGATGGCTTCGAGCCGCATCTCTTCCTGGCGCGTCAAAGTAACGCGTAAGCGCAAGAGAGCGGCGAGGGGAAAGCGAAAAGCCATGGGGCTATGCCGGGACGGCCAGCAAGGACTTGACGGTGTTTTCTAACGTCGTGTCTTCGGTCGGCCGTTGCTGAAGAATGGTGTTAATGGCGGGCAAGACCTCGATGGCCTTGTCCAGCGTGGGATCGGCGCCTTTCTGGTAAGCGCCAACGCGGATCAGATCTTCGGAGCGGGAATAGACCGCCATAAATCGGCGCAGCACGCCGGCGCGGCGCAAGTGATCGGCGGTGGCAACCGCCGGCATCAGACGGCTCAGGCTATCGAGTACGGAAATCGGCGGATAGTGATTTTGCATGGCCAGTTTACGGTCCAGCACGATGTGACCGTCAAGCAACGAACGCACGGCATCCACCAAGGGATCCTGTTGATCGTCGCCTTCCATCAATACGGTATAGAACGCGGTGATACTGCCACAGGCGAACTGACCGGCGCGTTCCACCAGGCGGGCCAACAAACTCCAGACCGAAGGTGTGTAGCCTTTGGCGGTGGGCGGTTCGCCGGCCGCCAACCCAATTTCGCGCTGCGCCATGGCGAAACGCGTAAGCGAATCGACCACCAGCAACACATGCTTGCCCTGAGAGGAAAAATATTCGGCTACCGCGGTAGCCGCCATGGCCGCGCGCAGTCTCAATACGGGCGATTCGTCGGAAGTGGAAACCACCACGACCGCCTTGCGGCGGCCCTCTTCGCCCAAGGTCTCGAGAAACTCATTGACTTCGCGGCCGCGTTCGCCGACCAGAGCCAGCACGGTAACGTCGGCGGCGGTGTTGCGCGCCATCATGCCAATCAGAGTACTTTTGCCCACGCCGCTTCCGCCAAAGATGCCCAAGCGCTGTCCGCGTCCGCAGGTAATCAGACCGTCAATCGCCCGAATACCGCAGCTCAGCGGTTCGCGAATGGGCACGCGATCCATCGCCCGCGGCGCGGTACCGTCGAGCGGCCACTCTTCGATGGCGTGATAGGAACCCTTGGTATCGAGGGGCACGCCGGTGGCGTCAATGACGCGGCCCAGCAGTTCTTCGCCTACCCGCAGCGCGGCGCGTGAGCCCCAGGTGACAATCTGGTCTCCGTAGCGGATGCCTTGGGGCTTGAGCAGGGGCATGGAAAGGATGGTGGAACCGCGGAAACCTACGATTTCCCCGGCGTAGTTTTGTTTATCGGAAGTAACAATAGTACAGGCCTCTCCCACGGAACAGACGGGTCCTTCCGACTCGACGATCTGGCCCAGGACTTTGGTGACCCGGCCTTCCCAGCGCAGATTTTTGCAATCTTCCAGGCTGTGCAGGAAGCGGCTTAAGCGTGCGGTCATGGCGAACTCCGAGGGGACCGCGCCAACAGATCGGCGAAGCCCTGTTCGATCTCCTTGAGCTGATTTTCCACATTCAGATGACTATTGCCCAACGCCGTCTCCAGTTGGCATTCATTGCCCACCAGCGAGGCGTCGGCGACGATTTCCGCCGGAGCGCGACCGGGACCTTTGGCGAAAGCATGACGCCAGGCTTCCAATTGGTCGGGCGGCACATGCAAGCGCACCGAGGTTCCGCTGGAAAGCCGCTCCAGCGCGGAATAGACCACGCCCTTCAGGACCAGCGGATCCACCTGAGTTTCGCGATTGAGGATCTTGCGGGCAATGGCCAGCGACAGGGCAATCACTTCGGCTTCCACATCCTGGAAGTAGGATTCCCGTTCGCGAGCGAATTCCGCCACCGTATCGGCGACGGAGGATTTGGCCTGTTGAACAAAGCTTTGCGCCTCGAGCAGCGCACGTTGCTGTCCTTCGGCCAGACCGCGACCGTAAGCCGAAGCTTCCCGGGCCTTGGCCTGCTCTTCGGTGAGGCCTTCCGTCTCCCGGAACTCCAGGTTTAATCCCGAAGGAGGAGTGGCCGGCTCGCCCCCGGCGCCAATGGACGGATAGGTGAACCGCTTAATAAAGGGGCCGTTTTGCTGCGCGCTAGACAAGGAATTCATCATCCCTTTCGCTCTTGAGTACGATTTTGCCGGAAGCTTCCAGATTACGCGCAACCGTAATTAATTCCTGTTGGGCGTGGGTCACCTCGCGGGCACGCACGGGGCCGAGCACGTCCATGTCTTCCTTCAACATATCGGTAGCGCGCGAGGACATGCATTTAAAGATATGGTTCTTGAGCTGTTCGGACGCTCCCTTGAGCGCCATGGCCAGAGTCTTCTTGTCGACGTTGGCCAGAAGTTCACGAATACTGGCATCGGCCACCGTCAACAAGTCTTCGAAGGTAAACATCAAGTTGCGAATGGCTAACGCGAGCTTCGGATCCTGTAATTCGATATTGTCGAGAATCACTTTGCTGGCCGCCGGCTCCAGGCGGTTCAACAGTTCGGCCACTGCTTTAAATCCGGCATATCCGCGCTGCTTCTGCTGGCCCAGGGATTGCAGTTTCTTGTTGAGCACCATGGAAACCTTGTTGGCCATTTCCGGAGAGAACTGGCGCATTTCGGCCAGGCGGCGAACCACTTCCGCGCGGGTTCTTTCCGGCAAAGTCTCCAGTAAAGACGAGGCCTGCTTGGCGTCCAAGTGAGCAATGACCAGGGCGATGGTCTGCGGATGTTCGCCTTCAATAAATTTGGCCAGCTGCGTGGGATCGGCCTTTTGCAAAGAATCCAGATTGCCGGCCTGCGCCTCCAAGGCGCGTTCCAACTCTTCCAGCAATACTTTGGCGCCGTCTTCGCCGAAGGCTTTCACCAGCAACCGGCTGGCATATTCGGTACCACCCAGAGCAACATACTCCTGGGTCAACTGCAGACGGTTGAAATCTTCCAGGACTTGGAAAGCCAGCTCCGGAGAGACATAGTCGAGCTCGGCGATTTCGCGGGTCAGCTCCTGCACTTCCCGTTCGGGAAGGGCGCGGTAAATATTGCTGGCCACCTCATCACCCAGGATCACCATCAACACAGCGGCTTTCTGCAGACTATTCGTGGCGGTATTCATCGGCTCTTATCCGAGCTCTGCCGCACCCAGCTCTGAATCAGCCGGCCCGCGGTCGGAGCATCGCGTTTGATTTTTTCGATCACTGCCCGCCGCAGTTCCGGATCCCCCAGGGCTTGGGCCTGGGCATCCAGTTCCGCTTGTACGGTCGAAGAAAGCGAGGATTTGCCGGCCGCCGCCACCGCCAGATGCGGTTGCGCCGCCGCCAGACTGGCGCTGACCTGGCGCATCGCGGAGCTCATCTGCTTGCGCAGGGGACGCAAAACCATGTAGTAAACCACCATGAACATGAGACCAATGCCGAGGTAGCGTAAAACGGAGATCCAGCGATTCAGCACATTGCCCACCTGGGTAGGCAAACTGGGGGCGGCGATCGGCTCCGCCGGAACCTGCGCGAAGGCGATGCTCTGCACTTCCACGGTATCGCCCCGATTGCTATCGATATCCAACGCGGCGCGGGCGAGCTGCCCGATTTGCCGTAACTGATCGGCACTAAGATTGGCGCCGGCGTCCAATAAAATGGCCGCGGAAATGCGTTTAATCGAGCCCGCCGGCTGCAGCACGTGATGCTGAGAGCGGTTCACCGCATAGGTGCTGCTCTCCGAGCGGTTCGATTGCGACGGTCCGGGAACACTATTGGGTTTCGCCGGAGGTTGCCCCTTGCTGGGAACATTGCTGGCGGTGCCCGGTATTCCACCGGACTGGGGTTGTCCTTCGCCGACCAACTCCTCGGTCTTTTGCGTGCTGAGCGCAACCGCGGACTTGGGATCCACGGTTTCGTCGTTTATTTCCGAGGTGGCAAGTTGGTATTCCACATTCACGCTGGCGCGCACACGCTCATGGCCCACAATCGGTTCGACGGTAGCCAGCAGTTTGTCGGTTAGCGTACGTTCCAATTCTCCGTCGGTCGCGGCGCCGCCCTGGTGGTTGCCGGCGCTCAACATATGCCCGGAGCTATCGACCAGGGTAACGTTTTCCGGCCGCAAATTCTCAATGGCTCCGGCGACCAACTGCCGGATGGCCAGTTCCGATTCGCGAGAGGGCAGGCGTTTCAGCGTCAATACGATGGAGGCCTTGGCTTCCTGCTCCTTATCGGTGAACAGCGAATCCTTGGGCATCACGATATGTACACGGGCCGCCTGCACTTCAGAGAGAGTCTGGATAGTGCGTTCCAGTTCGCCTTCCATGGCGCGCTGGTAATTGACCTTTTCCGCGAAATCGCTGCCCATCCAATCCGGTTTATCGAAAATTTCAAAGCCCAAACGGCCACTGGTGGGCAAGCCGCCGCCGCTGGCAATTTCCATGCGGGCTTTATCCAAATCCTCGGCGGGCACCTGAATCCCGGCGCCATCGGGGGTAAGGCGGTAAAGAATCTTCTTGGCATCCAGTTTGGCGGTCAGAGCCTGAACATCCGCGGCGTTCGATCCCGTATACAGCGTCTTATAGTCAGGCTGGCCCATGAGAGCAACAAATGCCCACAAGACCAGGAGGGTAACCACCGTCCCGCCGCCCAGCAGCATCTGCTGCTTCGGCGTCATGCCGGCTAGCCAAGCCCGTAACTGTTTTAGGAAGTCCATAGTTAGTAAGCTAGTCGCTAGTAGTTAGGAGCTAGTAGTTAGGAGCCGGCTGCTCACTAATTCTGCTCCCTCAGTATCTACTCCTTGCCTCTGTTTCATAAGCTTCACAAACTGTATCCCAGCAGGTAATAGCTAGTGGCTAAACGCGGGGGCCGGCCCCTAGCTACTAACTACTAGCCCCTAACTGCTGCTAGAACGCCATTTTCGAAACGTCCTGATAGGCCGCCACAATCTTATTGCGCACCTGCATCATCAATTGAAAGGACAGTTCCGCTTTCTGTACCGCGATCATGGCCGAGTGAAGATCCTGGCCGTTGCCGGACAACACGGACTCGGTCTTCTGCTGGGCGTCGGTTTGGAACTGTTCGATCTGACGCATGCCGTCACGCAGCGTTTGCGCGAAATCGGAGGACTCGCCACTGCCGCTCGTCTTCGATTTCGCGACGTCAAACGCGTTGACCGGGACTCCAAAGCCTTGAATGTTAGCGCTCATAACGTTTCACGTCCTTAGTGCAAAATGTCGATCGAAGTCTGAACCATGCTTTTGGTGCTCTGAACGGCGGCGGCATTCAACTGATACGAGCGCGCCGCGCCCATCATATCCACCATTTCCTGTACCGGATTAATGGCCGGATAGGCGACCATGCCGGCGGCATTGGCATCGGGATGACCGGGTTCATAGCGCAAGATGGGCGGCGTGGGATCGCTGACCGGCCCGCTAATGCTTACTCCCTGAACCTGTCCATCGCCGAAAGAGCCGCCGAAGTTCGCCGCGTTTCTGGCCGCGGAAAACAGGACTTGCTGGCGCACGTAAGGGCCGCCTTGCTCGGTACGCGTGGTTTCCGCATTGGCCAGGTTGGAGGCCGATACTTCGGCGCGTAACCGTTCCGCCTTAAGCGCGCTTCCACTGAGTTCGAGTACCCCAAATAGATTCATGAGGAAATCCCTTCGTTACGATGTTGCCCCATCTTTGAGGGCCATGTTCACCATGCGAAATTCGTGCCGAACCATTTCCACCCCGAGCTTATATTGCATTTGCACTTCGGAGAGAGCCATGGATTCGCGATCCAGGCTCACGTCGTTGCCATCGGGGCGTTGCATCAGGCCGGGAACGTTTTGCGCCTGCGGGTTCGAAGGCGCGTTCGGAACGGTCATCGCCCGGCGCATCTCCGACTGGAAATTGATATCGTGCGTTTTATAGCCGGGTGTATCGACATTGGCGATATTGCCCGCCACCAGCGATTGCCGGAAGGCAACAAGATTGAGATAGCGTTCATCCAGGTTCAGGGAGTCGGAATTAATCAAGCTCATGCGTTCCTCCTCTGCAAGCCGTACTCGCGAACTTTGTTGCGCACGGTGCGGATGCTGATCCCCAGCAACTGAGCCGTACGACTGCGGTTTCCGCCCGTCGAGGTCAAAGTGGCTTCAAACAATTGCCGTTCCACGTCGCGTAAGGTTTGTCCGGGTTGGGGGGCGCCGGCAGACTCACTGGTGGGCGCGGGCGCGGTACCATCCATCGCCTCCGGCCCCAGTTCGGAACCCGGCGACAATACCAGAGTGCGCCGGATCACGTTCTCCAATTCGCGCACATTGCCGGGCCACTGATACTCGGTCATGCGTTGCTTAAGTTCTTCCGAAAGTCTGAATTCGGTCCCCTTGGGGGCATACTTCCGGATAAAGTGCTCCGCCAGAACGATGGCGTCCCCGGGGCGCTTGCGCAAGGGCGGAATCGTCATGGGAACTACGTTCAAGCGGTAATACAGATCCGCGCGAAATTTGCCTTCCTGCACCAGGCTCAATAAGGATCGGTTCGTGGTCGCGATCACCCGGGCGTTGACCCGGCAAGGGTGCGTGTCGCCCAGTCGATCCACCTGGCGGTCCTGCAAGACGCGCAGCAACTTGGGTTGCAGAGTCAGGGGCAGTTCGCCAATTTCATCCAGCAGCAGCGTTCCATTCTCGGCGAGTTCAAATTTTCCGGCTTTGGTATTCATGGCGCCGGTAAAGGCGCCCCGCACATAGCCGAACAATTCACTTTCCAGCAGCGCTTCCGGAAACGCGGCGCAATTGACGGCCACAAAGGGACCGGCCTTGCGAACACTATTCTGATGGATCAGCCGGGCCAATAGTTCCTTGCCCGTCCCGCTCTCGGCTTCCACCAGCACATCGGCATCGGTACGCCCAACGCGCACCGCCAATTCCAGCAGACTGCGGATCGGCGAGGATTCTCCGATTACTTCCTCGGTGCCGTAGCGAGTGGGTATGCGCATCACCCGTTTAATCGCCAAGTCCAGTTGCTCGAAAGCCACCGGCTTTTCCAGATAGTCACAGGCGCCTTCCCGGATGGTGGATACCGCTTCCGGAACGCTGCCATAAGCCGTTAGAAAAATGACGGCGGTTTCGGGATTAATGGCGCGAACCTGACGCAGGACGCCCATGCCATCGCCATCGCCCATGCGCATATCCGTAACCACCAGAGGAAAACTCCCGGCGCGAAATTTGGCAACGGCTTCCTGGACGCCACCAGCAGTCTGTACGGCCCAGCCTTGACGGCGAAAATTCACTTCGAGGGCGGCTCGAATGGCGGCCTCATCGTCGACCACCAGCACCTGTCTCATTCTGCTTCTCCCGTGGACCCAAACTTCAAGGACACCGTTGTGCCTTCACCCAGCCGGCTGGTCACGTGCAATTGGCCGCCGTGCTGGTCGATAATTTTGCGGCATACCGCCAAGCCGAATCCGGAACCACCCGCACTGCGACTGAAACCCGGCTCGAAAATACGACCCAAATCTTCCGGCGCAATGCCGCAGCCTTGATCGCAAAACTCTATCTCCGCCATGTTGTCCGCCGCCGGTCCCACCGCCACGTTGAGCACGCCGCCCGGCTTCATGGCGCGAAACGCGTTCACCGCGAGATTAAAAAACACCTGTTGCAGCCGCGAGGGGTCGCCTTGAATGTTCATGCAAGGAGCGAAGGGATCAAAATCGATACGAATCCCGCACTGATGCGCTACCGGTTCCAGCAGTTGAATGGTGCAACCCAGCAACTCGGTCACGTTGACCGGACGCAGTTGCAGAGGGCCGGGATGGCGCAAATGCAGCACGTTATTCACGGTGGCTGCGATCATGCGCAGGCCCGCTTGAATATGTTTGGCCCAGTTGCGAATGTCATTGCTGCCGGCGGGCGACGCCTGCACCAATAAGGAAGCAAACAATTCCATGCTGGCCAGGGGATTACGAACTTCGTGCGCCAACAACGCGGTGCTTTCCGCCAAAGCCTGCAAACGGGTCGCATTCTCGCGCTCCTCTTCCAAGCGATGTTGGGCGGTAACGTCACGGATAATGAACAAGGAATCGGCATCGCCATCTTGCGCCGTGAACATGGCCTGCCGGACCGCGAGATAGCGGGATTGGCCGCCAACGCTAAGTACCGTCTCCCGCTCATCGTCGGCCGGATGGAGATTGGCAAAGATGGCCGGCTTGTCCGCGATGCCGTCCAGCAACCGCTCCGCTTCGGGATTACAAAGCTGGAGATCGGAGCCGGCGCCACGCAATACGACCCCACAGGGCAAACCAGCCAGCAGATTCTGCAAGTGAAGCCGCATGCGTTCGTTTTCACGCAAGCTGGCCGCGAGATGGCGGTTCTTATCTTCCAATTGATTTCTGAGACCGGCCACATCTTGCTGAAGCTCACGATAAGAAAATTCCAACAAACCGGCGGCACGGGTGAAGTCAGCAAACGCCTCCGCCAGGGTTTCCCGTGTCGGAGGCGCTTTTTGAACTGCCAGGCCGGATTTGCTTGAGCGACGCATGCCATTGAATTCGCACACGTAATGCCAAACTAGGCAACTTTTACCTAAGAAATATCTGATTTACTGTAAGAGAAAGTGGTCCGGACGCACCGTGAGGTCATCATCGGCCAGAATAAAGGCGCGTTCGATGGCATGTTGTAATTCCCGTACGTTGCCCGGCCAGGCATGTTGCATGAGCAGGGTACGCACCGACGCATGTAGCGTCTTTTGAGGTACTTTGGCCTGACGGCAGAAGTGCATGAGGAAGTGGCTCGCCAGGGAAAGGATATCGTCGCCACGTTCGTGCAAGGGGGGAATGCGGATGGGAAACACCGACAAGCGATAGTACAGATCCTGGCGAAATTCCGTGCGTTTAATTCTTTCCTTCAGGTCGGCATTTGTTGCCGCGATGACCCGAACGTCCACGCGAAATACGTCGGGGCTACCCAGGCGCTGCACTTCGCCCTCCTGCAGAAAGCGAAGCAACTTGGCCTGCATGCTGAGCGGCAGTTCGCCAATCTCATCCAGAAACAAGGTTCCGCCGTGGGCGGCATGAATGCGCCCTAATTTCGATTGCACCGCGCCGGTGAAGGCGCCGCGCACATAACCAAAGAGTTCCGATTCCATCAAGGATTCGGGAATGGCGGCGCAATTGACGGTGACCATCGGCAGCTTGGCGCGCATGCTGAGCTGATGAATGGCCTTGGCAATCAGTTCCTTGCCGGTGCCGCTTTCGCCTTCCAACAGAACGGAGGCATCGCGGCGAGCCACCATGCGGGAGAGACGGTACACCTGCCCCATGGCCGCATTGTGGCCAATCATATCCGGCAAAGGCTCGACCATCGGATCAGCATGCCGCACGGGTTCCGATTCCATCAGTGCGGGTTCAAAGGAAGGTTCCTGGACGGTAGCCGGATGCAAGGCCAGCAGAGCTTGCTGGAGGGGGTCCGATACCGGTTCGGACTGGATGAGACGACCGGTGGCAAAATCCAGCAGGAAGACCGGCAGATCGGGCTGCTGTATCTTCATCATGCGCCGGACTTCTTCGGCGTCCAAATCCGGCAATTTCGGATCGAGCAAAACCAGGTCAAAGCGCTTAGACTCGACCCGGGCCAAGGCGTCGGCGCCGCTCCGGGCCGCCTCCGCCGTGCAATATTGCGAAGCTAGCGTATCGCACAGCGATTGCGGATGTGAACCCGACACTAAAATAGCCGAGTTCAATGGGGATGCCCCGTCCCGGGAAAACAGCGACAAAGTGGCCATGAATTTCCTCTCCTATAAAAGCTTGGCCAGTGTAACCAACCAGAGTTAGAGGAAGCTTAGACCAAAGTTAAAGTTTACTTATGTTCTAAAGTACTGGGCTAAGTTTGCCGATAGATGAGGCGCAAACAGGTGAAGGGCGAGGAATGCAGATCCAGGCAGGCTCCCTGCAAGGCCAAAAGGCGCAAAGAAAGGGCTAAACGAAAGACACGGCGAGTAATGCCGCCGCGCGGACCGCGACCGGATTGCGCCAACGACATCAGCGCCTGGCCTTCATTTTCGGCAAAGACCACCCGAGGATACGATACTTCCGTAACTATGCCTTCGCGGCAGGATTGCAGCGATACCTTGACGGTTTCGCCATCCTGGGCTTGATTGACGGCATCGGTTAGAACGCGAAACAGCGCGGAGCGCAAATTCTGGGGGACGGCCACCACGGTCTGGGCGGAAGCTATTCCCTGGCCCAGCAGTTTCCGTCCTTCGTCCCCGATCGAGGCGCCTAAATCATCCACCGCTTCGCGCAGCAGTTCGGCGATATCCACCGGTTCCGGATCCGAGGGAGCGCGCTCGGCCCGCGATAACTCGCCCATCAGGTCGAGCAGTTCCACCATGCGATCCACGTTGGACAGGGCGGCATCCACCACCATCGGCCAGTCGTTGGACTCGCGATAAGTAGTGAGTTCCAGAACGTTCCGGAGAGTGGTCACCGGCTGGTTAAGTTCGTGCAAAAAAGCGGCGTAAAAGTCCGTATCAGCAGCGCCTGTCATCATTCATCGCCATCAAAAGATTGGATTTTTGCGGAAAATCAGTCCGTGCTTCCCACTTGATATCCGACTCCGCGAATCGTCTGGATCAAGGGCCGCTCGGGGGCGGTATCCACCTTCTTGCGCAGATAGTTGATGTACACGTCCACCACATTGGTCATGGTATCGAACGTGAGATTCCACACGTTTTCCATGATCATGGCGCGTGTCACCCGCCGCCCGGCATTGCGCATCAGGTATTCCAAAAGGGCAAATTCCTTAGGCGTAAGTTCGATGGCGTGGCCGGCGCGAGAGACTTTACGCTGCACCCGGTCCAACTCCACGTCCCCGACCTTGAGAATCGATTCGGCGACCGGTCCGCGGCGACGCAAAAGCGCGCGCACCCGGGCGGACAATTCCGCGAACGAGAACGGCTTGGTCAAGTAGTCGTCCGCGCCGGCATCCAGACAGCGCACGCGCTCCTGGACCTCGCTGCGGGAAGTCAGCACCAGAACCGGAATCGCCACCTCGCTGCTTCGAACCTTGCGCAGCACTTGCAAACCGTCGAGCCCGGGCAAGTTCAGATCCAATACGATGAGATCATAGCCGCGCTCGGTAATCATGGCATGGGCCTCATCACCCGCCGACGCCACGTCCACCAAATAATTTTCCGCTTGCAGACCTTTAGCTACAAAACTGGCCAAAGGAGTATCGTCTTCCGCCACCAAGATTCGCACAGTGCTTGCCTCGGGTTTCCTGTTAACGTCCTGTTGTTCGCCGTTCAACTGCTCGTAAGATAACATATCCGAGTTCCTCAATAATCTGGGTCCCATACCCTAATGTAGTGATCCATTTTTACCGATATACCACTCAGGGTATTCCGCTCCTGCGCCAGATTGCGCCAAGCGGAGACCAGCGCACCTTAAAGGAACTGCCGATGATAGAGGGTCACGACGACGATAGCCTCATGCTGCTTCGGCACGATCTTGCCAACCTGTTAACCATGGTTCGCGGATATGCCGAGTTGATGCTGATTCGAGAGAGCTTGGACCCCGCGCTGCGCCGCTATCCCGAACAAATTGTCGTGGCCGTGGATCGCGCCACCGCCAAACTGGAACAATTGCGCATCCTCACAATCAGAGAGCAATTTACCGGCCACGAGAATGACCGCCCGCGCAGTTAAGGTTGTGTTGCCCTGATTGTAAGCCTCGCAGTGCCGTTCGCCCATCACCCTCCCCAAAAAAAGCTATAAAAATCACTAAAGTATGGACTCTCTTTGCCGATAAAGAGGATTGGCGCCCGATCATGATGGCCCGGCATGGCTTTGGCGTAAGTCGTGCTCATGATTAGCCCGCGCAACTGGTGATAGGGGTGCGGTAGGGACCAACATTAGGGTTGAGGAGACAGCGCTATGTTCCCAGCAATGCTGTTATTGAAGATGCACTGGTGGATTCCCGTCGGAATGTTCTTTATTGGCGGGTATTTCGGCATATTTTTGATGGGCTTGATGAGAGTCGCCCAAGCCGATGATGAGCTGGCCATGCGCCATGCGGAAAAAATCCAGGCGCCAGCCGCCATTTACCTGAAGGAAAGCGCGGCGCCGAACCGGTAATTTCTAAGAAAATTTTAATGAGTTTTTCTAAGGACCCACAGGCGGTCCTGGGGCAACAGAAAAGTTTCCAAGCATCCTCCTGAAGGGCGGCACTCACACACAGCGTGAATGTCGCCCACTTTTTTTGTCCCCCGTCCCCCGGCGAACACCCACCACGGAGGCACGGAGACACGGAGTTCACGGAGGGGGGCCGTTGTTGTCGCATTCGATGGTGTTTTGCTCCGTGAGCTCCGTGTCTCCGTGCCTCCGTGGTGGATGTTGTTGTACTCCGCCGTCCGCACTAGGATTCGCGGGAGCACCTCGCGGTGGATAGTCCGCCTCGGGGACCTAGAAAGTTACCTCGGCTACAAATGTTTTCCCGCCATCGTGGAGTTTAGCCCCTCAATTGCAGGAGAGGTATTGGACGTTTCGGCCATGAATTAAAAGTTACTTAAGTAATGACTTGCTCGCGCGCCAGATGAAAACAGGATTATTCATCTTTCACGAGGGACGAAGAGACGGGATGAAGCGGTTCACCCAGTTTTCCTCGCCTCCGGCAGGGGATGACTTGCAATGACTTGCCCTCAGCATTCTCGCAACTGGAAACACCTGGTTCGCGTAATGGGATTCCCGCTGGTGACCATTGCCGTGGCCGCGGCGCCTACGCACGCGATCCCCGGCGCCGCGCCGTTCTATCTTTTCTATCTGCTGGCGATTGCGTTCTGCGCATGGTCGGCGGGATTGGTTTCGGCCATGCTGGCCGGCGTTTTGGCCCTCGTGCTCACCTGGGCGGGGGCCGCGAGCACGCTTCCGCACCGCGCCTCCGGTGAAGTTGTGAGACCGCTGGCGTTTGCAGGGATCGCAATCCTGGTTTCCTCACTGGTCGTCATAGCCAAGAAACGCTACCGCGGTCTCGTGGCCAGCCAAAAGATCCACCGGCACGCCGAAGAAGCAATCAAGAAGTCCGGGGAAGAGGCGCTGCTGACCAGCGAACTGCGTGCCCAGGGCTTGTTCGAGAACGCCACCGACCTCATCTTTATCACCGACTTGAAGGGACGGCTCATCAGCATCAACCCCGCCGCGGAGCGGGCCTCGGGTTATAGTGCCGCCGAACTGATCGGCAAGCAAGCCACGGAACTGCTGACGGAAGCTTCGCGCCAGACGCTGAAGGAGAAGCGTTCCTCGCTTTCGAAATCTTCCATGGGGATCGAATTGGAGATCCTCACCAAGCCCGGCGAGGTACGCCTGTTGGAAGTCAATACCACGTTTCTGACCGAGAACGGTCAACGGGCCGCCCTGCAAGGCATCGCCCGGGACATCACGGAGCGCCGTCGCCTGGAAGCGCAACTGCGTATGGCCCAGAAGATGGATGCCATCGGCCAACTGGCCGGCGGGGTCGCGCACGATTTCAACAACTTGCTGCACGTCATCCGCACTTCCGTGGAACTGGCGCAGCTCCGACCCGAGGAAGTGGAACGTTACCTGGACAACATTATGACCGCGGCCGACCGGGCCGCCGAGTTAACCCAACAACTGTTGGCCTTCAGCCGCACCCAGGTCCTGGTCCTGAAACCGGTCAGTTTGAACAGCGTAGTACAAAAAGCAAACAAGATGTTGGCGCGGCTGATCGGCGAGGATATCGAGTTAATTTTCCGTCCGGGACAGCCACTGAAAACCGTGCGCGCCGATATCGGCCAAATGGAGCAGGTGATCGTCAATCTGGCGGTCAATGCCCGGGACGCCATGCCGACCGGGGGCAAGCTGGTGTTGTCGACCAAGAACGTGCACTTCCTGCAGGAGCAGTTTGGATTTATTCCCGCGGGAGAATACGTGGAATTGCTGGTGAGCGATACGGGAGTGGGGATGACGCCCGACATTCAGGCGCATGCCTTCGAGCCGTTCTTTACCACCAAGGAGTACGGAAAAGGCACCGGCCTGGGGTTGGCCACAGTTTATGGCATTGTGAAACAGAGCGGCGGCTACGTCACCGTAAGCAGCGAACCGGGCAGCGGAACCTCGATCCGCGTGCTGTTGCCGGCGCGCGAAGAAACCGCCCTGCCGGCCGAGGGCAAGCGGGTTAAGCCCAAAATCGTTCGTGGTTCCGAGAACATTCTGGTGGTGGAGGACGAAGAAGGGGTCCGGCACTCGGTTCGGGAAATCCTGCAGAGCGCCGGCTACAGTGTGCTGGAAGCCTCGACCCCGGATGAGGCGTTCCGGGTGATGTCCCGCAATTCCCAGCCGATCGATCTGCTGATCACCGACGTGGTAATGCCCGGTTGCACGGGCGGCGTGTTTGCCGGCCGCTTCCGGGAACAATACCCCGATAGTCGCGTACTCTTTATTTCGGGATATACCGACGATGCCATTGTCCGCCACGGAGTCGAGCGCTCCGAGGTCAAACTGCTGAAAAAGCCGTTTACCATCGGGACCCTGACTACGACCATCCGGGAATTGCTCGACGCCGAACCGGTGTGTGTGCAGTAGCAGTCATTAAAGAAATCCAATTAATGGCCGATAGAGTAAGAAGAAGAATGTGCTAGCTCTTCCCTACGGGAAACAGGTGCGGAATGTCGACGATATTGGTAACTGAAGACAGCATGTTTCTTAGGATCGCGAACCAACGCATCCTCACGCGAGCGGGCTACAGTGTTTTGGCTGCCGCCGATGGAGAGGTCGCCTTGCGCCTGGCGCGCGAGAACCATCCCGATCTGATTCTCCTGGATATGATGTTGCCCAAGATCAGCGGTCCTGACGTGTTACATACGTTGAAAAAAGATCCCACCACCATGGATATCCCCGTCATCGTGCTGACCAGTTTGTCGCAAATGAACGCCGAGAGATTGTGCCAGGAAGGCGCGGCGGCATTTATGGAAAAGGGACACCTGGTGGAACGGCCGGAGCCCTTGCTGGATACCATTAAAGCAGTCTTGGAAAAAAGGAACTGCGCAAAGATGACGGCGGAGCCTTCCGTGCGGACCACGCCACAAGCATAAGCAAGGTTTCAAGGTTTCAGAGTTTCAAGGTTTCAAAGACCCCGGACCTTTCGCACCTACCCGCCACTGTGTGGTCCCGCTATTCTCGGTCGTCCCAGAGAACCGGGACTCTCCGTGCCATTTCCCTGCTTAATCCTGAGGCGGTCCATATCCCCACACAAAGAACCAGCAAGGAAAACCTCCTGCGCAGGGCGGTGCAGTTGGCAATGGCACAACCGTCCAGTCCCACCCTGAATAACTGAGGGTTACTGCGTCAGCTTCCGCCGATCCGTCATATCGGGATGAAGTCAGAGCCCGCCCAGTCCAGTCGTAGGTGTGCGTTTCTATAATTTTTCCCTTCGCATCCTTTACCGCGGTAATCAGCGGTGGTAAGTAAAAATCAGTGCCGGTGCATGCGCCCCCAATGCAGGGGTTCGTGGGCGAGTATGTCCAATAAGGGATCGGAATCGCATATACCGCGCCGCTATATTCGAACTTAAACACCTGGGAGTCCGGCTCGGTCACCGTCAGGAGGGCGTCAATGTCACTGTAGGTGTAGGATGACGTCAGACCGATGTCGGAGGTAACGCTTTGCACCAAGCCGGTTCCAGGAAAGTAGGTAAAATACAGGTGACGCCCAGCCGGGTCCGCAATGCTGGCCAACCCGCCCCCCAAGAAATACGATAACGTCGTGGCGTTCCCGTTGCGATCAATAATCGCAATCAGGTTTCCGGTGCCCTGGCTGAATCTTCGCTGTTCCCCGCTGGCAAAAGCAACGGTCCAATACTGGTCGCCCTCTGTCAAAGTAACCGCCGAGGTCGCGGGAGCAGCGATCCGCCACTGAGGTGGGTTGGCGGGCCAAAACGACCAGACGCTGCCGTCGGATCGAGCATATTTCATAGTATTGTCATTGCCGAGATATACATGTTCTTCGTAGGTAGAAGTCCAATTGACTCCGAATAGGCCAATCCCGTAATTTAACCCCTGACTTGTCGGCCACAGGCTGTTCCAAGTCCGGGTCAGGTTCAAACCGCCGCCGAGACCGGGGACTCGAATATCGGTTTGCTGAATATAGACATTCCCGGTAGTAAAGTTAACCGGCTCTGAGCCCTGAGCCGTACAGGCGGGGCAGGTATTGGGCGGCGGGCCCGGCGCGGTCTCGTTGGAGGAGTTAGCAGGCGGCACTGCACATATCTGCTTCGTACAGGCATACATGTTACATTGCGTCGTAGCACCCACGCAGACACACGAATATCCGTCCGCAGCCCACGCTGCCACCATGGCAGGGAAGTTATTAAACTCAAAGCCGGCGACATCCTGCGTGATCCAGCAACTATTGCCGGACTGGGCCGCCGCCTGGCCGGCGAGTGCCAACAATAAGCCCAACACCATCATTACTCTGCAACTTCTCGTGACCATAACTCCTCCAACGCTGCCTAATAAACCGCCGCACCTAACACCTTTCCATCTGAGCGGTCTGGCAATCACCGCCGTGACGCCCCATGGCTTAGCCGAACGGCCCCCACGTCTGTTGCGCGCTACCAAACTCACACATCCGAGCCCTTGACGTCAGGGCCGGTTACGTCTGTCCCACTCGTCATCTCTTCCGCCTTTCACTATACTTAATGGCAATCCGACCTAAGTAGACCGCGCATGACAGTGATGCTTACTATAAAACCAACCCGCCGTGAAGAATCACTGGGGCTGCTTAGAATGCCTATAGCTAGTCCAACCAACCACAACGCTCCGACGCCGCAAGCTGCCGAAACCAAAAGGGAGGAGAGTTTACGCACCCTCCTCTGTCGTCCCCGCCAAACACTGAGATATGCAACTGCTGCGACGCTCGTTACTGTCAGGACTATTCCCCCTGCTACTATGCGGTCGGTCATCTCGACATTCTCCTCACTACCGTCGAGGCTGAATGCACCAGAAAGTGCCTATCACGCCCTTGGCGTCAGGGGCGTCAGGGACGGTTCCCCTTCGCCGTATCGGAACCTTTCGTACATACATTCGCAAAACAAATCGCGCAGTTCAGGCTGTCCCCCTCCGCCAGGCTGTCCCCCTCCGCCGCTCCGCCGTCGCTCGCACTATTCAACGAACCCCCTTTGCAACTGCCCATCCTGGCGATGCGTTCGGTTGATGACCCAAAGCTTCCCGTTCTGGAAATCGCCCCCCACACGATGAAACACAATTCGTCCAGCAACAGGCCTATCAAGAGTGGTCACTGTAAGCCAGTACTCATGGAGGTCTCGCCGAATGGCGTACACAAACACACCAGGGCTATTTGGCACCAGTGCCGCATATGGTCCATTGGCGTCAGGAACAAGTCTCACCGCGTAAGGAAGTCCACGCGTGCCCTCAGCAAAAACGGGCTTCTCGCCTAAAGGTCGCTGCTTCAGCGCATCCAGTAGCTCCGCATCGCTTCCAGGAAATCTCCCGTGAGCATCATCCCAGAGCGCAAGGCTATGATCAGCGTGACCCAGAAGGCTTGTCATGCTGGTAATCATTTGAGCGCGCGGGCCACCATTAGGCACACTGATGGCGCTTATTAGGCCAATCCCTACAGCAACCAGGGCAGCACGACCGTATCGAACTCGGTGGGTAACGGCCAGAACCGATGCCGATATTCCGATTAGTGCGCAGGACAACCATAGCACTCCGACCGGAAAATAGTTATAGTCGAAATACATCACAAATTGTGTCTTAAGGTGTATCCACTGAAGCACAATCGCACTACCCGTGGCCAGGGCAGGAAGACAAAGCAATCCTCCGCCAAACCCAGCACCGCGCATCAGCCATTGAGCTACCTTTGAACCGTACATATTGGGCGGCCTCCTACTTAATCGCATGACTTTCGGAAATCGGGAAATCGGGAAATCGGGAAATCGGGAAATCGGGGACAGACGAAATGTTTTCCACGCTCTCTCGCCACACGACATACTCCCCCCCCTAACTTCGCGGGTTTCCACGCTCTCTCGCCACACGACATACTCCCCCCCCCCTAACTTCGCGGGAACATTTCGTCTGTCCCCACATATCCAAGTCGGCTTCGGGGGGAATTGCTCCCCATACGCCCACTCCCGCAATCCCCTAGGAGCCCGTCCGAGTAATCAGCTGCGTGACCACATGTTGCGTTTTCTATTCTTGAAAACCGCAACCGCTTGTGGCCAAAGCTCCTGATTTCGCATTACTCGGACACGCTCCTAGCTGCCGGCCACAAGGGGTCCCTATCAGCCGCCTCGCAAGTTGCTGAAAACATGCCGCCGGTTTTCGCCGGTTTAACGGCCACAAACCGTTGGGAAATCGGGGACAGACGAAATGTTTTCCACGCTCTCTCGCCACACGACATACTCCCCCCCCCCTAACTTCGCGGGAACATTTCGTCTGTCCCCACATATCCGCGTTCACAACGTCTCGGCAGCATTGCGTTTTCCGTTTATCGTCCCGCTTTTGTCCTGCCCCTCAAATTGGCTCTCTGTCTCGTCGTTCCTATGTCGCGTAGATAGACTTTGCGCCGCACAACGTTCAAATTGAACTCAGGTGACCTTCGCCACATATGCTTTGCCTCCAGAAGTTCTTCGCAGCCCCTAATGCGATCTTCCTGTGCAGCTGCCGCTGCTTGACATCAGGGACGGTTCCCCGCAGGCCCAAGGCCCAAACCGGCGCGGCCCTTCGCATCCCAAATGTCAGCTCGCGAGGAAAATATCCCCTCTCATTTCCACCCGACCGGCTCGATGCCAGGATGTTTGGCGAAAACGGGATTCAGGACTTCGTACATAATGTCAGTCAGAATCGTCCCGACGCCTTTCGCGTATGCGCTGAAATCCTTCGCGGAGGCCGTTTCCCTCGCAACCTCAAGAGATTCTTCGAGCTGCTTCGATACCTTAAACATCAGTTCGCTAATCTTCTTGGCGGTATCGACATTTCCGATCATCGGATGCCTTCTAAAGGGCTTTTCTGGATCGGGAGACTCTATCGGGTGCTCTTCAGAAATTGGCACAAGTAATTTTGTGAAAACCTGACACATGATCTGAGTTACGGCATGCTTGTATGCAGCCAAATCTTCTTCCGTGCAGGTTTCCCTAGCCAACCGAAGAGAATCATGCATTTGTTCGGCAATTCCAAGAAGCGTGTCTCTGATCTGATCTGCGGACTTAGGGTTAGTTATCATACTTCCCTCCCTGTTTCGCCGAGAACTACTCGCACCCGGCAGCTTCCATGACGCGGTGCATACAACGGTAGAAATCACCGCTCTTATCTTTCTTGCATGACGCACCTTCGAGCACTTCTACTGTGCATTGCGCAATTGCTTGTTCACGCACCTTTTCACATCGACTCTTTGTCTCTTCGCGGAACCACAAAATGGTGGCGGTACCTGCTGCCTGTACAGTGGTATCAACAGTTTGTCCATTCCCAGTTGGGATGTGGCCTATGCCCCGTCCTATTTCCCAACCGACTGCACCAGCCCCAACTACGGCCGCACCTGCTCCGGCGCCTGCCAGAATTCCAGCTCCTGTCCCGGCTCCACTTCCCAAAATCAGCCCGCCACCAATGGCAATCGTCGCTGCCTCGTGTCCATCTGGGTCTCTATAGTTCACCGGATCATTGAAGACATAACTGTAGAAATTAATTCCACCCCGGAATCGAATTGGATCCTCGCTCAAGAAACGGCCTGAGGATTGGTCGTAGTATCTGGCGCGATAGTAGTACAGCCCTGTTTCATGATCCCAATCGCGTCCCGTGTAGCGGACCGAGTTGAGCAGCGTTCCCACTTTTTTGGTCGAATTCCCAAATGCATCCGTGCTATAGCCCTCTGCGACAGCACCCGTGCTGTCTGTAATCGAGGTGACCGAGCCCAAGCCGTCGGCATGGTAGAACCAGTGGACACTACCTCGCGTCAGCGCCAACGGCTCGTCGACGCCAGGCCCTTGGTCATAATGTGCATGCAAGACTCCTGACGAGTTGTACTCCGCCACAATATTCGCGCCATCATATACGTAACTCAGCGCTCCCGACGGCCCGCTCTTCTGGATGCGGCGACCCAGCGGATCATATTTGAAGGTCACCGTGCCTGCGCCACCGGGCAGGGTTACGCTGGTCAGCCGGTTCTCGTAATCCCAGGTATACCGCGTGCCATCCGACTTTGTGACGGTATTCCCGTCATTGTCGTAGGTGTACGAGGTGGAGGGCGTGGAGATCAGCTCATTGCTGGAGTTGTAATCGTACGGCGAGACTCCGAGCGAGCTTAGCCGGTTACCGACCGCGTCGTAACTGTAGTTTTCGCTTTCGGCGTTGTTCTTCGTTACCTGCGTCAACTGATAAAGCCCGTCGTAGCTATACTGCTCGCTGTTGCCGAACTGGTATTCGTTCTTGCTCAGGCGGTTACCGGCATTATCGTAGGTGTAGGCGGCGCCGTCCACCGTGGTGCTCCCACCCGCCTGATGCAGAATCGAGAGCAGCCGCGACTGGCTGTCGTAGCTATATGCGGTATTGACGCCATTGGGCCGCGTCAGCGAGGTTCGGCGGCCCAGTTGATCGTAGGCAAAGCCGAACTGGCCCGTCAGCGAACTGGTCAGGGAGTTCATCCGGCCTAGCACATCGTAGGCGTAAGTTGTGGTCACTCCGGCGGCATCGGTCAGGCTGACCTGGTCGGAGGCGGCATTGTATTTGTATGCGTTGCTGAAGGTCTGCCCGGACAGATAAGAATATTGCGCGGTCGTCCCCAGCAGCCGCCCCATATTGTCGTAGGCAAAGCCATAGCTGCCCGTCGGGTCGCTCACCTGCAGTAGTTTGCCCGCCAGATCATAAGCGTACTCCGCCTGCGTGGAATCGGGATACGTCTTCTGAACCAGCCGGTTCAGGGCATCGTAAACATACAGAATAGTCTGCCCTTTACGGTCGGTTTTGCCGGCAAGGTTGCCGATCAGGTCGTAGGTGTACGATTCACTGAGCGTCGAGGGAAACGTCGTTTGCAGCAGCCAGCCGTTCGGGTCATAGCTGAATGAGGTTGTATTGCCGGCCGCGTCGGTCAGACTCGTCAGACGGCTTTCCGTATCGTATGCGTATAGCGTGGTGTTGCCATTGGGGTCCTGGGAGCTCGTCAAGCGGTCGGCATCGTCGTAATTGTAGGTTGTAACCTTGCCGTTCTGGTCGGTCATGGAAGTGCGCCGCCCGCGATAGTCGTAGCCAAAATAGACCGGAGCGCCGGGACTGGCCATGTCCTGAATTTCCGTGACCCGATGGCCAAGATCGTAATAATACTGAACGGTATGGCCGGTCGGGTCCACAACCGAGGTGCGGTTGCCCTGCGTATCGTATCCGTACTGGGTCGTCTCGGTCGGGTCATTATTCAGCGTAATGCTCTGCACCATCCCCGTCGCGGTATAGGTCAAGTTGACGATTCGTCCCACGGGATCGGTGATTTGCGTTAATTCACCCATCGCGTCGTAGGTGAACTGCGTGACGCTGGCCGCCGTGGTACCGTTCGGAGCGGGCGAGGTGATCGACAACAGATTGCCGTTCGCGTCATAGGCGTTGGTGGTCACGTTGCCCAGCGGATCGGTTACCGTAAGCGGCTCGCCGAAGCTGTTATAGGTGTACGTGGTTACCTCGCCGGCGCTGGCCGTGAGCGGCTTGCTGACCGACGTCATATTGCTGGAAGCATCGTAAGTGTATGTGCCGGTGTGCCCCAGCGCATCGGTTTGGGTCAGCACGTCGCCATTATTGTCAAAGATATTATGAATCGTTCCCCGCATGGTGCAGGTCGAACAACCGGGACCGGAGACGTCTGAGATGTACCATCTTCCTCCTACCGTTTGCGCCACATAGATAGTTCGATTACCGAAAGAGTCCGTCAATTGGACCTCGTGGCTCACCAGCGTAATGGCAATGCCAAAGACGGTGGATGCCGTGCTCCCGTTCACATCCCGCACCTGCATGGTGAAGACGGAAGTTCCGACAGCGCCGGTTGGCAGACCGGAAACTATTCCCGTGCCCGGGTCCAGCAACAGCCCCGCCGGCAAGCTGCCCGAAGTCAGCGACCATGTATAAGGCGCAACGCCGCCATTCGCCGTCAGCGTGGAACTGTATTCCGCATACTGGAAATCGGGGACAGACGAAATGTTTTCCACGCTCTCTCGCCACACGACATCCCCCCCCCCTAACTTCGCGGGAACATTTCGTCTGTCCCCACATATCTGCATATCTGAGCGATCTCCAACACCCCGGGATACATTTTCCCTCACCTGAAAAACTGCAAAAACTCGGGCAAATCAATTTCTTCACATCTTCCAGACGAAATGTTTTCCACGCTCTCTCGCCACACGACATACCCCCCCCCTAACTTCGCGGGAACATTTCGTCTGTCCCCACATATCCGTCTGTCCCCACATATCCCATATCCCCAGAATATTCCCGAGTTTTCAATCACCGGATAAAAAACGCGTACTCCCCAATACCTCCGGCCTTGAGGTCGACAACCTCGGTCGCTGTATTCGGCGCAACTGCGACGGTGTAGTGACCCGGGGGCAACCCAGTCTTGTCGTAATTGCCTTGTGCGTCCGTGACCGCCATTAGCTTTCCCAACGGCCCTTCAATAAAGACTGTCGCGCCAACAACCGGCATCGGATTCCCCCATCTGCTAACGCTGCCGATCAGGCGCACACCATCTTTCGGTGGTCCGTCACGCAAAATTCGCATTGCGACAATGGCGTTCTCGATGCGTGCAGTGTGTCCGCATGGAACCGGTTCTATGACGGGGAGAAATCGTGCAATCGCATACCGGCTGTGACGCCCTTCGACGAAGTAGCGCTGGTTCTCATCACTCCGGTCAAAAACGCCTCGGAGGACGATTAACTTCGGCAACCATGAATGGTTCTCGGAGAATCGCTCCTCCACGCGGGCAACCGACCACAGCGATGACCTAATGACAGAATCCGGCAGAATATTAGGTCCCACAAACACAATCCTTGCGGTGAAATCCATAAAATACGGGTTACCCCGCTCGTCGAAAAGCGGCCGCCCTCCACAACCTCCAGGGTTCCACCACGGCAACATAAACGACCCGAAAATTGCTATCAAGCCGAGGATGCAAAACAACCCGCCAACCAGGAAGCCGGACAAAACGTTCTGCCGAGGGGACCGCACGCTTGGGAGCAGTACAGGCCAGTTGTGTCGAGAGGCGAAGAACCAGAAAAGTCCGGGGATAACGATAGCCCCCGAGAAAACCGCAATAGCTCGGAGAAGACCGCCAAACTCCCGGCCGATCATGGCGACCGCGAGTGGCGTAAGCAGGGCCACGCGTAAGTCGATCCGCGCCGCCTTCATCGGGTTGCGCACCGAAACCAGAGCTGCAAAGAGCGGAGCAAAACCCAGCAGTATCACCGCTGCAATGGCAGCTAGGTCATTGAGGCCGACATGGGTTCCTCCGATTATCGCCACAATGAACACGCTCAGCAGAGTGCCCAGGAGGACCGCCAGCCAACTCACCATCCGTTGCGTCCAATGCAAGAAAGGCTTCATGAAATAACCGCCATGTGCTTAAATGTAGCACGAGATTTGGAGGATTTTCGCCGCACGGTGGTCTGTATCCTCGCCGTGAAGATAAAAGGGATCGATCTCCGTGTGGAGCAACGAGAAGCCCGCAAAAAGCTACTAGAGGCTACGCGTCCCCACGAAATCGACGATGGTGGTTGACAGGAAATCGGGAAATCGGGGAAATCGGGGACAGACGAAATGTTTTCCACGCTCTCTCGCCACACGACATACTCCCCCCCCCCCCAACTTCGCGGGAACATTTCGTCTGTCCCCACATATCCCCACACCCGGGAACATTTCGTCTGTCCCCACATATCCCAATATCCCTCAATATTGTGCTCAGTCCCCGGGATTCGCCCTAATAACGACCTCCGACGGCGACGCTATTTCCACAACCGGGAGGGAGGACGGCAAAGACGGATCAAGAATATAGCGATAAGTGATGCGCGCGATATCCCGATGTCGCCCCGCAGCAAAGCGCCACGACTCTAAGTTCGTGCGGGCGTCATTCAGAAGCACGGATTCGGCTTCGCTGCTCGGTTTGATATCCGATGCAACCACTTGAATGCTCTTCATGGAACCATCTTGGGTAATCGTACCCGTTAACGTGATCACCCCGAAGGCCTTCAGTCTCGAAGCGCGTCCGGGGTTTTTAATCTCGTCCAGCTTAACCAGACAGCGTCTGTTGATTTGCAACGGGCATTGGGGCGGGGTCATAATCGGCAAATGAATCCAATAATCGTAAGGCCCTTCCACGTCGGATCCGAGCGGCATAATATGCAGATGGTTTATCTGCTTCGCAGGATCGCGCATGTAAGAGGCCTGCATCTGCCTGGCTCCTTCGGGTCCCTCAAAGTAGTAATCGGCCACGCCGGGAAACGGGAAGTATTTTTCAGCCGCCTCCCTTGAGCTGAAGATGAAAATCGACACGCGGCTACGATCTCGATACCGTCTTTCAATGGCCTTCGCTAGGCAAAGCAGCCGATCTGGGCCAAGATCGCTTAGGCGAATACTGACATTCATCTCGATTGACGAATCCGAATCGTCCCATACCACGCCTTTAAAATAATGTGGTGCTTCGCATGCGGGAGCTCTGCAGGTTCCTATGCCCAATGTGAGCAAGGCAACAAACAGCATTCCTGCCCCCGACAGCTTCATCCTAATGAGCACAGCCTACCACCTCCAACTGTATTATTGCCCAAACAGCGGACTGCCGAGCAAGGCCACCAGCCCCACGATCAACCATGTCACACGCATAGCTTTCTCCTTAATGGCTCACCGAGCAGGTGGGATTTCCGGTTTGCGAGCAGGCGCAACACCCCGGCTGTAAGTCGTATTCCCAGCCTTCAAACGTTCCGTTACCGACGTCCCAGACCGCATATACGTTCTGGGTGGCACAGCTACCGCCGCTGGTGCAAGCTATGTTTGGCTCGCATTCCTGCCCGACGAACTGCTTTTCTGACGGGTCGAAACCGGCATAAGCAACCTGCAACAACAAGCACGCCATTGCCGCCAGTAAGACCATACTCATCGCTATGCGCTTCATGACCACCGTCCCCTTGATTGCTTCAATGTTCAAACTCCGAACAGCACACGCGGACCAATCCGCAAACGCACGACAGCTAGCCTGGATTATTCATCCGATCTTCACGGACACCGAGAGAATGTCGCTTGTTTACGGTGGAAGAGCCGGCCTTTAGGCCGGCGGCTAGAACGACACCCTGTCATGGGCTTTAGCCCTGGCTCGATCCGAACCGGGGCTAAAGCCCCGCTCGAAAGAAGCCCTGATTCGCTGGCCTAAAGGCCAGCGCTTCCACCGCTCCTTCGCGCCAAGATCCTTCATGAATAATCCAGGCCAGGCCGCTGTGGCGTGGCGCCGCAACATACAGAAAATTCTTATCCGGAAGAGCCCCCCCTTTATAGGATCCCCCCCCCCCGGCATGTCAACAACCAAACGGACTCCGCACGCGGCGGAACCTTCTGTGCTAACTCGCGCAAAGATGCGAGCGCCATTCTCGGTCACTCGTAAAGCGACAAATGGTTTAAGAAATCCGTTTCCACACTATTGCCTTCCGCTCCAGGTGGCCGCGGAATCGAAAGCGCAAAGTTTCGGAGTTGGCAATGTCTCGAATTCACGACACACCGAAGGTCAGCTCGCCCCAAGGGGAGAGTCGTGCGCGGTTCTTTGAGAAATTGGGAAGCCGTAGTTAGGGGCTAGCTAACGTGAAACGAAAGAATTGCCAACAGCGTGAAACGGGAGACAGTCTTCTCGTTGTTGCATTACTCGCAACTCGCCACTCGCGACTGTTGAGCGGGCGACGGGAGACGGGAGACGGGGAACGGCTCCTGCTAGCTTTCCGGGCGTTTGGAATTCAGGAGTTCGGAGACGCGCGAATACAGGCCGGCAATACTGAAAGGCTTCTGCAGGAAGCTGGTATCGTCGGATTTGGGGACCTTGGAGAGCGCGGAATCGTAGGCATAGCCGGACATAAACAGGACCTTGAGTCCAGGCTGGGTTTCACGCAAACGTTCGGCCAATTCGTTGCCGCGCATCTCGGGCATCACGATATCGGTAAGCAAGAGATCGATACGGCCGATATGAGCATTGGCCATGCGGATCGCCTCGGCGGGGCCTTGGGCTTCAATCACGGTTACGCCCACCGCCTCGAGACATTCCCGCGCCACCTCCCGGACCGGGAGTTCGTCTTCCACCAACAAAACGGTCGCCGGCTGATTCATGTGGGCCGAAAGCCGAGGAGTGGCCGGACGTAGCGCTTTTTGCGTGGTGTTGGGCAGCCAAATCTCGAAGGTACTACCTTCCCCGGGGCAGCTGGTCACCCAAATATATCCGCGACTCTGCTTAACGATGCCATAGGTCGTGGAAAGGCCCAGACCGGTTCCGCGCTCTCCCTTGGTGGTAAAAAACGGCTCAAAGATATGAGATTGCAGGCCGGCATCCATACCGCATCCGGTATCGATCACGGAGATGCTGGTGTACTCGCCGACCGGCACGGTAGCGCTATCGCGGACATAAGGTTCGGTCAAATGGACGGAGTGGCTCTTGAGAGTAAGCTGTCCGCCGGCGGTCATGGCATCCCGCGCGTTGACGACCAGATTCATCAGGACCTGGCGAATCTGCCCAGGATCAGCCAGGACCATACTCACGCCCGGCTCCAGTTCCGTACAGAATTCCACTTCCTCTCCGGAAAGGCGGTGCATCATGGGGCTAAAGTCGACCACCAACTGGTTGACGTCCAGCGGCTCCGGCCGCAGGACCTGGCGGCGGCTGAAGGCCAATAACTGTTGAATCAGCCCGGCGGCATCGTCGGCCGCGCGCATGATCGATTGCAGTTTGGTCTGCGCTTCCGGCAGGTGCCGCTCGGTTTGCAACAGAAGTTCGGTACAACCCTTGATCACCGACAACAGGTTATTGAAATCGTGGGCAATACTGCCGGCAAAGCGGCCGATCGCCTCCAGTCGCTGGCCCTGGCGGCATTGCTGTTCCAAAACGAAGCGCTGGGTAATATCCTCGACGATCAGTTCGAAGCAGACGGTATTGCCATCCTGCTCCATCGGGCGTCCCACCAGACGGAGGAAGACGGAATGGCCATCACAATGGCGCCATTCGGCCTCGAAGGCATCGAAGCGGTCGCGGCCACTCAAATAGTCTTCCATGGTGGCGCGTTGTTCCGCATCGCGGAAGAAACTAAGTATGCTGGTGCCGGTGACCGCTTCCGCAGCCGTATGTCCCAACATCGCCAGGAATGCCGGATTGGTTTCACGGATACACGCCTTGGCATCGATGGAAGCGATGCCAAACGGCGCATTGACCACCAGGGACTGGGTCGCGCGGTGAGCCGAGGTTACCTGATCATGCAGGGCAATGACCCGCTCCCCGACGCGCAAGCGGGCAATCAATTCGGAGGCATCAAAGGGCTTGGTCAGGTAATCGTCGGCCCCGGAGGCCAGGCCGGCGACCACGTCATCGCGGTCGCTCTTGGAAGTCAGCAAAATAATGTAGGTGTATTTGGAAGCGGAGGAAGTACGGGAGCGAATTTCGCGGCAGAGTTCCACGCCGTCAGCCCCGGGCATCACCCAGTCCAGCAAAGCCAAACGCGGCGCATCGTCTTCCGCCAGGAGAGCGGCCGCCATGGTTCCATCGATGGCCGGCACCGCCTGGTAGCCGCGGCGCTGCAATTGCGCCATGACCAATTGTCTCCAAACTGGATCATCGTCGGCGACTAAAACCCGCATTGGTCATGCCCCCAGAAGGCAGGTGAGAATGATGTTCTCATGAACCCGCCTCTATCCCTAAGCCCCTAATCTGTTACCCCTCGGAGAACACGCTGTTGCGGGTTCCCTCTCGGCCAAGCTCCGCTAACACCGGTTCCAGCAAGGTCAGTTCCCGAGTCAGTTCGTCAACCGCGGCGGCGCCCTGGCGCAGATCCCGGCTACGGCCAATCTGTTCCAGGCGAGTCGCGGCGTCGGCGGCCCGGCGAGCCGCAAAAATCGCAATCGAACCGCCGAGCGTGTGCGCACAACGGTAAACGTCATCCGCCGATCCCGTTTCAACTGCCTTACGGATTGTCCCCAGTAAGGTTGCGGACTGATCCAGAAAAGTGCCGCATAATTGCGCCAAAAGTTTTCTGTCTCCTCCCACCAGCATCAATGCGGCGTCCACATCGATCAATCCGGCATCCATTGCATCACGGCGAGGGGTACTCTGACCAGCGGTAGAATCCCCTATTTGGGTGTTATTCACTGTGGGTCCAGTTCCGCTGGGTGCGCGGCGGGAATAGATCTTCAAAGCATGCAACAGGTCGGCCTTGCGAATCGGTTTGGGAACATACCCATCCATCCCGGCGGCCAGGCACCGCTCGCGGTCGCCTTTCATGGCGTGGGCGGTCATGGCCACAATAGGAATGTGATCTCCCGTGGTTTCCTCAGCTTGGCGAATTACACGGGTAGCTTCGAAACCGTCCATTTCCGGCATTTGTACGTCCATCAGCACGAAGTCGACCAGTTTTTCGCGGCACAGGCGGACAGCTTCCGCCCCGTTGCCGGCCAATTCCACCCGGTGTCCTTGTTTTTCCAATAAGCGCTGCGCCAGTTGCCGGTTTACGGGATTGTCTTCGGCCACCACGATACGGAGTGAATCCAGTTTGACCGTGTCCAGCGGAGGCCCCACGACCATGCCCGGAGGAAGAGCGCTCTGCGCTCCCAGGACATGAAGCATGGAGTTCAATAATTCCGATTTTCGAATCGGCTTGATCAGGTACACATGGATGCCCAATTCGCGGCAGCGCGCAATGTCTCCGTACTGGCCGCCGGAGGTAAGCATCATGATAGTGGCGCCGGCCAGCCCGGGGCGACGGCGAATTTCAGCCGCCACCTGGAAGCCATCCATGCCCGGCATTTGTCCATCGAGCAAAACAATGCGATAAGCCTGTGTTTCCTTACAAGCCGCTTCCATGGCCCGCAGCCCCGCCCGGCCGCCATCGGTCAAGGTGATTTCCATTTTCCAGGAGCGCAACATGGCGGAGAGCACCCGGCGGTTGGTGGGACTGTCATCAATCACCAGGGTGCGCATCCCGTGCAACAGGGCGGCTTGGGCATCCATGTCCTTAGCCGGCGCCGGTTCCTCGACGACGGGCAGAACAACCGTGAATTGGAAGGTGCTGCCAATACCGAGTTCACTGCTTACGGAGATGCCGCCACCCATCAGGCGAACCATTTGCGAGCAGATGGCCAGTCCGAGTCCGGTGCCTCCGTATTTGCGGGTAGTGGAGCTGTCCACCTGTCCGAAGGCGCCGAAGATCAGCTGCTGCTTTTCGACCGGAATGCCAATGCCCGTATCGCGCACGGCACAACGCAGCACGGCGCGCCCGGCGTCCCGCTTTTCCAGCGTTACCTGGACCGTGATTTCGCCGGCATCGGTGAACTTAATGGCATTGCCCAACAGGTTCAAGAAAATCTGGCGCAACCGTCCGGGATCCCCCTCCACCCAGGAGGGAACGTCGGGGGCAATTTCGTACACCAGTTCCAGGCTTTTTTGATGTGCGCTATAGGCGATGGTGCGCATGGCTTCTCCGAGCAGTTCATCCAACTCGAAGGGCACGTTTTCCAGTTCCATTTTGCCGGCTTCAATTTTGGAGAAGTCCAGCACATCGTTGATCACCGTCAGCAAGGCCTCGCTGGAGGAGCGTACCGTGGTGAGATACTCGCGTTGCTCGTCGCTCAAAATGGTTTCCAGCGCCAATTCCGTCATGCCGACAATGCCGTTCAACGGGGTTCGAATCTCGTGACTCATATTGGCGAGAAATTCGCTTTTCGCGCGACTGGCCGCTTCCGCGGACAGCTTAGAGCGTTTGAGTTCCGTAATCAGCCGGGCCCGTTCCTTATCGCGCTTTTCGATTTCCTCCAGCATGGCGTTAAAATCGTCCACCAGAGTGCCGATTTCGTCGGGCGCATAGCGGTGAGCGCGTAGCGAGTAATCCTTGGCCGCGGAAATGTCACGAGCCTTCATCGCCAGATCCAAGATCGGCGCCGAAACCAGGCGTTGCAGACGCAAGGCCAAGCCATAAACCGGCAGGGAAAGCACCGCAATTGCACTCAGGATCTCGAAAATCGCGGTCCAACCGTGGGAGGCGCCGCGCAGAAACGAGCACCGCAGGTAGAGGAAAAATGCGCCGCCGGCGAGCAACAGCGTGGTGGCGCTGCTCGCCATCAAAATCCAGGTAAGCTTCCGACGGAGGGAAAGGTGATAGCGAAAGCGCGCGCTCATCGCGTTCCTCTCCGTGCCCGGCAAGAGACACGTAAGCCCCTGCCGAAACGAGAAGAGGCCTTCCCGCGGGTGGTCAGGATCTTTCGACATCGTCGCTTGGGGATGCTCACGGCCGGCCTCCGAATCTTCGTCCTCAATGGCCAACCCGCACCGGGCGCGCACACTGAGGCTCTAAGTGGTTAAGTCGGCTTAATCTGAGCAGAACTTTAGCAAGAGTTGCGAGTGGCGAGTGGCGAGTGGCGAGCCTTGGGTCGTCATAATCTCTTTGTGCGCTCGCAATCTTCTCCGTTTTGGCGGTGACGGGGGACGCGGCGCAGGAGGTGTTTTTACTCGCAACTCGCAACTCGCCACTCGCCACTCGCAACTTTTGGGAGAGGTCAGCCGCGATGCCAGTAGAGTTTCATGGAGAGAGTCCGGGGGCGGCGTTCGCGGATAATGTTAAACAGGACGGAGTCCGCCGACAGAATCAGCAGGGCGTGATGCCACTCGGCGCCAGAGGCGACCGGTTGGCCATTGACCTTAACGATAACATCTCCGGCCTTGAGTCCGGCCGCCGCCGCCGGACTGCCGGCTTCCACGGAGCGCACTAACACTCCCTCGCCGTTGGGTACGCCAAAAAATTCGCTCAACTGGGGAGTCAGGTCTTCCACCATCAATCCCTGATGGCTCCACACCGGCGCCATAATGATTTGCGGAATCTCCATCCCTGGGGCTTGCATGCGACGGGGCGCGGTCAGAATCTGTCGCCGGCTGGCCAGCACGACCCCGACATAGACCGATTGGCCATTGCGGCTGATCCCTAAAGTAACGTTTTGTCCCGGGGGGGTGTCATGAATCAGGCTGCGCAATTGTTCGGCATTATCGAACTTACGATTGCTGTAACTCAGAATGACATCATGTTCCTTCAAGCCGGACTTGGCCGCCGGTCCGTCCTGATCGACCATAGTAATTTCCGCGCCGCGGGGTTCCGCCAACTTCAGGATACCGACCCGATCGGGGGTCACGGTTTGAATATCAACCCCCAGGTAAGCACCCAGATTACGCGCCGGGGACGACCCCTGGGGGAAAGCTTGCGCGAACGCAACGGTTCCCGCCAGCAGTATCCACAGTCCCCACAGTCCGCTCCGACTCCGCATCATTGCCCTCTCCCGGGCGGCTAAAGCCGCTCCACCTCTGGACACGAGTCACGAGACACGAGTCACGAGTTGTGAGTTCCGCACTCGCGTCTCGTGTCTCGTGTCTTCCAAGCCTTTGGCACGAGTAAACTCGTGCCCTACCCAAAACCCGAATTCCCTGGCAAAGTCTCCGGGCGAAACCTCCGAAACCTCCGAAACCTTGCTCTCTAACGCTGCGCCCGGCGAAACTCGATATCCCCGTTGGTTGCCTGCACGCGCAGCAATGGCCCGCCGCCCTTTAGCTTGCCGACCGCCCGGATGCTCCGCGAACCCAACTGGCCATTGGGATAGGTAACCACAATCTCAGGAAAATCCGAGCGCAGGTGGTGACCGTTGGCCATCTCCACCTCCGCTTGGATCGTCGCTTTAAGATTCACCCCGAGATAAACAATGATGTCCCCATTTCGCGTCTCCACCGAGGAGGGGCCGAAATCGGTCCCGAGAAACTCAGCCACAATTCCTCCGCCACCCGACTGCACATTGGCGCCGCGCGCCAACCCGAAGAGCTGAAGTGCTCCAGCGGTGGTATTGGCCGTCACCGGGCCGTCCACCGAACTTAACCGGATAACACCCCCGCCGGTCGTGGCATTCACATTGCCGGCACATTGCTTCACATCGATGCTGCCGCCCCCGGTTCGGACAGATACAGCTCGCGAAACCGATCCAATACTCACATTGCCGCCGCCGGTACTGGTGACCACGCTGCCGTTCACCGAGGTAATGTGAATGTTGCCGCCGCCGGTATTCAGCATCAGGTCGCCGCCCAGCCGGCCCACCTCGAAATTTCCGCCGCCGCTGGTAGCTTGGACCGGACCCTGAATATCGTCCAACTGCACATTGCCTGCCGAAGTCCACACCTCGGCCCGACCATCAATGCCATTCACCGATTCGTTCCCGCCATTCACCACCGTGACTTTCACCAACCGCATCGCCCGCGGAACCTGAACTACCAGATCGCAGCTCAGGGACTGCGGCGCCCCGGTGACAACCCCCTCCAGCACAGTCATATCTCCCGGCTTGGCGGAAAAGTGAAACTGGTCGAAATACCGCTGCGCCTCGGCTGGTGTGGCCGCCCGCACGCGCTTCTTCAACGTATAAGCGATTGGCGGATGGCCGCCGCCCTGCACATTGACATTGCCCAGACTCATCCTTACAGACAGATTGGCCGCGACCGGCAGCGAGCCACTGGTCTCCTCAATCCACACCCCGCCCTCGCGATACACGCGCACCGGTTGCGCCATGACCGAGATGGCTAAAGCCAAGGTCAAGGCGGCCACGGTCACCGCGTATCGCACTCCGTAAGCCGGACTCACCGCTCTGATTCGCTCATCTTGCACTTCCGTCTCCAGCAGTAGTTAGTAGCTAGTAGTTAGTAGCTAGGGACCGGACCCGATCCAAAGCTTGCGCCGTTACCAGTAGTTCGCCGGGACTCCCAGCTATTAGCTACTAGCTGCTAACTACTGCCTAATCAATTTGTGGCGTCGAGGCTAAAATCGAACGCGACAGATTACGAATCCAAATCTCGTGGTCTTGCGTCGCCAAATGCTCCAGCACCTGCCGCACACTGGCATCGGCGCGAACCGCCTTCAGCAGTTCGATGGCCTGCGTGCGCACGCCGGGATTGTGGTCGAGGCGCAAGGCTTCCAGCACGGCATCGCGTACGCGAATGTCCCCGCGAACGTAGGGACCCAGCGCGTCCAGGGCCTTGAGCCGCACTCCCGGATTGGTGTCGCTATGCAACGCATATATCAGGACGCGGCGAATCCGATCGTCGTCGGGCATGTGCGACAACAGGTCCACGGAATCGACCCGTACCCCGCTATTGGTATTGTTGCGCGCGCCGAAGACCAGCAACTGCTGAATGCGCGGATTATCCAGATTGCCAGTGACCGTCTGAGGAACAATCGTGTCGTACTTGATGTCCACATTGTTGGTACCCGGCTGGGCGGTAATGCCGCGAATGCCGACAATGGAGGCCTCGGAGGGGGTGGACGGGCTGACTTCGCTCACCGAGGGAGCAGCGGCCGGCACCATATTATTTCTACCGACCAAGCGATAGGTGGCGCCCACTCCACCGCCGAAACCAATAATAAGCAGCAGGGCGGCGGCCGCCGGCGCCAGCTTCATCTGATGGAACCAATTGGCCGGCTCCAGCACCCAGCGCCGCCATCCGTGAAATGGCTCCGCGGTTTCAAGGGCTTCCTGCAGACTCATGCGCGAGGCGGTCAGCAGATTCGGCGTGGGCTCCAGGACCGGAATGGCCGAGACCACGGTCCGGAACTCCTGCAGGGCTTGTAATTCCGTAGCACACGGCACACAGCGGCCCACGTGCTGCTCCAGTTCGTAACGCGCGTCATCCGCCAGTTCGTCAAAGACGTACAGCGTGACGTTGGCCTTAACCCAATCGCAGTTCATAATTTTCAGCTTCCGGTTTCCGCTTTGGCCTGGCCGGTTGCAGGGACCAGAACCAAACGGAAACTCATGCTTTGAGGTCCGCCAGCGATGCCCGCATCTTCTGAGTGGCGCGGAACAAGGTGTTTTTGGCGGTTTCCTCGGTTGTGTTCAAAATTTCTCCCACAGTCCGCAGCTTCAGCCCGTGGTAGTGCTTCAGCTCAAAAACCATGCGTTCGCGCGGCGTCAATTTCTCCAGGGATTGCGTGATGCGACCGCCTAATTCGCGGCGCATTAAGTCACGCTCCGGATTGGCGCCGGCGCGGTCGTCGGCCACTTGCGACAGCAAGTCGAACTCCTCCCCGTCGCTGCTGATGGCGACCGGGGCATCTTCCTTGCGGACCTGTCGCTTGCGCAGATGGTCGAGACAAAGATTGGTGACGATACGATAGATCCAGGTATAAAACGAGCATTCAAAGCGGAAGCTGCCTATGTTCCGGTAGGCTTTCAAGAATGCTTCCTGATAAATGTCTTGCGCGTCACTTTCCGAGCGGGTCAAGTGCAGAGCCAACCGCAGGACGGCGCGGTCGTATTGACGCACCAGCTCCTCAAACGCGGCACGGTCGCCACGCTGGGCCTCCCGGATCAGCGCCGAATCATCGACGCGCGAAGTGCTCTGTCCTGCCATGCGCCCCCGGCTGGTGGGACTATATTCACCCGTCGAAACGGGACCGCGCGTCATCAGTGGGCCAACCGCAACTGCGATAGCTTCGGCCGGCATCGAACTCGCCTCGTTCGTCCAAATAGTCGCTCGTGACCTAAGTCAACTGCGTTCTCTGGTTGGACGTGCGGCCCCCGAAAGGGTAAGCGCGGATTCCCGGATTATAGAACCCAGCGTCGAGATTGGGGTAAATCGGGTGGAGATTATTGATTTAACAGGGCCTTGGCCTCCCCATCCGGCGGGCTAGCAGCCCGCCGGATGGGGAGGCCAAACATTATGGAACCATTGATTGCGCGCGAAAAACGGGAGTGTCAGGGCACGACTTCAGTCGTGCCCTGACACGTTTCGCTCCTGGAAGGAGCAAGCAGCAGGCCCCAAAACTAAGTAACATTAGGCGTGGACGCCCCCGCGACAGCCGGCCTGGAGGCCGGCGCTACACGGCTGGCAGCCCGCGTTCCCAGGCTACTCTTTCACAACCGCCACTGCCGCCTTTTCTTTCTGCAATAATTCCAACACCTGCGGTCCCAGTTGGGAGATGTTGCCGGCGCCCAAGGTCATAATCAGGTCACCCTCTTGGGCGGCGCTGGCGGCGGCGGCGGCGGCAGCGGCAAAGCTGCTCTGATAAACGGCCTCGCGACCACCCGCTTCGCGGATTTTTCGCGCCACCAGTTCGCCCGTGATGCCCTCGATGGGTGTCTCGCTGGCGGCATAGATATCCAGCACAAACACGCCATCGGCGTCGGCAAAGGCGGTGCTAAACTCCTCCAGCAGAGCCTCGGTACGGGTGTAACGATGCGGCTGAAAGATCACATGAACCCGCTTAAAACCGCACTGGCGAGCCGCCGCCAAAGTGGCCTTGATTTCCGTCGGATGGTGGCCGTAATCGTCGATCACGGTGACGCCCGCCGCCCGCCCGCGCAACTGGAAGCGCCGATCCACGCCGCCAAAGCTTTCCAGGGCCTCGCAGATCTTTCCCGGAGCAATGTCCAGTCCGACGCCGACGGCAATGGCGGCGGTGGCATTCAACACATTGTGCGTGCCCGGCACATGCAGACGGAAATCCCCCAGCAATTCCCCGCGCGCGTGAACCCGGAAAGTCGTAGTGGGACCGCCATCCGGAATACAGCTCTCGATATGGCTGATATGAAAATCCGACCCGGCGCGCGTGCCGTAGGTAATGACCCGGCGCTGCACATTCGGCAGCAAGTCGCGCAAACGGTCGTCGTCGTTGCAAACCACCACCGTGCCATAGAACGGCACACGATCCATGAAGTCGAGAAAGGTCTGCTCGATGTCGTCAAAATCGCGATAGGTATCCAGATGTTCGCGGTCGATATTGGTCACCACCGAGATGATGGGAGAGAGCTTGAGAAACGAGCGATCGCTTTCATCGGCTTCGGCGACCAGGTAACGCGATTTGCCATGGCGGGCGTTGGAGCCCAGAGCATCGACGCGGCCACCTACGATGATGGTGGGATCGAGGCCGCCGCCTTGCAGTATGGCGCCCACCATGGAAGTCGTGGTGGTTTTGCCGTGCATCCCGGCTATGGCAATACCGTACTTCAAGCGCATGAGCTCGGCCAGCATCTCCGCCCTTTGGATCACGGGAATATGCCGGCGGCGCGCCTCGGCGACTTCCGGGTTGCCGCGCTGAATGGCGCTGCTGGTGACCACCACTTCGGCATCCTTGATGTTTTCCGCGCGATGGCCTTCATAGACAGTGGCGCCCATCGAGGTGAGGCGCTGTGTGCCCGGGGTCGCCCGTAGGTCCGACCCGGAAACCTTGTAGCCCAAGGTCAGAAGCACTTCGGCAATCCCACTCATGCCGATACCGCCAATCCCGACAAAATAAACGTGTTGAATCTTGGCAAACACTCTTAGACCGTCCCCCGTTTCCCGTTTCCCGTCCCCCGTCCCCCGTTCGCCGGGACTCCGGATACCACGACAGGCATTTTTCTAACTCACCCCGTTCGGCGCGCGTTCAACTCAATGTTTACGCGCCTCCCGCCGCTTTGCACAAAACAAAGTTGCACAACGCCAGCGAAGGATACTAACTCCTAACTCCTAACTCCTAACTCCTAACTCCTAACTCCTAACTCCTGTCCGCAAGCCTCGCCGCCATGCTGGCGATTTCGGCGGCGGCGGCGGGGCGAGCCAGATGTCGCGCCCGCGCGGACATCTCCGCTAAACGCGCGGGAGCCCCCAACAAAGAACTAACCGTTTCCACCAGCCGCTCGGGGGTCAATTGATCCTCGGGCAACAGCACGCCGGCCCCGGCTTGCACCACCGCTTCAGCGTTGCGGCGCTGATGATCGTCCGCGGCCTTGGGAAAAGGCACAAAGATGGCCGGTTTTCCCGCGGCGGTAATCTCGGCTACGGTGCTGGCGCCCGCCCGGCAAAGCAACAAGTCGGCCCGCGCAAACGCCTGTGGCATATCCTGAATGAACGGAGAAACTTCCGCCGGTCTACCGGCATGCAGGTATTCTGCCTGAGCTGCATTATAGTCGCGCTCTCCCGTCTGGTGGATCAGGTGAACACCCGGGATAGCGGCGGCCAGGGCCGGCAGACTATCGAGCACCGCCTGGTTGATCGCATGTGCGCCCTGGCTGCCGCCGAAGACCAGCAAGGTCGGAGCCGTGGCCGGGAAGGGTCGATCCGAGACATCGAAAAATGCCTGCCGCACGGGTACGCCGGTTACCCGGCAATTGGCGAAATAGCGGCAAGTCTGCTCGAACTGCACCGCCGCCGCCGAGGCCATCACCCCGATCAGGCGGTTCGCCAAGCCCGGTACGCGATTGGGTTCAAAGACCAGCCTCGGCACGCCGGCCAGGGAGGCCGCCATCATGGCCGGTCCGGAGGCATATCCGCCAACCCCGATGATGACGCCGGGACGAAATCGCCGAATAAACTGATAGGCGGTAACGATGGCGTGGGGCAGCGCGGTTAGCGTCTTCAGGCGGGTAGCCAAGGAGACCTGATTGAGCGCGCCTACTTCGATCAGCTTCAGTTCGTACCCGGCCGCCGGCACCAGCCGCGTTTCGATTCCCCGCGCCGTGCCTATAAAGACGATTTCCGCGGAATAGCGCGTGCTCAATTCGTGAGCAATCGCCAGCGCGGGGATCACGTGCCCCCCGGTGCCTCCTCCCGCCACAATGACGCGCATCATGAGTCCATCTGCTGCGTAATGTTCAGCAGCACGCCAACCGCCGCCAGGGTCACGAACAGCGAACTGCCGCCATAGGAGATGAAGGGCAACGGAATCCCCTTAGTCGGCAAGATCGCCAGCACCACGCTGATATTGAATAGCGCCTGAATCACGATCATGGAAGTAATGCCGGTGGCCAGGTAGCGGGCGAACGGCTCCCGCGAGAGCATGGCGGTGCGAATTCCCCGATAGCAAAACACCGCGAACAGGATCACGACCACCAGGGAACCCAGCAATCCCCATTCTTCGGCAATACTGGCAAAAATGAAATCGGTATGCGGTTCCGGCAAATAGAACAGCTTCTGCTTCCCTTCCATCAGGCCCACGCCCAGGATTCCGCCTGTGCCCACGGCAATCAGCGACTGGATGATATGGAAGCCGCGGCCTTGCGGATCCTTGAAGGGGTCCATGTAGGCGAGAATGCGCTCATGACGCCAGTGCACCCGCCAGACCAGAAAATAGAAGGCAATGGGCGAGGCCGCCAGGGGATACAGATAGTAGCTGAGGCGCACGCCGGCCACAAACAGCGTAGTCGAAGCAATGGCAACGCAAATAATAGAGGTCCCGAGGTCGGGTTGCGCCGCAATCAGCCCGGCGAGCACCCCGGTAACCAGCACCGGAGCAATCAGGCTGTGCCAGTCCTGTATTTTTTTCGTCTTCTGTTCCAGAAACCAGGCCAAAAACAGGATTAGCGCCAGCTTGGCTACTTCGGAAGGCTGAAAGGACAGCGGCCCCGCGCGGAACCAACGGTGAGTGTTGTGCGAACGATCCAGGAGAAAGACCGAAAACAGCAACAACACGGTAGTTCCCAGCAAGGGGAAGACGACCGCGGGGGTGCGATAACGATGGTAGTCAATATTCATCAGCGCCAGCATGGCCACCAGCCCGGCACAGGCCCACATGAACTGCCGCCATAGAAAGTAATAGGCCGAGTGATAGTGCGGGTTTTCCTTGGCCATCACCGCGGAGGCGCTGAACACCATCACCAGGCCGGCAAACACCAGCAGCAGCGTGACCGTGAACAGCCATTTATCGACACTAATCCGTTTTGGCATAAAAACTCAGTCGTTGGTCGTTGGTCGTTGGCCGAAGAGCACGCGCTACCCCAAATCAAAAATCGAACGCGGAGGACGCGGAGGCATACAGATAACCCCGCGAATAGGACTGCCAAACTCCTCTGCGTCCTCCGCGTCCTCTGCGTTCATTCCGTTCCTATTGGCGCGCCTTGCCGTTTCGCCAAAGCCCGGACCGCTTCTTTGAACACCCCACCGCGCTGTTCGTAGCCTTGGAACTGGTCGAAGCTGGCGCAGGCCGGGGCCAGCAAGACGATATCTCCGGCCACGGCGCTCTCCGCGGCTCGGCGAATGGCGCTTTCCAAAGTACCGGCGCGCACGATTTCCACCGCGCCGCGCAGGTCGTTCTCGATGATTTCCGCGGCGGCGCCGATGGTATACACGCGCTTAGCCCGCTGTTCCAGTAAACTCCGCAATGGCGTATAGGGACTGCCCTTATGTTTTCCGCCGAGAATAACGTGAAGATGACCGGAAAACGATTCCAACGCCTTAATCGTAGCGTCCACATTGGTCGCCTTGGAATCGTTATAGTATTCAACACCGTTTATCGTGGCCACAAACTCCAAGCGGTGTTCGACGGCCTGGAATGCGCGCACCGCTTGGCGAATGGCGGCCGGCGCGGCTCCCGCGAGCCTGCCCACGCAAACCGCCGCCAGGACGTTCTCCACGTTATGCGCGCCCTTCAGGCCAATTTCGCTGACGGGCATGATTTCCTGCGCGTCGTTCTGGTCGCGCCAGTATATCTTTCCATCCCGCACGAAGGCTCCCGCCTCGACCTCGCGAAGGCGGCTGAACCAGTAGACCCGCGCCCGGGTCATTGCGGCCATGCACTCGCACGTGGGGTCTTCCCGGTTGAGTACGGCATAGTCGCTGCCGTCCTGCTTCTCGAAGATGCGCACCTTGGCGGCCACATATCCGTCGAAATTACGGTGCCGGTCCAGATGATCCGGCGTGACGTTCAGCACGACCGCAATCTTGGGCCGAAAGGTTTCCACGGTTTCCAGTTGAAAGCTGGAAATCTCCAGGACGTTCCAGGTATCGTCGGTCGAGGTGGGCGCGAGCGAAATCGCCGGCGTCCCGATATTGCCCCCCACCTGCACCGCCGCGCCGCCGGCGGCAACTACTTGTGCCGATAGCGCCGTGGTAGTGGTTTTGCCGTTGGAACCGGTGATCGCAACGATCTTGCCCCGCAGAAAGCGCGCGGCTAGTTCGATTTCTCCGATCACGGGAATCCCGCGCTCCCGCGCCTGCGTCAGTTGCGGCACATCCACGGGAACCCCGGGGCTGACCACAATCAGATCCACTTCCCGGAAGGTACGCTCGCCATGGCGACCCGCCTCGACAATGATGCCCCGGTCCAGCAGCGCCGGAATCTCGGAGGCCAGTTCTTCCTGGGTCTTGGTGTCGGAAACCGTAACCTGGGCGCCCAACTCCTTGAGAAACAAAGCCGAGGCTACGCCCGAGCGGCCTAACCCCACCACTAATACGCGTTTGCCCTTCATCTGCAAAAATCCACCCATGGCACTGCCATTGTGTCACGAAGCGTGCCCGCTTTTATCGTAAAGGATGGAGAGTAGCAGGTAACTTATAAATCTTTTTGGTTCGGGGGGAGGAAGAGGCAAGGTTTCAAAGTTTCAAGGTTTCAAAGTTTCAAGGTTTCGCTGCCGCTTTTCGGGACAGAAACACCATCGCCGAAACCTTGAAACCTCTGAAACCTTGATTTTCTCTCGCCGAAACCTTGAAACCTTGAAACCTTTGAAACCTTGTTTTTCTAATTGGCCGCAATAATGGCTGGCGGATTCGCTCGCAGCTTGGCGGCGACTTTGGCCTCCTCCGTCGCGGAGCGGAACAGCGTCGAGTGCGAATTGGCCCGCACACTGCTCAAGAAATAGGTATCGCCGTAGCGATGGAAGATCAGCGCCGGGGCGCCATGAGCTGCCTGGTCGGATGTTCCTGCAATGATAATAGCGGTATACCGCCCGTCGGTGCTGCGAACCACGCGCGCCAGATCGGGGCTGTTAGCGCCCAAGCGGGTCACGGTGTAGGAACCGGCCGGCAAAACCTTCTGCCCGACTACAAAGCTAAAGGGAATTTTGGCTTTAACGCCATCCGCACTTTGGGCCTGTAAACTCATGGCCGAGCCAATAATCAGTACTACGACGCATACCAGTAGGATACTGTGCTTTCTCATGAATCCTCCGATCCAATCCTGATGTTTGTTCGTTACCAGTAGAATTTTTGTTGTCGGCTGAAACGCGACACCCACGGTCAGCCTTAAATTTCCTATCGGCGGAGTAGGTAGTCCACTAGAGGTAAAAACCTTAGACCCGGCATTACGGAAGTGACGGCGGAAATCACGAAAAGGCTTGATTCGGTGGCAGAGCGGGGTTGCCGGCCCGCCACTCCAGTAAGGAATGGAACGCAGAGGGCGCGAGCCTGGATTATTCGCGAAACCTGAGAGCTTCGGTTGCCTCAGGGTGGAAGCACCGGGCTTTAGCCCGGTGAATTCAAGCGCACACGCAATGGGCTTTAGCCTCGGAAAGGACGACGAGCCCGGGGCTAAAGCCCGCAACAACTTGTAGCTCATTTCGCTGGGCTAAAGCCCAGCGCTTTCACCTTTGACGGCGCTTTGCGGTCCACCACGAGAATCTTCATGCAGCCCCAATCGGTAGGCGGCCACACCTTGAAACTTTGAAACCTTGCAACCTTGAAACCTGTCTTGTTGGCCGGCTCACCGCAGTTTAAGCGTAGTGAGGGCGAACAAGGCAAAGACCAGCGAGGCGATCCAGAAACGAACAATGACTTTGGATTCCGACCAGCCCAGCAATTCAAAATGATGATGGATGGGGGCCATTTTAAAGATGCGCTTTTTACGCAGCTTATAAGATCCCACTTGCAGAATCACCGAAAGCGCTTCGATGACGAATACTCCGCCAATGAAGGGCAGCAACAACTCCTGTTTGATAATCACGGCCACGGTCCCGATGGCGCCGCCCAGCGCCAGCGAACCCACGTCGCCCATAAACACTTCCGCCGGATGGGCGTTATACCAGAGAAATCCGATACTGGCCCCCACCATGGCGCCGCAGAAAACGGCCAGTTCGCCCACTTGCGGCATGCGCTGCAATCCCAGGTAATCGGCAAACACGGAATGGCCGCTCACATAGGTGAGTACGGTGAGCGCGCCGGCGGCAATGATGGTGCAGCCAATGGCCAATCCATCCAAGCCGTCGGTCAGGTTGACCGCATTGCTGGAAAAGGCGATCACCAGGGCGACAAAACAGAGAAACGGCAGGAACGCGATGGGCCACAGATAGGGGTTGTGCAGCAGGCCGCGGAAAACCAGGTCGGGATTGAAGCGCTTGAGAAACGGCACAATCAATCGCGTGGAGTACTCGCCGCTGGCCTGCATCAGCAGCAGAGCCACGCCTACCACCATCCCCACCAGCAATTGCAATCCCAATTTAGTGGTTCCGGTAAGGCCCAGGTTGCGGCGATGGACCACCTTCAGGTAATCGTCGGCAAAGCCGATGGAAGCATACGCCACAGTGGATAACAGGGCGATCCAGATAAATTTATTGCTAAGATCCGCCCACAACAAGGTGGGCACCACAATAGTGATGGCGATCAGCACCCCGCCCATGGTCGGGGTCCCCGCCTTTTTCTGGTGGGCCTTGGGACCTTCCTCGCGGATGAACTGGCGGATCTGAAATTCCCGCAGCTGCCGCACCACGATGGGTCCCACAATCAGTCCGGCAAACAATGCCGTCAGGCTGGCAAATGCCGTGCGAAACGTCAAATACCGAAAAATATTGAAGGGACGAAAATAATGATAGAGCTGTACGTACAGCAGCCAGTAGAGCATAGGATCAGTTTACAGTTGCGAGCGGCAGAAACGATTTCAAATTTTAAATTTGAAATTTCAAATTTGAAATCTATCTCGCCTGTTTCCACGTTTCCAGAGCATTTTCCAGATGAACGCCACGCGAGGCTTTGAGCAATACCAGATCTCCGGGGCGAACTTCTCGCGCCAGCCATTCCCCGGCGGCATCTGGAGACTCGACGAATTCCGCCTTCGCAGGGTGAGAGGATGGGCCTCGACGCCGGGCCTCCTCCACTAAATGCTTGGCTAATCCGCGCACACCAAGGACGCAATCGATGCCGCGCTCGGCTATGTGCCGGCCGCAGCGGCGGTGCAAGTCTTCTCCGGCGGAACCCAACTCCAGCATTTCCCCGGCAACCACAATGCGACGTCCACCGGCCACCGGCTTCACCGAGACCAGTGCGTCCACCATGGAATCGAGCGCTCGCGGATTGGAATTGTAGCAATCGTTAATCACGGTGGCGCCGGCGATCTGGAGGACCTCGCCCCGCTTATCCACGGCGCTGAGCGTAGCCAACGCCGCGGCCGCCGCAGCCGGTTGGATTTCTACGTCGGTGGCCACCGCCACCGCCGCCAAGGCATTATAGATATTGTGCCGGCCCAGCAGGGGCAGGGTCACGGGATAGTGGTCGCCGGCGACCACCAGATTGAACCGGGAGCCCAGAAGCCCGCACTCCTCCACCCGGTCGGCACGAACATCGGCGGGATTCAACAAGCCATAAGTCACCACGCGACCGGGGAAATCCCGGCCAAACTGCGAGACATATTCATCATCGGCGTTGAGAACGGCTGTGGCTTCCGGGGACAGGGTTTCCACCAGTTCTCGCTTGGCCTGGGCAATCTCGGCCACCGAGCGGAAGAACCCCAGATGAACGGGCGCCACATTCGTAACTACGCCAATATTAGGACTCGCCAACCGGGCGAGCATGGCGATTTCACCGGCATGGGACATGCCAAGTTCCACCACCGCGATGTCATCTTCCGGCTGCAGGCGCAACAGTTGCAGCGGCACGCCGAAGTGATTATTCAGGTTGCCTTCGGTTTTCAGCACGCGATAGCGCGTGGATAACAGATGGGCAATGATTTCCTTGGTCGTGGTCTTGCCGGCCGAGCCGGTCACCGCGATTAAGCGCTTGCCCCAGAGACGCCGCACGCTGGCGCCCATCGTCTGCAGAGCCTGCAGCGGTTCCTCGACCACGACCAGACGCTCGCGCTGAGGGTAGCGATGGATCTGGCCGGCAGCCACCACGGCGGCCACAGCGCCGCGCTGCAGCGCGTTGGCCACAAAATCATGGCCGTCAAATTTCTCCCCACAAACGGCGAAAAACAATTCGCCCGGCGCGACCGTGCGGGAATCGATGGAATAGCCCAGCGCCGTCAGTTCGGGATCAAAATTGCCCAGGGCGCCCAAGTAGCCGGCCACTTGGCCCAGCGTCAGTTTCATGCGCGCTCCCCGGCGGGCTTTACCGGCGGGGCCAGTTCGTAGCCGGCCTTGCTCAGGGCTTCGCGCGCGACTTCGAAGTCATCGAAGGCAACTGCGCCCTGGCGGCTGATTTGTTTCTTCTCGTGACCTTTGCCGGCGATCAGTACGATATCGCCGGCGTGAGCTTCATCCAGGGCCAAGGCAATGGCTTTGCGGCGATCGATCTCGAGTACGTAGCGGGTGCCGGTGCGCTGCAAGCCCGGAAGCGCATCATTAATGATGGCGACCGGATCCTCGCTACGCGGATTATCGCTGGTCAGCACGACGAAATCGCTGCCCTTCCCGGCGGCATCGCCCATGAGTGGGCGTTTGGCCCGGTCGCGGTCTCCGCCGCAACCAAAGACGGTGATCACCCGGCCCTTGCCGCGCGCGACAAATTCCCGCGCCAAGGCGGTCAAATTGCGCAGCGCATCATCGGTGTGCGCGTAATCGATTACCACGGTGAACGGTTGTCCCACATCCACCTTTTCGAAGCGTCCGGGAACCCGGGTCAGGGCCGCGATGCCCTCGGCAATCTGTTGACCGCCGCAGTTGCGCGCATAGGCGGCGGCGGCGGCGGCCAGAATGTTATACACGTTCACCCGGCCGATCAGCGGAGACCAGAGAGGAATCCTGCCCTCGGGACTGATCAGATCGAGGCGTGTGCCCTTGGGACCGACCTCAATTTTCTCCGCGTGCCAATCGCCTTTTTCCAGTCCATAGGTAAACACCTGCGATTTGTCTTTGCTGAACTTGAGTAACTCGCGGCCATATTCATCGTCCAGATTGGTCACGACAAACGGTGGCGGTTCGACTCCGCATCCGGAAAACAGCACGCGTTTGGCGGCAAAATAACCTTCGAAAGTCTTATGAAAATCCAGATGATCGCGCGTGAGATTGGTAAACACGGCTACCTGGAACGGAATGCCGAAGACCCGCTCCTGGGCCAGGGCATGGGAGGAAACTTCCATGACCGCTTCACCGGCGCCATCGCTCAAGCCTTCCGCGAACATGCGCTGCAGTTCGAGCGCTTCCGGAGTGGTATGCGGCGCCGCCACCACGCGGCCGGCAACGTGGTACTCAATGGTACCCACCAGCAGAGTCTTGCGGCCGGCGGTGGCGAGAATCGATTCCAATAGAAAAGCGGTGGTGGTCTTACCGTTGGTCCCGGTGATGCCACTGCTGGCCAGCTTCTCGGCAGGATGATGATAAAAATTGGCGGCCACTCGGGCCAAGGCCCGGCGGCCATGGGAGACCACAGCCCAGGCTATTCCCGGACGCGGCGCTTCTTCCGCCGAGTCGGTAACTATCGCCACGGCGCCCGCCTGAATGGCCGCATCCAGATAGCGGTTGCCGTCCGTCTTTTCCCCTTTGATGGCCACGAAAGCGTAGCCCGGACGGAGCTGCCGGGAATCATACTCCACTCCCTGAACCTCAGCATCACCGCTGCGGGAGAGGACTTCGGCGCCGTCCAAAAGTTGAAGAAACGTCATTGGCAAAATTATAGACCGCTACGAGTTGCGAGTGGCGAGTTGCGAGTGGCGAGTCGTGTTCCACGTCTCGCTCGGATTACGTTTTGCAACACCGGTTCAATTCTTGCCCTAAGTCACGGGTTGCGAGTCGTGTGCGACATATCGTTTGGATTACCTTCAAGTCCAATTTCGGCAGAGACACTACGAGTTGCCAGTGGCGAGTTGTGAGCCTGGCACGATCTCAATTAGCATGTCTTCCACCTGGAATTCGGCCCTCACCCGTCGCTCGGTCACTTGCAACTCGGTTCCCCGGTCACTCGCAACTCGCAACTCGGTTCACCTGGCAAATCTTACGGAAACCCGTCCCCCGCGGGGGATCAGGCTGCCGGGGGGCGGCGACTGTTCCTGGGCCGTGCCCCAGCCATGAGTATCCAAAGCAATGCCGTTTTGTTGAGCTTCTTCCACCGCGGCGCGCAGGGACTTGCCCAGAAACGACGGCACCAGGGTGCTCGCCACATTCACGACGACACCGGAAGTGGGCGGGGGGCCGGGCTGTCGCGGCGGCGCCAAGGGCGCCACCGGAGTGGGCGCTACGGGAGCAATGAACGGCTGTTGGCGCTGCCGCTGCGCGGCCGGCACTACTTGTCCGCCATAGGCGGACTGATTGCGAGCCGTAGGCGCGGGAATCGCCGGAGCGGATGCAAGATCGCCAGCCGGAAGCATTGCGCCCGGATGATCGGGAGCACTCTCTTCCAAGTCCCGATCGCTTACGGCGGCGCGGAGCATACGGCTGGGATTTTTGAGTTCGGTATCGTGTGCCACGTGCATATACTCGAGCACCTGCTGGGTGACCCGCTGAAAGACCGGCGCCGATACCTGTCCGCCCTGATGCAAACCTACCGCCGAGTCGATGATGACCGCCACCGTCACCGCCGGCTGGTTGACCGGTGCGAAACCCACAAACGAAGCGACATATTTACTACCGTAGCGCCCGGTGTGGGGATCGACTTTCTGGGCGGTGCCGGTTTTGCCCGCCGAGGTATAACCATCGAGCATGGCGCGGCGCCCGGTGCCGAACAGCACCACACCTTCCATCATCTTGCGCATTTGCGCCGCCGTCAGCGGGGAAACCACGCGCCGTTGCTCCGCCGGGCGAAAGGTGATGGTCTGGGGACCCGCGTTGGGCGGGGTTACGCCGGCCACAATGCGCGGCGCGTTCCACACGCCATCGTTGGCGATGCTGGAAATGGCCGAAATGGCCTGAATCGCGGTAATGCCCACTTCCTGGCCCATCGACATGGCGCCAATCGAGGTTTTCGACCAGTTCTTCACCGGCTTTACCAACCCGCGCGTTTCCCCCGGCAGTTCGATACCGGTGGCCGTACCAAACCCATAGGCGCGAATGTATTTATAGAGGCGGTCATCGCCCAGCCGCAGACCAATCTTGATGGCGCCGACGTTACTGGATTCCGCCAGCACCTCGGCGGTGGTCAGCACGCCCATACGATGGGAGTCGCGCATACGCGCCCCGCCAACAACAATGAAGCCCTGCGAGACGTCGAACTTTTCCTCCGGGGTGGTGACTTTCTCCTCCAGCGCCCCCGACAGGGTAACGGTTTTGAACATCGAGCCCGGTTCGTAGACATCGGAGATGGCGCGGTTTTTCAGATTTTGCGGAGGAACGTGGGCCGAGGTATTGGGATTAAAAGTGGGCCGGCTGGCCAGCGCCAGAATCTCGCCGGTATGGGGATTCTGCACGATACAGGTGGCCGCTTCAGCATGCGTGTCCAGCATGGCGCGATCCAATTCGCGCTCCGCGATGTACTGGATATTCTGGTCGATGCTGAGGACAATATTCTGCCCCGGCTCCGGTTGCCGCTCGACGCCCGCCAGGCGCTTGCGGCGGGCGTCCATGGAGATTTCCATGCGTCCGGGAATGCCCCGCAAGGTGTCGTCGAAATTCAACTCGATGCCACCCAGGCCCTCGTCGTCCAAGCCGGAATAGCCAACCACTTGCGCCGCCAGTTCGCGTTTGGGATAGAAGCGTTTGGGTTCCTTCTGGAAGTAAATGCCTTGCAGCTTCAGTTCATGAACACGCGCGCTGGTTTCCGCATCGACCTTGCGGGCAATCCAAATGAAGTTTTTGTCGGAGTCCAGCTTTTCCCGGATATCTTTGGCGTCGGTACCCAGCACGCCGGCCAGCAGCGCGGCGACGGTGGCGTGGTCGGGCACATCGCCGGGCACGGCGAAGATCGAATCCACTTGCACCGACATGGCCAGTTCCTGGCCGTGGCGGTCGTAAATCACCCCCCGTGGCGGAGTGAGATCAAACAGACGTTTATGTTCGTGGTCGCCACGGGACGACCACTGCTGATACTGGAGGATCTGAACCTGGGCCAAGCGCAAGGCAATGCCCACGATCCAGAGGAGCAAGAAAGCAGCCAGCATGCCCAGGCGAATTTTCGGATTGTCCAGCCACTTGCCGTTGGTTGCCACGTGTTTGCTTCTTCAAGAGAAAACGATGGCGGCTTACCAGATTGCCTGGCGGCCGCCATCGAGGGTTACATGTTGCGCAGTATCATCTATTTCCAGGGTTCGGCCCACCTAGGTTCGGCCCAAATCGGTTCGGCCTCGCGACTGCCCCGGGGCTTGCCCTGGAAGCCGGGGCCAATGCCTTACTGCGTTGCCGAAATTACCGATACGGCCGCGACCTGCGCCATTACCGTGCTGCCGGCGCTGACCGGCGTACTATCCAGGTTTACCACCTGACCGGCCAAGGGGGGCTGCAACCCCATACGGTGTGCGATTTCGTCGATGCGCGACGGCTCGCGCAACTCCGCTTCGTCCAATTGCAATTGGCGGCGCGTCTCCAGCAGCTTCTCGCGCCGCTCGCGCAACGCCTCGTTGTGGTAGCCATACTCGATGGCGCTGTAGTGCTGTATGCAAAATACCAAAAACAGCACCAACAAAAGGCCCAGCGCGCCGGAAAACAGCATCATGTCGCGCTTCCGTTTCGGATCGGCCACCTTCACCAGCCGCGAATTATCGATCGGCTTGTGATAGTAGATTTCCGGCGTAATGCCGTAGGTCCGCCGCAGATTGGTTACCGCCAAGGTTGCCATTACGCTACTCCAACTACTACATGCTCCATAGGCCATTGGCATACGTACGTGGACAACTGGGGAAACGCCTCGATCCCGGGGGCCATCATGGTTTCCGCCGGCGTCAAGGGGCGCGCCTGTTGTTCCGTCTTCTCTACGGTTTGAATCAGCTGGTCGATTGTCGTTCCCGTAAACATATCCAACCTCCACGCCGCTACGCGGCACTTTGTACGGCCGAAACCACAAGAAATATCGTAAAGCGATCAAGCAACTTCAAAGTTATGCACACAATCCACAACTTTTGCACATCACCCGCGTTGCGCGGCGCGTAATTTCGCGCTGCGGGAACGGGGGTTGCGTTCGATCTCCGGCTCGTCGGCGATGGCCGGCTTCCTGGTCAACAACTGCCAAACGTCTTGGCGGGCGCCTTCGCGCAACGACTCTTTGACCAACCGGTCTTCCAGCGAGTGAAAACTAATGACTACCAACCGGCCTCCCCGTTTGAGCACTCCGGGCGCCGCTTGCAGCAGCGCCCGCAACTCATCGAGTTCGCGGTTTACGTAAATTCGGATCGCCTGGAAAGTGCGGGTCGCCGGATGAATGCGCTCATGTTTCATTGACCGGGCCGCGGCCGAAACGACTTGCGCAAGATGCGCTGTACTCCGGATCGGCCGCGCCCGAACAATGGCTCTGGCGATTCTCCGCGACCTCCTTTCCTCACCGAATTCGTAAATCACGTCGGCAAGCGTTCGCTCGTCGAGGTGGTTTACCACTTGTTGGGCAGTGGGCTCGACGTGCGGGTTCATCCGCATGTCCAGAGGCCCTTCCGCCTGAAAACTAAAGCCGCGCGCGGCGTCGTTCAATTGCAAGGAACTCACACCCAGATCGGCCAGCACCCCATCGGCCTCCCCCGCTTTGACCCGTTCGCCAAGTTCGGCAAAGGAAGCATGCATCAGGGTTATGGCCGGCCAATCGCCTTGCAACTCCACCGGCGGTTCACTCAACCGCTGGTTCGCCACCGCCAACGCCGCCGGGTCTTTATCGAAGCCAATCAAACGACCCGCTGCGCCCAGGCGTTTTGCGATAGCAAAACTGTGTCCGCCCAGACCCACGGTGGCATCGATATAGGTCCCGCCGCGCCGTACGGCCAGGAAATCGATCGCTAGTTCTAAAAGAACGGGTACATGGCCAAAATCCGTCTGACCCTCGCCATGCGTGGCCTCCTGGGAGGCCGCCGATTGCTGCTCCTCGTCGTGATCCGACACTAGATGCCTTGTTCGCTGAGAGCATTCGCGTCTTCATCAGTCCACGGATTCTCTGTAATCTGCTTGCTGTAGGCTTCCTTGTTCCGGACTTCCAAGTACGTCAGCATCCCGACTACGGCCACTTCGCTATTGTTCACGTTGGCCTTCGCGCGCAATTCCGCGGGAAGCAACAAGCGACCCTGGCCGTCCATTTCCACTACCTGACCGTAATAATTCGTAATATCGAGAAACTTCTTACGGCTCGGATTACTGGTGGGCAGCGCCGCCAACTTCTGCTCGAGCTTTTCCCACTCTTCCATGGGGTGAATCTCCGCGGTCTGCCCGTTCCGGCTGGTGATGTAGAACCGGGCGGAACCATAGCGCTCTTCGATCTCGCGCTTAAAGTCCGCCGGGACCTTTAGCCGTCCCTTTTCGTCCGTCCGGGTTGGGTAGCTGCCGCGTAACATCTGCTTCTAACCTTTACTTTCCAGGTCCTGCTCTGTTTTCTGCGCCGCCGGCTGATTTTCGGCCGGCAATTGGTGGTACATTATTCACGTCGATTTGGGTTCTGCTTTCGTTCGCCCTTAAACCCCTGAATCGACTGCGGTGGATAAGAACCAAACGTCCTTTCCACTTAGTACCACTTTAGACCACATCCTACCCGTATTTAGTTGTGTGTCAATAGATATTTTTCAGTTTTTTTATCATGGCGAAAAACAGGTAACTTCCCGCGCCCAAAAGGTTTAACCCCGCAAGCAGAGAAAACTCCAGAGGTAGGGCAAGGCGGCCGCATGACCACAATAGGTGGGGTTTACTCATGTGATTCTGGGAGTTGCGAGAGAGTCGCGAGTCGCGAGACACGAGTCACAGAGTCGCGAGGGGCCGGTGGTCGAAAGTGGACAAAAACCAGTGGCGAGTTGCGAGGGGCCGGTCCAGTTGCGAGTTGCTAGTTGCGAGTTGCGAGGGGCCGGTCCAGTTGCCAGTTATGGCTCGCGTGCCCGGCAGGGAGGAGAGCCCCTGGCACCCGTTGTCCGTCGCCCGGGTACTCTCGACTCGTGACTCGCGACTACTTCTGGCTCGCCACTCGCCACTCGCCACTCGCAACTCTACTGGTCCGAGCCATTGTAGTAACCGTTCTTGCCTCCCTCCCGTGCTAAACTCGGTTTCCAAGTAGGAATCAGTGAAGCTAACCCGCCTAATTATCACTGTTCTAATGACTTGCCTGGTCGCTTACGCGATCTACCGCAGCATCCCTGGAAATCATCCGCCGTCTGGGTTGCTTCACCCGGCCAAGCTGGAGATCCGGAAGCGTCCGCCGGTCGCCAACGTTGACCTTACCCAGCGCTTTCCCGAAAGCGCGCCTTCCCAAGTTGCGATCCTACTGGTTCAGCCGGAACCAAGCATCGTGTCGCCGGTTCGAGGCTTACAACAAATGGGCATTCCGTTCTTTGTGACCCGGGATCTTCAAGCGGCCTTGCACCATAAATTAGTCATTCTGTATCCAGAGGTGGACGGGAACACTTTCGACGCGGCCCAAACTCAGACGCTCAACGATTTCGTGGTCCACGGTGGAGTGATATTCGCCCAGGATGTTTTTGCGGGCGCGCTGAAGCCGCTGTTCGGATTCCAAGATGTGTTGCCCCTGCGAACGCGTCACCAAATCACGCTGGATGCGGCGCAAGCGAGTCTGTCTGATCCTATATTCCGCTACTTGAACCGCCCCGAGGAAAGGCAAGTCCCGCTTGGCTCTTCTGAAATCCAAGAAGTGATCTGGACGAACGGCTACAACCCAGCGGCGGGAACGCAAACGCTGGGACGATTCGAAGATGGATCCGCGGCGGTCCTGCGGCATGACGTGGGACGGGGGCATGCGTATTTAATCGGCATTACGCTGGATGACGTAATCGTCCGGAATCAGCAGAATCGCGATTATGAGGCCCAGCGGATCTATGTAAACGGCTTCGAGCCCGGGACCGACGTGTGGCTTCTGATCCTGCGGGCCTGGTACGAGACTTACTCGCCTACGGGCATTCGCCTGGGCACGATGCCGCAAGGCAGGCGATCGATGGTATTGCTTTCGCACGACGTGGATTGGGAGAATTCGTTCCAGCCGATGCTGGCCTTTGTCGACTATGAAAAGGCCGCCGGCACCGCCAGTACATTTTTCGTGCAAACGAAGTATCTGGATGATGCAACCAGCCACGCGTTCTTTTTCGGACATTCGCTGGAGGTTCTGCGCGAGTTAATGACCCGCCAAGCAGACGTGGAAAGCCACACGGTCATTCATACCCTGCTGTTCAATAAAGTCGCCTTGGGAAGCGGAGAGGAAGTCTATCCCAGCTATCACGCGCACGCTACCCGGGACAATGCGGCCCAGGATGCCACGGCCTTGGGAGAAGTATGCGTGAGCAAGAGTCTACTGGACGGAGAACTGGCGGGACATCACACCGTTTTTTTTCGTGCGGGGCATTTGCGAGTGCCCCCGTATTTGCCCGAAGCCCTGGTGCGCTGTGGCTACGAATTCGATTCGTCCTTTACGGCGGGTGATGTACTCAGTAATTTTCCCTATGAATTGAATTTTGATTTGGGCATGACGGAGCCTAGCGGGATATTCGAGTTTCCCGTAACCATCGAGGACGAGCAGCGTCCGCCGCTGCTGGAGCGTATCCCCGCCATCCTGGACACGATAGCGGCGAATGCGGAGAATAGCGCTCCCACGGTGATCTTGATTCATAGCAACAATGCGCAAGAAAAACTGGAAGCCGAGCGCCGCATCCTCGCCGGGCTGCCCCGCGACATTGTACCCGGAAGCATGATCGAGTACGCCCGTTTCTGGAAGGCCCGCAGCCAGCTGCATTGGGCGCCGCGACCGGTTGCCGGGGGAGAACAGATCGAAATCAGTTCGGAGCTCCCCATCGCCGGACTTACCCTGATTTGTCCCCGTAAAATTCGCAATGCCTCTGGCGTGCCGGAAATGCGCTGGACCGATCATGAACTGGTCCTCCCCGAACTGACGGGCAAATCCAAGTTCCTCGTGAATATCAATTATTTCTAAATCCGGCATTCCGCAGGCGGAGCATCAGGAGTGTCAGGGCACGACTTTAGTCGTGCCGTTCGATGCAAGAAAATTGCCGGCTTTAGCCGCTGTTTGTGCACCGCAAAGAAAATTGCCGGGCCGCAGCGGCTAAAGCCGCCTTTCTTAATGAACCGCTTACGGCACGACTAAAGTCGTGCCCTGACACGTTTCACTCCTGGAAGGATCAAGCAGCAAGCCCCAAAACTTATTGACATTGTCACGGCTGGGCCCGCTGCCGTAGCCGTTTGCAGAGCGAAACGGCCGCGTTACCTTTGTTATCTCGTCAATCACCTCATCCCGCCGATATTAGAAGAGGCTAAGTTTCAGGGGAGAGCCACACGCGTAGGCCCCCTGGGCTGGCTGCGCAAGCTTTCACGAATGGCTTGTTCCAAGGCCAATGGCAAGCTGCCGCAGGAGGACCAAGTTTGCTTCGCAAATTGTTTATCCGCCGCAGGCAATTGGTTTTGGCATGGGTAGCAACCGCTTCCCTGCTCGCCGCGGTCCGGCTGGCAGCCGACGACTGGCCACAACAGGTCCATAGCGCAGTGGCGCAGCACCAGCTTCCGGTCGCGCTGGCGCTGGTGGAGCGCCAGTTGACAGCGGCACCCGAGGATATGGAGGCCCATGTCTGGCGAGGACGGCTGCTCGCCTGGACCGGGCATTGGCCGGAAGCAATCATCGAGTATCGTCTGGTGCTGGCCAAGTTTCCCGGCGATGTGGATGTGCTGACCGGGCTTGCCGATGTTCTGCTTTGGCAACAGAAATACACGGAAGCACTCGCCTTGCTGAACACAGCGCGAGACGCCGCGCCACGGAGCCCGGAAATCCTTGCCCGTCGGGCGCGGATACTTTCCCTGCTGCAGCGGAGCGCCGAGGCGCGCACGCAATATCAGGCAGTGCTGGCTTACGATCCCGCTAACCGCGCCGCCTTAGACGCCTTATCCGACCTTGCCGCCAGTTCCAAGTACCAGCTTCACTTGAGCGAAGAAGCGGACCTTTTCAACTACACCGAAGATGCACAGGTGGAAACCGTGGCTCTAACCGCGCGCTGGAATGAGCGCTGGGCAACTACGTTCACCGCCACCCCCTATCATCTCTTTGGCGAAAACACCGTCAAGATTTCGGCGGATGCCGCCTATCGCTTCCGCCAGAACAACTGGGTTCGCGTTCTGGCGGGCGGCGCCAATCCACAAGGTGTCGTACCGGAATGCGAAGGGTTGGTCGAATACGGGCATGGCTTCCGTTTTTCTCGACGCTGGTTCAAAGGCCTGGAGAGTTCCTACCAGGAGCATTCGCTTTGGTATCGCGGGGCGCAAGTCTTCACCTTAGGTACGACGCAGGTGCTTGATCTGACCAGGCAGTGGACGTGGACCGTTTCCGGCACCGGCTATCGAACCCGGTTTAACGGGGCCGGATCGGATTGGGCGCCTTCCGAATCGACGAAAGTTGAGTTTCCGGTTTCACGCCTGTTATTTGCCAATGCGCAATTTGCGCTGGGCGCGGAGAATTTCGCCCAAGTCGATCAGATTGGCCGGCTGTCCGCTCGCACCTACGGCGGCGGCTTGCGCTATCGCTTTAGCGGAAGTCAGGACGTGACTACTTTTGTCACCCGGCAAGACCGGGAGCACGGCCAGAAACTACTCAGTCTGGGATGGAGCTATGGTATCCGGTTCTAGCTGGCTAAACGATCTGGGCTATGCCTGGCTGGTGGTCCGAGCGATTCTCTTCTCGCTCGTGGGCATCCTGCTGCTGGTAGGCTTTATCGTATTTCGCCGCTGGTACCGGGGACGCTACTTCGACCGGCTAAGCCGGCGCACGCTGGCTTTACGCGCACAATGGCCAGAGATCCTGTCGGGCGCGACCTCCGGCACGGCTTGGCGCCTAAACTCGTTTGACTGCCGCATCGTGGAAGATATCCTGCTGGACAGCATTCAGGTTTGCGATGAAGAGCAACTCCCCACTTTTCTAATCTGCCTGCGCAATAGCGGGTTACTGGACCTGCGCGTCCGGCAGGCGCGTTCCGCGGAGGGCTGGGAGCAACGATCGGCGCTGCTGGCCCTGGGCCGTACGCGGGCTCCGGAGGCCGTACCCGCATTGGTGGAGGCACTGGGATCGCCTTCGGAAGAAACCATAGTAGCCGCGGTCCGGGGACTCAGTCGTATTTCCTCTCCGCAAGCGGCGATGCCCCTGCTGGAACTTTTCGTATCCGAACAACTGAACGTGCCCGAACATATCTTGAAGAACGCCTTATTGAATTGCTGCCGCCGGAATCCGGCGCTGCTGGTCCCTTACCTGAATTCGGCCCAAGGGCGGACCCGCGAACTGATTGCGCGCGTTCTGGGAGAGTTGGCCAATCCCTCGCTCGGCGAAGATCTCCTGACCCTCGCCGCGGATCCCCTTCCCGAAGTACGGGCCTCGGCGGCGCGGGCCCTGGCCAGAGTACCCCCGGAAATTTCTTTTCCGGTACTTTCGATTCTGGCTTTGGATACGGAGTGGTTCGTTCGTCTGCGCGCCGTCATAGCCCTGAGTACGATTGAGCACCACAGAAAGGCTTATGTATTGCTACGCGCCTTGTGCGACTTGAACCGCCACGTGCGGCAGCGAGCCGCGTGGGCGCTGGCTCGCGTCCATCAAGGCAAGGAAGAGATTCTGGAAAAAGTCGTGGCCACGCGCGACAACTATGCCTTGCAGGCCTTCTTGTCGGAGTTGGAGCGCGATGACTCGCTGGACGAAGCCCTGGACGGACTGGGAAAAGTGGTGAATCAGGCGGCCGGCGCCGCCGATGTGGAGGGGGTTGCCGCCGCCGTGCGCAAACACTTCGCCGGGCGCGGCACAGTCGCCGCCGCCATGAACGACGATCTGGTCGAGGAAGAGTCGGTGATGCCGGACGACTTTGTCCTGCAATACGATCTGCCCGGATTGGAGCGCCGTGGTTCGCTGGACAGCGCGCTGGATGGGCGGGGAAATATCGTCGACCGGGTTCCCGGCGCCACCGCGGTGGAGGACGCCGCCGAGGTCGTCACCAAGTATTTTATCGGGCTCGACAAAGCGGGTGAGGGCAACAGGAGACAGCAGTGATTTTACAATTCCTGCAAGTCTCCAATGATTCCTTATTCGTCTACTATCTCCTCTCCAACCTCATCAACTTGGCGCTGCTGATCGTGGCCATCTATAAAAATTCGCTGCATCGGCATCGTCTGGCCGGCGTTCGCATGGACAGCGCGGCATCCCCTTTTTCACCTCCGATCAGTCTGCTGGTCCCGGCCCATAATGAGGAATTGGGGATTGTGGCCAATGTAAATTCCTTACTCCAGCTGGATTATCCGGAGCTGGAGGTGATTGTCGTCAATGACGGGTCGCGCGATAAAACGCTGGAAACGCTGGTAAAAAGCTTCCACATGCATCGCGCACCGATTGTCTATATCTCCGAAATCGGCACCGCGTCCGTGACGGCGATTTATCGCAGCAGTGCTCACCCCCGCCTGCTGGTGCTGGACAAGGAATCGGCCGGCTGCAAGGCCGACGCCATCAACGCCGGCATCAATGCGGCCACCAGTCCCTACGTTTGCGTGGTGGATGCCGACTCGATCCTGGAGAAAGATTCCCTGTCCCGGATCATGGCCGGCGTGATGTGCGATCCCGAACGGGTGGTCGCGGTGGGAGGGATCGTTCGCATCCTGAATGGGTCGAAAGTGGAGGGCGCGGAACTCAAGGAAGTGCACCTGCCGCGGAAGCATATCGAACTGCTGCAGGTTATCGAGTATTTGCGCGCCTTTCTGGTGGGCCGGGAAGCGTGGGCGGGATTCAATCTGCTGCCGATTATATCCGGCGCATTCGGTATCTTTCGCCGGGACCTGGTGCTGAAAATCAAAGGTTTCCGGGCCGATGCCGTGGGTGAGGATTTCGACTTGATCGTTCGCCTGCATCGCTACCTGCTGGATCACGATACCGAATACCACATCAACTTTATTCCCGACCCGACCTGTTGGACGGAAGCACCTTCGGATTACGGCTCCCTGGCGCGGCAAAGAGCGCGCTGGCATAAAGGCCTGCTGGATACGCTATGGGCCACGCGCGACATGCTTTTTCGCAAACGTTATGGTCGCGTGGGCTGGGTCATCCTGCCCTACATGTGGCTGTTCGAGTGCCTTTCCCCGCTGCTGGAAGTGGTCGGGTACACCACCATGATTCTGGCGGCCGTTTGCGGTTGCCTGAGTCACGAGTTCTTTCTGGAGTTCCTGTTGTTCGGCTATGCCTTCGCGACCCTGATCTCGGTAGGTTCGGTCCTGCTGGAAGAGATGAATTATCGCCGTTACAGCCGATGGCGAGAGGTGGCATTGCTGCTGGTCTACTGCTTGTTTGAACACCTTCCCTATCGTCAGTTGACCATGCTCTGGCGGCTGCGCGGCATGTGGGAGTACCTGCGGGGGGATGTGCGCTGGCACGAATTGAAACGCACCGGAGTCTCGGCCCAGGTGGAAGGCTGAAGCGGTTTCCCGCCATCCATGCCGGCCCAGAACAATCGGCGCCGAACTTAGTCCTGGAGTTCAGGTCAGTTTTACAAATTCTTTGGTCCAGGCGACAGATTCGATATAGGCCTGGGAAATGACGCTTTCCCGCAGGCCCAGCTGCTGGGCCACCTCGTCGCAGCCTTTCCAATCGGCGGATTCCAGCCCATAGATCAGCCGCATCACGGGATCCAGACTAGTGCTCTGGCCCAGCAAAGCCTGGCTGATGGGATCGGGAAGCCGCACCCGGCGCAAGAGTTCCGGCATCGGGACACCCAGGATGGTATCCATGAGGGAAAATAAACCCAACAGGAACAGATCACTGCCGCGCCAATGCAGGATTCGTCCCATGGCGCCGCAAAACTTCGCGCGCAACAAGGCCAGCCGCAGCAAGGCCATCGGCTTATCCTGTACGGCGGCAATGGCGACAATCAACGTCATCCAGCGCCGGATCTCCTGATCGCCCAACAAGCTGAGGGCATGCCGCACCGAACTCACGCTGCAGGGGAAGGAGAAGAGGGCGGAATTCAAATAACGCAGCAAACGGTAGACCAGCGCGGGATCGCACTTGATCGTCGTTTCCACCTCGCGGTAATTCAGCTCCTCGCTGGCGATGCATTGGAGAAGCCGCAGGCGGCTCAGGATGTCCGTCGGCAGGTCGGGCATGTCCAACACCACCGGCTTGGCAAAGTAATATCCCTGGAAGTGGGTAAAGCCAACGCTACGGGCCTCTTCGTAACACTCCTGGGTCTCCACCTTCTCGGCCACCGCCCAAACTCCGCGGGCCAGCTGCTCGCGCAGGAAGGAACGGTATTTCCCCGGCGGCGTCTCTTGAACGTCGATCTTGACGATATCCACCAAGGGCAGCAGTTGCTGCTGTGGCCCTCCGGGCACAAAATCGTCCAGGGCCAGCATATAGCCCGCCCCTTTCAGCGTCCGGCAAGCGGCAAAAACCGAGTCGCTGACCTCGACTCCTTCCAGGATTTCCACCACGGTCGTGGAGGGTGGCAGGACCGTAATCAGGTAATCGGTCAGCACCTCCTGCGTGCAATTGACAAAGGCCTTGCCGCCATCGCACAGGACGTCAATCCCCACGAGCAGCGCCTTATCCAACACGGCGCGGGAGGCGGCGCTGCCGGGATGAGTATCGGGAAAACTATTCTCAATGCCCGAGCGAAACAGGAGCTCGTAGCCCATGATTTTCTGCGCACGGTCCAGGATCGCCTGTCGCGCGACAAACTTGGTAAGCCCAGCCGTTAGTGGGGGAAGCGAGGAGCTCATATATAGATTGATCGGATGACGATAAGAAAGGGTTAATCAAGACCGAATCGCTTGAGTACCATAGTCGTAGCCTGTTTGGGCTAGAGCCTGTGAGTTGTGAGTTGCGAGTTGCGAGTGGCCGGGCGACGAGTTGCGAGTCGCGAGTCGCGAGTCGCGAGGGGCGAGGGGCCGGGCGACGAGTTTGATCGACTGGCGGGTGGCGACTCGCGAGTACCCGGTGATCCCCACCCTGCCGGCGCAAGCCATATTATTGCTGGCTCGCAACTCACAACTCACAACTCACAACTCGCAACTCGCTCGCGACTATTTCTTCTTTCCTGGCAGGCTGGCGGGATTGTCGTGGGTGCGTTCGCGGAAGCCGCCGCGCATAGCCGCGCCCAGGGAGATCGTCCCCTCGCCATACTTATCGCGCAGACGATCGGCGGCCGAGAGGGCTTGCTGCCATTTGCCGTGGCGCGGGCCTTCCAGCAGGTCAAGTTGTCCTTCCTCGACGGAGAAGCCCGAGGCATGCACGCCGAGCAAACGCACACTCGCGCCCGGCTTCCATTCGCGGCGAAACAGCGCGCGGACCACATCCAGGATCTCGGTATCGACCTGGGTATTGCCGGGGAGCGAGCGGGCACGGGTGAGAGTGGAAAAATCGGAATAGCGCAACTTGAGTTGCAGGGTGTGGGCATGCAAACCATGCTCGCGTAAACGGCGGCCTACCATCTCGCTCAAGCGCGCCAGAGTGGAATCCAAGAGCGCGGCATCGGCCGTGTCCTCGCCAAAGGTATGTTCATGGCTGATGGACTTGGGTCCGGCAATGCCACCAATCTCCTCGTCAAACCAGCCTCCCGCGTCGAGGCCTTGCGACTTCCCCGCCAGAGCCAGGCCCCATTTCCCAAAACGCTCTTCGAGAAAGCTATCGTCGAGCCGCGCCAGATCACCCACCGTACGCAGGCCCAGGGCGTGCAGGTTCTTTTCCATCACCTTGCCGACGCCCGGTATTCGGCTCACCTCCAAAGGCGCCAGGAAGCGGGACTCCTGCCCCGGCAATACCCATAGCACACCATTGGGCTTGGCCTGGTCGGAGGCCACTTTAGCCACCATGCGGGAAACGGCAATGCCGATCGAGCAGTTCAGCTGAGTGGCATCCTTGACCGCCTGATGCAGCGAATGGGCCGCGCGCAAGGGTGGACCTAAAAGACGCTCGCTGCCGGTCATATCCAGGCAAGCTTCATCGATGGAAGCCATTTCGATTTGCGGGGAAAAATGTTGAAGCACGGCAAAGACGCGTTCGGAGTATTCGCGATAGCGCTCGGGATGGCCATCGACAAATACCGCCTGGGGACAGAGCTTATAGGCGGTACGCAAAGGCAGAGCCGAATGCACGCCAAATTTACGCGCCGCATAGGAAGCCGCCGCCACCACTCCCCGCTCGTCCGGCCGCCCGCCCACCACCACCGGCTTTCCCTTCAACGATGGATCGAACAACTCCTCGACGGAAACGAAGAAGGCGTCCATGTCGAGATGGAAGATGGTTCTCATATAAGCAACAAGCAATAAGCGATAAGCAACAAGCCAAACAAACCCACAGAAATCCTCGTGCTGGCCTATTGCTTATTGCTTGTTGCTTATTGCCTTTCCCCCGCGGCGAAGTTACTCCAAGGCACCGCGTCCATATCGCGCAACGAGGAGGCTTGCCAGCCGAAGCCCGGGTGCGCGGTGAGGAACGGTTTGGCTTTAAAGTCGAGGCCGCAGGCATGGCCGAGGTGCGCCTCAAAGGTCATGTGGGCGGCCATATGGCTATCCATCACTTTATTCTGTACGGCGCCGGCGGGGTAATAGGGCGGCAGCCAGCCGCGGAAACCGCGCGGCGAGAGGTCCAGGTGTCCGCACAAAGTACGCTCGCTGGGACTGTTCGCCTTGTGTTCAAAGCTGTCGTAATGATCGGCCAAAAATGTTTGCGCCATGGCCGCATCGATCTTGCCTTTGTTCTGATCCAGCAACTGGCGCCAGCGCACGCCGCGGGCATTGGCGGAAAGAGAAAGATCGGCACTATTGAAGGAGGTCTCGTCGCGAAGCACCGCGGGATCGCTGGCAAAATTGGCGCCCTCAAAGTAGCCGTCGCGGGTACGCCAGACCCGGGTATGCTTCAAGCCTTGTTCGAAGCGGGCAATCTCTCCGGTCTTACGATCCCCCAGCAGCCAATCGTTGGCATAGCCGCCGTTGTTGCCGTCATTCATGATGCGAACATAGTCGTCGATGGAATCGGCGTATTGCAACGCCTTGCGGGCGCGAACGAATTCGGGCTTGCCTTGCGGATCGAAGCCGAAGAAATCGCCGATGGTGGTTTCCGTAACCATCAAGCCGGAGGCGTTGACGCCGAAATCGTCATCGCTGGCGATCAGGCCGGGAAAGCCATCCATAAGCATGCGATGGCCGGCGGCGGGAACGATATCGAAGATGATTCGCCAACGCTCGCCATCCAGGTACTCGGTCCAATTGTTGTGGCCCATGACGATCTGGTGGTCTTTGGTCCAACTGCCGGTAGCGACAAATCCGCTGCAATTGCCCGGCGCCCTGGATATGGGGGCAGCGTGTTTCCGCTGCGCTTCCAGCCAGGGCACGTAATAGCCCGGAACCTCTTCCATGGCATTTATGGCCACCACGTCCCAAAGGTCCATCGCGACACCCCGCGCCGTCAGGCCTTGCGCAATTCCCAGGAGCTCCTGCTGATACTCCATCTCGATATGCGGCCACAGCACCTGTTGGGCAGTGGTGCGGAAAAAGTCCCAGTCGTGCTGGCTGTTATGCACATCGTGCAGCTTCACGGCGCGAAAGGCATCTTCGATCTCGGGGGCCAACAGGTATCCGTGCTGATATCCGATCTGCGCCGGCGATCCTTCCAGGTGAACGAAGATCCAGCCATTGCGTTCGAAGCGGTAGGCCGAGGTGAGACGGGCATCTTTGGCGGCATGGCCGGCCTGCAAGGGGCTCGGCGAGGCTCCTAGTAAGAGCAACCCGGCAACCACCAGGGCAGTGAGCAGCAATGTGGATAAACGAGACATCATGGGCAACGAAGCCAGTTTAGCAGAGCTGTCCATGGGGTAGCGCCGGCGTCTCGCCGGCTGTCGGTGCGGACGTCCCGGCCGCACCAGTACATGCAGCAAAACCCTGTGGGCGAGACGCCCACAGGACAGCCGGCGAGACGCCGGCGCTACTTTAAGAGGCAAGATATTGTGGCGGCGCCTTGAAACCTCCGAAACTTTGAAACCTGGACTTTCGGACTGGAAGCCCGCGCGCCCAGGGAGGAAAAACGAAAAAAAGCCCAGTTCCCCGAAGGGGACTGGGCCTAAAAGTACAGCATTACATTCGGTTCCAGGTATTAGTGACCCGTTCCGCCCACCGGTACGGACAGGGTTTTTAAGGCGTTACCGTTGGCATCGGTTGCGGTGATCTGCAAGATATCCGACTGTGCCAACGTCGACGTTGGGGCAAAGGTAACGGCAATCGCGCAAGTCTCGCTAAAAGTTAACGAACTAGCCAGGTTGGTGCAGCTGCCGTTGGCAGGCAACGTCGCCTTGAAGATACCGGCGCTATCCAGACCCGAGGTGGTAAAGGTCAGGGCTTCGCCGGTCTTGTTCGTAACCGTCAGGGTCTGGGTTGCGGTCTTGCCAACCTTAGTAACGGTAGTTCCAAACGACAAGCTAAGTGCGGACAGCGTCAACTTCGCCGGATTCGGCGCGATTGTCACCGTTCCCGCGACCTGATTCAGCGTGTAGTTGGTTAACGTGGTGATGTTCGGCATAACCGAGTACTCACCGATCGCTGAAGTGAGCACCAATCCTCCGGTTACGGTTGTGCTCGGCGTGGTGGCCGTGGTCGCGGTATAGGTGGTGGCCGAAACGGCCGGCAATACATCGCTGAAGGCCAGGCCGTCACCGCTGGGCGTGAAGACCAACGAGTTCTTGAGGGCCGCGGTGGGCGCCACATCGTAGGTCCAGGTTGGGCTGTTCAGGGTTACCGTAAGCGGTCGCGGGAGCACAGTCAGGGAATTGCTTGTCCATGTCTGCGCCTGATAGCCACTGCCGGTAGCGAGGCTGACTTTGACCGTGAAGGTATCGAGTCCCCTTAAGGTCAAGGTTGCCTGACTAGTGTAGCCAGTAACGCTAGCGACCTTAACAATCGTGGACTTCAACGCCGCAGCCTGCGTCGTCGCCTTCACCAACGCGTAGGTGACAACGTTAGCGTCCTGAGTACCCGTATTGGTGACGGTGCAATTTACCGCACCGGAATCTCCATAGTAGGTGACTGACGGAAGCGAGCAATTGAGCACGACCGGAATCTGATTCACCGCGATCTTCTGATAACTCGCAGCCTTGATTGGAGTCACCGTGTAGTTGCCGTTGCTTGTAGCAGTGGCCGCCGAGATGGTGACCACAGACCCGACAACGGGGGCCGGAACCGTCAGCTGCTGATTATAGGTGCTGGCGCTGTGGGTTGCCCCGGCGACCGTCACGTAGGTTACAGGGTTTGTCGACAGGGGCAGGAAAGGCCCGGTCGCAAGCTGAACTGCGCACGGCTGGTATGTGGTTGCGGGCAATTGGTATTGGATGTTGGTGCAGACGATTGACGCCATGGAGGTGTAAATCGTCAAGTTTCCGGTACCGCTACCGACGTAGTCCGGATTGCCAACGTAAGTGGCAACCGGATGGGTCGTGCCGGCATTGGTTGCGGTCGCATTGGTCCAGGTGAACGAAAGAGGATTGCTATCGTTCAATCCGTTCACGCCGGTCGCGGTGGCAGTGCAGCCGCCATGTGAGGTGGTGTCATAGGTTGCCGTCGGACACGTTACCGTGACCGTCGCCACAGCCTGGTTGATAGTTAATGTAACCGGCACGAGGTTGCTGCTGGGGGCATAAGTGGGATCATTGGGCGTGCAAGTCGCGGTCTCGTTGTAGGTGCCGGCATGCATATAAGCGACCAAGCCGGTAAACCCACCCGTCGGAGTAGAGACGGCATAGCAAGCGTGGGAGTTCCCGTCGAAGGTAACCGTCTTGCAATGCACGTTGCAAGCTGACTGCTGCGCCGCGCCGATGGTCAGCGTACCGCTGGCCGTGCCTCCGCTGGTGTAGTTGGGATCGCTGCTGGTAAAGGTAGCAACCACGGGGGTGCTGCTTCCCGCCGCGCTAGCGCTCGCCGGGCTAAAGCTGAAGCTGCCGTTTACGGCTCCGTTCAAGCCCGTCGCCGTCGCCGTGCAGGACTTGGCCGTCCCGTCATAGGGGTAGTTGCCGCAGGTCTCCACGACCGTCGGTGCGATGGGGGTAATAGTCAGCGTGCCGCTGGCCGGGCTGGCCGGGTTGCCGCTGCTGTAGTCCAGATTGCCGCTGATGAACGTGGCCTTGATCGTATAAGACCCATTCGCAGCAACGTTGGTTCTGGATTGCGCCGGAGTCCAAGCGAAGGAGCCGCTGGGTTGTGTGGCGGCGCCCGGAACCCCCGTTACTGTCGCCGTGCAGCCGTGCGGTGTCCCGTCATAAGGAACGGAAGCGCCGCAGCTGACAGTTACGGTGGGGGTAGCCGCCGTGATGTTGATGAAACCGGAAGCGGTCCACGGATTGTGGTCGGTATCGCCCGGACAGGATAACGCCACCGAACCGCCGGGCACGTCGATTACCGAGCCGGAAGTGCAAGTGGGGTTGCTGCTGAGCGCGCTGATGACGGTGCAGCTATGGGCAGTGCCGTCATAAGGCAGCGCGGCGGGACAATTGACCGTCGGTGCCGCCTGATCAATTCTGGCGATGTTGAGCGCCGCGGAGCCGGTGGCCACAGCATAATCCGGATTGCTGCCCGTGAAGGTAGCCGTCACGCTGTAGCTGCCGGCATCGATCGCGGACTGCGCCGGGTTCCATGCGAACACAGCCGGATTAGCGGCGGAAGTGGCGAGCAGGCTGCCACCCAAGCCGGTTACCTGCGCGGTACAACCATGCGAGGTAGTGTCATAGGTTGCGCTCGGGCAGCTGACCGTGACCGTCGGCGCGGCGGCATCGATAATCAGCGTCGCGCTGCCGGTGCTCGGAGTGTAGTTGGCGTTGACAGGGGTGCAAGTCGCCGTCTCGGTGTAGCTGCCAGCTTCGGTGTATTGCACCAGGCCGGTAATTACGCTGGGCGGGTTGGACACGGCGTAGCAGTGCTGCGCCTGACCGTTATAGGTGGCTTCCTTACAGGTTACGGTGCAGTTGGAGGTCACGCTTCCGTTAATCAATAACGTAGCCGTGCCCTGGGCGCTGGCATAGTTCAGCGTGTTGCTCAGGAAGGTCACGGTGATCGGGAAGCTGCCGACATTGACTTCCGTCTGCGCCGGACTCCACGAGATCGTGCCGAGGCCACTCATGTTGGCTCCGGGGAGGCCCACTACCGTGGCCGAGCAACTATGCGGGGTTCCGTCATAGTTGAAGGAACCGCAGATGACCGTCACCGTTGGGGTAAAGGCGCTGATGGTAATGGAGCCCGTTCCGCTCCACGTATTGTGGTCGGCATCGCCCGGGCAGGACAACGCCACCGAGCCGCCGGGAGCGTTGGTTACCGTTCCGGAAGTGCAGGTGAGACTGCTGCTGAGCGCGCTGGTGACGGTGCACTGTTGAGCCACGCCATTGTAGGTCAGTGGCGCGGGACAAGTCACAGCCGGCGCCGCCTGGTCTACCATGCCAATGCTGAAGGTAACGACAGCACTGGTAATGGAAGCATAGTCGGTGGAACCGCTGAAGGTGGCCGTCACACTATAGCTTCCGGCATGAATTTCCGACTGCGCCGGGCTCCAGGTAATGTTGCCCAGGCTGCGGAGACTGACTCCGCCTACGCCGGTGAATGAACCAATCCAGCAGGAGTGCGCGCTCCCGTTATAGGTTTCGCCAGTGGGGCAGGCCACAGTCAACACCGGGGTAGCCGGGTTGATGATCAGCGTGCCGCTGGCCGAGGCGTTGGTGTAGTTCAACTCGCTACTGGTAAACGTAGCCGTTACCGGATAGCTGGCCGCATCGATTGCGCTGGCGGCACTAAAGCTGAAGGAGCCGTTGACCGGTCCATTCACGCCCGTCGCCGTCGCCGTGCAAGACTTCGCGGCGCCATCGTAGGTGAAGGTGCCGCAGGTCACCGAGACCGCGGGCGTTGCCGGGGCGATCACCAGCGTACCGCTGGCCGTGCCGCCGCTCACGTAATTCGTGTCGGTGCTGGTGAACGTACCCGTTTCCGGATAGCTCCCCGCATTGGTTTCGCTGCCCGGTGCGAAGGCGAACGTACCGGTTACGGTCGCTCCGCCCACGCCCGTTGCCGAACCGGTGCAGGAGTACGCCGTGCCGTTGTAGACGCCGCCCGTGCAGGTCGCCGACAGGGCCGGCGTTGCCGCGGTGATAACCAGGGTGCCGCTGGCCGTCCCGCCGCTCACGTAGTTCGTGTCGGTGCTGGTGAACGTACCCGTTTCCGGATAGCTCCCCGCATTGGTTTCGCTGCCCGGTGCGAAGCTGAACGAACCGGCTACGGTCGCTCCACCCACGCCCGTCGCCGTCGCCGTGCAGAACTTAGCCGTCCTGTCATAGGCGAAGGTGCCGCAGGTTTCCGAAACCGTCGGAGCAACCGCGGTGATGACCAGCGTCCCGGTAGCCGAGGTCATGTTGGTGTAGTTGGAATCGCTGCTGGTGAAAGTAGCTGTCACCGCATAGGTTCCCGCGTTGATCGCGCTCTGTGCCGGGCTATAGCTGAACTGGCCGCTGACCGGCCCATTCACGCCCGTCGCCGTCGCCGTGCAAGACTTAGCCGTCCCGTCATAGGCGAAGGTGCCGCAGGTTATACTCAACGTCGGCGTCGTGGGATTAACGACAAACGAGGCGCTCACTGTCCCGCCGCTCACAAAGTTGTGGTTGGGATCGGTGCTGGTGAAAGTGGCGGTGACCGGGTAGGTCCCCGCGTTGATCTGGGTTGCCGGACTATAACTCCACGTGCCGCTGGCCGCGGCTCCGCCTACGCCCGTTGCCGTGCCGGTACAGCTCATTTGCGCCTGACCGTTGAACGTAACTGCCGGGCAGCTCAGGCTCAGAGCCGGCGTCGCCTGATTGATGACAAACGAGGCGCTGGCCGTGCCGCCGCTCACGTAATTGTTCTTGGGATCGATAAACGTACCGGTGACCGGATAGGTTCCCACATTGGTCGCCGTCGCCGGGCTATATGTCCACGTGCCGCTGACCGCGGCTCCGCCTGCGCCCGTCGCCGTGCCGGCGCAGCTCATTTGCGCCTGACCGTTGAAGGTATCTGCCGGGCAGCTCACACTCAGAACCGGTATCGCCTGATTGATGACGAACGAGGCGCTGACCGTCCCGCCGCTTACATAATTGTTGTTGGGATCGGTACTGGTGAACGTTCCGGTGACCGGGTAGGTCCCCGCATTGGTCGCCGTCGCCGGGCTATAGCTCCACGTGCCGCTGACCGCGACTCCGCCTACTCCCGTCGCCGTGCCGGTGCAGCTCATTTGCGCCTGACCGTTGAAGGTAACTGCCGGGCAGTTCACACTCAGAGTGGGCGTCGCCGGGTTGATCACGAACGAAGCAGTGACCGTCCCGCCGCTCACATAGTTGTTGTTGGGATCGGTACTGGTGAAGGTACCGGTGACCGTATAGGTTCCCGCATTGGTCGCCGTCGCCGGGCTATAACTCCACGTGCCGCTGACCGCGGCTCCGCCTATGCCCGTCGCCCTGCTGGTGCAGGTCATTTGCGCCTGACCATTGAAGGTAACTGCCGGACAGTTCAGGCTCAGGGTTGGCGTTGCCGGGTTGATGACGAACAAAGCGCTGGCCGTCCCGCCGCTCACGTAGTCGGTGGGATCGGTGGCAGTAAAGGCACCCATTACCGTGTTGGTCCCGGTATTGGTTTCGGTGGCGGGGCTAAAGCTCCAGGTGCCACCGACGGCGGCTCCCGAGTTCGGGTTGGTTGCAGAACCGGTGCAGGTGAATTGCGCCTGGCCGTTGAACGTTGCCGCTGGGCAGCTCACACTCAGGGCGGGAATGGCCTGGGTGACGGTCGCGTTGGCGGCGACATAGGTGAAAACAAAGCTATCGCCGTAAGAGTCGCTAGCCACCGCACCCGCGCACGTATTGGCGTTGTTATAAATACCAACCGGGCTGCTCGAAGTCACCGTGGTGTGGCAGGTGGGCAACGTCGAGAAGTTGATGCTCGACGGGCTGACTTGATAGGCAATCGCCGCCGGCGTACCGCCATAGCCCATACTGAACGGCTTAGCCGTGACGGTCACGTTGATGACGCCAGGAATCCAGACCGTTCCGTTGCTCGCACTGGTCTGAGCGGTGGAGAGTGCCTCCTGGGTGATGCTGCTGATGTTGCTGCCGCCCGCGCAACTATTCCCATTGCTGGTGAAGTACGCCAGCGTGCAATCGTAGTAGATAGTGGCAGTATTGAACAAGGTCGGATCGGTAACGCTGTAGGTGAAACTGTCCGGGGCCGTGTATCCGCCAGCCGGAGTGTAGGTGGCAAGGTTGCAATTCGCAACGTTGACATTGCCATTCGACGGACTACTGGTCGCCGCGCAATTAAAGGCGTGTTTGACCTCGGTGCCGGCGCAGGCGGCTCCGGTGTTGCCCGGCGCCAGAACGATGCTCTGCGCCGACCCGTTGCTTAGCGGCGCGGTAACCGAACCCGCGATCACGGTGGAGGTCGAAGACTGGCAGGTCGCCTGCTCAAGGGTGGGATAGCCACCGGTATTGGCGGTGTTCACGTTGGTGAACCAGATCTCGCCGACGTTAAAGCTGCTGTCGGTAATCGCGACTTGCTGGTAGTAAGTGCCGGAGGAGGGCGCCGCCGCCGTGAATGAGTAATCCCTGGTATTGTCGCCCGTGTTGGCGCCGGTAGTGGAGCCCAAGGTCAGCGTGAACTGCGAGGGATTGGCGATGCTAGTTTGCGCTAAGGTGTCATTGGCTCCCACGTGAATGGAGCCGCTGTCCGTAGTGCCGGGAGCATCCGTGCCGAGGGCCAGCTTGCGGACGTATCCGCCGGCGCTGCTGTTGGAGTCAGGAAGGTAGACGTTGCCCCAGGTATCCATCGCCATCGGGCCATTGTTGCCCTCGGTCAGGCCGTTGCCCCTGGTGACGATCTGGTGCATGTATTCCGTTACATGATCGTAGAACCACACGTCCGCACCATCCCCGATATAAAGATCGCCGTTGGGAGCGGCCACTACGCCATTGGGCCCGCTGAGGCCCATATTCGCGCCAATCGCCGGCTGATAGGCGCCGGTGCTGGTGCCACCGAAGGCAACCACCGAAATGGTAGAGTTGGCATCAACGTAGCCGGTGCTGGGATCGACCGCCACCTTGAATATGGCGGGGCAACTGTTGCCATACGAGGCGATATAAAGATTTCCCGCCCCGTCAATCGACACCGCCCGCGGAGATACGATTTCCGCACTCGAAGCCGTGCCGGTCTGGCTCGTGTTGCTGGTGACGGTAATCGTTTTCCCGCCGATTTGGCAACCGGAGGTACCGGAGGCGTTGACAATGGCATACATCTTGCCAGTGGCAAAATTGATCATTTGGATCGCATTGTCGCCCTGGTCCGCGAAGTACAAGTGTCCCTGGCTGTCAAAAGCCGCACCATACATATTCTTGATCTTTTCGCCGTTGGGCAGGGTTCCGCCGCTGGTGCTAAGGGCGGTGCCGGCAATCGCCAGCGTGGAGATCAGATAGGTCGTGTGATCAATGCGGCGGATTCTGCTGACGCCGTAGTCCATCAGCACAATATCGCCGGCATTGATGGAGTAGGCTGAGCCGAGAGTCGAGGTGACGCCGACCGGCGCAATGGCGATACCACGAACGCCGCTAAGAAACGCTTCATTGGCCGGACAGCCGTCGCCAGTGGTGCTGACGGCGCCCACCAGTTGGTTGGTACAAGTCGAATTACCGTTCGCCGCCGTGGCAAAGCCACCGGCGAAAGTAGTAATGGTTCCGGTCGTATCCACGCGCCGGACCACACTGGCATTTTCGGCTATGTACAAATTACCAAGACTATCCACGGAGACCGCATCCGGTTGATACAGAGTGGCAGTGGTGGCCGCCGCATTATCGCCGGTGCAAAAGGCGTGCGCACCGTAGCCGCCCTTGGGCGATTTGACAGTACACGCGGTCATCGTACCGCTACCGGCTACGATGGTTGAAGCAGAAGGTATTACTTGCGGCGTGGATGTTTGTGCAAGCAGGGGCAAAGCCACGCTCCCCACAAACACCAGAAGCATGACAAGCATCGTTCTTTTCATCCCGTTCTCCTAATTTCACCGTGGCTGCAAAACTGGCCGGGAGGCAGTGTGTAACAGAGTTATCGCTCGCCTCAAAATGTTTCGGAAACCGCTTAGATAGGCTGCATTCTAAGAAATTCTAAGAATTAAGCAATTCATTTCTGGGATTCTAGCTCGCTGAATTAGGTTCAGGCTTCCCCAAACGGGAAGTTTAAGAAACGAGATATTGGCTTAGCGGCTAACAGCACGGCCGCTGAACATATCTCTTGGGTTACTTACTCATTGGGGTGAGCATCGTCGTATTTCGACTACTAAAATCCCGCCATCAGCCGGGGCGGCGGCCGATTTCATCCTGCGCGGTAAGCCTGCTGGCCGCCGCGATCTTGCGCTTTTGGCAGAGGGGTGCTTACACATTGCGCTGCCAAAAGAAAAAACCGGCGGAACTGGCCCAAGGGCCAATTCCGCCGGTTAGCTTTACAAGCGGGTCTCGATCCAGGAGACTCGAAACCCGCCGGCAGCCTAGTGAGCTGTTACGTTGAACGACGCCGTAGCGGCGCCTGCCTTGTAGTCCGCATCCGCTGCGGACGGTGTGGCGGAGGTCTGCGGCGTGCAAGTAGCAGTCGCAGATACCGTCTTTACCGTCGTCTCGGCG